>WNFV01003419.1_pt1 | contig 20287 bp, 21 predicted proteins | sample 5400101 | NCBI WGS metagenome assembly WNFV01 (sample SAMN13153361, study PRJNA577476) | soil metagenome | isolation source: 115 cm soil or saprolite under grassland replicate 1 | place: USA:California | collected 2016-06-15 | reverse complement strand
CATGCGCGACCCCGAGGGGAACGAGTTCTGCGTCGAGCGCAGCGCCGCCGAACGCGCCTGACCTGCGGCATCTCTTGTGCGGGTTCTCGCACCGTCTGGCGCCTGTTCGCTGTGCGTGAGCTGCGAGAACCCGCACGACCACACCAACACCCGCACGAGACCACGGACAGCCACACGCGCGCGACGCCCGGACGCCCGCGCCAAGTCCGGCACGCACGCGCCAGGTCCGGCCGGTCGCGCCAGGTCCGGCAGGCACGCCGCAGGTCCGGCGGCGCGATCGTGCCGTAGCTGAACGGCAGCCCGTCATGCAGCTCACCGCAGCAGGGGCACCGAAAACCAGCCATGGCCGACAGCCTAGGAGCTGCCGCCCAGGGTGAGGCGCCAGCGGGGGCCGCGGGCGTCCAGGCGTACGACGGCCAGCGGTGGCACGTCGACCTGCCAGAGCGCGTTCGCTGGGGCGCCGAGCACGTGCACCACGGCGGCCCGGACCACCGCCGCCGTGGTGACCGCGACCACCTGGGTACGACGTTCCGTGGCGAGCCCGTCGAGCCAGCGGCCGGTACGTCGTACGAGGCCGGACAGGCTCTCACCGCCGTGCGGCGCGGCATCCGGGTCGGTGAGCCACCGCTGGACGGCGTCCGGCTCGGTGGCGGCGACCTCGGCGAGGGCGCGCCCGGTCCAGCGACCGTAGTCGCAGTCCGCGAGCGAGTCCTCGTCCTTCGCGGCGGCGCCGAACGCGTCGACGGTCTGGCGGCAGGCCGGCGACGGGCCGGTCAGCACCAGGTCGGCGTCGCGCACCCAGTTGTCCGGCATCCCATTGCCCTGGGCAACGAGTTCGCGGGCCTGGGCGGCACCGGCCGGGTCGAGGTCGGTGGTGCCGCCGAACACGGCCTGCCGCAGCGACGCGTCGAGCGCGTGCGCGACCAGCAGCAGCCGGGTCACGCCCGCGCGGCGGCCGGCAGCGGCGCCGGCTTGCGGAGCGGCAGGTCCAGCGCGGCCGCGTACCCGACACCGAGCAGCGACCACAGCACCGTCTGGGTGCCGAGCGACGCGAACCGGAACCGCCAGAGCAGCACTGCCGGGAAGTCGTCCGGCACCTCGGTGATCGACGGCAGCAGCAGGTACGCCGCCACCACCGTGGCGACGAAGGCTCCGGCACCGGCCGCGAACCGCAGCCAGACCCGCTGCGCCGGCACCCGACGGGCCACCCAGGCGCCGAGCCAGACCGCGAGCAGCCCGATCACTATCGTCATCAGGTAGGTCACGGTACGGCGGGTGATGGTGTCCGGGTTGCCGACCGCGGGTGGGTTCGGCGGGTACTTCAGGAACGGCACCAGCACCATGCCGAGGAAGCCGGCTCCGGCCAGCGCGAGTGCGGCGACGCCGTCGGTGGTGGTGCGGAAACGCCTGCGGAGCAAGGCGAAACCCGTAGCCAGGATGCCGCCGAGCGCCACGCCGTACAGGCCGGTGGCGAGGAACAGGCCGGCCCGCTGGCCGTCACGGCTGACGAGGGGCTCCTCCTCCGGCTCGGCGTGAGCGGCGGTGGAGTCGTGGTCGTGCGCGGTGCTGTGGGATTCCTCGATCGCGATCGCGGCGTCGATGTGCGGCTCGCCCATCACGTACGCGAACGTTCCAGCCAGCAGGCCGGCGAAGAGTCCCGCGAGCAAACCGCGCAGCAGCAGGGATCCGAAGCTGCGCATGCGCGGCGACTAGTGGCAGGGCACGCCGAGCAGGTGCCGCCCGTCGTGCATCAGCTCGTGCAGGTACATGCCGGACTGCGACACCGCACCCTGGTCGAACGCGACCAGGTACGCCGTCATCAGCAGCACACCGAGGGCGAGCAGAGCGACCGCGACCAGCCGCGGCGAGAGCGCGGGCAGTGCGACAGAACGAGCAGACATCCGAGATACCTCCTGGGGAGAAGCGCGTCCCCTTCGAAAGGCTGCGGGGCCCGAGCGTCCTGACTTCACGAGCTGCTGCTCGCTCACAGTGGCGCGGCCGTGCCGGATTCTCACCGGCTTCCCTCTTGGCACCGCAGATAGCCCCTGAACGTTATCGGTCCGCGCGACCGACGGCAACGTGAGCCCCGTCGCGGCGTCAGAAGGCAGTGGGTGCACCTGTTCACTGCTGGCAATAGGTCGACAAGGGCTCCGGAAAACGCGTCGAGCGCGGCGATGGGTCGCCGTACTCTGGGGTGATGCCGTCGATGTCGCACCTGCTCACGTTCGCGCTTGCCGCGTTCGTGCTGATCGTCATCCCCGGGCCGAGTGTGCTGTTCACTGTCGGCCGCGCGCTGTCCTACGGACGGCGCGAGGCGTTGCTCAGTGTGCTCGGCAACAGCGCCGGCGCGGCCGTGGTCGCCACCGCCGTCGCGATCGGGCTGGGCGCGGTCGTCGCCGCCTCGGTCGCGGTGCTGACCGTGGTCAAGCTGGCCGGCGCGGCCTATCTGCTCTACCTCGGGGTGCAGGCGATCCGTGAGCGACGTTCGCTGGTCGAGGCGCTGCACACCAAGCCGGAGCCGACGCGCACCAAGCGGGTGCTCCGGCAGGGCTTCATGGTCGGCGTCACGAACCCCAAGACAATCGTCTTCTTCGCCGCCGTCCTTCCGCAGTTCACCGACACCCGGACCGGCTCCGTCGGCACCCAGATCCTGATCCTCGGCGCGGTGTTCGTCGTGCTCGCATTCCTGTCCGACAGCGTCTGGGCCCTCGTCGCCGGCGCCGCCCGCTCCTGGTTCGCCCGCTCCCCCCGCCGCCTCGAACTGGTCGGCGGCACCGGCGGCCTCATGATCATCGGCCTAGGCGCCACGGTCGCCATCACCGGCACCAAGGACTGACCCGCGGGCGGGGTCCACTTTTTGGCGACGATCGGTCGCCAAGAAACCAACCAGCCGCCGGCATGAACTAAAGCGCTGCCAGCACCAGGGCGATCAGTGGGAAGGCGGCCTGGGTAACCCCTGCGCGGAGCATGCGGCGGTCGGTGGCGACGAGGACCACACCGGCGAGTGCCATGCAGCCGCAGGCGAACAGGGCTACGGCCAGGCCGCGGTCGCCGGCGGCGATGGCGCCGATGATCGCGCCGAGGGCCAGGAACAGGTTGTAGAAGCCCTGGTTGAACGCCCACGGCTGCACAGTCTCCGCATCGGTCTGCGACGCGATCAGGAACCGGCGCCAGACCTGCGGACGCCGGAACAGCACGCTCTCCATCGTGAAGATCAGCAGGTGAAGCGCGCCCGCGAGGCAGGCGAAGACCTGGACGGCTGCAGTCATGCCCGGGAGCGTACGCCGGTCCGGGTCGCCGCAACCGCCGTCAGCGCCGCCCGGACCTGGTGCCGGCCGAGAACGCCGCCGCGCCACCCGCGCGCGACGAGCCCTGCGTACGACGCCCACCCGCGGCAGTCGCCGTACCGGCCTTGCCTCCCGCGCGAGAACCAGCACCCGCCCCACCACGCGAGCCACCGCCAGCGCCGTTGCGCGAGCCGTTGCCAGACCCGCCGCGTGGGCTGCCATCGCGCGAACCGTTGGTCGTGCGGGCCGCGCCGTTGGAACCGGAGCGGGGGCCTTCGCCGTTCGTGGACGATCCGCCGCGGCGGCGAGGGCCGCCGGAACGACCCGAGCCGGTACGGCGTGGCGCCGTACGGCTGGATCCGGAGCCGGAGCGCGATCCGCCCGGCTCGTCACCGGCGCCGATCGTCGAGAGGTCCTCGGGGGCGACGAAGGTGCGATCGCCCGGAGCGAGCTCGGTGAGGAGCGGATCGCCGGCGCGGAGCCGGGTGATGGTCGGCGCGATGCCGGCCTTGCGGGTCAGGTCGCGGACGTCGCGGACCTGCTCGTCGGTCATCAGCGTGACGACGGTCCCGCTGGCGCCGGCGCGGGCGGTCCGCCCGGAGCGGTGCAGGTAGGCCTTGTGCTCGACCGGCGGGTCGGCGTGGATGACCAGGGTGACGTCGTCCACGTGGATGCCGCGGGCCGCGATGTCGGTCGCGACCAGCGTGGTCGCGGGGCCGCCGGAGAACGCGTCCAGGTTGCGGGTCCGCGCGCCCTGGGACAGGTTGCCGTGCAGCTCGACCGCCGGCACGCCGGACGCGATCAGCTTGCGGGTGAGCAGCTTCGCGCCGCGCTTGGTCCGGGTGAAGACCAGCGTGCGGCCGGGCGCCGCGGTCAGGTCCACCAGCACCGGTAGCCGGGTGTCCGGCGCGACGTGCAGGACGTGGTGCGAGATCGTCGCGACCGGCGAGGTGGCCGGGTCCACGCTGTGCGTCACCGGGTGGTTCATGAACCGCTTCACCAGCACGTTCACACCGGCGTCCAACGTTGCCGAGAACAACAGTCTCTGGCCGCCGGCCGGAGTCTTGTCGAGCAGCCGCCGGACGACGGGCAGGAAGCCGAGGTCGGCCATGTGGTCGGCCTCGTCGAGCACGGTGATCTCGATCGCGTCGAGCTTGACGTGCCCGGTCTCGAGGTGGTCGGCGAGCCGGCCGGGACAGGCGATCACGAGGTCGACGCCGTGACGCAGGCCCTTGATCTGCGGTCCGGCCGCGACGCCGCCGAAGATGGTCATGGTGCGCAGGCCGAGCGCGGCCGCGAGCGGAGCCGCGGAGGCCTCGATCTGGGTGGCGAGCTCGCGGGTCGGCGCCAGGATCAGCGCGCGCGGCCGGCCGGGTCGCGCGGCGGGGCCGGCGGCGAGCCGGGCGACGACCGGGATGACGAAGGCGTAGGTCTTGCCCGATCCGGTGCGGCCGCGGCCGAGCACGTCACGACCGTCGAGCGAGTCAGGCAGCGTCGCGGTCTGGATCGGGAACGGGTCGTCGATCCCGGCTGCCGACAGCGCGGCGACGAGCTTCGCCGGTACGCCGAGGTCGGCGAAGCCGGAGCCGGCGACCGGGTCGGATTCGGGCAGGGGCATGGTGCTGGGGCGGCTTGCCGCCATGTGGTTACTCCAGAAAAGTCGAGGGGTCGTCCTGCCCGGCGCAGACCCGAGTGGTCGCGGCGCGTGGTGGTCGACACGAGAAACGGCCCGAGGCAAGACTGGCGGGCCGTCACGGTGAGTGTACAGGAACCTTGGCCCGTCAGCCGAAACCCCGATGCCCGCGAGCGCCCTCACCGATAACGTCTCGGACATGACCGCACCCGATCCGGACCAGTTCCGCGCCAACCCGCCGTACGCGGGAGACGAGCGCACGATGCTCGAGGCGTACCTCGACTACCACCGCGGCACCCTGCTGTGGAAGGCCTCCGGCCTCGCCGGCGAGCAGCTCGTCACCGAGTCGGTCGAGCCGTCGAAGCTGACCCTGCTGGGTCTGATCCGGCACCTGGCGCTGGTCGAGCGCTGGTGGTTCCGGCAGCAGGCGGCGCAACTGGACATCCCGGACACCTACGACCTGAGCGATAACCCGGACGCCGAGCTGCTCGTGCTCGACCCGGCGCGCGCCGAGGAGGACTTCGCGATCTACCGCGGCGAGGTGGCGGCCGCGAAGGAGGCCGTCAGGGACCTGCCGCTGGACCACGAGTTCCCGAACCGCAGACCCGGACGACCGCCGATCACCCTGCGCTGGGTCTATCTGCACATGATCGAGGAGTACGCGCGCCACAACGGCCACGCGGACCTGATCCGCGAGCGTCTCGACGGCCTCACCGGCGAGTAGTCCGGATCAGCTCGACCGCGTCGTTCACCACGCCGCGGACACCCGGTATCCGGGTCAGCCGCAGCAACCGGTCCACCATCGGCACCGCCTGGGCGACCAGCAACCGGGTACGGCGAAGGCCCGGGCTGTCGTCGTGCACCCAGAACATCACCAGGCCCATGTGCAGCAGCCACAGCAGCTCGGGCAGCTCGCGGCGCAGCTCCGCGGTCACCTTCAGGTCGGACCCCTCGACCACCTCGCGGAACAACGCGACGCTGGCCTCCCGGGCCGGCCGGGACTCCTCGCTGAACGGGGACAGCGGGCTCTGCGGCGCGGCCGCGTTCTTGAAGAAGCCGCCCGCGAACTCGTGGTACGGCGCGGCCGTCTCCAGCCACGCCTCGAGCACCCCGCGCAACCGTCCCGCGAACGTCGGGTCGGTCACCAGCACCGGCGCGGCCTGCTCGCGGTGCAGCACCTGCATCTGGTCGTAGTACGCCTGGATCAGGTGCTCCTTGGAGCTGAAGTAGTAGTACGCGTTGCCCACCGAAACCCCCGCCTCGGTGGCGATCGCGCGCATCGTCGCCTTGTCGTACCCCTGCTCGCGGAACAGCCGCAGCGCGGTCGACACGATCAGTTCGCGGGTCTGCTCAGACTTCGCTTGCGCTCGCGTCACACCGGTCAGGGTAGTCACCTCCCCGGTCCGCGCTGCTCCACGAACGCAGGCCCGCCGCGGCCTGGACCATTGCCCGCGCCACCGGCCGCATCGCCGGCCGGGACAGCCGTACGGCGTTGTGCCGGTGCTCGGCGGTCGCCCAGAGGCAGGCGATCCAGGCGGCGTCCCCGACATACACCGAGCCGTCGTCGGCGACCACTGTCACGTCCTTCAGCGTCGCGGCGTGGTCGAGCATCGGGAACCGGAACCGCGCCTCGGCGGACCCGGCCGGCACGAACTCGAGCATCACCAGCGTTCGCTGCGCCGCCAGCCAGTCGCGGAACCGGCGGCACAACCCGCACGTGTCGTCGTACAGGACGGTGAGCGAGTGCATCTCAGTAGCCGGTGTGCGCGACGGCCGGCGGGTTCGGCAGCGTGCCGGTCGGCGGCACCGGCGGCCTCGTCATCAGCCGGAGCTCGCTGCGGCGGCGGATCGCGTTGAAGACGTACACGTTGAACAGGTGCAGCACGCCGAGCACCATCAGCACGACCCCGAGCTTCACGCTCAGCTGCTCGATCATCCGCTGCAGGTCGGCCACCCCGCGGCCGCGCAGGAACAATGTCACGAACCCGAGGTTCACCAGGTAGAAGCCGACCACCAGCAGCTTGTTCACCGCGTCGGCCAGGTCGTCGTCCCCCTGGAAGACGTCGACCAGGAACACCCGTCCGTTGCGCGACAGCGTCCGCGCCACCCAGACGGTCAGCGACACCGCGGCCAGCAGGTAGATCAGGTACGTCAGCACGGTCATGCTCATCGGCGGAGCCCTTCTTTGAACGCGTTCAAATCTGCTGCTCACCAAGCTAGCATGCCGTTTTGAACATGTTCAACAACTCGCTCCCGTCGCGCGGAACCAACCACCTGAACCGCCAGGTTCGGCGTGGAGAATTTCCTCCGATGCCAGCGGCAAATCTGATCGCGCTACGGGTTGTGCTGACGCCGGAACGCGAGCAATGTGTGCTGAGGGCGGGTAACTGTGGGGGCGGCCTGCCCACCGGGAATGACATCGTCGATCGGCCCGACAGTCGCGCGTTCCGCGTGCAGGTGCCCGTCGACCGGGGATGTGTTCGCACATCGTTCCGCCCCCGGTGATCCGAGGGGGACCACATGCCGAGGAAGGCCAGCGGGCGTACGACGAAGAGCGAGAAGGCCGGCGGCGAGACTCCGTCCGGCAAGGTCATGCGGGCACAGAAGACCGCCGGGATGTCCGGCGGCGCGATGCGCGGGGGTGCCGGGGAGATGGCGCCGGGCGGCGGCACCGGGATGACCCGGATGTCGATGGAGCCGGGCGCCTCCGAGCCGGCGAACGCGATGAGCGCGGCGGGTGGCGGCACGGGTATGCAGCCGGGTGAGCCGGCGGCCGGCTCGGGCGGCATGAACGGTCACATCAGCGGCTCCGGCGGCTCGGGCGGGTCAGGTGGGTCAGGTGGCACCCCGTCGGCGCGGGCGTGGTGCGGAACGATGGAGCATCACCGCCGGCTGCTGTCGGAGTCCGAGGAGTACAGGCGCAACCGGTCCGCGATCGAGGATCACGCCCGCCGGCACTACGAGTCGGGCGGTGCCCGGTTCACCGGCGTCGTGCGGATCCCGGTCGTCGTGCACGTGATCTACAAGACCGCGGCACAGAACCTGTCGGACGCGCAGATCCACTCGCAGATCGACGTCCTGAACCGCGACTTCCGGGCCACCAACCCGGACGTCTCCACCGTGCCCGCGGTGTTCCAGCCGTTGGTCGCGGACTGCCGGGTGGAGTTCTACCTGGCCACAACCGACCCGAACGGGAACCCGACGGACGGCATCACCCGGACCGCGACGACGGTGACCTCGTTCGCGGCGGCCACCGACGCGTGCAAGTCGGCGGCCACCGGAGGCGCCGACGGCTGGCCGTCGGACCGCTACCTGAACCTGTGGACCGCTCAGTGTCACACCGCGAGCGGCAACGCACTGCTCGGCTACGCGCAGTTCCCGGGCGGGCCGGCGGCCACCGACGGCGTGGTGATCGTGCCGACCGCGTTCGGAACCACCGGCACGGCGACCCCGCCGTTCCACCTGGGCCGGACCGCTACCCACGAGATCGGGCACTGGCTGAACCTCTACCACATCTGGGGCGACGACGGCTCCGGGTGCAACGGCTCCGACGAGGTCGCCGATACCCCGAACCAGGGCAGCGAGAACTACGGCACCCCGGCGTTCCCGCACGTGAGCTGTGGCAACGGGCCGAACGGCGATCTGTTCATGGACTACATGGACTACGTCGACGACGTGGCGATGGTGATGTTCACGCATGGCCAGGCCGCGCGGATGGAGGCCTGCCTGGACGGCGTACGGAACCAGTTCGTGCTGCAGTCCGGGTCGGCGACGCCGGAGCCGGCGGGTCCGGTGGTTTCGTGGGGTTCGGGCCGGATCGACGCGTTCGTGCTCGGCACCGACCGGGCGATGTACCACAAGTGGTTCGACGCTTCCTCCGGCTGGGGACCGTCGGTGACGGGTTACGAGTACATGGGCGGGGTCTGCATGAGTGCACCTGAAGTGGCGGCGTGGGGGCCGAACCGGCTGGACGCCTTCGTGCTCGGCACCGACCGGGCGATGTACCACAAGTGGTGGGACGGATCGTCCTGGGGACCGTCGGTCACCGACTACGAGTACATGGGCGGCGTCTGCCTGACGCAGCCGCGGCTCGCGACCTGGGGACCGAACCGGCTCGACGCGTTCGTGCTCGGCACCGACCGCGCGCTGTACCACAAGTGGTGGGACGGATCCGCCTGGGGACCGAGCGTGGTCGACTGGGAGTACATGGGCGGCGTCTGCCAGACCAGGCCCGAGATCGTTGCCTGGGGCCCCGACCGGCTGGACGTGTTCGTGACCGGGACCGACAGCGCGCTCTACCACAAGTGGTTCGACTCGGGCTCCGGCTGGGGACCGTCGGTCACCGGTTACGAGTACATGGGCGGCATCTGTTCCAGCCCGGCCACTGCCGTTGCCTGGGGCAAGGACCGGTTGGATGTCTTCGTGCTCGGCACCGACAGCGCGCTTTACCACAAGTGGTGGGACGGATCAGCCTGGGGACCGAGCGTGGTCGACTACGAGTACATGGGCGGCGTCTGCGCGAGCCCGCCGACCGTGGTGTCGTGGGGCACCGGCCGGCTGGACGTGTTCGTCATCGGCACCGACAGTGCGCTCTACCACAAGTGGTATGACGCCAGCTCGGGTTGGGGACCGTCGGTCACCGGCTGGGAGTACATGGGCGGCGTCTGCGCCGACGCCCCGCGAGTCATCTCCTGGGGACCGGACCGGCTGGACGTGTTCGTGGTCGGCACCGACAGCGCGCTCTACCACAAGTGGTGGGACGGTTCCGCCTGGGGACCGAGCGTCACCGGATACGAGTACATGGGCGGCGTGATCAGCGACTTCCGGATCTCGGAGGTACCGGAGTCGCCGGCCGCGTTGATGACTACACCGACGCCGGCGGCGCGGACGCCTGCGGCGACGAGCTGACAGCGGCATGGCTGCCGACACACGACTGTTCCGGACGTGGTTGCACTCCCATGAGGAGGACCACGACGGGATCACCGTGTACCGCCCGGCCGGCTTCCCGTTCCCGCCCGCACGTGGGCGGCGCGGGCTGGAACTCCGGCCGGACGGCGGTGCCGTGGAGTACGCGATCGGCCGCAACGACGTCGACGTGGCCCGGCCCGGTAGCTGGCGGGAGTCGGCCCCGGGCCGGATCACCATCCACCGCGGCACCGGCCCGCGGCTGCGGGTCGTCCGGGTCGACGACGAGCTGCTGGAGGTCGAGGAGGACACATGATCCGCTACCTGGTCGTGCCGCAAGCAACGGCGCGCATCGACGCCGGGCGGTACTGGGCCAGGCTCGGCGACACCACGATCGTGTGGACCGCCGCCGACCAGCGGCTCGGCCGGGCGTCACGACAGGCACCGGCACTGCGGCTCGTCACACAGGTCGGCCGATCGTTCCAGCACGAGCACCACGGTGTCACCGTGCTGGTCGACCACGGCCGGCACCTCGTGGTCGCCGGCGACATCGCTCCGGGGGTCGCCGCGGACGGTTGCTGGCGGGTGACCCCGCTGCCCACCGGCACAGTGGTGGTCGATCGGCCGGCGCCGCCGGCTGCCCGGGCCGATCCGGGCACCGATGCCCTCGTCGCGCAGCTGTCCGAGACGTCGTACGCCGCGGACGTGGCATGGCTGGCGGGCCTGCCGACCCGGCACTCACTCAGCACGCATTTCGGTACGGCGGTCGGCTGGGCGCAGTCCCGGCTGGCAGCGCTCGGCTTCGGGACCGCGCGACCGGCCATCACTGTCGGGCCGGGCCACAGCGACAACCTGGTCGGCGACCGCCCCGGCAGCGGCGCGAACCGGGGGCTGGTGATCGTCACGGCACACCTGGATTCGATCAACCTGGCCGGCGGGCCGTCCGCACCCGCGCCCGGCGCCGATGACAACGCCAGCGGCGCGGGCGGGGTGCTGGAGCTCGCCCGGGTGCTGGCGTCACACCCGTGGCAGCACGACCTGCGGGTGATCCTGTTCGGCGGCGAGGAGGAAGGACTGCACGGCAGCAGGCAATACGTCGCGGCGCTGCCTGCCGCCGACCGGGCCCGGATCCGGGCGGTGCTGAACATGGACATGATCGCCACGCGAAACACCGCCACGCCGACGGTGCTGCTGGAGGGCGCCGCGGTGTCGGCCGGGCAGATCGCGACCCTGGCCGGCGCGGCCGCGTCGTACACCGGACTGACGGTGGAGACCTCGCTGTCGCCGTTCGCGAGCGACCACGTGCCGTTCATCGACGCACACCTGCCGGCAGTGCTGACTATCGAGGGTGGCGACGGCGCGAACGGCAACATCCACAGCGCCGCGGACGTCCTGAGCCACGTCGACTCCGGGTTCGCGCTGCAGATCCTGCGGATGAACCTCGGCGCGCTCGCACAGTGGCTCGGCGCGATCCCGGCGGTGCCGCGGCCGGCCGGCCAGGCCGTTGCCTGGGACACCGACCGGCTGGACATCTTCGCGACCGGGTACGACGGCGTGCTGCTGCACAAGGCCTGGGACGGAACGGCCTGGCAACCGGCCGTGACGAGCTACGAGCCGCTCGGCCGGCCCTGACTCAAGGAGTACCGACCACCCTGCCGGCCAGTGAGGCGGCCGGCCAGGGGCGGCACCAGGAGGACCTGGTACCGCCCGCGCGGGTGGCACGAACTGCTGGGGTTACGGGTTGACGACCGTGATGGTCATGGTGCCGGCGGACTGGCCGGTGACCGTGACCTGGGTGCCGTGGCCGGCGACCTTGGTGCTGGCCTGCGGGTTCGTCGCCAGGTAGTAGCCGTCGACGTTGGTGTCGTCGAAGGTCGGGATACCCGGCCGGGACGGGATGTCCGCGGTCAGGGTGACGACCTGCTGGTTCGGGCCGCTGCCCTGCAGGACCTCCTTGTGCAGCGTCACCGCGTCCGTCGCCTCCAGGCCGAAGGTGGCGTCGAACGGCAGCCGGCGGTTGCTGAGCACCGTGCCGTCGGAGTACCCGAACTGCTGCGGACGGGCGTCCACCGGCAGCGACAGGCCGTGGCCCGGGTGCAGGCTGGTGTTGTTGTCCGCGTACGCCAGGTCGACGTACCAGACCAGCAGGCCGTCCTGGTACGGGAAGTGCTCGACCCAGTCCGGCGCCGTGATGCCCTTCGCCCAGTTGTACGGACCGGTCTGCAGCACCGCGTCGTAGTCGGTGTAGGTCCGGTTCTCCACCAGGTAGAACTGCGGGGTGGTCTGGGTCTCGGTGCCCGTGCTGCGCTTCCAGCCGGACGCGGTCCAGCCGTTGGTGCCCGACTCGACGTCGTCGCTGAACAGCGTCGTACCGCCGCTCTTGACCAGGATGTCGTCGAGGAACGCGCCGGACAGGTGCACGCCGCCGTCGGTGGCGTAGCGGAACCGGAACAGCACCTTGCCGCCGCCCTTGACGTCGTACCGCAGGGTGGACCAGCGGCCCGACGAACTGCCGTCGACGGCCGCGCCGACCTTGGTCCAGGTCTGGCCGCCGTTCGTCGAGGTCTCGCCGTACAGGTAGTCGTAGCCCTTCTCGATGTCGTACCAGGCCTTCGTCGTCACGGTCGCCCGGGAGATCCCGGTCAGGTCGAGCTCACGGGTCAGGGTGACGTTCAGGTTGTCCGCCGAGCCGGTCCACCAAGCGTACTGCCCGGAGGTCGGGGTCGTGTACGACGTCGAGGTGGTCTTGTCCGGCAGCGTCACCGCGACGGCCTGCTTGGCGCCGTCGGTGGTCCGCGCCGCCTCGCCCAGGGTGTACGAGCCGTTCGCCCCGGCGCCGGCGGTGGCGTAGTCGAGCCAGCCGAGGTTCATCTTCTCGTACGGGCCCCAGTTGCCCGGGGTGTCGCCGATCGAGTCGATGCCACGGCCGAGCCAGGAACCGGACGACATCAGCGTCCAGAAGCCGGTGCCGTTCTCGCCGGAGTTGGTGTCGTAGTAGTCCGGCAGACCGAGGTCGTGGCCGTACTCGTGGCTGAACACGCCGAGGCCGCCGTTCTCCGGCTCGGTGGTGTAGTCGCCGATCCACAGGCCGGAGTCGCCGAGCGGCGTGCCGCCGAACAGCACCTGGTTGCCGCCGACGGTCGGGCCGGTGAGGCCGTAGTCGTTGCCGTTCACGTACCAGCGGTGCGACCAGATCGCGTCCTCGCCGAGCACGCCGCCGCCGGCGTCCTCACCCTCACCGGCGTGGATGGCCTGGAAGTGGTCGACGTACCCGTCCGGCTCGTTGAAGTTGCCGTCGTGGTCGTAGTCGTTGCGGTCCCAGACGTCGAACTGCGCCAGGTACGCCTGGATCTCGGCCTTGGTCTTGCCGGCTGCGACCTGCGCGTTGTACCAGGCGTTGGCCGAGTCGGCGACGAACGCCCACGCGCCACCGGAGTTCTCGACCGTGTTGTCGCCGTAGTACGAGCCGTTGTACGGCACCGTCACCCAGTCCGACACGTCGCCGTTGACGTCGTAGCGGCCCGACGACAGCTTCTTGTAGAAGTCCTTGAAGCTCTCGCCGCCGTCGCCGTTCGCGTCGAAGAACAGGTCCTTGTAGTACGCCGTGTTGAAGTCCGCGCGCCACTTCGTCGAGTTGTTCACCGACCGGTCCGGCTCCGCGATCGTGTTGTGCACGGGGCCCGGCGTGCTGCCGAGCTTGCGCACCGACTGGCGGCCGAAGTCCGCGAGGATCGTGAAGATGTCGTCGGTCTTCTCGGTCGGGTACTCCACATACTTGCCGTCGGCAAGTTTCACCACCGACGAGGTGCCGCGCTTCTCGATCTTCGCCTTGCCGGCCGCCAGCAGGCTGGTGGCCTGCTTGCGCCATGCCTCCTGGCGCGCGGTGAGCGGGCCGGGAAGGTTGTCGGGACGCTGCGCGACGGCGGCGCCGGGCGCGTCCGACGCGGGCGCGGCGGCGGCCGGGTTCTGGGCCAGCGCGGCCGCGACGACCGCGATGGCGGCCGATCCGGTCAGCACGCCTCTGGCGAGCTTCCTCATGGGTGTTCCTCCTCAGGTGTGCCGACGCGGGGAATCCCACGCAGGGACGGGCACAGCCTGCCTACTGTCGAAAGCGACGGCCGGGTGCGTCAAGCATTTCGCGTGAAGGATTTCCCTTGTCTCAAGGGGTCTTGGTGAGGGACGCCGCCGGCCACGGGTTCGGCACGCAGCCGTCCAGGCCGAGGGTCTGCTGCAGCATCACCGGCGCCAGCCGTCCCGGTCCGGGACACCGCACGTGGCCGTGGCCGAGGGCGTGGCCGACCTCATGGTTGATCATGTAGCGCCGGTAGCTCGCCAGGTCGGCCCCGTACGTCGCGGCGCCGATCAGCCAGCGCTTCGCGTTCAGTACGACGTACTGCCCGTTGCGGCAGGACACCTCGCCACCGGTGTCCAGCGGGGCGCACAGCCGGTCGACCGTGGCCGGCGTCGCGAGCAGGACCCGGAAGTCCCCGCCGGACGAGACGCGGCGGAACGTGTAGCCCTCGCCGCCCCAGCTGCGCTTGTCGGCCAGCGTCGCGTCGACGACGGCCGCGAGCGAGCCGGGCACCACAGGCAGGCCCTGCTCGACCTCGACCGTGTACCGGAACAGCCGGCGCTGCGCCGCCACCGGCGGCGGCCCGGCGGCGACCACGAACCGTCCGGTGCGCTTGAGGTCGCCGAGCACCGGCCGGGTGGTCGTGGTCGTGTCCGGCGGCTGCGGCCGAGCCCGCACCACCTGCGGGGTGACCGACGGGGTCGGCCGCGGGGTCGGCGTTGCGCTCGGCAACCGAGTCTCCCCGGTGGCGTCGTCGACGGCCGCGGGGACGGTGGTCGCGGCCGGCTGCCCGGCGACGTCGACCGGTACGACGGCGGGGTACGCGTCCGGCAGCATCGCATATCCGGCCGCGGTCGCGCCGATCGCGACGGCCGCCACGGCGAGCGCGGAGAGTCGGGCGCGAGCCGGCCGGGGCCGGCTATGTCGGGAGCGTCGACGTCGTCCGCGTCGGGACGACGCCTGGGCGTGGGCGCTCATGGTCGCGATCTTATAACGGCGGCAGGTCCGTCCCGGCGGTCACCCGGTGTCACCGGCGCCGCAGTGCCAGCCGGAACCCCTGCGGCATCAGCGTCAACCGCTCCTGCACCTTCAGCTCGTACGACGGGTCCGCCTCGAGCTGGTACCGGCGCAGGATGGTGCCCAGCACCAGCACCGCCTCGTGCAGCGCGAACTGCCGACCGATGCAGGCGCGCTCGCCGGTCCCGAACGGCTTGTAGATGTGCGCCGGCCGGGACTTCACCCGCTCGGACGTGAACCGGTCCGGGTCGAACTCGAGCGCGTCCGGCCCCCACAGGTCCGGGTCCCGGTGCACGGCGGGGATGACGACCAGCACACCCTCACCGGCCTTCATCGCGTACCGCCCGCCGAGCACGGTGTCGGCGCGCGCCGCCCGCCCGTAGACCGGCGCCGTCGGCCACAGCCGCATCGCCTCGTCCAGCACCCGCCTCACGTACCGCAGCTTCGCGACCTGCTCGAACGCCGGCCGCTCGGCCGCGCCCCAGACCCGGTCCACCTCGGCCGTCGCCTCGGCCAGCACGTCGGGATGCTTGGACAGGTAGTACAGCGCGAACGACAGCGCGCCGGAGGTGGTCTCGTGACCGGCGACCAGGAAGGTGATGATCTGGTAGCGGATGTTCACCTCGGACAGCGCTCCGGGCCCACCCGCCCGCGCGGCTCGCAGCATCAGCTCCAGCAGGTCGTCGGCGTCGGCGTGCGGATGCTCGACCCGCTCCCGGATGACCGCGTCGACCAGCTCGTTCATGTACCGCAGTCGCTCCAGGTTGCGCCGCTCGGCGCGCCGCCAGAGCAGGTCGCCGACGTACGGCGGCTTGAGGAAGGTACGGCGTTGCGAGTGCCGCAGCGCGCCGACCATCGCGTCCACGAACGGGTGCGGCCGCTCGGCCCGGAAGGAGTCGAACGAGTACCCGAAGCCGGTCCGGCCGATCGTCTCCAGGGTCAGCTTGGTCATGTCCGCGGACACCTCGACGGTTCGTTGCCCGGCGCAACTGTCCCAGTGCTCGGCGAGCTCGCCCGCGACGTCGAGCATCGTCTCGTGGTACGTCCGCATCGCCGACTGGGTGAACGCGGGATGCAGCAGGTCGTGCGCCTTGCGCCAGTTCGGCTCGTGGTTCAGCGCGGTGAACAGCCCGTCGCCGCCGATGTCGCGCAGGTTCCACAGCGCCGGCCCGATGAACTTCTCGAACCGGGCCTCGTCGGACAGCTCGGCGGCCAGCTCGGCCCCGGTGACCAGCACGATCCGGCGGTTGAACATCTTCCGTTCGAACGCCGGCCCGATCTCCCCGGCCATCCGGATCAGGCTCTGGATCGGCGCCCGCACGTCCAGCCCGCGCACGTCGCCGAGCAGCGGCAGCCGGCCGGGCAGGTGCGGGACCGAGGTCGCGAGTCGAGTCGGGGTCACCGTGGTGGTCATCGCTGACCTCCCTTACTGAACCTGTGTGCAACAACCAACCTCCACGCTTACTGAACTCGTGTCAAGTAGTCTGGGGTGATGGAAAGCACGACCCGGCGCCGGCTCAGCCCCGAGCAGCGCCGCGACCAGCTCCTCGGCATCGGCGCCCGGTTGTTCGCCGAGCGCCCGTACGACGAGGTCTGGATCGAGGAGGTCGCCGAGCTGGCTGGTGTGTCCCGCGGACTGCTGTACCACTACTTCCCGACCAAGCGGGACTTCTTCGCCGCGATCGTCGAGCGCGCCACAGCGCACATGCTGGCCGCCACCGAGATCGCCCCCGACCTGCCGATGGACGACCAGGTGGCCGCCGCGCTGGACGCCTACATCGACTTCTTCCTCGCGTCCCCGCAGTCCGTGCAGGCGGTGAACCGCGGCGCGATGGCCGGAGACGCGGGCGTCCAGTGCACCATCCAGCGCGAGCTCGCGGTGCTGCAGGACCGGATGGTCGGCGCGCTGGGCGTCACCGGCGAGGCCCGCAAGCTCGCCGCGCTCGCCGTGCACGGCTGGCTCGCGTTCGTCCGTGCGGTCTGCGTCGAGTGGATCGAGAGCCGCACCATCTCCAAGGCCGAGCTCCGAGCGCTGTGCCTGCGCAGCCTGGCCGGTGCCCTCGAGCCGGTTGCCCGGCTCGACACCCTCCCGGCGGTTGACCGTCGTACGTAGGCTCAGGACTGTGACCGAGCGATCTGTGGTGGAGCTCGACCGGGCAGCGGTCGAGGCTACGGTGGAACTGTTGCGCAAGGCAACTGATGCGGACTGGGCGCGGCCGACGCCGTGCGGCACCTGGAACCTGGCCGAGCTGACGGCGCACCTGACCGTCCAGCACCACGGGTTCGCCGCCGCGTCCGAGGGCGCCGGCAACGACCTGGGGCCCTGGCAGCCGGTGCTCGCCGAGGACCCTTTCGGCGCCTACGAGCAGGCCGCGGAGCGGGTGATCGCGGCGTTCGGCGTGCCGGGGGTGCTGGAGCGGGAGTTCCGGCTGCCGGAGCTGAGCACGGAGATCGCGTTCCCGGGCGCGCGGGCGATCGGGTTCCACTACCTCGACTACGTGGTGCACGCTTGGGACGTGGCCCGTACCCTCGACGTCCCGGTCCCGCTCGGGAAGGACGTGATCGCGCCGGTGCTGCCGATCGCGCAGCAGGTGCCCGGCGGCGAGCGCCGGCTGCTTCCGGGTGCCGCGTTCAAGCCGGCGGTCGACGACGGCGGGAGCACCGACACGCTCGACCAGATCGTCGCCCTGCTCGGGCGCGACCCGCGCTGGAAGCCCTGATGGTCAAGCTCAACCACACGATCGTCGAGGCGACCGACCGCGACGCCACCGCCCGGTTCCTGGCCGAGATCCTCGGACTGCGCGAGCCGTCGACGTACGGGCCGTTCCGGGTGGTCGAGCTGAGCAACGGGGTGTCGCTCGACGTGGTGGAGGCCGGCGGGCGGGTGCACCCGCAGCACTACGCGTTCCTGGTGTCCGACAAGGAGTTCGACCGGATCAAGGAGCGGATCGAGGCCCGCGGGCTGACGTACTGGGCGGACCCGTTCCACCGTCAGCCCGGGCTGATCAACCGCAACGACGGCGGGCGCGGGCTCTACTGGGCGGCGCCGGACAACCACAACCTCGAGATCATCACCGTCCCGTACGGCGGCTGACCGTCAGGCCTCGCCGAGGCGACCGTGGGCCCTGCTGATTCCTTTGAGCAACGCCGCAGGCTCGGAACTTGACGACCTGTCAAAGGACGACGATCTGTAGGGGTGTGGAGCGGCTGGGCGGGCGCGGATATGAGGGGACTGATCGGCACGCCCGCCCAGCCGGTCTATGAAGCGGTTCGCGCTGTGATAACGCGTGCGCCCGTGTAGTGCTCCAGGTGCTCTTTCATTGCGAGGGGAGCACCGAGCACGGCCAGGTGATGCAGGCTTGGTACGACTACCGCCGATGCCTCTTCGCGTTTTACGGCGTCCATGAGTGCATGGAAGGCGGCGGGTGCTCTATCAATCCGCTCAGTGTAAACGGTTCCGAGGGTGTAGCCTTCGGCCGCAGCGAAGTGAGCGAGGTCCGCTTTTGCGTCGGCCAGTTCGTCCCACGTCATCAGCAGGTGCGCGCGAACGTATCCGAGCATCAGCGGTCGCGTCATGTCTGTCATTCGTCGTCCTCGTGCATCCAACGCCGGAATCGGTCATTCATCCGCTCATAGACGCGCGACAACCACGCTCGCGGGCGTCTGGAAGTCCGTAGCCGTGGCATTAGTTGCCTCGCATGTCGCGCAAGCAATCACGGATCATGAGGGCGGCAAGGATGCCGGTGATTACGGCCAGAATGACCATGCCTCGACTCATGCACAGAACGCTATTCCTGGGCCGATCGTGGGCGGTAGAGAGTTGCTATTAGTTGCGCTCTGCTAACTCTTCCAGCCTCGTTACGATGAGGGCGCGGGCATCACGCCCGTAGACCGCTGGCTGTCGCAAGTGATCGAACATGCGGGCATAGAGAGCTATCTCCTGGGGCTGGCTAACTTCGATGCTCGCCGTTGGGGTCTCTAGCTTCACCAGTTTGTCGTCGAATATCCAGAACCCGGCTGTTCCGATCACGTCACGCCCGGGCGCACCGGTCGGTACGATGCCGAATGAGATATTTGGCAGGCTGATAATCGACAGGAGCCGGTCAAGCTGCCCGACCATTGTGTCCGCTGTGCCGAAGTGCGTTCGCAGAGCAGCTTCCTCAATGACTACCGCGAACCGTTTTTCGCCCCGGTAGATGACGGACTGTCGCTGCATTCGTGCGGCGACTGACTCGTCAATGTCGTTAGGTGTCTCAAGAAACCGAATCCAGAACATCAGCATCGCACGGGCGTAGTCGGCCGTCTGGAAGATGCCGGGTATTACGCTGTGCTCGTAGATACGGAGATGTGCCGTCCGTTCATAGAGCGGTATCGGGCTCTTCCGAGTTCGGGTGGGGGTAGGCGACACGCCCTGAAGTGATCGGCGTGAAGATGGTCGAGGCCTTCCAAGATCGGCAGTGACTAGCTGATCGACCGGAAGGCCTCGATGTGTCCGAGCCTACGGCGTGCGGTGACGCGCGCTGCCATCTCGACTCGCCCGCCTTGGGTTGCTCGCGTTACTGCTCGCGGTGCGACCTGCTCGTCGGCTTGGGTGGCCTGCACGTAGTCGGCGTGGAGTACGACGAGGACGTCGGGTTGCTGACGGTGAGGGTGGAATCGCCGCCGGGGCCGATGGGTTGCCGGGTGTGCGGGGTGGTGGCGCACAGCCACGGTCGTCGGCTGGTCCGTCTGGTCGACGCGCCTTGCTTCGACCGGCCGGTCCGGGTCGTTTGGCGCAAGCGGCTGTGGCGGTGTGTCGAGCCGGCCTGCCCGGTCAAGACCTTCGCCGAGCAGGACGAGCAGGTGGCGGCCCCGCGGGCGCTGCTGACCGTGCGGGCGTGCTGGTGGGCGATCGGACAGATCCGGCGTGAGCATGCCAGCATCGCCGGGATCGCCCGCCAGCTGGGCACGACCTGGAACACCGTGTGGTCTGCGGTCCTCCCGCTGCTGGAGGCGATGGACGCCGACCAGTCTCGGTTCGAGGGGGTGGCCCGGCTGGGTGTCGATGAGCACGTGTGGCACCACGTGTCCACCAAGCCGGTCGAGGACGGCGGGCGTGGGCCGAAGGAGCTGACCGGGATGGTCGACCTGACTCCCGACGCCGATGGCCGGCCGCGGGCGCGGCTACTGGACCTGGTGCCCGGCCGGTCCGGCAAGGCCTGCGCAGACTGGCTGGCCGAACGCGGCGAGGTTTTCCGTGACGGCGTCGAGGTCGCCACGCTCGATCCATTCCACGGCTACAAGAACGCCATCGATGACCAGCTCGAGGACGCGGTCGCGGTGCTCGACGCCTTCCACGTGGTCAAGCTCGGCACCGCTGCGGTCGACGAGGTC
>WNFV01003418.1_pt1 | contig 20289 bp, 19 predicted proteins | sample 5400101 | NCBI WGS metagenome assembly WNFV01 (sample SAMN13153361, study PRJNA577476) | soil metagenome | isolation source: 115 cm soil or saprolite under grassland replicate 1 | place: USA:California | collected 2016-06-15 | reverse complement strand
CTCCCCTTCAATTAAGTTGCTGCAAGGCGTTCCTTCCTTCTCTCAAACGCAAGCCCTCCGACCCAGATGGCGAGCCCACATACTTAATTGAGGATTTGGATTTGAATAAACTAGTGATGCGAATCTCTTTGAAGCGTCGGGATCCCAACAAGACCGACTTTGCAGCGCTTGGCACTATAAGCCAGCTTGGGGGGTTCATCGTTTTTGAGAAAAAATAGAAAAAGCGTTGATCGCTGTTCCAAAAAGCAAGATAGATAAAAGCAGGCCGCATACGAGCGGAAGAAACTTTCAGAGAAGAAACGAAAATGTTGCTTGAATGGTTCGCCGCGCCCGGTGAATTCGATCGTTACATGCTATCGTTTGAGGAAGGAGAATACAGATGAATAAGTGGATGAGCTTCAGTCTCGCGTCCGCGGTCTTGCTCATTAGTTTGGTAGCAATAGCGCAAGAATCAGGTGTCGTCAAGCCCCAGTTACTCCTGAGCGAGATCGTCCAAGGGATGCCTAAAGGCGAGAGGCAGGAGGTGCGCGTCCTCACGGCAAACTTCCAACGGGGTGATAAGACTATGTTCCATACGCACCGTTTCCCGGTGACTGTCTATGTTCTGGAAGGCTTATTCACATTAGAAATGGAGGGGCGCGAGCCAGTCACGGTCAAAGCTGGTCAGGCGATGGTGATGCCGCCGCACGTGAAAATGACAGGTTATAACCGCAGCAGCACCGAGTCGTTGCGGTTGGTGATCTTTTCTGTGAGTGATCCAGACACACCGTTCCTAGACCCCATACACTAGTGAGCTACGAGAAAATTGCTTATACGGTATATGAGACACTACGCAAGTAGGGTTAATCGCTAAGTCACTGCGACAGGCCGATGCGCTGCACCAAATCTTGGACTCTTGGATCCGCACGAACAACACTGAACTGTGGCCACACTTTGAGATAAACCAAGTGGAAGCAATGCTCCTTGTATGCTTTTTCCAACAATTTAAATTCCTGTTCGTTGTCGCCAAGGGCCACATAGATTGCCGCTGTCTCATATGATGACACATAGCGTTCCTTTGAAAGCTCCTTTAGCTCATTAAGTATCGTTATTGCTTCATCTTTCCTGTTAGCTTTCGCATAGGCGTGGCCAAGAGACGCCTTCATCAGCAGACTGCCTCCCGATAGGGCGGTTGCCGTTTGAAACTCTGCAATGGCCTCGTCAAACATGTCCTTTTGCTCGTAAGCCAGCGCGAGGTGCCAGTGAGCGACAGCGAAGTTCGGATCCATCTCTATGGTCCTGCGGCATTGTTCTATAGCATCGTCATAGCGCTCCGCGAAGTAGAGAGTCGCTCCCATGAACGTATTCATTACGAGAGACGTTGGCTCAAGCACCAGCGCCCGTTTCATTTCCTGTAGAGCCAAATCCACTCGCCCAATTGCCGTTAAATAGTGAACGGCATACCACTGGTGAGCCGTCGCATAATCCGGGTTGAGTTCTATACTGAGCTTGAACTCTTTCTCCGCCTCCGACCAATTCCAATCGTAATTCAGTAGGACGTGCGCGAGTGAGGCATGCGCTTCGGCGAGCGCATTATCTATCGCAAGCGCATTCATTGCAGCTTCTTTCGCCTTCGGCATTGTTTCGTTGGGGGCGGCAAAATTATAGAACGTCAGTCCGATGTAAGAATCCGCCAATCCCGCGTAAGCAAGCCCGTAGTTAGAATCCGTTTCGACCGCCTGCTTGAACTGTGCGATGCCTCGATTGAAACCGTCCTCTGTTCTCTTATTCCAGAAATAGCGGCCTTTGAGATAAAGCTGATAGGCTTCAGCGTTATCGGTGTAACGCTTTGTCAAACCCTTCTGCTGTTCTCCCGAAAGCTTCAGGGCCAGCGCTTCCGCCACCTTACCCGAGATAGAGTCTTCGACTTTGAATATATCGGTAAAGTTTTCGTCGAATTTGTCCGCCCATAGCACCGAGCCATCAGGCACGCTCACAAGCCGTGCTGTAACTCTTATCCGTTCTCCCAGCCTGCGGATGCTTCCTTCCAAGACCGTGTCCACCTCAAGTTCTCGACCAGCCCAAACCGTGTCCTTCTCAGGGGACGCGTACTTGAGGACGGCGCTGGTTGGACGCACTGCTAGTAGCTTTAGGCTACTGAGCCTGGTTGTTAACGTCTCGGCTATTCCAATGCCCAGATATTCATCGTTGCCATCTATTTCTAATGCCTTAAACGGAAGCACCGCTATTGATTTGATGGTCTTTCTCACGGTTGCTACAAAGCGGTAACCGCGACGTGGCACTGTCTCTATAAATTTCTGACTTTCACTCTCGTCCAGCGCCTTTCTCAGCAGCGAGATGTTCTGCGCAAGGCTCCCCTCTTCAACAAAGGTATTGGGCCAAAGCCTTTGCATCAATTCGTTCTTCTCAAGAAGGTGCCCGCTGTTCTCCACAAGCGCCAGCAGCATGTCGAATGCTTTCGGACTGAGCGGAACAATTTCTTCGTCGTGCAGCAGAAGGCGTTCCCTCGCATCGAGGCGGAACGGACCGAATTCGTAGGAATGCTTTGTTAGCCGGCTCATAAGCTCTTTCAGATGTCATGAGAGTTTTATGAGAGTTTTGTCCAGACTCTCGCAGGACTTCCAGACTGGCTCTGGAGCAATGTGCAGCGTGTGGAGTACGGGCAACAACGCTTGGGTTTAGAAGTCCAAAGGGCCCGCATTACTTAGCCCAATCGGCCAGCCCGCATCAATTGCGGGTAACCGTGAATTTGCCACGCCTGTCGCACTAATGATTAAAGACAACAGTTTGCCCTTGAGTGATGTTTGCAAGGCACAGATGCGAACGCGAGCTTATCACGGCTTGAACGACTTGATGAACCTCAAAAGGAGAATTCATCCAAAGGAGAATCCAATGAAAATAGCAAAGGTTTTACTAGTCTTAGCCGTTCTTTCCGTCCTATTCATGACGACGGCCAGGGCCGATGAAGTCACAGACTGGAATCGGAACCTGTTTGAGGCGGCGCCTACGCTGCCGCCGGGAAATACCGTCGAGCAGTGGAACACAATCGCCGAGAACACCGTCGTGGGCTCGGGCGCGTTCCAGGCCGAGGGCCTGATCTATATGGCCTACGTCTCAGCGGCGGTGTACGACGCGGCCGTCTCAATCGAAGGTGGGTACGAGCCGTACGCCTCGGGCGTCGCGGCCGCACCCGGAGCGTCCACGGACGCCGCGGTGATCGAGGCTGCATACCGGACGCTCGTCAACTACTTTCCGGCGCAGGGAGCGACGCTGGGCTCTTTTTACGCTGAGGCGCTCGCGGTGATTCCTGACGGCGCGGCAAAAACTGCCGGACAGGCTGTCGGTCTGGCGACGGCGACGAATATCATCAATCTGCGCGCCGGCGATGGACGCCTGACGCCGATCGGCGTGACTTCCTCGTTCCTGACACTGTCGCCTGGCCCGGGCGTGTGGCGCCGGACTCCGGCTGCGTTCGCGGCGCCGCAGACTCCGTGGGTAGGGAACGTGCGGCCTTTCATCCTGCAGGACGCTGCTCAGTTTCTCCCCGATCCGCCGCCGTCGCTTCAGAGCAGCGAGTGGGTCGAAGGCTTCAACCAGATCAAGACGTTCGGCCAAGTGACCTCCAGTGTGCGAACCGCTGAGCAGACCGCGATCGCACAGTTCTGGTCGGCGAACATAGTACGACAGTACAACCGCCTCGCCCGCGAAGTGGCTGAAGACCGCGGTCTTGGACTGCTCCAAAGTGCTCGGCTCGCGGCGATGGTAAATATCGTCGGCGCCGACGCGCTGATCTCGTGCTTGTTTGCGAAGTACCACTATCTGTTTTGGCGGCCCGTCACGGCCATCGACCCGACGGCGGTTACTGCCGATGGTTTCGGTCCGGTTCCTGGATATGACGATGACAACGCGGCGACGCTCGAGCAGTTGGGATGGAGGCCGCTTTTGGCGACGCCGAACCATCCGGAATATCCCGCCGCGCACGGAGCCATCACATCCGCGATGGCTGAGGTTCTCAGCAGGTTCCTCGGCTCACAGCAATTCAACCTCGACATCCACGGCTTCGACGCCGCCGGCCCGGCTGGCAACCTGAACGCCGTGAATCACTTCGACATGCCAAACGATCTTCGCAACGAGATCATCTATGCGCGTCTCTGGGCAGGCCTGCACTACCACTTTTCCAGCGTCGCCGGCGTGGTCCTTGGACGAAACGTCGCGGAGTACGATCTCAGGCGCGCCTTTCGATCACTTCGATAGAAACAACCTTGAGCCTTTTGGGACGCGCCGATCGGAAGCGCGTCCTAGCGGCCGGCATCGTCTTAAATTCGAATGGCCGGGGCCCGACTGTTCGTTGAGGCTAATAAGCAATAAGTGAAGATAAGGTGAAAAATTATGAGAACTAAAGTTGCGGCCCAAACCTCGATTTCCATTTTGACGTTTCTCGTCCTGCTTGTTTTCGGCAGGACGACTTTCACAGCCGCGCCCGGCGACCTCGAATCGCACGGGCGACACGCACGGCAACCCCGAGACCGAGCCTGACCCCTGGCCGCGGTCACCGCCTTGACCTGTTGGCCCAGCACGCCAAGGGAGCGGCGGGCCGCCTGGACGACCTTTGCCTCGTCGGGAATCTCACCCGCTGGGCGATCACCGATGAGCTTCATCTCGACTGTTAGTGCCTCGGATCGCCAGCGCCTGTTTTCCTCGACGACCGCTTCTTTGATCGAGGCCATCACCCTTTGCTCGAGCTTGAGGAGCTCCTCCATGCTGTTCGAGCGCATATCGATGGTCATTCGCGCCTCCCCCTGCGATCGCGTTGACCGAGATGCCCCCGCGCACGGTCCGGACCGTGAACGCTATGAGCAGTTTTTTTATCAGTAGCCAACAGCTCGTGCGTTCGGATTACGCGGGTCTGAAGCGCCAAGGCGCATTCCCGTCGCAGGCTCGATCATTATCCCCTCGACATCACCCCAGTAGCGCGCATTTAGCCCAAACCTGTGTCCCTTCTTTGTTAGTGCGTCCATGACATCCTTTGCTATTCCATACGGCTCATACCTGACAACATCGGGCAGCCATTGATGATGGATGCGCGGCGCGTTGACGGCATGCTGCAGGTTCATCCCGTGATCGATGACGTTGGTAAGAACCTGCAAAACTTGGGTGATGATCGTCGGCCCGCCTTCACTGCCGAGAACCGCAAAGAGCTTACCGTCTTTCAAGACAATAGTCGGCGTCGTTGATGAGACGGGGCGTTTGCCGGCTGCGATGATATTGGCTTCGCTCTGGATCAACCCGTCTTGAGTCGGGATCCCGGCTTTAACTGTAAAGTCATTCATCTCGTTATTGAGAAGAAACCCCGCGCCGCGAACCGTCACGCCACTGCCGTAGGCATTCTCGAGCGTATAAGTATTTGAAACCGCATTCCCCATAGCGTCAACGACGCTGAAATGCGTCGTTTCGGTCGGCTCATTAACGTTTGCACGACCGTTTCGGATCGCGGTGCTGGGAGTTGCACGATCGAGATTTATGGTCTTCGCCAACCCTGCCGCATAACTCTTTGACGTGAGCTCTGCGACCGGAACCTTCACGAAATCAGGGTCGCCGAAATGCCGTGCCCGATCCGCAAACCCCCGCCGCATGACCTCGATCATAAGGTGGTACTTCGCTGACGAGTTATGACCCATGGCGGCAAGATCGTATTGCTCTAAAACATTCAGCATCTCGATCAGCAAAGTTCCGCCCGTGCTGGGAGGCGACATCGAGATGATCTCGTAACCCCTGTACGTCCCTCGTACCGGCGGGCGTTCTTTGGCCTCGTATGCCTTCAGATCTTCAAGCGTGATTAGACCGCCGTTGGCGTCCATCTCCTGACCGATCAGCTGCGCCGTGCGTCCTTCATAAAATTCACGAGGTCCATCCTTCTGCAACCGTTTGAGCGTCTCCGCCAGATCGGGCTGCTTAAAGGTATCTCCGACTTGGTAGTGGTTACCGTCCCGAAGGAAAATGCGGCGGGTTTCCGGAAATTGCTCAAGGTGCTTTATAACGCTATCTACCCTGCCGACCTTATTGAAATCCGAAAAGACGAAACCTTCGGAAGCCAACCTGCGAGCGGGCTCAATAACATCGCGCCACTTCATCGTGCCGTACTTCTCGAGCGCTAACGCAAAACCCGCGACGGTCCCCGGCACGCCGACGGCGCGATGACCTTTGCGCGTAATGTCCGGAATAACTTCACCCCTCTGATCAAGAAAAATGTCTCGCCGCGCTTTAGCTGGCGCCCGTTCGCGGTAATCAATTGCAGTGGTTTTGCCGTCAGCCATTCTGATCAACATGAAACCGCCGCCGCCAATGTTACCGGAACCGGGCCAAGTGACGGCGAGCGCCAAACCGACAGCGACAGCGGCGTCAACGGCATTACCGCCCCGTTTCAAGATCTCAACCCCGACTTGCGATGCGATCTCATCGGACGAAGCAACGACTCCTTGCCGAGCCCGGACCGGCGAATATGCCGGCGACTGACTCATAACGGGTACGCAGACGGGCGGCGTAAGCTGGAAGGAAAGTAGGAGACAAATGAGAATCAGCTTTGGCAGCCGAGTGATTCTGTTACTTTCAGCATTATGTGTCATAAAGCCCTCGACCTCTCCCTCAAGATGGGACAGGTTAAATACTATTAACAGCAACGGTGTTCGCTAGCGGCGGCCGCCGTTTGTGCCACTCGGTTGCCTGCTCGAACGCGCGCCCGAGCGCGAAAACACGTGCCTCACCCCAATGCGGGCCGACGATTTGAATACCGACCGGTAGACCTTCCTTTGTAAATCCGCACGGAACACACATGGCCGGCAGGCCGAAGACACTGAACGGTGTCGAATGATCACCAAAACCGCGCGGCAGCGGCGATTCCGCGGTTATGGCGGCCTGAGCTTTCAGAAAGTCTTCGAGCTTACCGGTGTAGGAGCGTCGCGCGGGTAATACGATCAGATCAACATGATCGAAAACCTTGACGACCTCTCGCCGTAGACGGTTCATTTCTGCCGCGCATTCGCATAGTCCGTTGCCGGCATCGCGGCCACTTCTTTAAACAATGCCTCATAGATCGCAGGATAGCCGCCCTTGTATTTCGGGTACCATTGCGAATGATATGCGCAGATCTCGACGTTCAGCATGACGTCGAGTCCAAAGGTCGGGGGAATTTGTAACGTCCTGTGAGCTGGCTGTGAGCTTGTTCACGACGTTTAAGGCTTCATGGACCGCGGGGCGGAATTCCTCTGACAGGTCGTTAAAATACGGAACGCTCGGTGTCCCGATCCGCAAGCTCTTTACCGCTCTTTTCATCCCAGAAACGTAGTCCGGCACCGGCTGATTGACCGTGCTTGGGTCGGCGACATCGTAACCCGCGATCGCTTGCAACATTATCGCAGCGTCTTCGACCGTCCTCGTCATAGGACCAACAGTATCGAGCGACCAAATGTATGGAATAACGCCACGGTTGCTTACCCGGCCGTACGTCGGTTTCAAACCTACCAAGCCGCAAACTCCTGCCGGCCCGCGTATCGAACCGCGCGTATCGGTACCTAGGGCGCCGAAGCACATCTCTGAGATGACCGCTACTGCACTGCCGGTGGAGGATCCCGCCGTAGTACGATCTGGCGCCCATGGATTTATCGCCGGTTTGTAATAAGTGCTCAACGTACTGCCCGCAAAGATCGCCATGTTCAGTTTTCCGAGAATGACTGCACCGGCCGATTTAAGCTTGCGTAGCACTTCGGCATCTTCGATCGGAATTCGTTCGGCGAATAAAAGGCTCGCAGCTGTCGTGCGAATACCAGCCGTGTCGATGTTGTCTTTTAGTGCTATCGGGATGCCATGAAGCGGCCCGCGCCGTTTACCTTTCGCCGTCTCCGCGTCCATCTCGCGTGCCTGTGCTAAGGCCTTTTCAGCAGTTACAGTGATGAATGCATTTAGAACCGGTTCGTATTTGTCGATGCGGTCAAGGCAGGCGCGTGTGAGGTCGAGGCTTGTGACTTTCTTCGATTTGATCAGATCGGACGCCTGTTTGAGAGTAAGGCTGGTAAGTTCGGCGGCGGGAAGCTGTGCCTGTGCACTGGCCGTTTGCGGGAAAGCGGCCGCGGCAACAGATGCGCCGGTCAAAGCCAGAAAATCCCTTCTCGAAAGCGCGCTTTGCGAAAGATGGGACATACGAGGTCCTCCTTCGGACAAGTTATTCATTGAAGAAGGGAGTTAAACCAAAATAACTTTGCCGTAAAAATAGGATCAGAGCGCATTTTACATCCAAGACAAAGGCCGCGATGTTCTGCTTAGCAAGTGCGTTCGCGATTTTCTGAAGCGTCGCGCGCCGCATGTTCGTGCTCGCACCGTGACCCAGTACAAGAAGATGCGTCGCGTCTTCCGGCCGCATAAGAAGCGCGGAGACTTCGCCTTTTTCCGGAGTTGCATTGAAATGAGTTTCCGTCAAATTCATTTAGGCTTTCGGTCGGGTACCTTTCTAGAGCAGACATCGAAGAGCGATAATGTTCTGAATCGCGTTCAGAAGCTCTCTGGCTTTAGTCTTGCGTCGCCGGCGCCCCGAGGTATTTCTCAAACCAGTCGAGATTGCTCTGCATCACCGCGATCTGCATTTTCGGCTCGTTCGGACTGTGTGGTTGCCGAGGCAGAACCATCATCCTGACGGGGACGCCCTGCTGCTTGAGCGCGTTGTAAAATTCGTAGCCCTGCGAGATCGGCACGCGCATATCGGCTTCGCCGTGCTGGATCAAGGTGGGCGTCGAAACTCCCTTGACGAACGAGATTGGCGAACGCTTAGCGTAAAGTTCGGGAACTTCCCAGAACTGTCCTCCGAAGTAATCGCTGATATAACTCGGAATATCGGTCGTGGCAACCATGCTCGTCATATTCGTTATCGGCGCTCGCAGCAAGGCGACTTTGAATCGCTTTGTCTGCGTGACAATCCACGCTGCCAGGTAACCGCCGTAACTGCTGCCCATGACGCCCAAACGATTCTCGTCGGCGACGCCCATTTCGACGACTTTATGACGCCCGACATTACGTCCCGATAATCAACACCGCCCCAGTCTTTGATCAAAGCGCGCCGAAATTCATTCCCGTAACCAGCCGAAACGCGAAAATTCGGTTTAAAAATGGCGTAGCCGCGCTCGGCAAAAGCGGCAAACGGATAAGTGCCGGTGCCCTGAGCGCCGATAAACGATTGTTGAGCAGCGCCGTTCGGACCGCCGTGAATATATAAAATCAAAGGCACTTTTCTTCCCGCCTGATAGCCGACCGGGTAGGTCAGCAGCCCTTCGATCTAACGACCATGCGTGCTTTTCCAGCGTATGACTTCCGTTTTGCCAAGATTAGTTTTGCGTGATTCAGCGTTGGCGCGGCTGATCTGGACGGGAGCGAATCTCTCAGCCGGCGAAATAAAAGCTTCGGGCGGCGTGTCGGAAGTTTGTCGGACAAAGCCAAAAACCTTTCCCGTTCGATTGACCGAAATGTCCTGCAAAACCTAGTTCCCGTTGTTGACTTCACCGAGCGTGTTGTCGGCGATGTTGAGCGCATAGATTCGTGTGACGGTTCCTTTCGCCTCGTGAAAATAGAGCAATTGACCGTTTGGCGACCAGCCGAAAAAGCGCATTGCTTGTCCGTTTAGCACCGGCGAAAGAATTTTCGGAGCGCCGCCCGCCACCGGGAAAAGATAAATTCGTCCGTCAAAACTCCAGGTCGGGGGATTATCACTCACCAGAACCGCGACTGATTTTCCATCAGGCGCAAATAGCGGAGATACCTCGGCAGCGGGTGAGTTTGCCAGCAGCGTAACTCGACCGCTTGCCACGTCAACTATTGCAGCGTCGGCGGTCTGCCAGTTGTCCGGGCTCGAACTCTTTACGCGGCTGAACGCGATGGTTTTGCCGTCGGGCGACCAGTCAAATCTAGCGAAGAGACGTAGTTTTCATTTATGAGTTTCCGCGATTCGCGTTTGCCGCTTGCATCCTTTTCAACGGGAATCACGTAAAGGCGCAGCATTTTAGTATTCTCGTCAATCCATCGAAAATCGTTTCTGCCTTTATCGTTTTTCTCTTCCTCGTCGGTTTTCGTGTCGTTCATCGCGTACGCAATTAACTTGCCGTCGGGTGACCATTCGAAAATTGAAACGCTGCCCCTTAAATCGGTCAGGGGCTCGGCTTCGCCGCCCTCAAGCCTCAAAAGATAAAGATTACTGCGGTTGTCTTTTCGACTCGAAGCGAAGGCGATCATACTGCCGTCGGGCGACCATCTCGGGTTGGTCGAAGGTCTATCGCCAAAAGTAATTTGTGTGGCATTCATGCCGTCGGCGTTTGCCATCCAGATTTGCGTCACGAATTCCGATCTGTCGGCGGTCATCACCGCCTCGTTGATGGTGTAAACAACGCCCGGCCGTCGGGCGAAACTTGCACCGACGCGACCGTTTTGGTTTTAACCTGCTGCTCCGGCGTCCACACCGTTTGCGCGCAAAGAGAAGAAGCAAATAAAACGGTAATCAGAAAAACCTTTACTATTTTCATAAAACCTCCTACTTTTTAATAACAATGACGCGTAAATTCTTTGCCCGAACATTTTATTAACGTCCGCAACATCTACTGTTTCAATTTCCGAAAACCTGGCCGATTTGTATCAATTTTGCCGGTCAGGCCGTCGGCGTTCGTCCCACAGATTTCATCGTGGCTACCGCGGTTGGATTCAAAAGTCTTCTACTTTTGCGCCGATTTATTACCGCCGAGATATTTCTCGAACCAGTCGAGATTGCTCTGCATCAACGCGAGCTGCATTTTCGGCTCGTTCGGATTGTGCGGCTGGCGCGGCAGGACGATCATCCTGACCGGGACACCTTGCGGCTTGAGCGCGTTGTAAAATTCGTAGCCCTGCGAGATCGGGACACGAATATCGGCCTCGTCGTGCTGGATCAGGGTCGGAGTCGTAACGCCCTTAACCATGAACATCGGTGAATGTTTCGCTTAAATCTCCGGAATTTCCCACGAGTACCGACCCAAATAGTCAAAATTCAGTGACGGAACACTGTCGAATCTTGAAGGGCGACTGCGTTGGCTTAGCCCACCAAGCTCATTGCTATGTGTTGGGGGAGTGTCTAAACCGCATCAAAGAGTCAGTTCTGGGGTAAGGCACTATCGACGCGCCTCTAGCTTATGAAGAGGTGGTTGCAACGTGGTGACTTGGACCAGAGACTCCTCAGGGATTGGGTGTTGAACTTCGCTTCCTCATCCCCACGGCTTTCTATTCAAAGCGGCCTTAAACGGCGACTCGTTTTAATTAAGTTTTTGCCCTTCGCGATGTAAATGGGTTCTCTCTTAAAGAGATTACACGGGAGGGTTCCGAAGAAAGACTCGACTCCCTCTTAACCCTTGAAAACGTAAGGAAACGAGAGGTTTTGACCATACAACCAAGTCATCAAACCAACTGCCCGGCATCCCTAAATAATTGAAACGATTGGACTTAAATGGGATTGCCGAAGGGGGGACCCGAACTGATCGCTTCTTCTAAGTTACTGTTAACACATGATTAGTCAGCAAGTCATTATCCGGAGTGGGTTAGGAAATTTTCTCTTTGGTCTCTCTGATTCCCTCACCTCTACCTCTAGTGCTCTCTCATAATAGACACCAAACAGACACCAAAAAGAGTCTTTGATAATCCGCGATGCGTGACTAGAAGATGGACGGTTGGTATTTCGAGCAAGATGATTAGAGAAGAGAGAATATCGATTCGTTGAGCACAACCTCGAGTTCGATCAGAACTTTGAGGGGCTTTAGTAATCCCGATACGGGGGCGGTCACGGAGGGCCGCACCTACAGCTACAGTACCGCGCAACCACTCCTCTTGTCTTCCCATATGAGTCGAGGTATAGTCCTATGGCCAAGCCATAGGAGAACGCTCGGGCTGACCACGTATCGCAAACTCATGTCACCCAAGACTCAAGAAAACCATGTCAAGCAAAACTGAAATCTGGCAAGGGACACTTGCCCTGATGATCTTAAAAACGCTCGATACTCTCGGGCCGCTTCATGGATATGGAATTGCGCGTCGTATCGAGCAGATAAGTGGGGATCGCCTTTCGCTGAATTACGGAACGCTCTATCCATCGCTGCTGAAATTAGAGCAGGAAGGCTGGATCGTTTCTGAATGGGGTGTCTCTGAAAATAACCGCAAGGCCAAGTACTACAAACTCACACGCGCGGGCCGCAAACAACTGGCAAAAGAAGCCAAAGAGTGGAATCAAACTACCGCGATCGTCGCCCGGTTTCTCGCACCAGCGGAGGACCAATCATGAGACAACTTCGCGCCTGGCTGTTGAGATTTAGAGGACTGTTTCTAAAAGACGCTCGTGAACGCGAATTCGCCGACGAGCTCGAGAGCCATCTGCAAATGCATATCGACGACAACATCCGCGCCGGCATGTCGCCGCAAGAAGCCAAACGAGTCGCGGTGATGAAGTTGGGTGGCGTCGATCAAGCAAGAGAAGCTTACCGCGACCGCGCTACGATTCCGTTTGTCGAAAGCGTAGTGCGGGACTTGCGCTTCACGCTCAGACAGTTCCGGAAGAACCCAGCCTTTACCATTACCGCCACCGCGATGGTAGCGCTTGGCCTCGGCGCAAGCGTTGCGATCTTTGCTTTCGTCGATGCTGCGCTCATCAAACCCTTGCCATATCAAAATCCTACGCGGCTCCTCTTTGTCACGGAAACAACGCCAGACATTCCCCGCGCCGCGCTTTCATATCCTGACTATCTCGACTGGAAGAAGCTCAACAGAGTTTTTGACTCGATGGAGGTCTACAATCAACGTGGGTATGTGGTAAGCACGTCCGCAGGAATGGAAATGGTTGACGGCGCCCGCGTAAGTGCTGGTTTTTTCCGCACCCTTGGTGTTGGTCCTCTTCTCGGTCGCGATTTTTACACAGGCGAAGACTTGCCCGAAGCACCTCGCACTTTGATCCTCAGCTATGCCTCATGGCAAAAGCGTTTTGGCGGTAAACAAGAGATCATCGGCCAGCCGATCACCTTGGATGAAACTCCATACGTCATCATCGGAGTACTTCCTCAGAACTTTCATTTCGCTCCCGTCGAGAATGCAGAGTTTTGGGCCACCCTTAACCCGGGCGGCGGCTGCTTTACGAGACGGAGTTGCCACAGTCTAAACGGAGTTGCTCGTCTGAAAGACGGCGTATCGATTGAGGCGGCGCTGGCTGATGTCACGCGCATCGCTAAAGACCTGGAGGCTCAATACCCAGACTCAAATCGGAACCAGGGCGCAACGGGCGCGCCACTGTCTGAAATAATTGTCGGAGACGTTAAGCCGATTCTGCTGCTCTTACTCGGCGGCGCCGGGTTGTTGCTTCTAATCGCCTGCATCAACGTGGCCAGTCTTTTGCTTGTACGCTCAGAAACGCGTCGACGCGAGTTGGCTGTTCGACGTGCCCTTGGCGCAACCAGAGCGCGCTTAATTCGTCAGTTTGTGATTGAGGGTTTGGTGATCGTCGTTGTGGGAAGTATCGCTGGTCTAGTTAGTTCTCATTGGGCTATGCAGATCTTAAAAGGACTCATTCCCACAGACATGATGGCTGGGATGCCATACCTCACCGATCTTGGATTGAATTCTCGTGTGCTCATGTTTGCACTGGCCGTCGCTGGATTTGCAGCCGCACTCTTCTCACTCACTCCGGCATTTCGTCTATCGACTTTAGACGTGAGAGAAGGAATGGCGGAAGGCGCTCGCGGTAGTGCAGGTAAAGTCTGGACACGAATCGGATCCAAGCTTGTGATCCTGGAATTAACAACAGCGATGGTGTTGTTGGTTGGAGCAGGACTTCTCGGCAAGAGTTTTTATCGCTTGCTGCAAGTACGTGCGGGTTTTGAAACAAAGCACCTGATCACAATGAGAGTTAGAGCACCACTTTCGGCTTATGGAGAAGATGAGCAAGCGGTGGCGCTCGGGCGAAAAGTGGTGGAGGAGGTTAAGCGCCTGCCCGGCGTGAAATCGGTTGCGTTAGCCAGTACTCTGCCATTGAGCTTCAATGGCAACACAGATTGGATCAGGTTTGTGGGCCGGGCTTACAACGGGGAGCACAACGAAGTAAATCAACGAGGAGTAAGCTCAGATTATTTCGCAACCTTGCAAGCGAAACTCTTGCGAGGTCGAACATTCACAGACTCGGAGGATGCGACAAAGCCTAAGGTTGTCGTCATCAATCAAACATTCGCGAAGAAATATTTTCCCGGTGAGGATCCGATTGGCCAACGGTTTGGCGACACTGAGCTGAATTCCAAATCAATAAAGGAGATCATCGGCGTCGTCGACGACATCAGAGAAGGGCCACTGGATTTGGAGATTTGGCAAGCCTATTATTATCCGTTCAATCAAGATCCTGACATCGGTTATGCAGTGGTGGTCCGAACTGCGCAGGACGAGCAATCGCTCATACCAGGGGTTAGCGATGCAATCCGTGGCATCGACTCAAGAATCACGATTTCAAGTCAGACAACGATGACAGAGAGAGTTAACAACGCTGCGACAGTTTACTTGCGTCGATCCGCGACGTGGCTTGTTGCAGGGTTTGCGGCCGTTGCGTTACTGCTCGGTGTTGTTGGACTTTACGGGGTAATCGCTTACTCGGTGAGTCAACGCACTCGCGAGATTGGAGTCCGCATCGCACTCGGCGCACAACGTGGTACGGTCTATCGACTCATTCTAAAGGAGGCAAGTGCGCTGGCCCTTGCAGGCATTGTGATCGGAATCGTATGTGCGATCATCGCCGCCTCGCTGATGCGCAAAATACTCTTCGGCACCCCGCCATGGGATATCACCACGCTTCTTTGTGTGGCCGGTGTCTTAGGAGCCTCAGCATTATTGGCCAGCTTCCTTCCGGCACGGCGAGCTGCGTCAGTCGATCCGATTACCGCACTGCGAGCGGAGTAGGTTTGTAGGCGTGGGCCACGGCCACGGATCTGCCTTGACTTATAATTTCTCAGTCCCAATGTCAGGACGACTCGGAAACGTACCTTGCCGCTGTGCATTTGTGCGTAAGCGTCAGCGACACTATTGAGCGGATACTTTTTCAATCATCGGACGACATCACTTAACTCATTAAACTCCATTCTGTCTTGCGCTCCACTCGACCACCGGCCCGGCAATTCCGGACAGCGCATCGACCAGTGAACTCAGAATGAGCATTAGGTTGGTGGAACCATCTTGTATTCTCGAGTCGACTCTTGTCTATAGGCGCGTTTGTGGTTCTCGATCTCTGTGGACTTCGCGAGTTCTGCGTGAAACTGCTTGCACAGAGTCCGTAAAGAAAATTCAAATAGAATTTAAGAATCATGGTGCCTGAAACCGTGATACAAACCCAGCCATTGTTCGAAACTCAATTCCGTGGGCGTGGCATTTAATGGAAAATCGAGCTTGCGGGCCAGGCGTTTCCATTGCTTGTAGGTAAAGACGTTCTTAAATGCCAATTTGAGATTCGGTTTCCATCTCCCAAAGCCGTACTCAACAAAGTTGCGGTAGGGAGCGACGTCTTGCGTTTCTATTAGCGGGCGGCTACGTCGCTTGATCGACAGAAACGCTGAGTCGACGTTCGGCACGGGCCAGAAGTCGGTCCGCCTCAAGTGGGAGAGGATCCGGAATTCAAAAAAAGGCTTGGCCAGGATCGAGAATAAAGTCTCTCTCGGAGAGCCGGAAAATTTCTTCGCAGCCTCTTTCTGCAATATCAGATATGCTTCGGCTAGGTTAGACCGCTCATACAGGATCTTGCGTAGGATTTGCGCCGTAATGTTGTACGGAATGTTCGCAAATATCTTGTACTGCGAGGTCAACGTCTGTCGCCGAACTGTTAGGGACGGCGCAGCGTTGCCGGGTCGAGTACAAAACGAATACTCGAGAAAATCCTCTTCAACTATTTCAACGTTATCGAGCGGACGAAACCGCTCGCGCAGACGACGAACGAGGTCTGGGTCCTTTTCGATCGCGATGACATGTCTAGCTACGCTCGCGAGCGCCGCGGTGATTATCCCGTTTCCGGGGCCGATCTCGTAAACGGTGTCGGATGGCCCGATCGTACTCATCCCAACCAGCCGACGGACCAGCCTTGGACTCCTCAAGAAGTTTTGCGCTAAACAAATTTGCCTGTGCTGCCGTGTTTCCATGTTTCACCTCCAGAAATATGTGGTGAAACGAAAACGCGCTTTTCTGCGGAGGGTCTCTCAAGCTCCACTCCTTGCGAAGGAGGGGTGGCAGCCGCTTCGGCTGACGGGGTGGGGTGGTTCTTTGGCAGGGCTCTAACAGCAAAAAGCCGCGAACCGAAGCGTTGCTAACGCTGGTTCACGGCACTTAAGCCTAAAACATTTAAGAGTTGAAACTTAGGTGTTGATCATTCCGCGAATCAGGTAGGTACGCTCATGGGACCTTTCCACATTTCGTTCGCGGATTCGAATCAACATGCTCCCAAGCATATTGATTATTGCGCAGAATTGTCAAACTCTCGATCATTTGCGGCCTGAGCCAGCGACGGGTTTCGAATATAGACTCACATTATCGGAGTGAACGAGGAAATGAATGTAAATCACTCATTCTCACTTGTAATTTACTGAGGATAAGCAAATCAGTCCTGGCGATCAACGATCTTGAAAGGGGGAAACGTCGCCGAAACTATCCACTTTGATGGTGCTTGAGAAGGCGCAACCTACCGGGTTCGGATCCTTAGATATCGAGGAGTGCGATTCACGAGATTGTAAACACCGGAAACTTGTCGTTTATTGCAACGGAATTTAGTTCCTCCCGGAACACAACATGGTCGTTACGAAATCCGCTCGCAGACTTTCTTCCCGATAGGAGAAACCACAGTCATTTGCAGAGCCTTTCCCCTGATCCAACGTTTTCCTCTCACCGTCTTTAATCAACGTCAAATTCTTAAACGCGGAACTCAACCGAAATCTGTTATGGTCATCCGGCCATAAAGATCAAAAAGCGATCCAGTAAAGGACTGGAGTAGACCAACTATCCGCACACATACGTTATGGAGAACTGATTATGCAAGGTGACAACATGCGCGTGAAAACAGTATGTCGGTTGTGCTTCTTGGCAAGGTTTGATTTGCTTCCGCTCGTCGGTTTGGTCATTCTAGTTGCAATGATGGGCCCTGTCACAGCCTATTGCCAGTCGAACAACGACTCGACTTCACAAGCTACCACGAGTGCGGAGAATGATCCCCCGAACGGGATCCGCAGGGGTACGAATGAGTTTGGCGTCTTAGCTGCAATTTCGTTCGATGCAGTAGGTGACACGCCGGACGCGCGATTCGGCAGTATCGCTCTACGTTATGGGCGTGTTCTGGCGGCCAACAAGACGCTGGCATTCGAATGGACGATTGACGCTTTTCCGCTAGCCATTCTATCTAGCGATCACGTCACTTTTACGCAGACTGGGCCTGGTACCTTCATCAAGACGACCACCCGAGAGAGGGTCTACGGAGCGGGACTAGCACCCATTGGATTGAAATTTAATTTTAGGCCGCAACGTCGTGTGCAACCCTTTGCGAGTACAACCGGCGGTTTTCTTATCTTCAAAGAAGACGTTCCAGTCGCTGGGGCAGCTCAATTTAATTTCACGTTCGATTTCAACGGCGGGATTCAAATTGTTAATAGTTCGCGTCGTGCTTACACTTTGGGCTACAAGTACGAACACATTTCAAACGGTTTTCGATCGCAAATAAACCCGGGCGTGGATGTGCATGTGTTTTATGTTGGATTTTCCGTCTTCAGATGAGAGCAAATTTCGCCATGTGGACTGCGCTTAGTTACACGAGTGTTCTGTAGTTATCATCGCGGCGATAACGATCCACCCGCAGCCGGTCGCCGAGCAAGAAATAAGGGTGAGTGAAAGGTGAGTGAAGTTCTTCTGTGCGGTAAGGAAAGGAAAGACGCGTCACCTCTCGGATCACTTAAGGTCGGTGATAAGGACCACGTCGTTCGTGACTTTACCACGAGCAAGCGCGAGCCACTTACCGTCGTGGGACCAGGCGAAGTTGAAAATCCGATCCCCATTAAAGTTAGTTACCTGCGTCGGTGGCCCACCCCCGATCTTTATGCAGTGTTTTACTGATGATCTGCTGCAACTCAGCAGGCGCTTCTGGTGAGAGTTGTGCAAGAGGCGGAGGCTCTCGCTCCAATATTGAGACGATCACATCGCTCGTCGTCGCCCCTTCAAACGGAGGATGACCTGTAACCATTTCGTAGATCACCACACCCAGACTCCAGATGTCTGTCCGTCCATCTACCGATAGCCCTCTCGCCTGCTCCGGTGACATGTAGTTGGAAGTGCCCATCATCACTCCAGTGTCCGTCGTCACCCGTGCCCCAGCAGGTGCTGCTACATCGGTAGCCTCTTGCTCGGTGAGCTTCGCCAGCCCGAAGTCGAGCACCTTCACATATCCATCGCGCCGGAGCATGATGTTCTCGGGCTTAATGTCGCGGTGCGTTACCCCAACCTCATGCGCCGCCGCTAAACCGGAGGCAACCTGCACCGCCACATCAAGCACTTCGCTCAGCTTCAGCCGAGCCTCTGTCATGTGCTGGCGCAGTGTCACACCATCAACGTACTCCATCGCGATGTAGTGACGACCCTCTTCGGTTTCACCTACCTCATAAATCACACAGACGTTCGGGTGCGACAGGGTTGATGCGGCGTGGGCCTCTTGTTCGAAGCGACGCAATCGATCTTTATCTGTCGTGAAGTGGGTCGGTAGCAGCTTCAGGGCGATCTTGCGGCCTAACCTTGTGTCGTGCGCCAGATAAACTTCCCCCATTCCACCCGTGCCAAGGGCAGCGATTATTTTGTAACGCCCAACAGACTGCCCGAGCACCGTTTTGACGGGATCAGTAACAAACAAGGGAGCGGCCATAGCCATGGCAGGTGAATCCAGTAAGCTTCCAGCTTGCGCCGACGCAGCAAGCAAACTCTCTACCTCTCGGCGCAGTTCATCATCGTTCGCACACACCTCATCGAGGTACGCAGCCAGTTGCTCCGGGTTGCGCTCCAGTGCTGTTTCCAGAATCCGGCTGGCTTGCTGCCAGCGTTCAGGATTCATCCTCCTGCTCCTTGCTTATCTCCCGATAGAGCCATGCTTTGGCCACGTTCCAATCTCGCGTCACCGTGTTCGGCGAGATTTTCAGCACCTCAGCGATCTCTTCGTTACTCAAGCCGCCAAAAAAGCGCAGTTCGACTACCTGACTCCGCCGCACATCAATGACGGCCAGACTCTTCAGTGCATCGTCGAGCACAATCAACTCCCTCGCTCGTACCGGCGACAGGATGGCTGCTTCGTCGAGCGAGACCTTGAGAGCGCCGCCACCTCGCTTGGCATATGCGAGACTCTGCGCGTGCGTGATTAGGATGCGCCGCATCATGCGGGCAGCTATAGCAAAGAAGTGTGCCCGGTTCTGCCACTGCACATGCTTCTGGTCAATCAGCCGAAGATAAGCCTCCTGGACCACCGCTGTAGTTTGCAGTGTGTGGCCGGGACGCTCCCGGCGCATATAACGGTGAGCCAGACGGCGTAGCTCCTCATAAACCAGCGGGAATAAAGGCTCGACCGCGTCCTGCCTGCCGTTGCTCCAATCGATCAACAGTTGAGTTACTTCGTGGGGTGCTGGGGTAGAGCGTGTCATGAGAACCCCTGGTGTTGATTAACGAAAGCCGAAAGGATCCAAAGTATAACACCTTACAAAGCAAGGGCACACAGAGCGTCAAACTTGGGTAGTCCAACTTTGGGAACACCACCCCACCCCAAACTTTTCTGAAAGATTATTTGGTGTTGCATGGTGGTTGGAGGACCAAATTCTTGCGTTTAAAGGTGAGGGCAGCACGGTCGTTTGGCAGTTTTTGCGATCTGTTCACGCCTTATTAGGTAGATACCGTAGTGCGCTTCCCTCAAGCACCAAACGGATTAGGTTGAGGTTCCACCTCGTCTGCATTTTACAAAAACTCATAACTGAAAGAAGGGATTCAAGTATGAAACTCAAAATGCGAACTAGGGACATGACGATCAAGAGATTGGACCACGTCAGCGTCGTCGTCGACGACCTTGCAGCCGCTATGATGCGGACCCCAGATGGGCACGGGCGGCTTGAGCTGACGAAGTTTCGCAATCCAAAACTGGTCGAGATCGAACCGGCGATCGCACCGCCGAACACGCTGGGCCTCCGGAGCGTCATGTTTACAGTCGAAAGCGTC
>WNFV01008150.1_pt1 | contig 20291 bp, 17 predicted proteins | sample 5400101 | NCBI WGS metagenome assembly WNFV01 (sample SAMN13153361, study PRJNA577476) | soil metagenome | isolation source: 115 cm soil or saprolite under grassland replicate 1 | place: USA:California | collected 2016-06-15 | reverse complement strand
GGCTCTTCCGCAACTTCCGTGAATCGCTTCCACTACGGCGCGTAAAGAACGCGGTTGCGCAGCAGGTCAAAGCCGGCACGACCAAACATAGTTCGCTTGATCATTTTGAGACGATTGACATGGCCCTCGGTCTGGCCATTGCTCCAAGGCGACGCGAGCGCCATTTGCACGGCTGCCTGGTCGCGCCGCAGGCTCTGCGCCAAGTTGCGCAGTTCCTTGATGCCGGACTCCTCGGCATCGGCGAGCCAGAGGTCTAGGACATCCGCCTGCCGTTCTCGTACCATCGCAAGAAAGCTCTGGCCGAGTGCGGCCGCCCGATCGATCGTGGCGTCGTGTGCGCAGAGCGCCCTCCGGTAGGCCACATCCTCGTCGGATAACTCTTTCTCTTCACGCACCAGCAACCACATGGCTTGGCGTGGTGAGCGGACTACCACCCGTTTGACCGTCGCGCCGCTCGCTAACCGCCGACCGTCGCCGGTCCGAAAAGCCTTCAGCGCGCGGTAGATGCTCGACAGACTGCCGCGGTAGCCGCACGCCTGCAATTCGGCCAGCAATTGCGTCCCTTGCCGGCATCCCGCGGCCCAGCGCTCGCGTAGGTAGGCCAGATAGGGCGTCACGCTGGAGGTGGACTGGGGCAAGACCCGGCGTGGTAGTTGCTCGGCCTGCACATATCTCAATACCGTGCGCCAGTTGAGTTGTAGCTCCTGGGCGATGCGTCGGTAGCTCCAGCCTTGCGCTCGCAGGCGCTTGGCTTCGGCAAACTGGTACTGCCGCAACTCCACGGGACCGACAATGTGACCAGGAGGCGAGAGTGGCGGGAGTTGGTCCGCTGGCACCGGAACTGTCACTGGCGGCATCCGCTCGGCGGTCAGCTGGCGGGCGACCTCGCGCAGCGCAGCAGTGTGGCGAGAGAGCAGATCGTGCAGCGCGGTGCCGATGTTCTGGGTAAGGTGCCAGCGGTCGGCCACCTGCTGCGCGTGTGGGGCAGCTGTGGCAAGCGCCTCGGCGTAGATCGACGCGCGGTCACGCGCAACGACCTCGACGCTTGGATGGTCCTGAAACCACTGCCCAATTGGCGCTGCTGCGTGCTCAGGGAGCAGGGCAATTGGGCGGTGGCGTTCCAAGTCCACCAGAATGCTGCCGTAGCGCTGGCCCTTGCGGATGGCCCAGTCATCGATACCCACGACCGGTGGCGGCGGTGCTGCCTCCGGCGTGAGTGCGCGCACCTGTCGCAGGATAGTGTCGGCGCTGCCCAGCATCCCAAGCTTGCTGCCGACGGCGGCGCCCGCCTCTCCACCAAGCGCGAGGCCTAGGGTTTGAAGGGCCGCGTTCAAGCCAAGGGTGCGCTGGGCGTAGGGCCTAGTGAGGCCACTGACTTGTTCGGCGAAAGTGGTGCGGGGGCAGGAGACCGTGTCACAAAAGAAACGCCGCACGCGCAGGAGCAATTGGACTGGGCGACCGCCCCAGGGCAGGTCACGCGGCTGGCGCAGATAGGTGCTGTGGATGCGGGTGGACGATTGACCGCAGGTCGGACAGACAGCTTGGGCAGCGGCGGCATTGGCCGTGATGACGATCGCGGTGTCGGTGGTGACCAGCAGACCGGCAAACGCCGGCAAGGCCGGGAAGGGCAATTGAATCATAAACCTCGGGAATGATACGACTTACCATAATTCGATGGGTTGTAGTATAGCCGATTTGCGCCAACCCCGTTTCACGGAAGTTGCGGAAGAGCCACCGCAGACCGACGAGGTCTAGCTGCCGCGACCGCCACGGTTACGTACCGCCCGCCGATCGGCCGCTGATTGGCGGGCGATTGATTCCCGAGCAGTTCACGAGGCGGGCTTAGGTGAAGGCAGTTTGATGCGATTTAGGGTGTGGTTATTTGGATGGTGTGAGCATCGATAGCGTGGCGGTAACGTCCTGTGTTAGCTGCACAGGACCCGCACGATCCATGTTATGATCGGACTGCACACTGCATGCCACACGCCGTGGCATCTTCTGGGGCGCTGCACTAACGACGCCCGTGCCTGCGCCGCAGGACCGCTCAATTGAAAGTGCTTATGCCATGGACCAGGTGTCGACCGAGCCTGAGCCGATCCATTCCGTGCAGAGGCGCGCGATGATCTACCTGTGGGATCATCCTATGGTCACTGCTGTCTCTCGCATGGATCCGCGGGCGCAGCGGACCCGCTGCTCGGCCTGGGCGACGACGCGAGGCTGGCCAATCGTCGAAGTCCTGGTTGATGATGCGCTGGCCATTCCAGATGGCACGCGTCCGGCGCTCGAGCAGCTCCGAGCGGCCGTTCAGGAGCAGCAATGCGAAGTGGTCGTGATCCCCGCTCTGGCCAGCCTGGGGCCGCAGGTGGTGGATGTCCTGGCGCTGCTGGAGATACTGGCGCGGCATGGGGTGGATCTCGTGAGCCTCCACGAAGCGTTTGATACAACCACCGCATATGGCAGTTTCGCCATGCTGGTTGTACGCGCGCTTGCCCAGATCGCTCAGGGATCGGAGTTGGTTCCTTCATCTGTGGCGCCAGCGTCAGCGCCGGCTGCTGCCCTGCTTGCCACGCCGACGGTGCGCGCGGAGCGGCGGTCGAACCTGCCGTTCGGCTACCTCCAAACCGCCAGCGGCATTGTCATTGACTCTGCCAGGGCGCCAATCGTCCGGCGGATCTTCCTGCTGCGCGATGCGGGGGCGACCGTGCCCGAGCTGGTGCAGTTGCTGCGCGCCCAGGGCGGCGGGCGCTGGAATCAGCGCACGGTGGCGGCGGTGCTGGCGCATGAAGATGCCTACCGTGGCGGACCACACCCAGATGGCGGGCGCTGGCCCACGCTCCTGGAGCGGTGTTAACATTCTGATCAATCACACACCGCCCAGGCAGGCTGTGTAGTTGTTTGATGCGATCAGGAGGCGCAACGGCTGCCGGTGCGTGTGAGCGTGCCATACGGCTCCGCCAATAATCGCACGTAGCGTTTGGCTCTTACCGGTCCCCGGCGGTCCCCAGATCAAGGCAAGGCGACGGGTCAGAGCAGCTTCCCGGGCGCGAGAGTGTGCGCGCGATTTTGAAAAATCCCGCATCATCGGGAAGGTACGGTGCGCTGGCAAGGAATATGACGGTCTGCACGAGCCGCTGATCGATCAGGCAACCTGGGAACGCTGCCAGGCACTACGTGCTGAGCGTGATCGCGGTGGCCACGGCCATACGAATGGCGATGGTTGGCTGCTCTCGCGGATCGTGCGCTGCGCAATCTGCGGCGAACCGATGTGGACGCATCCCAGCGGGCGGCAGGGGCAGCTGCGCTACTATTACTGCGCTGGCCGTGACCATCGTACCTGCGACGCGCCACTGGTACGGGCTGAGCCGGTCGAAGCTCATGCGCTTGAGATGATGAAGGCGCTCGCGCTTCCGGGTGAATGGCAGGTGACGATCGCGCGCCAAATGGAGGCATTGCTCCAGCCGCTTACCCCAAAATCGGCGGTTAGCCGTGCGGCCATCGAGGCACAACTGAAGCGGCTTGCATTAGTCTATGCAGCCGGAGATATCGACGAGGCGACCTACGCCAAGCAGCGAGCGGCCTGGAAGCAGCAGCTGGAACAGGCGAGTGTGCCGCAGCCGCAGAGTGTTTACAATTCAACGCGCGCCTTCACGCTGCTGAATGACCTGGGCGATCTGCTTGAGGGTGCCAACGAGGTGCAGCAACGCGCCGCACTCCGCTATGTCTTCCGAACATTCTGGTTGGAGGCGCACAGTATCAAAGCGATTACACCGACGGATCTCTATGCACCTATGGTGGCAGCCGTGGAAACAATGCGGGGAGTGGATGGTGAGATGGGGTGCCTGACGGGTTTCGAACCCGCAACCTCCTGAGCCACAGGCAGATGGTCTCTGTTGTTAAATTAAGCTCCACACCCTCTGGTACTAAATTGGTTACGACTATGTGCTAGAGTCTGTGATGCGATCTGACTCGCGCAGGTTTGCCGTCTCCTGGTCCCGACCAGCGGCGCACGCCAGCACTTTCGGCACGCGCCAACGCTCGTGACTACGAAGCGCCAAGTCCGTACGGGTCAGCGGAAGAACCCCATTCTTCTGCTGTACATTTGACAATCGCATAGACACAACGCCGGTATGGGCCTTCACCCTGTTGTGCCCGCCTCGTACCGTAGCTACAGTTTTACCTGCGCGCCCGCGCCCATCTGACGCCTGCGCGCCATCACGCCCACTTTCCCGATCGATCTTTTTTGTTGCACCGCGCTGCACCGCGCTCTTGTGCGCTTGCCTTGCGTGGCCAGCGACCCAAACTTCCCTTGTTACCACGCGCATCGAACACCTGTTGCTCTTTCGAGAGCACGCCTGTTCTGTGAACGTGGTTTTTTTGATTCTCGGTCCTTGCACTTGAGGTTGCATCCTATACGCGCCTCCGTGTAGAAAGGTGTTCCTGCGTCTCATAAGCGCCGACCCTACGATCAGCCGCCATGATATTTTGCCACGGGCCGCGTTCGATCACGGTCCGATGGGGGCAGTGATGTCGCAGCCCATCACTTGAAAAGCGAGGCTTCGACATGTATTTCCTCCATCAGACCCACGCGCGCCCATTCACGGGTATCCGCGAGACGGATATCCAGGATTACTACCTGCCCTCCCCGCTGGTGACCCATACCGACGGCAGGCAGGTCACACACCTCCGCACCTCTCCTATCCCACTGCCCACCCGCCGTCTCATGCGGCGCGGGCGCGACTGACAGTTCAGCATCGGATCCTTTCCCCCAGCTTGGGGGCTTGCAAATTTTTGCAGCCCTCCAAGTGGAGCGGCTGCGCGCTATTGCGGCACAGCCGCGGAAAGGAACACGTATGTCTCTCAGATCTCTTCAGGGCCAGGGTGGTGGTCGTATCCCGATGGGAAGCTTCTCGTACGATGTGTCGCGTCAGGATCTGACCCGTATCATCGACGCGATGCCGACCGAGACCTGCCGGGCCATGCACCTGGCCGCGCGCCATGGCGACACCGCGACCGCGCAGCGTTTGCTGCGCGAAGCTGCCACTCTGTACTACGCCAGCGCGCCCGCTGCGCCGGCTGCGACACCGATGCCTCCGCGCCAGCGCGCCCATCGCAGGCTGCGAGAAGCTGGGAATCGTGTTTGCTCGTAAAGCCTGTACACGTTTCCACAGCCGGATTGGATGAAGCGCAACATTGACATGACCCATTGCAATGGGTATGATTAAATGAACAGAGTGCCGTGCCAGGAGAAATCAGATGACGATCACCGATAGTTTGCCAGATCTGGTTCTGCGCTCCATCGATGCGACGTGGACGTTCGACCGCTGGGAGCGGCTGCCCGACGATGGGAATCGCTACGAGGTAATTGATGGAGTGCTCTATATGACGACGGCGCCCAGCAGTTTCCACCAGTGGATCGTTCAGCAGCTATTCCTTGAGCTGCATGCCCAGATCACGCGACCGCGCCTCGGTGTCGTGTTCGTCGCGCCGATTGGGGTGCTGATGCCGGGCTGCGATCCCGTACAACCTGATCTTGTCGTGGTGCGCGCTGAAGATCTTGGCATGATTGCCGACCGGCGCATCCGCGGCGTCCCAACCATGCTGATTGAGGTGCTCTCCCCAGCAAATGCTGAGACCGACACCGAAATCAAGCGCAAGAGCTACGCACGCGCCAGCGTGCCGGAGTACTGGATTGTACGGCCCGCTGAACGCGATATCCTCATGTATACGCAACCCGACGCCTCGCTCGCCGACTATACCCATGTCGAGCGCGTGCCGTCGGACGGCACACTGGTTGCCGCCATGCTGCCGGTACGTCTGCTGGTTGCCCAGCTATTTGAAGGCGCACCAGACCTGACCATCTAGTCCAGTTCTTCCCGGCATGTCAACGCGCCGGCCCTCATCCCTGATCGGTTCGATTCGCAGTTCACCACACGTCGCATCGGCTTGCGGCTGCTTCGGTGCGCCGTGTACATGATGCTGCGGTAGACGCAGTATACCCATCATTCATCGGCTGCGCCAAGCTGTGCAGCCATCGTTATTCCGCCTTCCCGGGGCTATTCACTGCCCCGGCCGGGCGCGTGATAGTTCCTGGGTAACCTCAAAGGAGCTATCACCATGAAAATCATTGCCTCAATCTCGCTCGCCACGCTGATCATTGTCGCCATTTTTGCGATGACGGCACGCCCCGCCGTTGCAGCTACCCCGTCCGCCGCAGTCCTGCGTATTACCAGCGTTTCGACGCTGAATATGCATACCAACTGCTGGACGGTCAAGCTCTCAAGCGGCATCGCGCTGCAGGTCGAGAAGCGCGCCTTTGATACCGGCGGCACCAACCCCGCCGTCGCCGCGATCAGCAACTTCCGCGACCAGCATTGGTTGCCAATCCTCGGCTATTTCGGCTACGCGACATTTGTGCAGGGCGGCGTCACGTACTACGGCTACCGCTAACGATTACCTTTATTGCCGCCGGCAGCCCACGAACGGGCTGCCGGCGCAGGAGCATATCTCTATGACATCACTGACCATACCAACCCCGGCCGAGTACCTGGGCTGTTTCCCCGAGCTACCGAAGGATGTGCAGGCCGCGATTGAGGAGTTGAGTCAGCCCTTCCCGGTCGATGAGATCCAGGTTCGGCCCGGCGCGGTCAACCGCGACGGCACCGCCGCGCTGGCTCTCGCCTACCACGAGTGGTGGACTGGCTATCTGCCGCGGCTCAACGACGTGGTTGGCCCAAACAACTTCCGTATTCGCCTGCTGCCGTGGGGACCGGATGTGATCGCCCACTTGTGGACGTTCCAGGGCCTCATCCAGAAATGGTCGAGCGGCAAAGCCGAGACCGAGCGGATTGGCCCGATGGACGCCGAGGCGCAAGCGAAGAAGCGCGTCGTCGCTGAAGGGCTCATGCTTGGACTCTATTTGTATTTCCTCCCCGAGGTCTGGATGCATGGTGAGTACGATTCGGCACGCAAGATCTTCTACCCGCACGACGGCGAGGATCGGCGCTGTGCCTACGAGATGTACGCGCGTGCTGGTCTGATCACCCGTCCACACGCAACCGCCGCTGTACCGCGCCCAACGTCGAACGCGCGACCCGCGCCAACCCAGCTCGGCGCGGCGACACCATCCAGCGATCGTATCACCGCGGCCCGCGCCGCGCTGCACACGGCTGAGCAACGTGTGGGGCTGCGCTCATCAGAGCAGGACGCTCCAACCTCGCTCATACTCGCGAGCGACAGGCAGCTCGTCCTGATCCTCACCCTCGTTGGCAAGTTGCGTAAGGCCAATTCGGCCGCGGTCAACGCCATTGGCGCCCGCTTCCGGATCGCCGACCTGGCGCGCTTCTCTGACCGCGAGCACCTGCCAGCGCTTCGCGCGCAGGCCGCCGCGCTCTCGAAGCTCGACGCCTCCAAGCTGATCGACCAGCTCAAGGCGTGCGAATCGTCTGCGACACAGGCCGCCTGACCGCGCTTCGTCCATTTAGCGCTAGGGCGCACAGCACCCACCGGCGCGCGCGCAAGCGCGAGCGCCGATGGCACAGTCGAGCAATCCGCACCCATCTGCTCATCTATGTGGCGGCGCAGGCCGCCGCAGAACGAGTTGAGGTGACACCCTTATGACCACCGCACTCACCATCCCACGGCGGGAACTGCGGCCGGGCATCAAACGCTACGCGGACAGCGACAGCGCGCTGGCCTGGGACGTGTACCTGGACGACCGCCTGGTCGCCAGCGAGTACGTCGCCCTGGCTGATGCGCGCATGGAACTGGACTTCGCCGTGTGGTATGCCCTCTTCTCCGAGGCCGCGCTGAACCCGGGCGCGCTGATCACCGATGAGGCGCTGGGCCTGGCAACGCAGGTATTTCACCGCCTGTTCAGTGCCGAGAAGATCCAGGAAAAAGCGCTCACCGCACGCGAGAAGATCATCGCGTCCGGTATCTATTCGGTTCAATCCGATGGCAGCCTGAACGTGCTCGCATCGAGCAGCCGCGGTAAACAATCGAGCTATACCGTTACATCCACCTGTACCTGCAAGGATTTCTTTACCCATGCACATCTGCGCGGTGGGGTGTGCAAGCACATCGCCGCACGAATGCTGCTCGTGCTGGCTCAGCACGGCGTGGGCTATCTGAAGCACCTGCGCGACGCGCTGGACGCTACGCCCGTTATCATTCACACCATCACCCCCGCCGCCTCCGCGCCGATTGTCCCTGAGGCGACCGACGACGCGCAGCACGCGCTATCAGGCGATGCGCCGGGTCTGGCGTTCCTGAATATAGGGGCAGCCGATCTGGCCGCAGCCCTGTTTCTGGCGCAACGCGCGGGTACACCCGTCGAGATCCATGTCAATAACGGCGCGCTCCGCCTGGTCGCAGGCGCGATTGATCTCTCACTCCCCTGCCTGGATGGCAGCGACATCTGTAGCGTGCGCCTCGAGGCTGATGCGTTGGTGGCTCTGTACGAGCAGCTGCGCCTCGCCGTCAAAAGTATGGGCATGCTGATCCTGTTTGCGGCCACGGACGGCTCGGTCATTCTGAACAGCCAGGACAGCGACTTTTCGGCTACCGCGCAGGGGATAGCTCTCCCACTCCCCGCTCCAAAGCCCATCGCACCGAGCACATCCGTCGGGGATATCCAGACCGTGGACGCGCTGTTTGCTTAGTCTCCTTGAGCAGCACGAGCCCGACTGGTATCTCAAAAAACACTACCGCGTCGCCCACAGCGCCTTAGCGGCGTCAGGACGGCTCGCGGCTTAACCGAATTCCACCCATCCGGGGCAGTATGCGCACTGCCCCGCTGGGGGCATGGTGCGCATCTGCCTAAAGGAGATGCACCATGACCTCCGTCGTCGCCACTCCGTTCTTCACGTTGACCGACGGCACCACCCTGACCTTCGCCGGCGCAGGCGACCGCTACCAGAAAAACGTCGCGGCGATCCAGCTGCTGCGCCAACTCCAGCAGGAGCGGCGTGGGCCGCAGGATCTGAGCGACGCGGAGCGCCTTGCACTCGCGCACTACAGCGCATTTGGCGAAAGCGCACTACTGAGGCGCGCCTTCGGCGATGAGGCCAGGGGCGACCTCGACGGGCTCGTGTCGGAGGCGGAGCGCAATGCGCTCAAGCGCGCCTCGCTGAATGCCTTTTATACCTCGCAGGACGTGCTGACCGCCAAGTGGGCTGCGCTCCTGCCCCTGTTGGAGGCGATCCCCGGCACGATCAAGGTGCTGGAGCCGGCGTTCGGCGTCGGCAACTACATTGCCGCTATGCCGCTTGCGCTGCGCGAACGAGCGCAGATTACAGCGGTTGAGCTGGATACGGTTTCCAGCCAGATCGCGGCGTATCTGCATCCCGATGTTACCCTCTTCGGCGGCCAGGGGTTTGAGGAGACTGGGTTGCCCGAGGGCGAGTACGACCTGGTCATCTCGAATGTCCCGTTCGGGAATGACAAGATCTTCGACCCGCGGATGACGGAGGACTACCTGACCCGTACGATTCACGACTATTTCATCGCCCGATCAATGACGCTCGTGCGCCCCGGCGGGATTGTCGCCGTGATCACCTCCTTCGGCACCATGGATAAGCGCGATACGCGCATGCGTGCGTGGATCGCTCAGCGCGCCAGGCTGCTCCGCGCCGTGCGCCTCCCACAGGGCGCATTCCGCGCCAATGCCGGGACCGAGTGCGGCGCCGACATTTTGATCTTCCGACGTTATGCGGCGGATGAGCAGCCCGTCGAGAATCCGACCTGGATCGAGACCGCTATGCTGAACGTCCCGCTCATCGACGATGACGGAACTGGCCACTTCACCTTTGCCTCGAAGCTGAGTCAGGGCGAGGTCGAGATCGTGAACAACGAGACCGCGCTCCTGCGGATGGGGCGCTCCTTCGCGGCCCATGCCGAGCAGATCGCCGGCCGCACACGTGTCGTGCGCGATGGCGAGCACCTGTTCTGCTCGGTCATCCCGCTTGCTGATACCACTATTGCCGACGCAATCAGCGAGCGCCTGAGCGATCTGCCGATCTTCCGCCACACGCAGCCGGCCGTGGCGCCGGCGCCGGTCGTGAAAATCAAGCAGCCGCGGCTGGATATCGGCAACCCGCGTGTCGCGGGGATGCTGGCGATCTACGAGGCTGCCAAGCACGTCATCCACCTGGATGTGCAGGAGCAGGACGCCACAGCGGCACGCATCGAGCTGAATACACTCTACGACGCGTTCGTCAAAGCATACGGCGCGATTCATACCCGTACCAATCAGCAGGCGCTGAAGGGCGAGCCCGAGCTGCTGTTCCTCAAGGCGCTGGAGAGCGACGTGACACAGCACAACGGCGCCACCACCGCTCGCAAGGCCCCACTCTTCACCGAGGCGACCGTGCGCCCGGCTCCACGCGTCGTCGAGGGCAGCATGACCGCCGATGAGGCGCTCATCCGCTGTCTGGACGAGCTCGGCAAGGTCGATATCAGCCGGATCGCGCAGCTCAGCGGCGAGTCGGACGGCGACAGCGCCGCCGCGCTCACCGGGCGCATCTACCGCGTCCCGGAGAGCGGCGCCTATGTGACCGCCGACGAGTATTTGAGCGGCAATATCCGCAAGAAACTCGCCGCCGCCGAGCAAGCGGCGCTCCTCGATCCCAGCTTCAGCGCGAATGCCGAGGCGCTGCGAGCGATGATGCCGGCCCCGCTGACGCCGGGGCAGATCGCGGTCAAGTTCGGCGCCCCGTGGGTGCCCGAGGATATCTATATCCAGTTCGTCTCCACGCTCATCCCCAGCTTCTACGGTCATCACTACGGGCGCGGCAACATCACGTACGTGCGCAAGCTCGCCAGGTGGGTTGTCGCGGACGAAGCCTTCAGCCGCCGCTCGCATGCGGCGACGGTCGAGTGGGGCACCGGGCGGATGCACGCGATTGACATCATCGAAAAAGGACTGAACAACCAGACTCCGGTGATCTACGATGAGACCCAGGATGGCGCTCGCGTGGTCAACCAGAAGGAAACCCTGCTGGCCCGCGAGAAACTGGAGCGCATCAAGGAGACCTGGACCAAGTGGGTCTGGGAGGACGCTGGCCGCACCGAACGGCTCTGCCAGATCTATAACGAGCTGTTCAACTCCTCGCGCCGGCGCGACTTCAGCGGGGAGCACCTGAGTCTACCGGGCATCAACACGACGGTCCTGCGCGGCGGCGATCTGGCCGCGCACCAGAAGGATGCGGTGTGGATGATCTTGCAGACCTCATCGGTGCTGCTCGACCTGTGCGTCGGAGCCGGCAAGACCTTCATCATGCTCGCCGCCGCGCATGAGCTGAAGCGCCTGGGCCTGGCCAGGAAGATCCTGATCACGGTCCCGAACCACCTGACCGAGCAGTGGGCCAGCGAGGCCAATCGCCTGTATCCCGACATGCGGGTGCTGGCGATGTCGGCCGACGACTTTGCCAAGGCGCGGCGCGGCACGTTTCTCAGCCGCATCGCCACCGAGGAATGGGATGTGATCATCTGTGCGCACACCTCGTTTGGATTTATCGAGACCGGCCGCGTCGCGAAGGAGTTTATCCAGATCGAGGTCGACGAGCTGCGTTTCTATCTCGAAGAGATGAAGCGCAAGCGCGACGCCACGCGCACCGACAAGCGAACGATGAAGGAGATCGAGCGCAAGATCCTGGCGTTCGAGAACCGGCTGAAGGAACAGGAGTATCGCGTCAAGCACGACGACGCCCGGATCATCACCTGGGACGAGTTGGGCATCGATGCGCTCATGGTCGACGAGGCGCACGAGTTTAAGAATCTGAGCGTCCCAACGATGCTGGGCAGTCTGCCCGGCGTGCCGAAGGGTGACAGCAAGCGCGCGTTCGACATGCGCATCAAAACCTGGGATCTGCGGCGGCGCGGCGGGCGGGTCGTGTTTGCGACCGGCACGCCGGTGCTCAACACCCTCGGCGAGGTCTTCATCATGCAGAAGTATCTGCAGGAGGAGGTCCTTGCCGCTCACGGCATCGAGCACTTCGACGCCTGGGCCAGCACGTTTGCCGAGACGCAAACCGTGTTCGAGATGACGCCGGACGGCGGGGGATTCCGGATGAACACGCGCCTGTGCAAGTTCGTGAACCTGCCGGAGCTGTTCAACTTGTGGTTCCAAATGACCTTTAGCCGCAGCCGCGAGCAGTTGGGACTGCCCACGCCCAGACTGATCGGCGGCAAGCCCATCCCCGTCAGCGTTCCCGGTTCGCCCGCGCTCAAGGCGCTGGTGCGCTCGTTCGTCGCGCGGGTCGAGGCGATCAAGAGCGGATCGGTGGAGCCGTGGCAGGACAACATGCTCAAGGTCACCTCCGACGGCCGCAAGGCCGCGCTCGATGTACGGTTGGTAACTGGTGGCTCGGAAGAGCCGGCCTGCAAGATCAACATGCTGGTCAACACCGTCGCAGACCTGCATCAACGCTTTGACGCCGCGAAGGCCACGCAGCTGATCTATTGCGAGCTGTCCACGCCCAGGTCAAAGGGGCTGATGCAGAACGGCGCGACCGCGACAGCGGACGGCATCGACGGCGACGAGACGGCCGATCCCGAGCTGGACAAGAGTTTCGTGTATCACGAGATCCGCGCCAAGCTCGCGGCGCGCGGCATCCCGGCCGAGCAGGTCGCCTTCATTCAGGAGCACAACACCAGGACCAGGCGCGCGGCCCTCTTCGCGGCACTGGGCCGCGGCGACGTGCGTGTGCTGATCGCCTCCAAGCAGTCCACCGGCATGAACATTCAGAAACGGCTGATCGCGCTCCACAACCGCGACGCCCCGTGGCGGCCGGGCGATCTGGAGCAGCGCGTCGGCCGGATCGAGCGGCAGGGCAACGCCTGGCCCGAGGTGTTTGTGTGCAACTACGTCACCGAAGGCAGCTTCGATGGCTACATCTGGCAGACCCTCGAGACCAAGGCGCGTTTCATCGGGCAGATGCGCTCGGGCGATGTCACCATCCGCGCGATTGATGACATCTCCGAGGTCGTGTTGTCGGCGGCGGAGATCAAGGCGATTGCGTCGGGCAACCCCAGAGTGATCCGCAAGGTCCAGCTCGACGCGGAGCTGGTCAAACTGGCAAGTCTGCAGAGCAGCCATCGCGATACCCAGGCACGCATGCGCACGAAGCTACGCGACATCGCCTGGGCGCGCGAGCGGATGGCCGAGCGCCGCACACTGCTGGTCGCCGCACAGGCTCTGGTCGCGCCAGTTGCGGACGCGGATTTCAAGGCCGCGATTGTCAAGGGCGGACGGTCGGCTCCTATCAGGGGCTGCTCATCCGCGCGCAGGCGACTCCGCTCATGGCGATCGCCGACATCTTTCTCGCGGTCGAGCAGAACGGTGCGGTCGAGGCCATCACCGGCACCCCGGTCAAGCTCGGCAACGACCAGGGTGTATTCGTGAGTATCGACTGGCAGATCCGTGACATCCCCGAGGCGATCCGAAGGATCGACGCGGAAGGTCTGGCGAAGGATCAGGAAGAAGCGCAGATCACGGTTGCACTGACACTGCCGTGGGACCAGGCCGAGCGCTACGCGGCGCTCCAGGAGGAACTGGCGGCGCTGAACGCCGAGCTGTCCAAGACGAACGCCGACCAGGTGACCCAGCCGACTGCCTCGACAGTTCAGGCCGCCGAGGCGAGCGCACCGTTCACCGATACTGGCGCGCTGGAGATTGTGGAGACCTCTGATGTGGACGCGGCAGCGCTAGAGGTGGCGACCGCATTGCCGCAGTTACCGCCCGCCGCGCTGCCGGAGCCGTCCGATCTGGCGGCGATGGAGCTGGCGATGGCGCAGCTTGCCGGCACGCAGAGCCTGACGGCGGCGGAAGAGGCCGAGATCGCGGCCGAGCTTGTGGAGGAGGCGGAAGCCGACGCCCAGCTGACAGCGAGTGACGCGCCGGCCGTACTGGAGGCGCTGGAGCAGCCCGCCACACCCGAGATCCAGCCGGTCAGGATCGTGCTGGCCCAGGCGGATGTGGTGCGCGCGGCGCACACCTCGCGCTCCACGCTCGTGTTCGGCAGTATCGAACACATCGGTCAGGTCAAGGGCAAGCGTGCTGTGAAGGCGGCGAAGCGCACAAGCATCGAGATGGCAACTATGGACTTGTTCGCCATCCCGACCGCACCGGCGCAGCTGCAGCTGACCCTGTTCTAGCCTGTGTGGCGACCAGCGCGCCCATCCTGTCCCAGGATGGGCGCTGCTCCATCATCAGATCAGCAGAGCACCCTTTGGATAGGAGACCATAACACCCTCTAAACAGACCATCGGTTTTACCCCCAGCGGGGCCGTCTCCGCGCCGCTGGGGTGTGGAGACGGCCTCCTGGCGCAGCTACAGGAGGCATCCATTGCACCAATCATTCCTCTTTGCCTTACCCAAGTCCGCGCAGCACCCGCTCAGCCTCGCGGAGCGCCCGCTGCGCGAGTGGCCCATCCAGGAGCGCCCGATCGAGCGCCTGGTCGGGTGCGGCCCCTCGGCCTTGTCAGATAGCGAACTGCTCGCGGTATTATTGAACGGCAGCGCGGGCGGAACCAATCCCGTCGCGCTCGCCCAGCAGCTCATGAGCACCTTCGGTGGCTGGCAGGGCCTCCAGCAGGCTGACCTGAATGAACTCCAGTGCGTTCGCGGTCTGGGGCGCGCTCGTGCCGCACAGGTCAAGGCCGCGTTGGAGGTTGCCCGGCGGATGCTGTTGGCAGAACCCGGCGAGCGACTGCAAATCAAATCTCCGGCTGACGTCGTGCAGCTCCTGATGGTCGAAATGAGCCATCTTGATCAAGAGCACCTGCGGACGATCTGCCTCGACACAAAAAATCGCGTACAGACCGTGGCAACCGTGTACGTCGGCAGCCTCAACGCTTCACTGGTGCGAGTCGGCGAAATCTTCAAAGAGGCCATTCGCCGTAACAGCGCCGCGATCATTGTAAGCCATAATCATCCTTCGGGCGACCCAACGCCGTCGCCGGAGGACATCCTGGTCACGCGCGAGATCATCAGCGCCGGGAAAATGCTTGACATCGAAGTGCTGGACCATCTCGTGATCGGGCAGGGTCGCTTTGTGAGTATGCGCGAACGCGGCCTCGGCTTCGGTCGCTGAAAATCCGTACACTTCGAATCGCCACTCGGAGACACCCACTACCTCACCGCTGTCCACAATCCATCAACATCGTATCCACACAAGGAAGGACACACTACCATGACGAGCACTCCCACTGTCGCTCCCACGACTGCTGCCGCCAATTCCACCCGCAGCCGGAAGAAAGTCGTCGAACCGCTCGCTACGCCGAGTGTGCCGGCGCTGGAGGCCAGCGTGCTGCAGGAGCACCTGAAGCGCACCCTGGCCAAGGCACTGCACGCGGTCGCTCCCAAGAGCACCATGCCCATTCTCGGTCACGTCCTGCTGGTGGCCGAGGGCAGCCAGCTCACCATCAGCGCGACGAACCTGGAGATCGGCATCGCCGTCACTGTCGCCGCGAAGATCGCACGTCCTGGCGCGATCGCGCTGCCGGCCAAACTGCTGAGTGATGTGGTCGGCAGCCTGCCAAATGAGGCGATCGCCCTGGCGATGGACCCGCGCGCTATGAGCGTGACGCTCACCTGCGGGGCCTTCGAGGCCACCATCAAGGGCATTGCTGCCGAGGAGTTCCCAAGCATCCCTACCATCGCCGGACGCGCCGCGGCGGCGACCTTCGCTCCCGAGGCGCTGTGCAGCGCCGTCAGCCAGGTCGCGTTTGCCGCCTCCAGCGACGACACGCGTCCCGTCCTGACCGGCATGCGGATCAGCCTCGCAGGCACGGTCGCATCGTTTGCCGCCGCCGACTCCTTCCGAATCGCGTTCCGCATAATCGCTCTAGAGACAGCTGTCGCCGCACCCGCGGAGGTCGTTGTCCCGGCACGTGCGATGACGACGCTCGGCAAGGTACTGGCCGATGTAGACGGTACGGTTGAGCAACTGGTCAACGATGATTATGTGATCTTCCGTGCCGACGAGGTGGAGTTGGTCGCGCGCTGTATCGAGGGCGCTTATCCGGCCGTCGATCGGTATCTGAACCTGGCCTTTGGCACGGTAGCGGAGATCAGCACAAAGGAGTTGGCGCGTGCCATCAAGCTGGCTTCCTACTTCGCCACGACTTCGGCGAATATTGTGCGCTTGCAGCTTAGCCCAGTAGCCGTTGGTGCGGGCAAGCTGACAATCAGCGCAAATGCGGCTGAGGTGGGCGAAAACTCAAGTGCGCACGACGCGGCGATCCGCGGCGCCGGAGGCATCGTTGCGCTGAATGTCACGTTCCTTGCCGATGGTATCGATGCGATCAGCACCCCGACGATCGCCATTCACTATAACACTCCACAGCAGCCGATCGTCCTCAAAGGCGTTGGTGACGAGACCTACACCCACGTCGCTATGCCCATGACCGTCCGGTAACAGTTCCCGGAATCAGCCATAGCAGAACCCCACGAAGCAGAATGCCGCGCTCGAGTGATCGGGTGCGGCGTTATGCCTATCGCAACGATACGCCATCAGGAGATTGAGCCAATGCGTCACCGCCACCAACTGGCACTCGGATTGTTTGAGGAAGACCAACCACCACCCTATCCCGACGACCCGTCCGCCATCATTGTCAGCGTCTCCGGTGGACTCGACAGCGACTACGCGGCGCTGTGGGCACGCCGGCGCTGGCCCAACCAGCCAATCTTCCTCTGGCACGCGCACCTGGAGCAGATGGACTGGCCCGACACGCCGGCGCACCTTGAGATGCTAGCCGCCGCTCTCGGCAATTGCCGTCTCCTTATCTGCCAGGCGGTCTACGAACTGAACGGGACGACCACGCCGAGCGGCTGTAATGGCACGACGCTGCGACGCCTGCAGCTCGTGCGCGATGGCGACATACATTACGGCCCAGCCAGGGATGATGATTCATCGGCGATTCTCACGCTGCTGGATTTTGCACGCAAGGCGAGACAGGGGCGGCCGCCAACCCGCGCGCATCGGTGGTGTACCAGCTATTTTAAGACACGCCTCTTCGATACCTGGGCGCGCGCCAACCGAGGCATGCTCGGTGAACAGTCGGTGTTGCTCTCGGGCGAGCGTTGGGCCGAGTCGGAGCAGCGCTCGCACGTGCTGCAATGGGAGTGGCGCAAGGCGATCAGCTTAAAACCAACCGTGAAGCGCAACGCGACATGGCCGCGCGGCTGGCGCATGCTCTGGGTGCGCCCCGGTATCACCTTTGCGCTGCACGAAGTTGCTGGCGCGGTGATCGCCGCCGGCATTGAACCGCACATTGGCTACTTCGACCAGGGCGAGACGCTGGCCGGCCTGCTCGATCCACACCGGGATGAGCGGGCACGCGCCCGTCTAAGCTGCCGATGCTGCATCTTTAGTCACAGGCACCATATCCAGCGCGCGCTGGACACGCGCCCTTCGGTGATGGGGCCGGCGGTCCAGGCAATCTGGGACTACGAACGTGACACCGGTTATTCGTGGCAGCAGCGCGGGCCACTAGAGCTGAGCTGCGGCTGATGCGTGTCAGGTGTATCATTCAGCCGGCATAGGCGCCATTCAACGAACCTGCCAAAGACCTTCGCCAATTGTACGAGGATGGTATAATATTCAATGAGGAGCACTCCATGACTGAGCAAGGCTTAAGCGACTTTGATAGCGCATGGAAAGCTGCGCTGGATGTCTATCTCAAGGAGTTCTTGGAACTCTGCTTTCCAGCAATTCATGCGGCGGTCGATTGGGCCCGCCCGTACCGCTTTCTCGAAACCGAGCTGCAGCGTGCGAGCAGCGCCGATTATCGCGGTCGCCGGACGGTGGACAAACTGGTTGAGGTGTGGGGACGCGACGGGGTGGCTGCCTGGGTACTGATTCACATCGAAATCCAGAGTCAGAACCAAGCAGATTTCGCCCAGCGAATGTTTCAGTATCACTATCGATTACGAGATCGGTTTGAGCACGCGGTCGTCAGCATCGCCATGCTGGCTGACGATCGTCCCAACTGGCGGCCAGAGACGTATGAGATGGGACTGTGGGGTTGCGAGGTGCGCTTTCGCTTCCCGACCGTCAAGCTGCTCGACTATCGTGATCGCCTCACGGAGCTGGAAGCCAACCGCAATCCAGTTGCGGCGCTGGTGCTGGCACATCTAGCCGCCCAGCAGACGCGAGCCGACCCGGTGCGCCGGCTCCAAGAGAAGCTGGCGCTGACACGGCGGCTGTACGATCTCGGCTATAGTCCCGAACAAGTGCGCCTTGCCTTCCGGTTCGTGGATTGGTTGTTACGCCTACCCGATGGCCTGAAAACCCAGTTCGCACAGGAACTGCGTACCTTTGAGGAGGAACGGCAGATGACCTACATCACCAGTATCGAAGAAATTGGTATCGAGAAAGGGCGCGTTGAGGGCCGTATTGAAGGCCGCGCTGAAGGGCTCATTGAGGGCATCGCCGGCATGCTGGACCTGAAGTTTGGTGACGCAGCCGCGCCGCTCATCACTGAAATTCAGCTCATTACTGACCTGGAGACTCTTGAACGGGTGAAGGTCGGTATCAAGCCTGCACAGACGCTTGACGATGTACGCCGCATCTACGCGCCCACGACCAGCGGCAAATAGACTGCCAACACGGCCCCGGCATCTGCAATCGATGATGGGGCCATGTTGTTGGCAGCGAGTATCGGCAGCGATTGACGCAGCTGAACGCCTGCCGTATACTCATGCTATCATCCGCACATATGTGTTGTGCGCAGCTCAGCAGGCAGGCCGCTGAACGAGAGACCGATCGTCCGCGCTGCACCATTTTGCTAAGGTCAGCAAACTGTTAGTCATAATGGACTATTACAGATATAGTGAGGATTGATCAACCATCCACAAATTGTGGATGGTTGATCTGCCCGCTCGGAGTTTATTATGAACCAGCCGACGGCACCGCAGACATTCAATACCAACGTAGTGCGCCGGATGTGGTATCAGGACGCCTGGTACTACAGTGTGATCGATGTCGTCGCTGTGTTGACGGAGTCGGTCAACCCGAACCGTTATTGGAACACTCTCAAGTCGCGCCTCCAAGGCGAGGGAGCTACCGATATCCTCGAGCAGATTGTCCAACTCAAGCTCCAGTCGCGTGACAATCGGCTGCGCCTTACAGATGTGGCCAACCGGGAGACACTCCTCCGGATTATCCAGTCGATTCCCTCGCCGCGCGCTGAGCCATTCAAGGCCTGGCTCGCTCAGGTCGGCGAAGAGCGCTTTGTCGAGATTGAGCACCCGGAGGAAGCCTTCGAGCGCATTCGCCAGGGATATCGTGATCGTGGCTATGATGAGCGCTGGATAGAAGAGCGCATGCGCGCCGACCTGATCCGAAACGATTTGACCACAGAGTGGCAGGAGCGTGGAGCATCAGAGCTATCGAGCTGCACCGCGATCGCGACAGTCAGGGCTTCGGTGAGCTGAAGCGCGACGCAACGGACGCTGGTACGACCGCCGGGCGAGCCCGGAAGGTCATCGAGCAAGATCTTGGTCGGCCCGTGATGTCTGCGCAAAACTACCGCGCGCTCAAAGGGCCGGTGGTACGTCTCGCTCCAACGGCGATACCTGAGCCAAAAATAGAGGACTCCTCCGGGACTGCTGGGCAGGCGAAGAAGTCTGATGAGTCGGATGGGCCAACCCAGCTGCCGCTGTTCCTTGACCCACTGTAACATCATCGAGACGATGAGGCGATTCTGAGACCACAAATCCCCCCTCTCTCCTGTAATGTTCTTTCCGAGGCTTGCCCGAGAACGGATACATATTGCGAACTTAGTGCATTCATAAGGCGTGAATCTGGCAAACATCGGTTAAGCATTACGTAGATTATTATAATCTCCACAGTGCTTAGGCGGTGGATGTACTACCAGAACATGACGGCGACCGAGAGAAACTCATCGCCGCGCTGGCCGCAGCTGTCGTCGCCATCGCTCGTGAGCGCGCCGGGTGCGCATCTGATCCGCCGCTCGATGCTCCTACTACATACGGATCGACCGTCAAAAGTGCGTAGAGGCTCCAATGCTTGTTGCTATTTACATTCGAGTCTCCGATGAGTCGCAGATTGAGGGGTACAGCCTTGAAGCACAGGAGCGGCAGTGTCGCGCGTTCTGTGCAGAGCGCGGCTTCAATGTCGCCGGCGTCTATATCGAGGAAGGCGTCAGCGGACGCCACGATCGGCGCCCGTCGTTTCAGCGCTTGCTGAACGACATCAAGCAGCAGCGCATCAGAATTCGCGCCCTGATTATCATGGATCTCGACCGCTTCATGCGCAATCTGCGCC
>WNFV01014612.1_pt1 | contig 20300 bp, 18 predicted proteins | sample 5400101 | NCBI WGS metagenome assembly WNFV01 (sample SAMN13153361, study PRJNA577476) | soil metagenome | isolation source: 115 cm soil or saprolite under grassland replicate 1 | place: USA:California | collected 2016-06-15 | reverse complement strand
CAGAGATAACGCCTTCGTTGCGCGGATAGCGCCTTTCGCTTCACCGGCCTTTCGAGGTGATAAATGGCGCCGCAGGTTGAATGCATGGAGCGCGTCCGAGACACAGCGGACAGCACAAACAAATGATGTAAGCAAGTAACTACTTGCATCCGGACGGTCCGGTTTTTAGGTTCCGACTCATGGACACCAGAACCGAGCTACTGAAAGCTGCCGCCGCCGTATTCGCGCAGCACGGATCGCGCGGGTCTACCACCCGTCGCATCGCTGAAGCCGCAGGAGTGAATGAAGTCACTCTCTTCCGCTACTTCGGCTCGAAGGACGCGCTTCTTCAGGAGGCGATTGCCGGCTCTGCCGACGGGCCGCCCGTCATCGCCCTGCCTGAGACACCGGTAGACCCCGAGGCCGAGCTTACCGAGTGGTGCGCAACACTGATGGAGCGGCTCCGATCCAGGAGCTCGATCATCCGGAAGTGCATGAGCGAAATGGAGGAAAAGCCGGAGATGATCACCACTGCGGTGAGCACACCGGTTCGCGCCGCGCAGGACCTCGCAGCGTATCTCCGAAAGCTGAAATCACAACATCGCGCCGAGGGAGAGCTCGACGTTCTCGCGGCGGCTGCAATGTTGCTCGGTGCGGTTTTTCATGACGCGATGGGTCGAGAGATGATGCCGCAGGTTTATCCCGCACTCTCGAAGGCTCCCCGGCTCTACTCGCGGTTGTTGCTTGCCGCAATTGGGTTCAAACCCGCCGGTGCGCCCAGACACAAATCATCTCTCTCTTCGTAGGCCTCATCATGGACGTAATCATTGGAAGTTTCCGCGTACTCACCGCTATTGCGCTGGCAGCGGCGCTGCCCCTGTCGGCCCAGGTAGTCACCCCAGCTGCTCAACATTCGCCCACGTCGCTGTCGCTCGAGGACGCTGTTCGAATGGGAGAATCGCAGAGCGAAGCAGTTCGCATCGCCCGCGCCGGCGTTCAGCGCAGCGAAGGGCAGCAGATGCAGGCGCGCAGCCAGTATCTGCCGCAGATCTACGGTTCGGGCAGCTATACGCGTACGCTCAAGTCTCAGTACCAGGGATTCGGCGGCTCGAGCTCGACTGACACGACGACTTCGAATGCACCGCCTGGCCCATGCGATCAGTACATCAAGGATCAAACAGCGTCGGTCAGCGACCGTCTCGCTGGACTCGACCAGGCGGCACGGTGCGAATCGGGATCCAATCCGTTCGCATCCCTCAAGAGTCTTCCTTTCGCACAGGCCAACCAGTGGAACTTCGGTCTCTCGTTGTCGCAGAATCTGTTCAACGGCGGGAAGGTTGCCGCACAGACTGCGGCTGCCAACGCCGGACGAAGGTCCGCTGACATCGAGCTCACTGCTCAGCGCGCAGAGATAATCCTCGACGTGACGCAGGCCTACTACGATGCGGCGCTCGCAGATCGTCTTGTCGCAATCACCGAGGCCTCCTACAATCAGACCGAGAACGTCCTGAAGCAGACGCAGCTCGCTAAGAATGTTGGCAATATCTCCGAGTTCGAGCTGCTGCGGGCGCAGGTGACGCGCGACAACCAGCGGCCGGTGCTCATCCAGCGACGCAGCGATCGAGAGGTCGCGTACCTCCGACTGAAGCAGCTGCTCAACATTCCACTCGATCAGCCGCTGGCGTTGACGACAGCGATCGACGATGCGGCAACGCTACCCGCCGGCATTCGACTCACCGGGCTCTCGGTTTCCGATTACTCGGCGCCCGACACGATCAGCTCTCACCGCGCGAGCGTACGCCAGGCATCCGAGGCGGTTCGCGTGCAGCAGAGCCAGCTTCGCGTGGCACGTGCCGAACGCATACCCACCTTTACTCTCAGCTCCCAGTACGGTGGTGTGGCATACCCGCTGAACGGATTGCCGACATCGAGTGACTTCCGTGCCAACTGGACTGTGGGTATTGCAACGCAGTTCCCGATCTTCACCGGCGGCAGAGTTCGCGGCGACGAGCTGGTGGCGCAGGCCAACCTCGCCGAGTCGCGCGCACGGCTTCAGCAGGTGAGGGAGCTCGCAGCGCTCGATGCGCAAGTCGCGATTAACGCGCTAAATCAGGCTGCCGCCGCATGGCAAGCAAGTCGCGGAACGTCCGAACAGGCAGCTCGCGCCTATTCCATCGCCGACGTGCGGTATCGCGAGGGAATCTCGACGCAGCTCGAGCTGAACGACTCGCGAATTCTGATGGAGCAGGCGACGGTGAACACGGCGCTGGCCGCACGTAACCTGCAGGTGGCGCGCGTCAAGCTCGCGCTGCTTCCGAATCTTCCGCTGCAAACGGCGACATCGAGCTTCGCTTCGCAGCAGGCGCAGACACAACAGCAATCGACTCAACAATACACACGGCCGCAACAGCAGCAGCCGCAACAGCAGCAGGGCCAGACGCAATCAGGCACTCTGGCCAACCAGCAGATACCACCTGGGCTTTAACCAATGAGATTCACACGAAGTCAGAGGCTCGCGTCAATCGCGCGGCCAACAACTCTCCTCGCGGCGTCGGCACTCCTCGCGCTCAGCGCGTGCAAGAGAGGCGCAGCCGAGGCGGATGCGGCGAGCGCCAAGACTGCGACGATGACTATCGGCACTGAGAACATCGCCATCGTCACGGTTGGTGAGGTGATGACTGGTCCGAGCCTTTCCGGCGCGATCGTTCCGGAGCGCGAAGCGACCGTGCGCGCGCAGGTCGGAGGCAGCGTCCTCCAGACGTACGCCGATCAAGGACAGAGAGTGGGGGCGGGCCAGCTCCTCGCTCAGATAGACGCATCGGGTCTCCAGGACGCATTTCTTTCCGCGCGCTCCGGCGTGACATCGGCCGCTAACAGCGCTGATGTAGCGGCCCGCGAGCTCGCGAGAAGTCAGAAGCTCTTCGCGGCGGGCGCCATTGCCGAGCGCGACCTGGAACAGACACGCCGCGCTTCGATCGCCGCGAGCGCAGCGCTGGCCGATGCAAGGGCGCGTCTCGCCAATGCGCAGAGGCAGCTCAACAATACTCGCGTCGTCTCACTGATATCAGGTGTCGTCAGCGAGCGCCAGGCTTCTGCCGGAGACGTCGTGCAACCCGGCGCAGCGATGTTCACTGTGGTGGATCCATCGAGCATGCGGCTCGAAGCGTCCATTCCCGCCGATGAGCTGTCATCCGTGCATGTCGGTGTTCCAGTGACGTTTACCGTGAACGGATATCCAGGGCGGAGCCTCACCGGTCGCGTGACGCGCGTGAATCCGACAGCAGATCCGGCGACGCGGCAGGTGCGCATCATCGCCTCTATTCCAAACAGCAATGGCCAGCTCGTCGGCGGCCTCTTCGCCACCGGTCGTCTGGCGAGCGAGAGGAGAAGCGGTTTAACCGCGCCCGTGGCGGCGATCGATGTGCGAAGCAACGAGCCGGCGGTCATGCGAGTGAAGCAAGGCAAGGTCGAGCGTGTGCCGGTGCAGCTCGGGCTGAGAGACGAGGGCGCGGAAAAAATCGAGATAAAGTCAGGCGTGCAGGCGGGCGATACGCTGTTGCTCGGCGCCGCACAGGGAATCAGCGCCGGCACGATCGTGAGAGTGTCGACGCCGTCGGACAAACCCAAGGGATAAGCAAATGGTAATCTCGGATTTTGCGATCAAGCGCCCGATGATCACCGTGGTGGTGATGGTGGCGCTGGTGATCTTCGGACTGTTCTCGCTCGCTCTGCTCCAAACCGACGAGTTCCCGGACATTCAGGAGCCGGTGGTTCTAGTGGGGATCCCTTATCCTGGTGGGTCTCCCGAGGGCGTCGAGCGTGAGGTAATGAAGCCAGTCGAAGACGCCATCAAGGGAATCTCCGGCGTCGATAAGATTTATGGTACGGCGACCGACGGATATGCACAGATCATCGTGCTGTTCGTCTTCGAGAAGGAGATCTCGCAGGCGACGCAGGACATTCGCGACGCGATCTCCGGAATCCGCGCCGACCTTCCGGTGGAGATGAAGGAGCCGGTACTTCAGCGGTTCGATCCGACTGACCGTCCGATTGTGTCGCTCACACTTGCATCCGACTCGTATACGCCGGCACAGCTGACGCGACTCGCCGACCCGACGATCACCAGCGCCTTCAAGGGAATAGCGGGCGTCTCGCAGGTGAATCTCGTCGGCGAAGTGAAACGCGAGATGACGATTCAATTGAAGCCGCAGGCGCTGCAGGCCGCCGGCCTCAGCGTGGCGCAGGTCGTCCAGGCGCTGCAGGTGCAGAACATCGCGACGCCTATCGGCAACGTCACTGGCGCGCTCGACGAGCGCGCAATCAGGCTTCAGGGGCGGCTCGAGGGCCCCGCCGACTTCATGCAGCTGGTCGTGGCCGAGCGCAACGGGCAATTGATCCGGCTGGGTCAGGTAGCCGATGCGTTGGACGGTACTCAGGAGCAGCGGTCGCTCGCTCTCTACTGGTCGAGGCAATCCGCGGCGCAAGGCGAAGGCGGCAAGGAAGCCATCGGCATCGACATCACCAAGTCCAAAGGCTACAGCACCACGGCGGTGAGCAAGAAGATCGCGGCAACAACTGCTCAGCTCGAGAAGACTCTTCCTCCCGGTGTACGGATGGAAGTGGTCCGGGACTCCGGCGTACGGGTAGCGAACTCCGTTCGGAACGTAGAGGAAGCACTGTTCCTCGGCGCTCTTCTGACCGTGCTGGTGGTCTTTGTTTTCCTCAACTCATGGCGCTCAACTGTCATCACGGGTCTCGCACTTCCGGTATCGGTGCTGGCGTCGTTCATCGCAGTGTGGGCGTTTGGCTTCACGCTCAACACGATGTCACTGCTCGGTCTCTCATTGGCCATCGGAATACTCATCGATGATGCCATTGTCGTTCGAGAGAACATCGTGCGGCACATCGAGATGGGTAAGGATCACATGACGGCGTCGCACGAGGGAACCGATGAGATCGGCCTCGCTGTCGCCGCGACGACATTCTCGATCGTCGCTGTGTTCGTTCCCGTTGCGTTCATGTATGGCGTGGCGGGCCAGTGGTTCAAGCCATTCGCGCTCACCATCGCCTGCGCGGTGCTCGTTTCGCTCCTCGTCTCTTTCTCACTCGACCCGATGCTGTCGGCATACTGGGCCGACCCGCAGGTGGAGGCGCATGAGCGACGAAATCCGATCGCCCGCACGCTCGACCGATTCAATCAGTGGTTCAACCGTCAGGCCGAGAATTACAAAAAGCTCATCGGCTGGGCGCTCGATCACCGGCTGGCGATGGTCGGACTGGCTTTGGCCTCATTCGTCATCGCTCTCGCGCTGCCTGCGGTGGGTCTTGTAGGAACCGGATTCTTCGGCACCGACGACCGGTCGGAGCTCAACGTCGCGCTCGAGACGCCGCCGGGTTCGAACCTTGACTACACTCGCCTCAAGGCGGAGGAAGCGGCGCGTATCGCGAGAAGTCACCCGGAAGTCCTCTTCACCTACACCACGCTCGGCGGCAGCACCGGATCCGTGGACAACGGAAACATCTACGTTCGGCTGATTCCGAAACACAAGCGTAACATCAGCGCGACCGCACTCGGAGAGAGAATCCGTACGGAGGTAGGGCGGATCGGCGGCGCGACAATGACTGTTTACACGAATGATTTTCAGGGAAGCCAGAAGCAGATCCAGATTCAGCTTCGCGGTGGAACACCGGCCTCACTCAATGCGGCGGCCGAGATGATCATGGCAGAGGTCCGAGCTGGCGCAGCTGCCGCTCGTGATGCAGGGTCCCGGTGGGCCGAGCACACTTCCGCTCGGTCAGATCGCTGACATCACGCAGGGACTCGGTCCGGCGCAGATCAAGCACTTCGACGGAGAGCTTGTCGTGAACGTCGAGGCCAATACCTCGGACGAATCCCTTGGGCAGGTGATGAAGGCAATCATGGCGCGAGTCAACAAGCTGACTCTTCCGCCCGGCGTTCGCATCACGCAGGGCGGAGAAGTGGACAGTCAGAACGAAGTCTTCGGTCGAATCTTCACTGCGCTCGGCATCGCGGTGATGCTGATGTATCTCATCCTGGTGCTCCAGTTCGGATCATTCATCGAGCCTCTGGCAATTCTCATCTCGCTGCCGCTATCTCTCGTCGGCGTGATGCTGGCGCTCATGATCACCGGCTCGACCATCAACATCATGAGTCTCATCGGAGTGATTCTCTTGATGGGAATCGTGGCAAAGAATGCCATCCTGCTGATCGATTTCGCGAAGTGGGCGAGAATCAACGACGGACTTCCGCGGCGAGAGGCGATCATTCAGGCTGGCGCGATTCGTCTGCGTCCCATCCTGATGACTACGCTGGCACTCATAGCGGGAATGATTCCGGTTGCACTTGGCCTGGGTGAGGGAGCGGAGTTCCGCGCTCCGCTTGGGCGGGCGGTGATCGGCGGCGTCATTACCTCCACGCTGCTGACGCTTGTCGTGATCCCGACGTTCTACGAAATACTCGATGAGTGGCGCGAGAAAATCATTGAGAAAGTCGGACTTGGCAGGAAGCGAGCCGAAACATCGGTTACAGGCGGGGTCGGTCCGGTTCCCGAGGGGGCGCTGAGCTCCGTACGCAGCTAGTCCGCGGTGTCGCGCCTTCGCTCGCGCTTCTTTCGCGAGTGAAGCTTCTTTGAGGCGAGCCGAGCCTCGTCCGCGCTGCGCGGGCGGCGGGTCGGCTTTCGCTTTTTTCGGGTCGTCAGCACTCGTCTGATCAGATCTGCGAGCCGTGTTTCGGCGCGCTCGCGATTCTGCCGCTGACTCCGCATCTCGCTCGCGACGACGCGAATGGCACCTTCCGTCGATATCCTCGACGCGAGACGCTCGAGGACCATCTGTCGTTGCTCGTCCGTGAGAGCTTTCGAATCACGAACGTTCCAGTTGATCTCGATCCGTGACGAGGTCTTGTTGACGTGCTGGCCGCCGGCTCCCGAAGAACGAGTTGCCTTTACCTCGAGCTCCGAATCGGGGATCAGCAGTGACTCGTTAATCGCTAGCATCTGTTGCGCTTATGAGGCATTTATGTCGGAGGTTTTAGAACGGACTCGACGGATTTCGCGGATTATCTGGTAGTCGCGTAAGAGTCGCGGGCCGCACCTCAGCACCGCGAGTTTTTTGTTAAAACAACAAGATCGACGGTTGGTTGGGCACGCCAGCCATACGTAAGAATAGGGCAGATACCGAGTGCTTGTTGCCCGTTGCCTGCTACGCACGGCCCGTCGATCGTCGCCCGGGTTTCTTCGGCGCCGATGGCCGCGCAGCCGGAATCAGCTTGTAGCCCGCGACCTCGAAGTGATGATCCAGCGCCAACGCCTCGCCGATTCTTTCTCGTCGCATGATCTCGAAGCTCACCGCATCGGTGAGGCTGAATCGGTGATCCTGGTAGGGCCGCAGCCAGCGGTCAATCGCTTCTGATTCGAGCTCGCGAGTTGCGGTGACCACGGTGTAAAGCGGATCGGCGTAGATCGCATCGAGGAGCGCGCGACCCGCGGCGGCTCCATGCTCGCGAGCCGTTAGGATGTGCATCTCAGCCACGACGAGATTCGTGGTTAGGAGCCGAGTCCGTCGTGCGACGAGATCATCATACGCGGCCGAGGCTTCGGTATGGTGTTTCTCTCGCCCGCTGGCTGCGGCGAGCCACCCAGACGTATCGACGAATACCGACTTGCTCACTCCTTGTCCTGGTCGGCGTAGGCGGCGGCAAGATGCTCATCGTGTGCAGTTGCAATGGCGATGGGCCAGCGCGTTCCACGCATTGATTTCATAAAGGCCTGCATCGGTCCGTCATCGCCAGCCCGCTCGGCTGCAAAGCTCCGCATCCCACGCCGGAGTATTTCAGCACGCGAAAGGCCCGTCGCTCCGGCCAGCGAATCAAGCAGGCGACGTTCATCAGCAGTGATGTAAATCTGAAGCGGCTCTCGGAGTCGAGCTTTAGAGTCAGACGACTTAATCATTAAACAAGGCTAATTTGTTAATTGATAATATTCAATTAATCTACGGTGGCCGGGCCTTGCTTTCGGTCTTTGTTCGGGATATGCTGTAAATCGCCTCCAAACGGAGAGACTCACCGTGCCAAAGACGCCTCCTTCGATAGATCTCGACGATTACGCGCCGGTCGCTGACAGAATCTCGCTCTTTTATCAGAAGCATCCGACGGGTCGTATCACGACGGAGCTGATTTCGCGCGATCAAGCGGAGATCACCTTCAAATCACAAGTGTTCCGCAACCTTGAGGATGCCGTTCCCTCCGCGACGGGGTGGGCATCCGAGCAAATCGGAGACGGCGACGTAAATACTGTGGCTTGTCTCGAGAACACCGAGACATCGGCGGTCGGAAGAGCACTCGCAAATCTGGGTTTCACAGCGTCAAAGCTTCGGCCTAGCGCAGAGGAGATGCTGAAGGCATCTCGAACGAGGGCCAGACTCCATGTAGATGTTAGGGAGAAATCGATCGCCCCTCGGTATACGAGTAGTCCGGCGGCCGACAAGGCGGTTCACGAACGGCCGGCCTTGGACGAAGACCTTCAGGCGCGAGCCGATATGGTCGCCGACGCGCTGCAATTGCTCGGAGAGGCCGAAGGTGCTGGCGTTCCCGCGAGTGACATCGATGCGGCCCGGCAAACGCTCCTGGGGCAAGACCCATCGCGCGAAGACATCGAACGCGTCGAACGTCGCATCAGGACTTCGCTAGTGCAGATGCGAAACCGTGCCGCACCGCCGAACCCGCCTATCCACTGACACTCGATTAAGTGTCAACGCCCGGCATCTCACTAGTAAGGGGAAACGCCTCAGAGACGTACACGCTCGGCAACGGCGGAAAGACGATGAGCAGTGCAAAGGAAGAACGAGAAATTGGAGCTCATGCTCGATCTGCGAGATATCGTGAACTAGGTGAAGTTGCTCTGGTAGATGCACTCAAGCGCGAAGATCCCCTCGCGTTCGTGGAATTTGTCTCACGTTATCAAGCTCTGGTCTTTCGGTGCTCCAGGGAACTCGGAGTCCCCGCATGGGAGCGTGTTGAGTGGGTGAGCGATCTTCTGCACGACATGGTGCTCGCCCTCGTCAAGCCCGGAGCCATTATTCCCGGATCGCTCGGCGCATATCTGATAAAGGCTTGTCGCAACAAGGCGTATGCTGCGCATCGCGCGTCGGTGAGGCGGACTCGTCATGAGGATGAAGCTGCGCAAAGCTACGCACTGGAGTCCGAGCAGTCGGTGGGTCTTCAGGGCTCCAATGCGATTACAGGGAGTGAATCCGAGGGAGACCCCCTTTCACTTGCGCTACGGCGTCTCGCTTTGGTCTTTGAGGAGCTGTTGTCTCCGGAAGAACGGCAAATGTTGGATTGGTCGAGGGAATACGTCCCGCTGCGTACAATCGCTGCGTGGCTGGGAGTCAATCGTGCGGCCGCGGCTCAGCGGTTATGGCGGCTACGACACAGGCTGCGTGAAGCCGCTCCTCGAATCATTGCAACCCTCACTCCGGAAGAGCAGCTCGAGTTGAAGAGGTTTTTTCGACGGTTCGCCACTGCCCAGGATGTGGGCAAAGCCGATATTGAGTTCGAGAGCAAAAATGCCCAAGTAGACCAAGACAGCGTCCATGATCAAGGTTCAATCCGGCGCAAAGCTGAGGAATCCAATGAAGAATAGAGAGACCTCCGACGTAACGAATCCAGCAGGCGACGACTTGCTTGTAGAAGCGCTGTTGACGCTGAGGGAACAAGTCAGCCTGCAAAGTGGTGACTCGTCACGATTCAGCGATCCACGTTTCATCGAGTGGCTCGCGCGCGAGGCGCGCGCGCAAGTTGAAGACGGAATTGGTAACACGGCCTGGCCGGAAGATCAGGTGGCATCTGTCGCACAGTCTCTCCTGGCGCATGTAGCAGCGAGTAAGTGCAAGCTACGTCGTATTTCGCGCTGGCCCGACCCGTTGGCTGCGGAGGTTTCTGGAAGTGCCTCGGCGGTCCTCGAGGATGCTCGGCGCGCGGGAGCGGCACCCTGTCTCGACGTCCGTGTCGCTGCAGGAATCGGAAGGGAGCTCTGGGATGAAGAATGCGAGAGTTGGATCTCGATCCCCCCCGACACTCCCCCCGGCAATTATGTAGGACTAAAGGTCGCCGGTGACAGCATGGCGCCCCTACTTCATCCGGAAGACATCATGCTCGTGCGGCTCGGTCCGTCCGTAACACCTGGCAATGTCGTTATCGCTCGGCTCGATGAAGACACGTTTGTTGTCAAGCGTGTTGGGCGAGTTACTGGCGCGTCCATCGAGCTGCTCTCAGTCAATCCGGCATATCCATCGCTGCATGTATCACGGGCTGAAAAACGGATCATCGGTACCGTTGTGCTGAATTGGTGTGGACACGAGAAATCCAACCAAGGCGCCTGACAGCAGATTCGTTTGACTGAACATCAACAGGGCTCGCCGTCAGCCGGGCCCATTTCGCGTGTTGTCCCCGGAACTCGTCATCCAGGTCATGTCAACGCCCGGCATCAACCTCTACACAGGAAAAGGCCCATGCATCAGCTGATGCGCGGCTGCGCCGACTCGGCGCTCCCAAGTGAAGAGGTACATGACAATGCGGTACATCCGTCTCCACACGTCGCGCAGATCCGTTCGACGGATCATTCCAGCTGCAGCGTTCCTGCTGTGGTTCCTGATTGCGGCGCAGCCCCTTAGCGCCACAGGTGGAGGAGTGACTGGCAAGAAGTCCATGTGGGATATCGTCATGGATATCTCGATGACAAACAACGACCTGCAGAGCGCTGTTCTTTGCGAAGCCGCCTGCTTCTCGGCGACCTACAGCTTCGTGACTACTCCGTTCTACACGCTCAACACTCCTCGGAGCGTGACTCTCGCGTACAACGGTGATCGTGCATTTCCACGTCCGTACATCTTCGCGGACATGACGCCCTCTCTGGGTACTCCGGGGATTTCGAAATACAGGCTCCAGGTAACTGTGAATGGATCGCCGATCACCTTCCTGAATGGCGAGACGGTTCTCAATTTCACTGGAGGTCCAGACCCTGTCCGGCTTGCCGGTCAGTTCAACGCGTCGGCGTACACAACCGGCGTGTACACGATGCAGGTAAAGGTCACCGCAGTCCACACAGACAATTCGACAACCGTCCGCACCCAGTCTACCCAATTGATGATTGAGAATGAATTCAGTTCATCGATCGCGCGTGGCTGGTCACTCGTGGGTATCCAGCGCCTGTATTTCCCGGGTGCGGGTTACATGGTTACGGAAGGGGATGGTAGCGCAGTCCAATTCGTCGCTCTTGCAACACCTGCAGTGGATTTTACTGTGTTGACGCTAGAGAGCGGGAGCTACGTACGACGTTACCCGGACAGCACCGCTGTTTTCTTCGCTACGTCAGGGCTCATGACGGAAATCCGGGATCGCCTTGGTCGGCGAACGACATTTGCCTATGATGGCTCGAACCGGCTGACGACGATCACCGATCCGATGAAAAACATTGGGCGAAGCGTGCCGTATATCACGATCGGCTACGGTGCGAACGGAATCTCGTCCATCAAGACGACTGGTCACGGGCCAGACAAAACGACGACGCTTACCGTTCTTGCGGATCATTCTCTCCAGACGATCTCGGATCCTGATAGTCGCTCAACCGGCTTCACCTACGATGCGTCGGGTCGGCTCTCCACTGTTACAGATCGCCAAGGAGGAGTCCAGCAGTTCACGTACGATTCATTCTCATGGAAGGTGACTTCGGTCAAACTTCCACAGATTCCGGTCGACGCAGGCGGCGGCGGTACCACAAACGCGAACCCGACGATTACCTACTCCCCCTGGCAAGACCTCGGCGTGCCACGAACCAGCACTGCAACCATCCCAAAAGCACCCTTCTCGCCGGCAGACATTTCTGGAAACGTCACGGATGCGGACGGACGGATTCTCGGTTTCACTCCGGACAGATACGGTCAGCCCCTCACAATGACCGACCGACTGGCAAACGTTACGACGATCACGCGATCTGGGATCTTCCCATCAACAGTCACCCACCCAGACGGTAGTATCGATACCTACACGTTCACGGGGGCGCGTCTGACGCGGCAGCAGCTGGCAGGCGACAGTGCGATCACTCTTACCTACGGCGCTGCAGGACAACTTGCAACGATCTCCGGCCCTGGCGTCGATGATGAAACTCGTGTACTCAACGCTGACGGCAGTGTCAACTACATCACCTACAGCGATCAGGGACAGGCGGTTTTCACTTACGATCCGACAACGAAACTGGTCGCCACCTTTCGAGATCCACGACTTCATGTCACGAGCTACAGCTATGACGCTCTTTTTGGGAATACGTCGCAGATAACGATTCCCGGGAACCGGACGACTTCGGTCACTTTCGACACCTACGGGCGCGACTCGGTGACATCGTTAACGAGCCAGCCTCCGACCACTGTCGCGTACGACGTGATGAACCGGCCGGTCAATATCTGGGACGGCGTGAATACTAACCCGACCACCATCAGTTACAACGAGACAACCCGCGAGCGAACCGTTCAGGATCCCCAAGGCACTGTGTTCAAGGAAGAGATGAACGCACTGGGCTGGCTAACCAAGCGCTACGACCCAAACGCGTCGAATGGCTTTGCGAGCTTTCGCTACTCTGCGGGCGGGCTGCTCAAGAGCACCACTAATCGCCGGAGTCAGCGCATTGATTACGCATACGACGACATTGGACGGCTGACATCCAAGACAGGCCAGAATGCGTCCAGCGATAATTTCTCCTATACGCCAGACGGACGCATCACCGTTGGATGGAACAGTATCTCTCGGGATTCAATCTTCGTGGACGCGGCACATTCCACTGATTCTGTTGTGACCTGGATCGGAGGGAAACGATTCCGAGTCCTGCACGCGATAAATGACGCGTTCACTCAGGCAAGCACGATCAGCATCAGCTCGACCACCGCAATTCAGTTCCCGACGCGAACGTATCGACGTGATGCTCAAACCGGTGCGATTGACTCGATTGACGTTGCTGGTTTCGGGACGAGCGTGTTGGCACTTTCGAAGGACATGGAAAGGACGAACACATCATGGCCAACCGGAGTATCTGAGCCCGAAGCCTATACGAGTCTCCACGTTCCGTACGATGCGAATTTTCTGGGGGGAAGCATCGCTGACCAGTTCCGCAGGGCCTACCGGTACGACGTGCTGGGAAGAATCGACACTGAGCAGCGGAACAACGGCAGCAATACTTCGCAACGCGCCTTCGCTTACGACGGGCTCGGCCGGTTGAGCCGAGTGGATTACCGAAACCAGCCGTGCAATGTCTGGCCGACCAGCGCGACTGTCGATACGGCAAGTGGGTGGAACTATACGTGTGCTTCTCCGGATTCGAGCCTCACGTACACCTACGATGCTGTCGGAAACAGAACCGATCACAGCGGCGTGGTCACTGCCGGCAACCGCTACCAAAGCTTCAACAACGCAAGCTATGCCTACGATACGGACGGAAACGTGATTCAGAAGTACGATCCGTCGAGATTTAATCGCCAGTTCTTCTGGAGCGCAGAGAATCGGCTCGACAGCCTGATTCAGGATGGCTGGTGGAGAATCCATTACGACTATAACGCGTTCGGTCAGCCTGTGAGGAAATCGCGCGGTGACCCGAACAGCTGTGGGACGGTGACCAGCTCCTCGCGGATATGGACGGATCGTTCAACCGCGTCGCGGACTATCTCTATGCCCCAGGAATCGACGAGCCGTTTGCTGGAGTGTTCGGATTCACGACCGCGACGTCAATCAGGTATCACGTGCAGGATGAGTTGGGCAGCGTACTCGGCCACTTCGAGGGAACCTCGATCAATCAGCTGAACGAATACGATCCATGGGGCACCCCGTCGGTCACCATTTCGGGGGATTCTCGCCTTCTGTGGAAGGGACTCATGTGGGAGGGAGACGTCGTAAGTCTATACTACATGAGGAACCGGTGGTATGACCCCGAGAGCGGAAGATTTCTGAGTGAGGATCCGATTGGCATCGACGGTGGTTTGAATCAGTACACGTTCGTAAACGACGACCCAGTTAACGGATTTGACCCTGCAGCCTTTCGCGGCGACTGCTACTACGGTTACAGCTACTCCTACTCACGTAGCACGGGAAAAATCATTCCTGGAAGCTTCAGCATATCCGGTCCCTACGGAATTTGCGACGAGCCATCCAGTGGCCCGGTTATCGAGGGAGGTGGGATGGCGGGCGGTGGGCAGGTTGGCGGCCCACGGGTTGGCAGATCAGGCGGCGGGGGAGGTGGCAGGTCAACAGGAACTCCACCTCTCAAAGGAAGGGTCAATCGGATAGCAGGCGAGTTACTTGGCTGTGTGGACGCTCATTATGGTCTAACCGGTTTGATTGGCCGAGGAGTTGTTTTTGGTGGTGCACTGCCTTTATCCAAACGAGCCCTCCATATACCGATAATCGGCAGTTCTAGCCGCTATACGAATCCGATAAGCTACTTTGGGCTCAAGGTCTTTCCGGGAATAAAGGTTGGCCGCCAAATGCTTGGATCGAATCGCGTTTTTGGCGTCTTGGGTCGCGCCAATATCTACTTGGCAGCAGCACTGTTGACTTATGATATTATTTCGATTGGCAGGTGTGTTGCCGAGGAAGAGAGTCAATGACTGAGAAAGAAAATCGACCTAAAGTCGCGGATGTTGTCTTAACTTGTCTTGCCGACATAATCGACCATCCGCTTGAAGCAATTCGACCGACTGACAGAATCGTGGAGGATCTTCGAGCTGGCGGCGACGACCTCAGTTTTATCTTTATTCCGTGCGTCGAATCGGCGCTCCAAGTTAGGGTACCTGTCACTGCTTGGACCAGTGTCTTCACTGTCCAGGATGCGATTGATCTACTTAACGGGGCTCTCGCCCAAGGAACAGACACCGAACCCTGAACCAAGCATTCTAAGGCGGGTATGCAAGGCCCCAAAGACGCATTAGATCTTGGGGCCTTATACATATGCGCGCCCTCAAACGGTATTGGCGATCGCGTTGGCGATTCTCGGAGGCCATCACTTTTGGAAGAACCCAATCTAGACTTGCGCAACGGAAAAACGCACAGGACTTGGTCCATGTGATGGAGTGAGTTGGCAAAAGATGATAGGGATTGATGCGGCCCCATTCACACGCAGACTTTGTTCCAATGACTGCGAAAGAGAATCCAAGTAACGTCGACAACCTCGTCTTAGGTTGTCGGGCATCATAGGGAATTATCATCAGGCTCTCTGGCGCCGGTCATGAGAACGAAGGTCGGCATCTGTCGATCGATGCAATCAAGCTCGACGCCAGCTTCATCGACCGGATCGAGCGTTTTGACGAGGATCGAATGATCCTCCGCGCCATAGTAGCGCTCGCTCACGCACTCGAGCTGAGTGTGGTCGCTGAAGGCATAGAGCGCCAGGAGCAGCTAACGGCGCTGGTGGAGCTGGAGTGCGAGCAGGTTCAGCGATTTCTCATATCCAGACCAGTTGACGCCGCCAGCGCCACGGCGATGGTCGAGACCAAATGGCCGGCGACGCTCAGCGCCAACGGAACAACCTGAGAGCCAAGAGGAAGCTCAGTACCAGCCAGCCTGCGATCACCAGCATCTGTCCGCTCACGCCGACCATCGAAGCACCCTCGAGCATGTTCGCCCTCAAAGCGTCGTTCACCGCCGTCAGCGGAAGCAGCTTGATCACCGGCTGTACCGCCTGAGGGAAGTTGCTGGACGAGAAGAATACGCCCGAGAAAATCCACATCGGCAACATCACAAGGTTCATCAGCCCCGATACTCCCTCTGTAGTGCGAGCCCTCGAGGAGATGAGTAATCCCATTCCGGCGAATGACAACGCCGCGAGGAGACAGATCCCGCCAAGGGTGAGAAGCGACCCGCGAAGCGGCACGCCGAACACGAGCACACCGAATCCGAGAAGCGTTATCACCTCGAGGACCAGAAACAACAGCCGCGACAACATGAACGAAGCCAGGTATTCGGCACGAGACATCGGGGTTGCCATAAATCGCTTGAGCAGCTTCTTCGCGCGCTGGTCGACGATCGCGAATCCGATCCCCCAGATACCACTTCCCATGAGGTTCATTCCAAGCAGACCGGGAAGGACGAAGTCTATGTATCGCGAGCCGCGCTCAGTAACCGTTCGCTCAGCGACACGTATTGGATCGACCCTTCCAGCCGCGCGCTGGACTGCCCTGTCCACCAGAAGCTTTGCCGCTGCAGCGTCGCCTCGGACAGGATCGTAGGCGTACTCGATGCTCGATGGTCCCGTAAGCCTCGCGATCAAGGCAATCTTCCCGGTCCTCAGCGCTCGCGCCGCGGCACTGTCGTCCATCAGTTCGACGTTCACGGACGAGTCGCGCTTCAGCGGCTCGACGAGTCCCGATGTCGCTTCCGACATCACCACAGCGACGTGCGGCCGATCAGGCGCACGGCTGCGAAACGCAACTCCGAGTCCAACCGCAAGCAGAATAGGAAACACGAACGTCCAGAAAACGGCTTCGGGCTCCCGAATGAATCCGCGAAAGCGGGCCAGCGTGAGCTGAACAAGCGAGCGCTCGGCAAAGCGCCGCCTAGTCGCGGGCGCGGAAAGCGTTACCTCAGTCATCGCGCAACGTTCTACCGGTGAGTACGACGAACACGTCCTCGAGAGTCGCCGATGTTGTGCGCTGTATCGGTGGCGGATGGTGCTGCGATCCGATCGTCTCGATCAGCTCGGCCGGAGATCCAAGCGCGATCACGTGCCCATGATCCACAATCGCCACGCGCTCGCACAAGCGCTCGGCCTCATCCATGTAATGGGTCGTCAGCACGATCGTCCGCCCCGTGGCGCGGAAATCCTCGATCATTCCCCACAGCTGGCGGCGCGACTGCGGATCGAGTCCCGTCGTCGGCTCGTCGAGAAACAGCAGCTCCGGATCGCCCACAAGCGCGCAGGCGATCGCCATCCGCTGCTTCTGTCCACCCGAGAGAGTTCCGACACGTGCGTCGCGCTTCTCACCAAGCTGTACCGTTTCGATTACTTCATCTGCGTCGCGAGCTCGGCGATAAAAGCTTCGGAAGAGATCGATCGTCTCCCGGACCGTGAGCTTTTCGGCGAGCTGTGTGTCCTGGAGCTGAATGCCAAGCCGCTCACGCAGGTCGTCAGCGTCATGTTCCCAGGTTCTGCCGAGCACGACGACCTCTCCTGCGTCCCTCGCAAGCAACCCTTCGCAGACTTCTATGGTCGTAGTTTTGCCGGCCCCGTTCGGGCCGAGCAGCCCGAAGCATTCGCCGTTTCGAACCTCTAGATCGAGGCCATCGACGGCGACCACATCGTCATATGATTTCTTGAGGCCGCGCACGACCAGGGCGTGTGTCGCTGTCACCATCGAGGGACAAAAGGTGTCATGTGGCTCGGGCAGGTTGTCGCCGGCGCGCGCTGAAACCTATAGTAAAGCGTTGGCGTACCACCATATAGGAATCGCGAGTCCCCGGCACTCCGAATGCCATGACTCGCGACCGACTCCACCGGAGAAGTTATGAAAATGTTTCGTGGGACGATACTGGCTGCCGGAACTGCGGCCGCATTTGTCGCGTCGTCGCTTGGCGCGCAGATCACCGCGCGTCCGCTCGTTCAGATCGAGCGGCCTTCGCGCTTCACGATCGGGGGTGGGCTTCTCGTTTCGCAACCGAAAGGCGAGCTCGCCGAGAACATCGATAATGGCTTCGGCGGTGACGCGTATGGTCTGTTCAAGCTCGATCGTGCCGGCATTCTCAGCCTCCGCGCAGACCTGGGCGGAGCTCAATACGGAAGCGAAACGTTGCCGACGACGTACGCATACGGCGGACGCGTAGGCTTCAAAGTCGAAACCACGAATTCGATTCTCTGGGCGGCATTCGGGCCGCAGCTCATGATTCCGGTAGGCCGAGTGCGTCCCTATGCGAGCGCAGCGATCGGAGTGATGGATTTCTCGACGAACTCTTCCGTGCGCGGGACTGGACAGTACGAGGGCCAGACCTTCGCCAGCACCGAAAATCAGAACGACGACACTCACAGCTGGATCTTCGGTGGTGGCGTCTATTTTCCGTTCGCAGGCCGGTTGTCGATGATGGCCATCGACATCGGTGCGAAATACTTCACCGGCGGTCGCGCGACGTATCTCCGCGAAGGAGCGATTCGCGATAATCCGGACGGTAGCGTCACGATCTTCCCGTCCCATAGCAGAACCGACCAGGTGACCTGGCACGTCGGTGTCGCGTACACCATCCCGCAGAACATCCGCAGATAACACAACCGAGCCACATCATGATCGCCTTAGTCGCCGTCGCGCTATTCGCTCAGACAACCATTTCAATCAACGTCGGAGGCGGTCACGCGAAGAAAGACAGCGTAAAGGCAGCGCGCGACGATTCCATCCAGTTGGAGCGAGAGGCGCGGATGGATTCACTTCGCTCCCGCCGTGCGAGAAGCGATTCGATCGACAAAGCTCGGCGTCTCGCCAAACGAATTCCGTTGACACCCGCCCGCCTCACCTCCGCTTTCCGCGATCAGAGCGCACGCACGCTCCTCACCGCCGCGCGCGCCGCACGGCTGGAGCAGGACACGGCTCTTCGCGGATACGACGCAACCGCCTATGAGCGAATGTCCGTGGGAATGGGCTTCAAGCGAATCGGCCGCGACCGATTGCTGATGCGCGAGGAACGCGCCGCCAGAGTCATCTGGGCACGCGGCTCACCCGTGCTGGTGCAGCTCCTCGGCAAGCGAATGGTGATGCCGATGCTCGAGGGTGCGGGCGACGCCGAGTTAGGCGCCGAGGGAGTCCCGATACCCTACTACCCAGGTCGCGAATCGCTGTGGATTGGATCGGGCCTCGCGAAGGCAGATGTGAGTGAGGCCGAGATCATCCATCCGCTCGCCAACGGCGCTGAAGCGTACTACACCTACGCGACGGGTGATTCGGTGAGCTTCCAGCTTCCGGGCGGGAAGACGATCCAGCTGCGCGAGCTCGTCGTCCGTCCGCGCGAGCCGAAGTGGAATGTCGCTCTCGGGTCTCTCTGGTTCGACATCGCCTCAGCGCGTCTCGTGCGCGCGGTTTTCCGTCTTGCCGAGCCGATGGACATCTGGGAGAGGGCGGACGAAGACGCTACTGATCCAGACGACAAGCCGCCCAAATGGGTGAAGGCTTTGACCTCGCCGCTCACCGCCAAGATAAATGCAGTGACCATCGAGTACGGTCTCCACGAGGGACGATTCTGGATGCCGCGCTTGCAGGGCCTCGAGGGTGAGGCGCAAGCCGGCTTCATGCACGTTCCGTTCAAGATGGAGCAGAGCTTCAAGTATGCGAGCGTCAATGGCAGCGTGCCGACTATTCCTCAAATCGCCGTCATCGACACCGCGCAGGATTCCACATCGCGTGCATTTCGCAGAGCGAGACGACGTGAAGCGTGCAAGGACATCAGCAACAATCGCTCGCGGACCGGCACGCGGTACGAAGGGGCACTCACGGTGATCATGCAGGTGCCGTGCGATACGGTGAAGCTTGCGCACTCGCCTGAATTGCCGAAGTCCATTTATGACGAGGGCGAAGAAGTCTTCGGAACGACAGAGCGAGACGCACTGATCGCCGAGGCGCTGACGCTCGGCGCGCAGCCGGGATTCATCCCGCAGCGGCCGGTGCTCACATATGGGCTCGGACTCACCCGATACAACAGAATCGAGGGACTGTCGACAGGGATTGCCGTTCGACAATCACTGGGCGGCGGGTATACCGCGCGGGCACTGGCACGTATTGGTGTCGCCGACCTTTCGCCAAATGGTGAGCTCTCTCTTTCTCGAACGGACGGCCGCAATCTCATCGGAATCGGCGTTTACCGCCGGCTGGGCTCGGCCAATGATTTCGCTGATCCATTCAGCTTTGGCAGCTCACTGTCCGCGCTCCTCTTCGGGCGTGACGAGGGCTTCTACTATCGCGCGCTGGGCGTGGAGCTCACTGCCGCGCGCAACGACTCGGCTTCAGGGACATTGCGACTCTTCGCCGAGCACGACAGCGACGCGCGAAAGAAAACCGATTTCTCGCTGGCGAAGACATTCGGCGGGAAGGGATTCACCGATAACATCGACGCGACGAACGGAAACATCGCCGGCATCGGTCTGGAGAAGCACGGCTCGCACGGACTGGATCCGCATGGCCTGAGAACGTTCGCGAGCGTTCGAGCCGAAGCAGCGGCTGGAGCCTTCGACTACTCGCGCGGGATGTTCGATCTCACGGTTTCGCATGGCCTGACTCGCCGCCTCGACGGC
>WNFV01003410.1_pt1 | contig 20315 bp, 20 predicted proteins | sample 5400101 | NCBI WGS metagenome assembly WNFV01 (sample SAMN13153361, study PRJNA577476) | soil metagenome | isolation source: 115 cm soil or saprolite under grassland replicate 1 | place: USA:California | collected 2016-06-15 | reverse complement strand
GGCAGCGTGGGCGCCGGCGGGGGTGGCGTAGCGCGGCACCTCGCCGAACCGGGAATGCCAGAGCAGGTGGTCCCAGTGGGGATGGGTGGAGAACCCGGCGACCACCGGAATGCCGAGCCGGTCCAGGTCATCGGCGAGCCGGTTCAGATCGGAACCATCGATGCCGGGATCGACCAGGATCAACCCGCCCTCCCCGCGCACCACGATGGCATTGCTCCAGACCCACTCGCTCTGCCGGACCCAGACGCCGTCGGCCACCTGATTCAGCATCGGTTCACTTTCGCAGGTGTCTCCGTCCGGCGCGAGTTGCGACGCCCTTCGGGTCCGGATTCGGGACCGGCGGGCGTCCCCCGAAACGCACTCACATGCCGCAGTCCGGGCGCCTGCGCCACCGCGACCAGGAACTGCCCCGCGGTCAGGCCCCGATCCCGCTGCTTGATCGACCCGACCGCGTCATCCAACGCGGCGGTCACGCCCAGCCGGCCGACCAACTCGGCCACCGCCACCACACCCGAGGCAGGGGTCAGCGAATGATCGACCGCTGAACGCTTGCGCGGATCGCGACCGGCGGGATCGGGTCGGTGCGAATCTCCACCCCGTCCGGAAGGCCGCGCTCGCGCAGCGCGGCGCTCAAGGCCCGGCTCAGGTGCGACAGGCTACTCGGGCTGCGGGAGCCGATCTCGATACCGAACGCGGGCGGGTCGCCGCCGACGAGCAGGTCCGGGCCGGCGCCGGTGTTGAACCGAAACGGCACCGTCGCCTCGGCCCGGCCTGTCGCGTCGCGACGCGGCGCACCGAGGAACAGCTACGGTAGCGGAGCCCAGGCGTCGCCGCCGAGGCCATGGCGGTCCTTCACTGAAGTCGATCGATGATCTCCGACCACGGCGGGGGTGCGGTCGTGCCGATGGCCACCGCGATCATAGTTCTGCCCATCACCTCCACCTGGATCGGATCCCGGTCGCGCTCGGGGCGCAAGCGATCGTCGGCGCGTCGCCGGATCCCGGCCAGGTCTTTGGTCGTGGCCTCACGGTCGAGGACGCCCAGGAACAGGTACGTGTTCGAGGGTCCAAGCAGGTCAGCGGCGACCCATTCGCCCCGGACCTGACGGTCGAACGCCGGGCGAGTGGCACGGGGTTCGGGGGCAGAGCGATACAGGGCATCGGCCGACGCCCGCAGCACCTTCTCGGCGCGCTCCTCCGCCTCCAGTTAGCGCTGCTGCGCCATGAACCTTCGTTCGGTCGGCTGCGGAACAGCCTGATCGAGATCGCTGGACAGCTGGAGGAGCAGCGCACCATCCCGATGGTGCGTGTTCAGTTGCCCCTGATTGGGGACGTCCAGACCGACGAGTGGTGGCAGGATGTCACCCTCGCGATGCTCGAGGACGTCCGCAAGAAGCTCCGTCCGCTGGTTCGGCTCATCGAAAAGAACCGCCGCAAAATGCTGTACACGGATTTCACGGACGAGCTCGGCGATCAGAGCATCGTCGACCTCCTCGGTGTCGCACCGCAGCTGCCCATGGAGCAGTTCAGGGAGAAGGTCCGAGCGTTCCTCCGCCAACATCAAGACGACCTGGCTATGTACCGGTTGAGGACAGGCCGCCAGCTCACCTCGACGGACTTGGAAGCACTCGATGAGATGGTCGCTTCCAGTGGGATTGGTGACGAGGACCTGCGAGGAGGGCCGCACAGGAGGCACAAGGCCTTGGGCTCTTCATCCGAGGGCTCGTCGGTCTCGACAGGGGCGCCGCCAAGGAGGCGTTTTGCGGACTTCCTGGCTGGCCACCAACTCAACGGCAACCAGATCGAGTTCGTGAACTTGATCATCGACAGTCTCGCTGAACGCGGACTTGTCGACGCTGCGCGGCTCTACGAATCGCCCTTCACCGACCTCGCGCCCTCAGGTCCCGAGAGTCTGTTCACTGAGGGGGAAGTGATCGAGCTGGTGGGCATCCTTCATCGCGTCAGAGCGTCCGCGGAGGTGGCGTAGCCTCAACCTCGTCCACCGAGTGACCATCGAGCTTGATCATGGGATCTATACGGCTTGGCCACCGCTAGGGCCGTTTGCGCTCCCCCGGGAAGCGTAGTCGTACGCGGCCGTAGGGCCGCCAAGCGACCCGATCAGGCGGCGATATGGCTGACCAGGCTTATGGGCACCACCTCCTCCCCAACGATCATCAGACGCTGTTCGGGCAACGCCGTACCAGAAAGGCTGGCGAGTCCCACTCCGTTGGCGAGCACGTAGGGCAGCTCGTCGGGATCGGGTCCGCTGGCCAACACCGCGTGGGCGGCGGTCAGAGTGTCCAGGTGCAGGCCGCGCTCGACGAATTTCGGCCGTAGGCGTCGGCAATGTCGAGGTGGTCCTCCTCGCGGACCGTGGCGTCCTGCTCGCCGGCGACGGGCTCTCCGACGTCGCTCCTCGACCACCGCCGTCCCGATTAGGCGGGCGCCCACGAGACGGCACTCGACTGGCTCGGTGTGGTCGCCGGGCACGTCGATGTCGTGGTCCCCGGCCACGGCGCCGTTGCCAAGGGTTCCGAGGTGGCGGCCCGCCCCACCGTCGATCGTGGCTACATCGACCCGGTGCGGCGAGGGGAGGAACCGGTCGACGCGCCGGATCGCGCGGGTAGGCGCTGAGCGGCTTCTCCTGCTTGCAGACGCGGCCGTGCGGGATTAGTGACCCGTGCTCAGGCCGGCCTGGACAGCCTGCACGCCAGCCTCCGGATGACCATCTCGGAGCGACTGGGTGTGCGCCAGTGGGGCCATGGCTGACCCGACCCAGCTCCGCCGGCAACATCGCGAGACGCCGATTTGCTGACTGCGCTGGGTGGCACCGGCCGCAGCCGGAGCCACCCAGCGCAGTCAGCTGACCTTGTGCGCTGCGGTCACGATCAGTTTCCTTCCGATCGCGCCGCGTGGTTGAGGATCTGTGACGTGCCCCCGGCAGCGTAGGCCCAGGAGTGCCAATGCAGCGAGCCAGCGGTCACCTCGTGGCATTTCGAAGCGCCGACCAACACCCGGGACGCCGCTGCGACCCGGGCCCGCCGTGGTGCAACAACAGGGCCAGGAACCTCCTAGAAGTGAGTCCTGGTGTTACCGCCCCGGCCGACCTGCTGTGTGGACTGGCGGCCGAGAGCTGTGGACTGCGTCCACTCGAGCTGGATCTTCTCGATGTCCGCCGGACCGTGCACCGCGATCGCACGTACGCCCGGGCGGGCCCGTTGCAGGAGCCGGGTCAGCGGACCTGCCGGCGCGAGTTCGATGTGCAACCCAGCACCGGCGCGAGCGGCGATCGTCGTGTCGCACAGATCCCATCGCACCGGCGACGTGAGCTGGGCGATCAGGCGTTGCCGCAGATCGTCCGGGCTGGACACCAGGGCGCCGTCCCCGTTGCTCAGCATTGCCGAGGCGCCGTCCGCGAGATCGGTCTCCGCGACGGCGTCGGCGAACACGGGCGTTGCCGGCTCCATCGCGCCGGTGTGGAACGCGCCCGCGACCGCGAGCCGGGCCACCCGGATCCCGGGCGGCGGAGCCGTCTCGAAGGTGTCGAGCCGGTCGGCCGGGCCGGCCGCCACGAACTGGTGGCTGCCGTTCCAGTTCGCCACGGTCAGACCGGCGGCCTGGACGGCCGAGACGATCGCCTCATCGGAGGCGCCGTCACGCTTCGTCGGCATGACGGCGCTCATCCCGGTCTCGCTCATCGCGCACGCGGCGGACATGGCCGTGCCCCGGGCGCGCGCGAGCCGGACCGCAGCCGCGGGGCTGAGGTATCCGGCACCCGCCGCGGCGGCGAGTTCGCCGACCGAGTGGCCAGCGAACAGGACGCGGTCGGCGGCGATGCGGACCTGGCTCCTCAGCATCTGGAGGGACAGCAGCGACGCGCCGACGATCAGCGGTTGCGCGACGGCCGTGTCGGCGAGTTGCGTCCCGTCGCGGCTGGCGTCGACCAGGTCGAAACCCGCGGCGTCGGACCATTCGGCGAGGAGCTCCCGCGCGCCGGGCATCTCCGCCAGCCACGGGTCGAGCATGCCCGGTCGTTGAACGCCTTGTCCCGGCGCAGTGATCACGCACTCGTACATGAGCTTCCTCCCGTCTGGGACCGTCAGGCTGTTACAGGCCGGGCGGCGACCGCACCGGCGGGGCGCAGCACGGTCATGGCGCGCTCGACGGAGAGCACCGTGCCCTCGCCGACCCGGGACGTTCCGGTGAACGTCGCGGTGTCCTCGTACCGATCGACCAGGTCGACCGTATGGATCAAAAGGTCACCCGCGTGTGCCGACCCGAGGACCCGGATGTTGCGGGCCGACGCGAAGATCAGGAGGTGGCCGGCTCCTCCCGCCGGTCCTGCTGCGACGAGAAGCCCGCAGGACTGCAGGAATGACTCGATCATCAGGCTGGACGGGAACCGGCCCGGCCGGCCTCCACCGCGATGGCTGTCGAGTTCGTAATAGGAAATCGCCTTCGCGGCCACCAGCCGCCGCGGGTCCTGGCGCAGCACCCGGTCGACCTGCAACGCCGGGTATCCGTAGGGCAGCACGTCGCCGGGGTCGGGAAGGGGGTCCGTCGTCATGTGCGGCACACCCAGGTGGCGGCGATGCGGGCGTACCGGTGTCCGGCGGCGTCGGTACACGTGGTGTCGGTGGCAAGCCGTGACCGCGTACCCGTGACCGTTGTGTCGAACAGTAGCTCGTCTCCGGCCAGGGCGGGCCGGAGGAACCTTGCCGATCTGATGTCGGCCAGTTCGACCCCGCCCAGCGCGTTGTCGAGGTAGAGCTCCAGCATCTGCTGCAGGCTCTCGATCAGGAACACCCCGGGGTACACCGTCAGGCTGGGGAAGTGCCCCGCGAGAAAGGGGTCGTCGGCGGTGATCCGCTTGCGCCCGATGAACCCAGTCTCGACCGCCTCGACCGCGTCCAGCGCCACCAGCGGCATGCGGCGCGCGTCGGTCCGGACCGGCCAGGCCGCCGCCCTCATCGCGGTCACACCCCCATCGCGAGGCCGCCACCGATCGGAACTGACGCGCCGGTGATGAAACCGGCGTCGTCGGACACCAGGAAGCCCACGAGCGCCGCCACCTCCTTCGGAGTCCCGACCCGGCGCAGCGGTGTCTGGGCGATGATCTCCTTCAGCCTGCGCTCGGAGATCCCAGCGATCATGTCGGTGTCGACGAGGCCCGGCAGCACCGCGTTCGACGTGATGCCTGTCCGGCCGAGTTCCCAGGCGAGCGACCGGGTCAGGCCGATCAGGCCGCTCTTCGAGGCGGCGTAGTTGACCTGCCCCGGCGATCCCCACAGGGCCATGACGGAGGACAGGAACACCAACCGTCCCCACTTGTTCGCCAGCATGTCCGGCAACGCCTCGCGGGCCACGTTGATGGCGCCGCAAAGGTTGGTGTCCAGCACGCTCCGCACGTCGTCAGGGGTCTGGGTGACGAGCAGCCCGTCGTTGGTGACGCCGGCGCAGTTGACCACGATGTCGAGCTCGCCGACGATGTCCCGCGCCCGGCCTACCGCGGCGGTCACCGAGCGGGGATCGCGCACGTCGCACTCGACGAACGAGACCGTGTCGACATCGCGTTTCGAGGTGCGGTACGTACCCACGACCCGGTACCCGCGGCTGGCGAGATCGGTAGCGATCGCCGCGCCGATGCCACGGCTTGCACCGGTGACGAACACCGAGCGACCGGTCATCACACAACTCCTTCGTGGTGGGTGTCATCGGCGTCGGAGGGCTGCAGGATCGACTCGATCTCGGCGACGGCGCCCTGGGCGCCCTCGTCCCCGGCATGCACCCCTAGCCAGCCCGCGCGGCGTGCTCCCGCTACGTTGTCGGCCAGGTCGTCGACCAGGATGTTGAACCGGGACGCCAGGCCGGACCGCGCCTCGGCCTCCTGGAAGATCTTGGCTTCGGGTTTGCGGGCGCCGACATCGCAGGACAGGAGCACCGCGTCGAACAGCCCGGCGAAGTCGGCGAACGACGCGAAGTGCGGCTTCCACTCCACCGGGAGGTTCGACATGAGACCGACGAACGTCCCGCGGGCCCGCCACGACTGCACGGCGGCGACCCAGTACCGATCGACGCGCCGGTCGCTCCACCAGTCAGCGCCGAAGTCGGCGAGATCGGCGCCGATGCCGAACCCCGCGGCGAGGCTCTGCTCGATCTCGCGTGTCCACTGCCGTTCGGTGAGGATGCCCGTGTCCAGCACCGCCATGGGGTCGACGTAGCCGTACCGGCGACCGACCATGCGCAGGCACTCCACGAGCTGGGCCGGGCTGAAGTCCCGGCCCTCGCAGAAGGTGCGGATGCCCTCGGCGAGCGGCGGCGTCAGCACGCCGCGGAAGTCGCTCCAGATGGCGTGGCCCGTCATGCGGCGACGCCGATCGACTGCAGGTCGAACGACATGCGTGCCACCGTCACGTCGTGCTGGGAGCACTCCACCTCGGTGCGGTGCCCGTGCCGCCGTGCGCTGACGGTGGCGGTGCGGTCGAGCTCGGCGAAGTGTACGAACTCGGCCCGCACCCCGGTGGCCACCCAGTGGGACGGGGCCTGGGTGCCGGCCAGCGCCAGCTGGCGACCGGCCTCGATGAGCACCATGGCGGGGTAGTGGTCGTAGTCGTGGTCGAACAGGCTGGGATTGGCGAAGTCCGGCGCGAGCGTCGCCGAGGAACGCTCCGGCCCGATCCGCAGATCGGCGAGGACCACGTTGGTCGGCTGCGTCCTGCCCACGGTCGTGGGCGCGCTCAACCCGTCCTGGTGGCGCATCCGGTCGCGGAGGCTGGCGGTGGTCGGCGGCGCCGACCCGTCCCGTTCGTACCGGCGGAGCTCCTGGTACCGGTCCTTCGGCGCGCCCTGTACCGCCATGACGGTCCGGACGGTGAGCTCGCCCGGACCGAGGGAACCGAGCTGGGTGTACAGCAGCTGCTTCGGTGAACCGTCGCCACGCAGCCGCATCCGCTCGATCAGGGTGGTGATCGTCATTTCGCGCCGCACGTCGACCAGGGCCTGGATGTCGGGGATCTCCACCGCGATCGAGTTGAAGAAGAACGCGATGTCCCGCGGCAGCCCCTCGAAGTGGTGCGTCACGCTGAGCGCGGCCTGGCGGCACGCCTCGGTCAGCAACAGCAGGTCGGCCCAGTGCGTCCTCGGGTGGTCGCGGTAGTAGGTACTGAGGTCGTCGGTGACCGTGGCGTTCCCGTACGTGCCGTCGGGATCGCGCCATGGTGGGGACACCAGGATCTCCCGGTCGTCAGCGCGGTGGATGAGCTCCTTCGATACGCGAAGACCGGTCAGCACCGCTCGGACCCTCCCACGGTCAGGACGACAGCACCGACCGCACCGGAGACGTCGAGCCCGGTGACCAGTGCGGTACGGCCGGAGTCGCCGCCCAGCAGCAGCGCGGCGGCGAGTTGCATCGCGCCCAGGGCGCCGCCGCATTCGCCGACCGCCGCGCGCACATCGGTCCGGTCCGCGTCGAAGCGTGCCACCACTGCGGCCTCGCTCGGCCACAGGCAGGTCCCGACCGTGCCGGGAAGGACCAGGTCGATGTCCCCGGCGGCGATGCCCGAGGTGGCCAACGCGCGGTCGACCGCCCGGCGCAACGCCCCGGCGTACCCGGCTTCGCATCGCTCCGGGGCGAACAGCACCTCGCATGCCGACAGGGTGGCCAGCGGCGGCCCGGCGCCGGGACCACCGGCCTCGAGCGCGAACATCGCCGCGCCCTCGCCGAGGAAGACCGACTCGTCGACCTCCCTCCGCAGCCTCGTCGCCCAGGCGGTCTGCGGCGACAGCTCCTCCACCCCGCCGACCAGCATCCGCTCGGCGTGACCGCAGCGGAGGAGCCGGGCTGCGTACTGCAGGGCGGAGATCGCGCTGATCGCGCCGTTCGCCAGCGTGGAGTTAGGTCCCCGCATGCGGTGCCAGATCGCGATCTGGCTCGCGCAGCAGTTCATCGTGGTGTTCGGGAAGGTCACGGGGTTGACCAGGTCGATGCCGGGGCCCGCGATCACGCTCGCGTCCAGCTCCATGCTGCTCCGCACGCTGCCGGCGGCGCTGCCGATCGCGACGCCGGTCCGCTCCCAGGTGCTGTCGGAGGCGGTGCCGGCGAGGGCCTTCTTCAACTGGGCGGTGGCGGCGATCCCCAGCTTCGTGATCCGGTCGAGGTTCTTGGTGCCCTTGTGCGGTACGAAGTCGGTGATGTCGAAGCCCGGCACGGCCGAGGTCTCGCCGGGGACGGGACCGTAGTCGTCAGCGCCCGTGATCGGCCCGACGCCGCCCGCCACCGGCGCGGTGCGCCGCAGCCGGTCGCCAAGCGCGCCGGGCCCGATCCCGGCGGCGCCCAACACGGACAGCCCGGTGATCCGGAGCGCCGTGCCCGCCCTCATCGTCCGGCCCCCAGGTCGGCCTCGTCCTGGTTCCGGGAGATGGCGGCGAATATCGTGATCGCGTTGTTCCCGCCGAAGGCGAACCCGTGGTTCTGGGCGACCCGCACGTCCGCGGGGCGCATGCGCCCGGCCACGAAGTCGATCCCCGCCAGGTCCGGATCGACGTTCTCCAGGTTGATGGTGGGTGGCAGGAACGAGTCGTCGATCGCCTTGCAACAGGCGATGGCGCCGAAGCCGCTCGCGGCCCCCATCGTGTGGCCGAGCATCGACTTGATCGAACTCATCGGCGGGTGGTCCGCGCCGAACACGTTCCGGGTGGCCGTCACCTCGGTGAGGTCGTTCGTCGGGGTACCGGTGCCGTGGGCGCACACGTAGTCCACGTCACCCGCCTTGATCCCGGCGTTGGCATGGGCCCGCTGGATGCACTCGGCGATGCTGCCCGCGTCCGGGTGCACGATGTGGTGCGCGTCGCAGCTCAGCCCGTAGCCGAGCAGCTCGGCGTAGATGCGGGCGCCGCGGCGCACCGCGTGGTCGAGCTCCTCCAGGACGAGGACCGCGCCGCCTTCGGCCGTCACGATCCCGGAGCGGTCCCGGTCGAACGGCCGGCAGTACTCGTCGGCAACCGCGCCCAGGCTGAGGAACCCGGCATGGGTGAACCTGTTCACGCTGTCGGCGCCCCCGGCCAACATCACCTCGGCCTCGCCGGAGATGAGCTTGTCCGCGGCGCTGCCGATGGCGTAGTTGGCGGCCGAACACGCCGTCGGGATCGTCATGGTTTCGCCGGACAGGCCGAGCTCGACCGAGACCGCCGCGGCGATGTTCCCCGCCGGGACCCGCCGCGCCAGCTCCGGGTCGAGCTGGCGCGGATCCCCGGTGAGCCACTGGTGGGTGAGCACGTCCACCGTGGGCGCCTCGCCGTTCGTGGTGCCGATGATGGCGCCGGACGTGCTCCGGGTGTCCTCGTCGAGGTCGAGTCGCGCGTCAGTGGCCGCCAGCCGGGCCGCAGCCGCGGCGAACTGGGCGGTACGCCCCCAGCCGTCAACGTCCAGGTTGCGGACGATCCGCCTGGCGTCGAAGTCGCGCACCTCGCCGGCCAGCCGGCTCGGAAAGGCGTCGGCGTCGAACGCCTGGATGGGCGAGATCCCGCTCCGGCCCTGCTTGATCCCTGCGGTGAACGCCGCGATTCCCGTACCGATGTTGCTGACGCAGCCGAGGCCGGTCACCACCACGCGACGTCGGGGTGTGGTCACGAGTCACGCTCCCTGGCGTCCCGGATGCGAATGATGTGGTCCACGAGTAGGCCCACGGTGGTCAGCTTCCCGGCTTCCTCGCGCGGTACCCGGATGGACAGCTCCTTGTTCACCCTCGCCAGTACCTGGATCAGGCCGAGCGAGTCCGCCGCGTAATCCTCGACCAGATCCGCGTCCAGATCCACCTGGTCGGGCTCCACGTCGAGCTCGAGTTCGTCGACGATGATGTTCAGGGTCGTGTCCAGCACGGTCTTGTCAGAGACTGGGGTCGTCATGCGGGCTCCTTGCCGTCATCCGGGGTGTCAAGGTGCAGCTGGCTCAGCCTGGTCACCCATTCCAGGTGCCGCACCGGGTCCTTCCACATGTCGCGGTACCGCCGGTCGCGTTCGGCGATCTCGTCCGGTGAACGCAGGCTCCCGTCGCGGGAGTGTTCGAGGCCGATCTTCATGATTTCCCGGATCGCGTGCTGCCGTTCCGGGTCGTAGCTCGGCAGCGGATCGTCCGGCGCGCCGTTCAGGCAGGCGTCGAGCCGCCAGGCCAAGGCGGCGGCGTCGAGGATGCCCGCGTTCATGCCTTGGGCACCCGCCGGCGACATTACGTGCGCGGAGTCACCGGCGAGGTAGCACCGGCCGGCGCCGAAGCTGTCCGCGACGGCGTACCGGGTCTCGAAGTCGGCCGTGGCGAGCAGCTCCTCTATGGTCCCCTGGGCCGGCTGCGGGCCGCGCTCGTCGAGCAGACGCTGGAAGGACGCGAGCGACGAGTCAGGGGAGGTCGGCGTGAGGCGGTAGGCGAGGCGGTACGCGTCGCGGTCGTGTGGAACGATGCCCATGCCGCCGCGCGGAGTCCAGCAGTAGTTGGCCTCGTCCTCGGGTAGGCCCTTGATCACCGCGTCGGCGACCCGGTAGGACAGCGTCGGCCCGACGTCGGTCATCGCGATGCCGAGCAGCTCCCGCACGGTGCTGTTCGCGCCGTCGGCACCGATCAGGTAGCGGGCCGACGCGGACGTGTCCCGCCCACCCGAGCGCACCCGGACGAAGACCTGCCGGTCGTCCTGGTCCAGCTCGGTGACTGCTCCGTCGCCGAGGTCGCCGCCAGCCGCCAGGAAGGCCGCCTCAAGCGCGGCCTCGGTCAGGTGTTGCGAGACGGCGAGCAGGAAATCGAACCTGGTGTCCGTCAGGCGGGCCATCTCGAAGCAGCCGATGGACTCGCCCGACGAGTAGTAGCCGAGCCGGCTGATGCGGCTGCCCACCGATTCCAGTTCCTCGACCACGCCGACGGATGCCAGGATCTCCAGGGCGCGCGGCCAGATCCCGGTGGCCCTCGAATGACCGGCAAACGCCTGGTGCTTGCGCACGATCCGGACCTTGCGGCCCGGGCGGGCGAGCAGGCACCCCGCCGTCAGTCCGGTCGGACCGGCACCGACGATCAGGACGTCCAGTGCGTCAGTTCCAGCAGCAGGCACGACCACGTGTATCCACCTCCAGCGTTGACAATGACGATCAGGTCACCGGCTCGCAGATCCTGTTCCTCGTACAGTTCGGCGATGTTCGCGCCGACGTCGGCGACGCCGAGGTGCGCGGTCCGCCCGCCGTGCCAGAGCAGCTTGCGGTCGCCGAAGAACGGGGAGAGCTGCGGGCGGTAGACGGTGTCGAAGATCTTTTCGCTCAACCGGGGCGCGGCGACGGCGCGGATGCGGTCCTCGGTTCCCGACAGGCCCGCATCGTCGAGGACCTCCCGGACGCAACCGGTCAGGCACTCGCGGGCCAGCCGGGTGAAGTGTTCGAGGCCGAACTTGGTCAGGTAGGCCTTCTTGGCCGACTTCAGCTCAAGGGTGCCGCCCTGGCGCAGGCCGGGACCGGGCGTCGGTTGGTGCCCGGACCGGTTCATCTCCTCGAGTTCCGGAGCGGCGCTGCTGGCGATGGACACGATCCGGAAGGAGTTGCTCTGGGCTGCCTCCCGGGACACCAGCATCGCGGTGCCGGCGTCGCCGTGCACACAGCCGTAGTTCAGGTTCCACCGGTCGAGCTGCGGACCCCGCATCGCGTCCGAGGCGGTCACGGCGGCGGCCTTGACCGACCGGTCGGACAGCATGCTCCGGCTGACGAGCTCGAGCGCCGCCATCGGGGCGTTGCAGCCCTGGGAGACGTTCACCGGCAGGGCGTCCAGCGCGCCCACCTGGTGCGCGACGTAGTGCGCCGCGCTCCACATGTCGTACCCCTGATGCCACCACGCGCAGTGCAGCAGGAGGCGCACGTCCCGGGCGTCCGCGCCGGCGGACTTGAGGGTGTGGCGCAGCGCTTCGACCGCTAGGTCGGCGACCGGGTTCCCGCCGTCGAAGACCGGCACGCTGGGATTGCCTATGGTGTCGTCGAAGTCGTGGACCAGCCCCCTCGACCGCGCCTCAGAGACCGAGATCCGCGTCTCCGGGTACACCACCGAGCATCCGTTGAGGTACAGGCTGTCGATCAGCATCAGTTCTGTTCCTTCCCGGCCTGCAGGAGACCGCCGAACAGGGTGTACATCGCCGCCACGGCCAGGAAGACGGCGCAGACGACGATGAAACCCAGGCGCATGTCGTGCTGGCCGGAGACGCCTACGAAGACGGCGCTCAACACCGCGACGCCGAGGGCGACCGTGGTCCGCTGGGTGGTGTTGACGATGCCGCTCCCGACCCCGGTCTGCTCCGGCGGGATCGCGGACAGCACGGCGCGGAACACGGTCGGGACGTAAAATCCGTTCCCCACCCCGACCAGGAACATCCCGATCATCAACTCGAAGAACCGCAGGTGCGGCCACCAGAGCAGGGCGGAAACGATCAGGCAGAGCAGCCCGCAGACGTGGATGAGCCCGCCGAGGCGCAGGGTCCGGACGCCGATCCGGCCGATGAGCTTCGGTGCCCGCATCGCCGCGAGCAGCTGTCCGGCCGCCATCGGGGCCATCGACAGGCCCGACTCCCAGGCGCTCATCCCGTTCCCGACCTGCAGGGCCAGCGAGAAGACGAAGATGAAGCCGCCGAAGGCCAGGAATCCGCCGGCGAGGATCAGCAGGCCGCGCCGCACGGCGGTGAGGCGGAACAGCGAGGGCGCGATCAGCGGGGCCGCGCCGGCCCGCTCCACACGCCGCTCGTACTGCCACAGCACCGCGCCGACCGTGACGGCCAGCCCGATCAGCGCCCAGCTCCACAGCGGCCAGTGGGTCTGCCGCCCGAGGCTGAGCGGGATCAGCAGTGCGAGGACGGCGGTGCCGAACAGTGCGGTGCCGCCGAGATCCGGTCCGGGCGGCGGCGTCGCCCTGGTCTCGGGCACGCAGAGCCGGATGCCGATCATGGCCAGGATGCCCACCGGCACGTTCACCAGGAAGATCGGCCGCCAGCCGAGGCCGGCGACGTCCGCCCACACGAACACGCCGCCGAGGAGCTGCCCGAGTGCGATGGACAAGCCGCCAATCGCACCGTAGTAGCTGATGGCGCGGGTCTTGACGGGATCCGTCAGCGCGGCCTGGATCGTCGACAGGACCTGCGGGAGCAGGAACGCCGCCGCCACTCCCTGCACGACACGGGCGGCGATCAGCGTCTCGATGGTGGGTGCGAGTCCGCAGGCGAGCGAGGCGATCGTGAACCCGGCGATGCCCAGCTGGAGGACGCGCCGCCGCCCGTACCGGTCGCCGAGCCGGCCAGCGGACACGAGCAGGACGGCGTAGACGATGCCGTAGAAGCTCACCACGAACTGCGACGTCGACGCGGTGACGTGGAACGTCTGCTGGATCGACGGCAGGGCCACGTTGACGATGAAGGCGTCGATGGTCGTCAACGCCGCCGCCGCCTGCAGCGTCACCTGGCCGATCGTTCCGAAGCCCGAACGCGTGACAGTCGGAGGCGTTTGTGTATCGACATTCGACAAGGACCGTACCCACTCTCTCCGGAAACCGGACGACCAGCGGGGTAGGTCCACTATGGACTCATTTGATCCCCCGCGCGCATGCCTCGGTCAGGTCGCCGGCAGCTGCCCGCCGGGCCGCTGCCGGACCCGCCGGCTCCGTCCACTGTTCCAGCGACCCCACGGGGCGACCAGGCCGGCAGCCGGCCACTAACCGGCCATCCGGTGGTTCCGGCTCCTGGCTACACTTGCCACGTGCGCACACCTGGCCGGCAACGGGGGGCGCCAGGCGAGGCCGCACACGGGAAGGGGGACCCGTCGTGTCCGGCGTGCACGGGGGAACGCCCGACATCAACATCGGTGGGCTGCTGCGCGGGCACCGGCAACGCGCGCTACTGACCCAGGAGGAGCTGGCCGCGCGTACCGGCCTGAGCGTGCGCACGATCCGCCGCCTGGAATCCAACCAACTGAGCCGGCCGCGACCGGCGACCGTCCGGGTACTGGCCGGACAGTTGGACCTCAGCGCGACGGAACTCGATGCGCTCGTCGCGGCCGCCGAACGGACCGCGTCCGACGCTGTCGAGGAACGCACCGCACCGGCGCAGCAGCCGGCTGATGGACCCAAGGTCGTCGCGCCGCACCGCCCGGCGCAGCTGCCGCTGGGCGTGCCCGGATTCGTCGGCCGCGCCGGCGAGCTCGCCCGGTTGGACACGCTGCCGACCACCGCGGCCCTGCAGCCCACGGCGGTCGTCGTCTGCGCCATCTCGGGTGGTGCCGGCGTCGGCAAGAGCGCCATCGCCGTGCACTGGGCGCATCGGGTGCGCGACCACTTTCCCGACGGGCAGCTGCACGTCAACCTGCGCGGCTTCGACCCGGGCAAGTCGCCGATGCCGGCCGAGGAAGCGATCCGCGACTTCCTGGACGCCCTCGACGTATCGCCGCAGCGGATACCGGCCAGCGTCTCGGCACAGGTGGGCCTGTACCGGACGCTGCTCGCGACGCGCCGGATGCTGATCGTGCTGGACAACGCCCATGACGCCGATCAGGTGCGCCCCTTGCTGCCCGGGTCGGCCGGCTGCCTGGTGCTGGTGACCGGGCGGAGCCGGTTCACCAGCCTGGTCGCGGCCGAGGGCGCGCAGCTGCTGGAGCTCGACGTGCTGGCCCCGGTCGAAGCGCGCGAACTGCTGTCCCGCCGGCTCGGGCCGGCTCGGCTGTCCGTAGAGCCGCGGGCCGTGGACGAGATCATCAGCCGGTGCGCGGGGCTGCCGTTGGCGTTGAACGTGCTCGCCGCGCGGGCGGCGACCCGGCCGGTCACCCCGCTGGTCACGCTCGCGGACCAGCTTCGCGACACCGGAAGCCGGCTGGAGGTACTCACCGGCGGCGACGACACCACCGACGTGCGCGCCGTGTTCTCCTGGTCGTACCATGCGCTCGGTACCGATGCCGCGCGCCTGTTCCGCCTCCTCGGGCTACACCCGGGTCCGGACATCACCGCCCCTGCGGCGGCGAGCCTTGCCGGCGCTCCGGTCGGCCAGGTTCAGCCGGTACTCGCCGACCTCGTGGACGCCCATCTCGTCACCGAACACAGCGCCGGCCGGTACGCCCTGCACGACCTGCTGCGGGCCTACGCGGTCGAACTCGCCGGGACCGCGGAGACCGGACCGGAGCACGACGCCGCGCTGCGTCGCACGATCGATCACTACCTGCACACCGCACACGCCGCCGACCGGCTGCTGAGGGTGCAGCCGTTCCCGCTACCGCTGGCCGCGCCGCAGCCCGGCGTCGTGCCGGAGTCGCTGGCCGACCACCAGGCGGCGCTGGCCTGGCTCAGCGCGGAGCGCCATGTCCTGCTCGCCGTGATCGACCAAGCCGCGACGCGGTTCGACACGGAACTGGTGCAACTGTCCCGCGCGCTCTGGACGTTCTTCGACCGTCGCGGGTACTGGCACGACTGGGCGGCGGTGCAGACCCTCGCGGTACAGGCGGCGCTGCGCATCGGTGACCCCAACGCGCGCGCCCATGCCCACCGCGGGCTCGGCCTGGCATCCGGCCAACTCCAGCGGCATGCCGACGCGGTCGCCAACTTCCGGTACGCCCTGGAGCTTTTCCGCGAGCTGGGCGATCCGCTCAGCCAGGCGAACAACCACCTCAACATCGGCTGGATCCACCAGGAGCAGGGCGACCACGAGGCGGCCGTGCACCATGCGGAGCAGGCGCTCGCACTGTTCGAGCAGACCGGCCACGTGGTTGGACAGGCCGCGGCGCTCAACGGCATCGGCTGGTGCCTCGCCCATCTCGGCGACCACGAACGGGCGCTGCGGTACTGCCGCCGGGCGCTCGCCCTGGCCCGGACAGAGGGGGCCCGGAGCACCGAGGCCAGCGCCTGGGACACCCTCGCGTACATCCACCAACAGCAGGCGCAGCTCGGTGCGGCGACCCGCTGCTACCAGCGCTCGTTGCACCTGTCCCGCGAGGACGGCGACCGCGACGGTCAGGCGCGGAAGCTGTGCCGGCTGGCCGAGACCCGCGACCGCGCCGGTGACCGGGCCGCCGCCCGGGCCGCCTGGGAACAGGCGCTGGAGATCCTCGACGAACTCGGCCACCCCGATGCCGCCAAGGTAAGGTCCCGCCTTACCGGCCTCGGCCGGTGAACCGTCGTGTCCGGGCCCCGAGCGCCGTCGGTCAGCCTCGGCGGCGACCAAGGTCTCAGCATCTTTTCCACCGGCTACCCCACGTCTAGGCAGGTCGACCGCGTGAGCGGCGCCCCCGTGTCACCCGTCGAACAGACCGTCAACGCGGGCAGATCCAGCCTGTCCTACCACAACGGGTACCGGAGTGGGGCACCAGACTTGGGCAGCTCAGCCTAACCGCGGAGGAGCAGAGGAACGTGGGCCGCTGCTGCGGGGAACAACACCCCCGAACTCGTCGTGGACGACCGCATCGAGAATCCGCCGTCCTGCCGCGTAGGCGTCGAGGGCCGACGTTCCGGCTCGCTCCATCGCCTCCAGCACCGATTTCGCCGCTGGCAAGAGCACAGGATCGGCGTCGGCTTCCGGCCGTCGGTTGACCATCTCCAGGATTGACGTCCTGACCCGCCCCCAGACAGACCACGGAGATCCCGACGCGTGGCGTGCGGCCGGCCAGTTCGGCCCGCAGGCTCTTGAACAGCCCGACCACGGCATGCTTCGTCGCCGCGTAGGGACCCGTCAGCGTGGCCACCAGCCCGCCCATGGAGGCCACGTTGATCAGGTGGCCGCCGTCGGGGTTGCCCAGCAGCAGCGGGACGAAGGTGCGCACGCCGTACACCACACCCCCACGGGTTCACATCGACGACCCACCGCCAGTCCTCCAGCGGGGTCCGCCACGGATGGCCGAGGGTCCAGACCCCGGCGTTGTTACAGACCACGTCGACCCGGCCGAACGCGTCCACGGCAGCCCGCGCCAGCGCCTCGACCGCACCGGGATCACGCACGGCGGTCGGCACCCCGAGTGCCTCGGCGCCGTCCGCCTGCAACTCCGCCACGGTGCTCTCCATCTGGGGGGCGTTCAGGTCGGCCGCGGCCACCTTCATGCCGGCAGCAGCGCGGCTCTTGCCAGGCCGCGTCCGATCGCCGTGGCGGCGCCTGTCTCGACGAGTACCCGTCCTGCCAGATGCCGGCCCATGCCGCCCTCCGATCGACGGCCACACCGTCCAGTCTCCCGGGATCAACGCGGGTGAGCCGTCAGAGGACCGGCTGGTAGCCGCACAGGCGAGCTCGGGACTACTACGGCAAGATAGAGGCGGTGACGAGTGTCGAGGTAGCGACGGTCCGGTATGGGTTCCAGGCGGCAGCGTAGGCCCAGCCGGCGACCAAGCGCGCCGCCACGGAAGACGGCATCGGGTCCAGGCAAGGCCGCTGCTCGCGCGGCGACTGCGGCGAGCACGCTGGAGGAGTTGTTCGCGTCGCTGCGTTCGGGGGCGGCCAACGTCGCGGGGGTCAGCTACCAGGTCGCAGTCAGTGCGCTGTTGCTCGCCTCCGGCCGCGCCGCGACGGTTCCCGGCCTGCCCGTCTCCGCGGTACGGCCGGAGGGCCTGGAGGACATCGATTGTCTTCTCAATGACGGTTCGCTGCTGCTCGTCCAGACCAAGGAACGTGGCCCGGGTGCTCGCTCGATCGCCGTCGCCGAACTTGCCGACATCATCGCCCACGCCGCGCAGGCGCTCCACCTGACCACCGGGTCCGCCTCGGAGAACCAGGTCGGCGCGGGAACCCCAGGAACCTGCGACAGATCCAGCGACGGCTGCTGTGCTGCCGCGAAGCCGCTTCGCGGTCGTGACGGATGGCCGCTTCGGTAGCTCGCTGCCGTGCACGGGTTGGACGACCAGCCTCGCCGAGGCGCTTGCGGACGTTCCCGACGGCGAGAACATCTACCGGCCCTTACTCGCCGCGGTCGAGGCGCGGCTGGAAGGGCTCCAGCTACCGAAGACGCTGGGGAGTGACCTGTTCGAGCGGACGCACCTCGTGATCGCGCCGTCTGATCTGGCGGCGCAGACCATGCGCCTTCTACGCACCAGCCTGTCACTACACCCCGCGGTTGCCTCGATCGCCCGCGCGGAATTGCTGCGTGACCTGACCGAGATGGCCGCGCGGCAGCGTGAAACTGGCCTGGCCAACGCCGAACGGCGCACACGATCGGATCTGGACGCGATCGTCACCCGGCTTCGGCAGGCAGTGGATGTGGCGGGCCTCGATGAGGCGATCCACGCCGGGGTGTGTGAACCGGCCGACTATGTGAACGCCTCGCCGGTAGATAGAGCCGACTTCCTGTACGGAGTTGACGTCACCCCGGCCCACATCGGCGCCGGACTGGATGTCCTGCGCCCCGAGGAGAGCGCCGCGATCCTCGAAGGTCTCGCAACCCGCCGGCACACCGTCGTCGCCGGGCCAAGCGGAAGCGGCAAGTCCGCGCTGGTATGGCGCACGGCTCGGCTGGTGGAACGCGGCCCACAGATCGTCCGGGTGCTGCGGGCTGCCGACGCAGGCGATGTCGAACTTCTTGTGCGTCACGTCCGCCGCCTCATGCCCACCCCGGACGCGCCGGCGCTCGTCTGCGCCGACGATCTCGGCCGGGCTCGCATGGCCGCCTGGCCCGAGGCACGCCGAAGGCTCGGCGAACTGTCCGGTGTACTCATCCTCGGCGCCGTCCGCCGCGAGGACCTGACGCCCGACATCAGCGCCGACGCCACCATCGTCGACCCCCGCCTCAGCGATACCGCCGCCGGGCAGATCTACGACGCGATCTCGACGGCCGGGCTGCCGACCGTCCTCGAACGCGAGGAGGCGTTACAACAGGCAGAGGGCCTGTTGATGGAGTTCATCGCGCTGACGACCACCGGCCGCAGGATCCGCGACGTCCTCGCCGTGCAGGTTGCCGCCCTCGCCGACCCGACAAGACGGCTGCAACGTGAGGCGCTGCGACTGGTCTGCGCCGCCCACACCCTTGGCTTCGCCGTCGCGGCAGATGCGTTGCCTGCCGCTCTGGGAGCCGAACCGGACCAGGTTGGCGACGCCCTTGATCGCCTGAACGGCGAGCATCTACTGGTACGTATCGGACAGGCGTGGCAAGGTCTGCACGACCTGCGCACCGAACTTCTGCTGGACCTGCTCCACACCACTCCGCCACCGACGCTGGCCGCCACCTACGGCAGAGTGCTGGCCCTGCTGCCGCAGGCCGCGCGCGCACCGGCAGCTCGCCGCGCCGCCGTCCGACTCGCCCGGATCACAGCGACAGACGACACGGGGCTCCCGGCCGCTGAACGCCTCGCCTCGCTCCAGGAGACACTGCACCCGATCGCGGGGGCTCTCGGACAGCAACTTGCGCAGCTGGCGAGCCAGCCGGCCGCCCGAGACGCCGACTCGGCCGGCTACCTGGCCGGCCTACTGGAGGCGGCGGACCGCCTCGGCACGGTCGCCTACGCACACGCCGTGCTGCCCCTCCTGGAGACGCACCGGCCGCCGACCCTCGACGTCGCAACACTGGCGTTCATGACCTACGGCGTGGCCGTCGATGACTTGAGCTACGACATCCCCGGCCTTCAGGGGATGGTGCAGCTAGCCCGCCGGCTGCCCGAGCGGAGCACCCGGTGCGCCCAGACGGTCGCCGTCGCGTTGCCGACCGGACTGGTTGCCCGGCTTGCCGCAGCTACCGACCTGCCGACCGCGGTGGGGCTGTGCGGGGCCGCCGAACCCCTCACCACGATGACTACCGAACAGGCGACGAGCGTCTACCGCGCCCACGTTGCTTCACTTCCCGAACCGCCGGGGGCGGACAGCAGCATCGAGCGGGCCGATCAGCGCGCCCAGCTCACCGCCAGCCTCGCCTCGCTTGCTCGGCTGCACGGGCCAGCCGTGGCGGAAGCCTTCGGTCCACCGATGCCCCGTGTCGAGGACGCGGTCGCCTCAGATCCGTACGGGTGCGAGGTCGAGCTCACCCTCCAATCCGTAGAGCCGGTGCCCGACGCCGCCGCGAACCTCGCCCGTACCAGCACCTACGACGCCGAACAGATGCTGGTGATCCGAGCGGTCGCGTTCGCGCGCACCGAGGAGCCACCGCCGGCCAGTGCGTACCGTCGCCAGCCCGAAGACAAGCCCGCATCGATACACGGGCAGGTGGTTCTGCTCGCCCGGAGGATCTTTGGCTCTACCGGCATGAGTGTGGGTTCCGGTTGTCGATAGTGGGCTGATATCCGGGGCAGGCTCAGGAGATCGGCGACACGTCCGGGCCGAAGGTCGTGGTTACAGGTTGCGCACGGTGTCTTGCCGTAGTTTCAGG
>WNFV01003409.1_pt1 | contig 20318 bp, 22 predicted proteins | sample 5400101 | NCBI WGS metagenome assembly WNFV01 (sample SAMN13153361, study PRJNA577476) | soil metagenome | isolation source: 115 cm soil or saprolite under grassland replicate 1 | place: USA:California | collected 2016-06-15 | reverse complement strand
CGCGCCAGGCCCCACGAGTACACCACCGCTCGTGGTCGATCTGTCGTCTCTGTGGGCCGGCCCCCTCTGCGCACACCTGCTGGGGTTGCACGGGTGTCGCGTCGTGAAGGTCGAGGCGACGGGACGTCCCGACGGTGCTCGCGGTGGACCCGCGCGGTTCTTCGACCTGCTCCACGCGGGCCACGAATCGGTCGCGCTCGACTTCACCGACGAACGCGACGTGGCGCGGTTGCGCGCGCTGCTGGATGCTGCCGACGTCGTCGTCGAGGCCTCCCGGCCGCGGGCGATCGAGCAGCTTGGCGTGGACGCCGTCGACGTCGTGGCCCATGGCCCTCGAGTGTGGGTGTCGATCTCGGGCTACGGACGCTCCGATCCGGGTTGCCGGCGCGTTGCGTTCGGCGACGATGCCGCGGTCGCCGGCGGCTTGGTCGCGTGGTGCAGCGATGGCACTCCGCGGTTCGTCGCCGACGCGGTCGCCGATCCGCTCACTGGACTGGTCGCCGCGAACGCCGTACTGGCCGCCCTTGAAGACGGTGGACGGGTGCTCCTCGACATCGCGATGGCGCGCGTCGCGGCATCGGTGGCGGCGGACAGTGGCCGGGAGCCGTGGCCCGAGGGTCGTGCGAACGAAGCCGCCCCGCCGCGTCATCGCGACGCCCTTGGAGGCGCACCCCGCCTCGGCGAGCACTCCGACGCGGTGCTCTCCGAGCTTGGCATCCGGTGATGTCCCCGCTCGTGCTGCGCGACGTCGAGATCGACGGTCAGCGGGTCGACATACGCGTCGACGACGACCGAGTCACGTCGATCGGCTCCGGTCTCGCTACGGCGGGCGCGGAGGTGATCGACGGACGCGGCGGCGCGCTCCTCCCTGGCCTGCACGACCATCACGTGCACCTGCTCGCGACTGCGGCCGCAACGCAGTCGGTCCGGCTGGATTCGGCCCACGTGCTGACGCGGGCCGAGCTCGAACGCGAGCTGCGCGCCGCCGCCTCGCGTACTCCGCCGGGTGAGTGGGTGCGGACGGTCGGCTACCACGAGTCGATCGCCGGCGACCTCGACCGGGTCGACCTCGACGCCTTGCTCCCTGACCGTCCCGTCCGCGTCCAACACCGGTCGGGCGCGCTGTGGATGGTGAACAGCCGAGGGCTGGCGGAACTCGGCGCGTTCGACGACATGCCGGGCGTCGAGCGCGACGCCACCGCAACGCCGACCGGTCGCTTCTGGCGCGCTGACGGCTGGCTCGCTCACCGTTGGCCGGCACCGACGCTCGACCTGGCCGCCCTCGGGCGCACGCTCCTCGCATACGGCGTTACCGGTGTGACCGACGCGACGCCGTTCGCGACGCTCGAGGGCCCGGGCATGCTGGCCGACGCGGTGCGCGACGGCCGCCTCGGGCTGCGAGTCGTCGTGACCGGCGGGCCCGAGCTCACGGCCGAGTCCTTCGACCCGGCGGTCGAGACGGGGCCGGTGAAGTTGTTGCTCGCGGACCACGACCTGCCCAACCTCCCCACCATGACGGGCTGGGTGGAGGGGGCCCACGCAGTGGGCCGCCCCGTCGCGGTTCACTGTGTCACGGCCGATGCATTGGTCGTCACGCTCGAGGCCATCAGACAAGCCGGGCCGGCCCCCGGCGACCGCATCGAACACGGCGCCGTGATGCCCCAATGGCTCATCGACGACGTGGTCGCCCTTCGCTTGCGAGTCGTCACACAACCCGGTCTCGTGGCCGCGCGGGGCGACGACTACGTGCGTGATGTCGACCCGCACGACGTCGACGACCTCTGGCGCTGCGGCTCGCTGATCGACGCGGGCGTGCCCGTTGCCGCGGGGACCGACGCGCCGTACGGCGATCTCGACCCGTGGCGCGCTGTACGTGCCGCGATCGAGCGGCGCGCACCGTCGGGCCGTGTCGTCGGGGAGGGAGAACGTCTTACCGCGGAGCGGGCGCTTGCCCTCTTTCTGTCGCCGCCCCTCGACCCCGGCGGGGCCATCCGTCGTGTCCGGGTCGGCGCCGCGGCGGATCTTTGCCTCCTGCACGTGCCGCTCGCCGACGCGCTGGTCGATCCGCGAGCGATGTGCGTACGGGCCACCATCGTGCGCGGCAGACAGTGACACTGCGCTCGTAGCTCCGCCGGGCACATGCCGTACCATCCCCGCACGCGCAATCGTCGCTGGGCTGCGGCAACAAGGGTGCTGACTGTCGGGTTGGGCGCGCTGGCCGGAGTCGGGTGGTTCTCCGCGCCTCCGGCCGGCGCATTGCGGTCGCACGCGTGAGACCCCCCGGGAAGGGAACGGGGGGTCTCAGGTGAACTTCCGAGTCGAGTGGTATGCCCACGCTCCGCCGTTCGGAGGGTTCGCCGCATGGGGCTCCCCTCCTCCCGGGGCAAGTCTCAGCTCACCGTTTCGTGCCAGCTGGCTCCGTCGCCCTGGATGAAGATCCGATAGGTATGGGATCCCCAATCGAGCGTCAGCCGCTCGTGCTTGACCACGAAGTCGCAGTACAGCTGGGCGACGCCCGAGTCGAGCAGGGTTGCGTCGCGCCAGTGGGCGTCGATCGTGTACGAGTGGCCGAGCGGGATGTTGACGACGCTGCAGTAGGCGTTGGCGTTCTTGATGAACCGACCCTGGCCGTCCAGCCGGCCGCCCGCTCGGAACGTGACGCCCATCGTGAAGTCGCAGCTGCCTACCTCGTGTCCGCCGAGGTTCCAACCGTCACCGGAGGCGTAGAGACGGATACTGGAACCTTGCCGCGGCGACCCATCCCAGCCGGTGAAGCCGTCGAAGCTGCTGTGCCCTGCGGGCATGGCCCCGACCTCCTGCGCGGTGTTGACCACCGTGTTGGAGTCGAGCAGCTTCGCGACCTCGAGGCCGACCTTGACTACTTCACCCCACGGAACTCCACCCTCTCCCATCTCAGCTGCCCTCCGGCGCCTGGTCGGCCTCGTGGTAGTACTCCGCCGCCACGTTCTCGCCGTACGCCTCGGCTTGCGGGAAGTCGTTCTTCAGCTTTTCCTTGTCCTCTTCGCTCATGTCCTCAGGCACGTCCATGGTCAGCTCCTAGTAGCTCGGGACTTGTGAACAGTCGCCAGCGCTCTCGCGACGGGCAGTAACGTAAGCCTGAGCGCGGCCGCGGGGGAGGGCTGCATGGACTGTCCAAATGGGCAGTTCGGGTGCCCCGCCATGCTCTCGTTCGTACGCCGCGATTGCCCGAGTTCGAGGTCCCTGCCGTGGGGACTTGCTCCGGACCCGCGCTGCCTTTAGGCAGTAGCGCTGTGGACCGCTACACCTCATCGACCTACGGCGACGGCTACGCCGACATCTACGACGACTGGTACGACATGCGGGAGGAGACCGGCGCCAGCGTCGCGTGGTTGAGCCGCGTCGCCGATGGCCGTCCGATCCTGGAGCTCGGTGTCGGGACAGGACGGGTGGCCGTGCCGCTCGCCGCCACCGGCCTCGAGGTGTGGGGCATTGACTCATCTCTGCCCATGTTGGAGAGGCTGCGCGAGAAGCCCGACGGCTCGAGCGTGCGAACCGTGCACACCGAGATGTCGACGATCGCCCTGCCGAATGACGCGCCGCCGTTCGGTATCGCCTTCGCGGCGTACAACACGTTCTTCATGATGACGACCCGCGAGGAGCAGCTCGACTGTCTCCGTCGGATCGCTGCATTGCTCACCACCGACGGCGTCGCGGTGCTCGACCTGTTCATCCCGCGCGGCTTGGTCTCACCGTCGGGCGGCGTCGAAGTGACCTCGCTGGCCGTAGACCGTCTCGTCTTGCGTGCGTACCGCCGGTGGCCGACGGCCAACACGTTCGAAGGCCAGCACGTCGAGATCACCGACGCCGGCGTCCGGCTCCGCCCCTGGAGCATGCGGGTCATGACACCGACCGAGCTGGATGCACTGGCCGACGAGGCTGGGCTGTGCCTCGCCGACCGCTGGGCCGGTTGGAACGGCGAGCCGTTCACCGACGGGAGCCGCCGCCACATCAGCGTGTACAAGCGTGCGGAGATCGGGTCGCCTCTGTCGGGTTGAGGTCCGAGCCGACCAGGATGGTGGCAGCCCCAACGGGATTCGAACCCGTGCCGCCACGTTGAGAGGGCAGTGATTAGCGTCCGATGCGTCCAATACGCACGTCACCGTCGCTCGAGTCCATCGAGCTCGTCGGCGTTCGCCGCAGTCTGCTGACACAGTGCTGACGGTGTGGAGGTGCGGGGAAGCTGCTTGGTCCGGGACGCAATGCCACTCCGTGGGCACGGGCGACGCGCCCGACGTGCCGTTCGGGCGCTCGCGCGTGCCTCGCGCGGGCCCGCGTTTCTGTCCCTACGATCTGTACTCACGTTCTGGCGCGATCCGCGTATCCGCCATCGCGACCGAGGCAGTTCTGGCGCGGCCGGGCAAAGCGACTCGTGGTTGCCGCCGAGGCCGGGGTCGCTGTGCGGACTCGCTCGAGAACCGTCGATCTGCACGACCCGACGGCGATCGGTTCGATGAGTGTCGGCTGTGGCCGGCGTCGACATTGCAGACCACGACGGCGCTAGGCAGGAGACTGCGATGAGCGGCACACGCGTATCGATCAACGGCATCGACCTCTATCACGAGGTCCACGGGACGGGCCGACCGCTCGTCGTGCTGCACGGCGGCGTGCTGAACGCCGAGACGTGCTTCGGGGCGATGATCCCCCGGCTGGCCGAGGCGCATCAGGTGATCGCCGTCGACCTCCAGGGCCATGGCCACACCGCCGACACCGACCGACCCGTGACGCTTGCCAACTTTGCCGCCGACGTGGTCGGTCTCCTCGATCACCTCGGAATCGACCAGGCCGATCTGTTCGGATTCAGCCTCGGGAGCCTGGTGTCGATCGAGACGGCGGTCAGGTACCCGGCGCGGGTCGGTCGGCTCGTGCTCGCCTCTGGTCACATCCGCGCGGACGGGTATCACCCCGAAATCCAGGACCCTGCGCAGACCTCGCCTCTCCGCCCGACCGAGGAGGACTTCGCGGCGATGCGGGTGGCGTACGAGGCGGTAGCGCCCGACCCCGAGCACTTCTTCCCGTTCCTCGAGAAGATGCAGCCCGTGGTGTCGGAGTTCGAGGGCTGGTCGGACGCAGCGATCGGTGGCATAGGCGGGCCGACGCTGCTCATCTTCGGTGACCAGGACTTCGTGCGCCTGGAGCACGCCGCGCTGATGCTCGAGCTCTTTGCCGATGCCCAACTCGCGGTGTTGCCCGGCACGACCCACATGCAGGTAATTCGGCGTACTGACGCCCTGCTCGCCCTCGTCGAGCCCTTCCTCGACGAGAGGCCGTGAACAGCCGCGTCGGCCGTACCCGTTCTGCACGCTGTCGGACGGGGCGCCCGCTCCGGACTGTCGGTTGGCCAAGGCTGCGTTGCCGCTGGATCCGGGCCACGGGGACCATCCCGACGGCAACCGTTGAACGTGAGGCGACACGATTCGCCTCAGCGGACAATGGCCAGACCGCGCCTGATTCACAGTCGATAGGGCGCGGCGCGTCGTCGACGCTCCTCAAGGGTCCTCGAGTAGGAATGCAGCACGGCGCTGGAAGTCGCGGTCGTTGAAATCGTGCTGGCCTCCGTCGAAGGTGACCGACCGCTCGTGAGCAAGGCTGCGCACAAGGTCGACACGCGGCTGGCGCCTCGCCGTGAACGCTTCGAGGGCCGCGCGGGGAGTGGCCGCCCTTTCCAGTTCTTGAGCGAGCACCACACCGTCCTCAAGCGCCAGTCCTCCGCCCAACGCCATGATGGGCGACAGTGCGTGCGCGGCGTCCCCGATGAGCCCGACCTGCCCTTCGCTCCAGCGATCAAGGGACACTTCGTGGATGGCGCCGAAATGGATGTCGGTGGCGGGCGTGACTCTTGCCAGCACGTCAGAGATGGGTGGCGGAAACTCGCTGAAGGCGTCGCGCAAGCCAACCGCCGTCTCGGCGACGTCCGGCGACGATGCCGAGCGGCCAAGCACCGCCGCGCAGTACGTCATGCCCGGTAGCGGCTGGGCGACCGCATAGCGGCTACTCGCCAATACGAGTGTCCAGGCCTCGGTCAACTCACCCTCAACGCAGAACCGCCAGGAACGCTGTCCCGTGGGACTCGTGACCGCGTCGGGGAAGAGCTGTTGCCGCACCCAGGAGTACACGCCATCCGCGCCGACGAGGATGTCGCAGCGAATCCGTTCCCCGCTCGACAACGACAGCTCGACCATCGGACCGGCCTCAGTGATGGCAGCGGGCCGGACTCCGAGCCGGACCGTTGTTCGCTCGAGTCGTCCGGCAAGCACCTGTTGAAGTGCGCGGCGGTGGATCGCCACGGTCGGCTCGCCCTCAAATGCGAGCATGCGTTCGCTGGCGACCTCACCAGTCGTCGTGAGGACGCGTATGCGGTCGAGAACCCGCCCTTCCGCCATCACCCCATCGAGGACGCCCAGCCGCCGTAGTGCCTTGACTGCCAACGGACGCAAGGCGATCGCCGCACCATGTGCTGTCCATTGCCGCTCACGCTCGAAGACATCCACCTCGGTGCCGGTTGGCTCGAGGGCAATCGCCAACGACAGCCCGGCGATACCCCCGCCCACGATCGCAGCTCTCATGCGCGTTTATCCCTCGTCGCTGCCGGCGACCGAGGACTTGCCGACGGCCGGTTCACTGTTTGCCGGCGGCGCACACATTGCCCGCGCCGCACCATGGTCGTCACCATGGTCGCCAGGAACGATCTCGCGCCAGAACGGCAGCCGCCCAGTACGGCCTTATGGGCCGCGGTCGGCCGTGACAGTCAGCTTCAGCATCACGGCGGCAGGGAGCGAGACGCCATAGAACAGCAGGCCGCTCGGACCCCAGCTTCGCCAACATGCAGTGCGGCTCAACCGCCCGAACGGGGATTCAGTCGATCGGCTCGCGGTGCAACCACTCGACGAGGTCGTCGGACGCGAGCGCCCGCACCCGCACGGCGTACCGGGCGAGGTCGGCGTCGTCGAGGAGGTCGCGCCACTGGCCGCTCGTCCCCCGGCTGAAGAAGGCGGCGGGGTCGATCCAGTGCTCCCGACCACCGCCGGGGACGGTCGTGTCGGCCCTGCTGCGCATCGACTCGAACGTCGCCGCCTGGACCAGGCGCGGCCACCGGTCCTCGTCGACCTCGATGCCGAGGTGTGCGGCCAGCTCCCGCATCTGCCCCTCCAGGTCCGCCTTCAGGTCGTCGTAGTGCACGGACACGACGTCGAGATCGTCGGCGGCGTCCCGGAACGCCTGCAGGTGCTCGACGGTGAACCGCAGCGACGACCCGGACTGCGTCGACGGTGTCTCGTCGTCGACCCACTGCCAGAAGCGGTCCCGCTCGCCGTCGGGGCGCGGCGGCGGTGGGTGCAACGGCCCGAGCTCGATGCCGTCGATCGCTGCCGCCCGCTCGCGGGCCTCGAGGAACGCGCCGATGTCCATGTTGTCGATGTGGTGGTCCATCGACAGCGCCACGTCGCGCGGGTCGCGCCCGACGCAGATGTACGTGACCGTCGGATCGTTGGGGATCCCGTCGAGCGGCGTGTGGGTCTTGATGAAACGGCGGTGCGTCTGGGCCGCCAGGTCGGCGAACACCTCCGTGCGGGCGCGGGTCACCATGTCGATCCACGGCGAGAGCGTGTCCAACGGGAGCGGCAACTCCGGTTCCTGCAGGACGAGCAGCGCGCAGATCATCTGCGTCCACGTCGTCCCGCACTTCGGCGGCGTGCTGATGATGATGTCGCCGGGGCGAAGCTCGAAGCCGTCCCAGCGGCTGCTGTCGAAGACGATCCCCTCGTAGCGGCGCACGAGCGTCATCCTCGCAGCGGATTCGATCCCGTGAGGCCCAGAAGCTCGGCGCTCACGTCCAGGCGGCTCGGCCGCCCGATGCCGGCCGACGCCGGTGCCGTGCTCCACGAGCACACCTGCACCCACGGCGGCGACTGAGGTGCTCCGTTCACGTTCTCCACGGCGCACAAAATGCCCGCGATGGGCCTGCTTGACCAGCGACCTCGGGAGCACAGATCGTCGGCTCCACGATGAGCGGGGCAGCCGGTCAGGCCGCTTCCTACGAAGCCTTCGCCCGGTACTCGTCGATGGCGTCCGCAGGCACGTGAGCGATCCCGTCGATCATCACATAGCGGATCTTGCGCTCATGGATGAGCCGCAGCAGATCCCGGGTTGGGACGCCAAGCAAGCGGGCTGCCTCGGTGGCTCGGAGAGGTTCAGCCGCCATCGATGCCTCCATCGGGATCGTCGACGCCGAGTTTACGGCTGAGGACCCGGATCTCAGTCTCCACACCAACGACCACTGCGAGATGGCCGCTGTCGATGAGCGCGTCGCGAGCGTCTTCTAGACCCGCCAGCAAGGTCAGCGCCTCCTCGAGGTCGTAGCCAATTTGCGCAGGAGGCTCGGGCTCGACGGCACTCACGGTCCCGAGGCTGCCTGCTGGCCGGCACGGGTCAGACCCCGCACCGAGTGCCCGCTCTGGAGCCTGACGCGTGCCAGAGCGGGCGTCGGTTGGTTAGCGGGCGGCGCCGGCGAGGAAGGCGGCGACGATGTAGGGGCGTGCCGGTCGAGAGACGCGGGCGCGGTCATAGCGCATGGTGGTGCGGGGGTCGGCGTGGCTGGCCGCTTCCTGGACGTCGCGGAGCGGCACGCCGGCGTCGAGCGCGGCGGTGATGAACGCGTGGCACAGGGTGTGGGGTCCGACCCGCTTGGCGATCCCTGAGCGGCGGGCGATACGGCGCACGATCCGTCCGGCGGCGTGACGGTCGAGACGGTGGCCGTCGTGGCCGAGGAAGATCGGCCCCTCGCAGCGTTCGCCGACGGCCAGGTCGATAGCGCGGGCGGTGCGCGGTGCGAGCGGGATCGTCACCGTCTTGCCACCCTTGCGCAGGATCGTCAACGTGCGGTGGCCGCGCTCCAGTCCGAGTTTCTCGATGTTGGCGCCGGTGGCCTCGGACACGCGTAGGCCGTTGAGTGCCAGCAGGGAGGTCAAGGCGTGATCCCGACCGCCCGCCAGGCCGGCCGTCACCAACATGGTGCCAACCTCGTTGCCGTCCAGACCCGTGGCGTGAGACTCGTAGTCCAACCGCGGGCGGCGCACGTGCAACGCGGGTGAATGCTCGATCAGGCCCTCTTGTTCGGCGTAGCGGTAGAAGCAGGCGATGGTGCACAGCCGACGAGAGAGCGTTGCCCGCGCCCGGCCGAGTGCCTCCAGATGCCGACCGAAGTGTTCGATGTCGGCCCGGCGGGCACCGAACAACCGGAGGTCGCGTTCTGTGCACCAGCGGGCGTACTGGCGGAGATCCAACGTGTACGCCTCCCGGGTCAGTCCGGTGTAGCCGGCCAAGAACCCCGACAGCGCGGTCTCCTCGAGCGTGCTGAACAGGTCCTCGACCAGCGCAACCTCGGTCGACATGACAACCGACGGAACCATCATGGTGAGCCTCCTCACATGAGCCGAGGCATCACCGCGGGGCAGCGAACCCCGGCAGTCTCAGAAGCGCCGGAACCTAGACCGCGCTGTCATATCCGCTCCAGAGCGGGCAATACGCGCTCGTCGATGGTGAGGCAGCGTCGCGGCGCGTCACGATCGTCGGCGTAATCGTGGACGCGCACCGATCGCCGAGTATGTACGGCTTTGGCGGCCAGTGTTTCGGCGTTGCATCCTTGGCTCGCGGCCGCTGCCATCGCAACGGTGCCTGCCCGTGGGCCGTCAGGGACGTCGGCGCCGCTTTGTGGAGGTCGCGCCGCGGGCGCGCACGCCTGGCTGGTCGGTGAGTGCGGAGCGCAGCAGGGCGCGGGCTGATCCGCGCATGAGGTCGGTTGCGTCGTCGCGGGACAGGCCGGCGACGTCGGTCAGCCAGACGAGCGCTTCGATGCCGGTCGCGCTTCGTATGGCCAGCGCCAGCCGGTGGACTTCCGCCGCGGACATGGTGGCCTGAAGAGGGGCGAGTGCTTCCTCGATCCACTTGATCGCCCGCCCTTGTCGCAACGGCAGCTGCGCCCGCTCGGCCGGGCTGGCTTCGAGGGACAGTCGGAGCATCGTGCGTTGTTGGGCCTCGTTGTCGAGATTCGAACGGGTGAATGCGTCGATGACGAGGTCGAGCCGAGCAGCCGGGTCGGCGGGGGCGTCGTCGGGCAGCAGGGTCGACGCTCCCGTCTCCGGGTGAGCTGCGACCAGCAGCGCCCGCTGGTTGGGAAAGTACCGGTAGGCGGTGGTGCGGGAGATCGACGCCGCTTCCGCGGCCGCTTCGACCGTTGGTGTCTCACCCTTCGCCACGAGCTCGCGGGCGGCGGCGACGAGCGCGTTGCGAGTACGGCGCTTCTGGCCGATGCGCCCATTCAGCTCGTATGGGATTGACATGCTCACGATGGTACCGTAGGTTCTTCATGGGACTTGAGTTCCATGAACAGAGAGCAGGCGTGATGAGCACTCGAGCTTCGATCATCCGGGCCGCAGGCGAAGGCGACAAGCGGGCGTTCCTCGGAGGCGGCCTCCACACCTGGAAGCTCATGACCGAGGACACCGACGGCGCATTCTTCATGTTCGAAGACCTCATGGGGCGCGGCAAGTCCACCCCGCTGCACCGACATCCCGAAGCCGACGAGACCGTCTACGTCCTCGAAGGCGAGATCCTCGTCAACATCGACGGCAACGAGAGCCGAGTCGCCACCGGCGGCCTCACCTTCACGCCGAGAGGCACGCCGCACGCCTTTGTCGTGGTCTCCGACACGGCACGGGTGCTCACCCTGCAGACCCCAGGCGTCGGCCAGGCCTTCTACCGGGGCGCGAGCGAGCCGGCAGGCGACGACACGTCCGAGACCGTTGACATCTCCCGCATCCAGGCGTCAGCCAAGGACAACCCTCACGGCATCGAGCTGCTCGGCCCGCCGCCGTTCGAGAACCTCAAGGTCCGCTGAACCCCGAACCGGCGCCCACCCGCCGGCTCTGACGACCGGCGCGCGCTCACCATCCGGAGCGGCCCTCCCGCGACGTCGGAGCACCCACTCCACTCGCCGCCGCGGCAACCTCGCGGCCGAACAGAGAGAAGCGGCAACCATGACCCTTGCCATCCACTCCGACCGCCGCCCGGCACGACGCTGGCCCCGACGGTTGGCGCTGACCGGCGCCGCCGTGGTCCTCGTGACCGCCGGCGCGCTGGTCGACGTCGGCGGAGCGACCTCCGACCCGAGCTCGACCGTCTACGCGTGCGTGGACAACACCAAGGGCACCGTCCGGATCGTGTCGGCCACAACGACCTGCGACAAGAGGGAGTCGCTGCAGACGTGGGCCGTCACCGGCCCGGCCGGACCTCAGAGCCCGGCGGGGGCGGACGGCGCCGTCGGGCCCGCGGGCCCAGTCGGCCCCAAGGGAGACCCGGGCGAACCCGGCGCGGCGTCGGCGGGCAGCCTGGCGTCATTCGATGACCTCGACGGGCTGGCGTGCCACACAGGCACCGCCCGCGAGGGCACGATCCGCCTCCACTGGGCCGATCCCGGGACGGGCGTGACCTTCACGTGCGAGCCATCGAACCGGTGGGACCTGAGCCTGCACGTGAGCGGCCCGGGGCGCATCACCTCGACGTCCCTGACGCAGGAGTGCACGAGCGACTGCACCCAGGCGTTCGACGGAGGTTCGGTCGTGCAGCTGCAGGCCCAGACGCTCGTCTACGACGGCTCCAACTATGCTCGTTTCTCGGGCTGGACGGGCCGCTGTGCGGATCCGGCCGCCACGTCGTGCACCGTCACGATGGACCAGGCGCAGTCGGTCACGGCCACGTTCGCACCGATCATCGGGCTGCACGTCGGGCTGGAGACCGAGCCGAACTGCGAGCTCGGGCGCTACGACCCCTACGGCGAATGGGTCAGCGCGTGCAACGACCCGGCATCGACGCTCGAGTAAAGCAACGCCACCGGCTGGGTCGAGGCCGAGTTCGTGGGCGAGTGCGTGGTCACCGAGGCCGACCAGGGCGCCAAGGTGTGCGACTACGACCTGCCGTTGACCGAGGCCCACACCTTCGCCGCGATCGCCACACCAGACGGCGACCAGCACTTCGACTACTGGGGGTCGGGTGCGTGCCTCGGCCAGGGCCAGCGATGCGAGTTCACGGCCAGCCCCGGCGAGCTGGTGCGGGTCTACGCCCACTTCGCCCGGAACACCTGATGACCGTCGCTGTGGTGCACGACGTCGCCGCCACCTGGGAGGACTACCGCACCGTCCGATCAGCGATCGCGGGCGCGTCAGCGCACGGCGCGAGCGGCGCGGGGATCAGTGCGACGGTGATGCCTAGATCATCGGGCACCCTCGGTGCGACCTCCCGTACGGTGGCCATTACCTGCGCTGCGTCCTCGAGGACCAGAGGACGGGGCCGGGGTCGTGATGTGCACGACCCCGAACGCGCCGAAGGTGCGATCGCTGCGCCGGAACCCTGCCGTCGCGCTGACGATCGACACCGAGGTGCACCCGCCGAAGATCCTCCTGCTCCGGGGTGATGCCGTCCTCGACGAGGTCGAGGGGATCCCCGAGGAGTACCTGCAAATGAGCGGCACCTACGAGATGACGCCGGCGCAGCGCGTCGAGTGGGAGTCCGAGGTGCGCTCGCTGTACCGGTCGATGGTCCGGATCGTCGTCAAGCCGACCTGGGCGAAGCCCATCGACTTCGAGACGACGTTGCCCTTGGCGGTCGAAGAGCTCCTTCGTCAGCGGGAGGAGGCTGATCGGGCGTGACGTTCCAACCGTTCCGCGCGCTCGTTGACGCTCGGGTTCGATCCCCAACTTCCTGATCCGTAGCGAGATGGTCCGTTGGAGCCGCACCTATCGACGCGCCGAGACCGACAGATCCACAACGCGCTCCAGATACCCGGCGTTCGGGACGCGGCTCAGCTATGGACGGCGTGTAGCACCAACCGCCCCGATCGACGGCTATTCGCTCGGCAAGCTCTGTAACTGTAGTGAGCGCGACAGATTGGTCGGCATCGCAGCGGAGAATCTGGCGCGGGTTCTCCGTCGTTCGGGACAGCCCGCAGCCCGGTCAGCCGTCGTCAGTCGATGGTCCGGGATCGCCGACTCGGGCGCGTCCTGAGGTCACCAGCCACCGTTTGGTGCTCGCGGAGTTGTGCACCCAGTACGCACTTTGAAGCGATGTGCGCGTCGACACCTCGGCCGCCCATTGACTATATTTAGGCATTCTGTTAAATAACGACTCTGTGAAGTATCAGCCGGAGGGGCAGCAACGATGCCCGTGACGGCCCCCGATCGGTTCGACGTCGTGTTCGCCGCCTTGTCGGACCCCACGCGGCGCTCGATCGTGCGTCGGCTGGCCGACGGTGAGGCAACGGTGCTCGAGTTGGCCGAACCCTTCCCGATCAGTCTTCCGGCCATCTCCCGTCATCTGAAGGTCCTCGAGCAGGCGGGTCTGATCAGTCGCGGCCGAGATGGGCAACGGCGGCCATGCCAGCTGCGGCCGGAGCCTTTGGTCGAGATCGCCGCATGGGCCGAGCACACCCGGGCTGCATGGGAGCAGCGTCTCGACCGCCTGGATGCGCACCTTCGGCGCACGTCGGACCGAACCGCATCCCCACCGACATTGGAGAAGTCATGAGCAGTATCCCGACCATCACCGACCCGACGACGTGGGCTCTCGACCGTGAGATCGTCCTCGTTCGAGTTCTTGACGCCGCACGCGAAGCGGTGTTCGCCGCGTGGACCGATGCAGATGCCTTCTGCCAATGGTTTGGCCCCGAGGGCTTCACCTGCACAGTCCGAGAGATGGACGTGCGCCCGGGCGGCCGAGCGTGCTTCGACATGACCTCCGGAGACGGCACCGTGTTCACGAATCGCTTCGACTATCTCGAGGTCGTTCCAAGCGAAAGGCTGGTCCTGGATCACGGCTCCGACGCCGACGATGACCCGGCACGCTTCCGAGTGACGATCACCCTCGACGAACAAGCCGACGGGAAGACGGTGCTGACCCTGCGACAGCTCCACCCAACCGTCGAGCAGCGAGACGCAAAGATCGGCTTCGGCGCTGTCGAACTCGGTCTGCAGACGATGCACAAGCTCGCTCGCCATCTCGGGGTCGCCTGAACCTTCACGATGGCCGTGACCCGAACGCCGGCGACGCGGCACGTCTCGACGGGGTCATCCGTCCCCCACGGATCATGGAGACCATCCCACAACGGCGTACGCACAGAGAAAGGGTCGAGGAATGTCTCAACTGGTGCGAGTGCAGAACTTCTTTGTGTCGATGGACGGGTTCGGCGCTGGCAAAGCCCAGAGCCTCGAGGCGCCCTTCGGCCATGCCGACCGCCGAGGTGGTGGCGTCGCCCGCCTCCCGGCCGACCTGGCCTCGTGGGCGTTCGCCACCGCGAGCTGGCCGAACCGAACCGAGCCCGGCGGATCCCGAGGGCTGGACGACTACTTCACTCGCGACTTCACGCGGAACATCGGTGCCGAGATCATGGGCCGCAACAAGTTCGGGCCGCAGCGTGGCCCGTGGGAGAACCTCGACTGGAAGGGGTGGTGGGGAGACACCCCGCCCTTCCACACCCCCGTGTTCGTCCTCACCCACCATGACCGACCCAGCTTCACGCTGGCCGACACCACGTTCCACTTTCTCGATGCGACGCCCGCGGAGGCGTTGCGGCAAGCCAAGGACGCCGCCGAGGGGAAGGACGTACGGGTTGGAGGCGGCGTCGCCACTGTTCGGCAGTTCCTCGAGGCGGATCTCATCGACACCATCCATGTCGCCGTCGCGCCGATCGAGATCGGCCGAGGGGAGCGACTCTGGACCTCCCACGAGGACCTGCTCGACCGGTTCCACCTCGAGTCCGTGCCCAGCCCCAGCGGCGTCACGCACCTCCTCTTCTGGCGGCGGTAAGCACCGCGGACGACGGGCTCCAGTCCGTGGTCGGCCGAAACAGGCGCGCGCCCAGAACGACGGCTCTCGGGCGGTGCGCGACGGCTCGCTCACGCCGTCCGCGCGACCGGCGTGAGGCGACGTGACCGATACCGAGCTGCCGGTCGGCGTCACTCGCCTTCCACGAATTCGTACCGCCATGTCTCGGGCGGTCCGTCGTCGACCAGCACGTACGTTCCTTCACGCTCTTCGATTTCAAGCGGCGCGGGATACGGGACGAGGCGGCTGCAGCCCTTGTCGTCTTCGCACGAATCAGGATCCGCTCTCCGGGCTCCACGAGATGCGGTCTCTCACCGGGGTGGCGCGCTGTATGGCAGCGCGCTAGAGCTGCCGCCGGGGCGCGGCGGATGATCGTTACTCGTTGACGCGTTGCCGACGCGCGCGCAGTGAGCGCAATATGCATGCAGCGATCGGCTCGTGGACGCGACGTCGGGTGAGGTCGAACACGCGACCGCTCGGCATCACCGCTGCGCGGTCGCGGTCCTTCTATACAGCCTTTCCGCGTGCGGCACCGACGCGGTGCGATCGCGAGGCGCGTTTCTCGCCGCGAAGCTCTCTCTTCAGCGAAGAAGAGTTTGAGACAGACTGCTCCAACGAGACGTTCTTCGTCGACGCGTATGCGCGGCTCACCGCGAAAGCCGACGAGTGCGAACGGACAGCCGGGCCCGAGAGCGCACGGCTGATCCGCGACGCATCGAATCGGTTTGCGCGCCGAGCGCGCATCGCGCACCTCGAAGAGTTGTTGAAGGCGGCGCGCAAGGGCTGACTGTCGCCACACCGAATGGGCCGGGGACCCTTCCGCCCAGGGGTCAGGGCGGTGGCAGCCAATAGTTGGTGGCGCATTGGCCGGAGCGGTGACCACTTGCGGAAAGGTCGATGATCTCGATGCCGTTGCGCTCACAGGACAGGTTCCGCCCGAAACCGAGCGACACCAGCTGCAGGCGGGCGTTGCCCGTGAACGTGGCATTGTTCACACCGCTCTCAAACAACTGAACAAACTTGGTGTCCGCGACGGCAGCGCTGCCGTCAAAGAAGACCATCCAGGTCGACACCAAATCGGCATCGACGGCGGACAGGTTTCCGTCGATCCGTGCATAGCTGGCGCCGAAGGACGCGTCTCGGCCGTCCGTGACGTTGCCATAGATGTGATTGAGAATCAGCGAGCGCCCCGCCCAGATGCAGAGTCCGACGCTGGCGCCATCCTGGACGATCAGGTTGCCGTACAGCTGAACGTTCACCAGTACGCACGTGGCGCCGGCCGGGACCACGACGTTCCCGTACGGGGTTACGTAGGTTTCGGCCCCGTCGTACCACGGTTCGGCTGGCCCCATCGTTCCCGTACAGACGATCGGGGTCTCCGCCCCCGCTGGCGAGGCTGGCGCCAGCACCGCGACCGCCGCCAGTATCAGCACTGCCACCGCCAGGTTGACCGGACGTGCCGCGCCTCGCGTCGGAGCCTCCCTCAGGCGCGGCCACATCCTCCGCGCCCGCTCGCCTCGACCCTCCCTCCTGCGAAGGGTCAGCGTAACCAGCGCGGGCAGCGCCCTTGGGGCGTGCGCCGCCGCGACAGATCTGCCAGTCGCGGTCGCGAGGGGCGCAGCCTTCAGCCGCCGCCGCGGAACACCCAGCCATGTGGGCACGTGCCCGTGTCGCTGGGCGACCGCCATTCCCACCAATGGTCGTCAAGCTGAAGCACGCACGCATCACTCGCTCCGTGCGGGCCGGGTCGCGGATCGAAGGTCAAGTAAACCGATCTGGTGCCCTCGCCCCGGATGTAATCGTGCTTCGCCTTGAACCGACAGCCGACAGGCTTTGCACATTCGCGGGCGACCTGCGCGTCATCTGGCCGTCGGGATTCCGTGCGACGGCCGAAGGCACCGGGATACTCGACGAGACCGGCCGCCTCGTCTATCGCGCTGGCGACGCGCGATCGTCCTCGGCGGTGGCTCAGCCCCACCCGGCTATATGCCTCCCGGTCTGGAACACAGTCCATGTCGAGGTGACGACCTTTGGGAAGTGAACGACCTCGGCTAGGTCGCCGGGGTGGCGATTGGTCGCCGACAACACCGAACTTCCGATCCCGGGGCAGATTCGATCGTTCTCTTGGTGCCGACTGCTCTCCTAGCCGGCGGTCGGCGCGGGCGTCAGTCGTAGACGGCACTCCTGTCGACGACCCGGCGTGACGCGCCCCACGACATCGCCACGGCGGTGACGATGAGCACGCCGCCGGCGGCGATCAGCAGCCAGCCGTGGGCGTCCTCGAGAATGACACGACTGCTGTCGTCGGGTCGGGCGATGAAGGCGACGATGCCGGCGCAAACCAGCAGGGCACCGACCACTATCTTCGATGTCCGGTCGCTCGTCGCCGCGGCAAGCAACGCCAATAGCCCAGCGGCAGCTGCCGAGATCGCGACGACGGGCGTGAAGGTCACGTCGGCCACCTTGACGGCAGGGGCGTCGAAGCCACCGGGATCCCAGTCGATCCGGACGAGCGCGGTCACGCCGAACACGATCAGGACAGCGGCAGCAACAGCTGCGATGACACGAAAGACGATCGTCAGGTCCTCGGTGACAACCCGGTCGACGCGGCGGTAACCGTGCCCCTCGGCGACAGGCGTAACCATGGTGTGATCCTCCTCGTGAGGTGTGTGGCCAGCGGATACCCCACCACGTGGCCCTGGAAACACGCTTCGCGACACCGGTTCTAGATCTTGCGCCGCGGAGTCCCTCCTTATCGACCGGCCATGGCGCCCGGGAAGCGCGAGATCGTGGCCACCCCTGCCCGTATTGGAGTGCAAACGGTGCTCTGAATGGGTGGCGGTTCCTGAGAGAGCGCCGATCGAGTGATCACGCCCAATCTGCCGCTTGGGCGCGGTCTGATCTGCGCGCCCAACATCGCTGGCGATGGAACCCGGTCCGGGCGAATCGGTGCGCCCCTCGCCACGGGCGCCCGTCTATGCGATTCGCTCCTCGGCGCGCTATCCGCGGGGCCGTTGCTCCAGTACATGGAGGTCCCGGACCGCGTACCGATGGTGCTGCCACTCCTCCTTGAGGATCACGTGCAAGCACTGCAGCACGGTGTGGTCCTGCCGCGGGTGGCCGGGGCTCTCAGGAGGGATGCAGATCCGTTCCAACTCCTTCGCCGTCGCGCACGCGACCACTTCGCGTACTTCGCTCATGCGGCGCCGGCGCAACTTGAGCACTTGGTCAAACGACGGGTCGGCGTCCGGGTTGAGGCCCCAGCGACGAGGACTCGTGAGCCACGATCCACCCAGGCCCCACGGGTGGTAGGGATGCTCCATCCCCTTCACCATCCGCCGCAGCCAGCAGTCCGTGGCCAGCACGAGGTGCCGCTGTGTCTGTACGAAACTCCACTCGCCGTTGACCCGCTCGCGGACGTCCGGTTCGGGCAGCTTCCCGGCGCGGGCGACCGTGCCGCGCCAGAGGCCTTCGATCATCGCCCAGGCGTCGGCCAAGCCCTCGGGATCTATCGCTTTCAGCTTGTCGCGCTCGGCCCTCAGCCGGATCCGCTCGGCATTGCGACTCTCCACCTCTGCAATGTACGAGAAACCTCCAGCTCGACGACTTGACGCGACAACTCTCCACTCATCGGGGTCACGTGCATCGGGCGCCCGGCGATCAACGCCACCATCGGGGCGGTCGACCGACCGGCGTGACCGCATCCCGATTTGCCGTGATGGGCGGACGGCGATCTGTACCGGCATGAGTCCTGGCCGCCGCAGCGGGCACTATGCGCCGCACTGGGCTGTCTGCCCCTCCGGCTACACGGCGCGCGTGCGGGGGCGCCGGTCCGCCGCCCCGTGCGTGAAGGCCGCGTTCTAGCGAACCGGCGTGGCTCCCGCCGGACAGCTACCTCGCACGCGAAGGGCACCACCAATCGCGGTGGTGTCCCAACTTGTGGAGCGCGAACGCCGAGCCCGCGAACCATCCGACTGTCAAGAGCAACGCGAGCCAGTCGAGCATGACCGCGCGGTACCCACGCTGCCGAACGGCGATTCCCGCGCCCTGCGACATTCCGCGCTGTGCCGCGACGCTGGGGTTTTTCAAGGCGCGAGCCACGTCACCGTTGACTCGCGGCGTCCGGCAGCGGTGCCGCGCCCGGAGCGTTTGTGGCCTCGGGTCGTCGGGAATGGAGGGCCGAAGAATCGAAGACGGAGGGCGGTCGCTATGCATCGCATTTGCCGACTTATCACTGTGGTCCTGTTCGTCGTCGGCACGCTGTTGGCGGGGGTCATGCCGAACGCATCGGCGTCGCCGTTGTTGCCGCGCGCGATGGCGGCCACGGGCGATTCCATCACTCGCGCGTTCAACGTGGGGTGGTGTTGTGTGCTGCGCGACGAACCGTCACGGTCATGGTCGACGGGTTGGAGTTCTTTGGTCGACAGCCATTACCGGCGTCTTCTGCCGTTCGACGCGAGGCTCGCGGGTCATGCGTATAACGACGCGGTTTCGGGGGCGCGTATGGGCGACCTCGGGTCGCAGGTCGCGAGGGCGGCGTCGCAGCGCGTCGACTACCTCACCATTGAAATGGGAGCCAACGACCTGTGTCGATCGAGCATCGCCGCGATGACGCCAACGTTGACGTTCGAAACTCAGTTCCGAACCGCGCTCGCGTCGTTCGTCGCCGCCCGGCCGAAGGCCCGCATATTGGTCGCGTCGATTCCCGACGTCTATCGGCTCTGGCAACTGTTCCATACGAACCTGGTCGCAGTCGCCACCTGGACCGCGGCGGGAATCTGCCAGAGCATGTTGAGCATCTCCAATACCGAGACGATGCGCCAACAGGTTGTCGCCCAAGAAACCGCCTACAACGACGCCCTCGCCCGCGTCTGCGCCGAGTTCCGGCAATGCCGCTGGGACGGCGGCGCCGTCTATAAGTTCCAATTCACGACCGGCGATGTCAGCACCGTCGACTACTTCCACCCCAGCACGCAGGGACAGAACGACCTTGCCGCGGTCACCTGGGCCGCCGGCTACTGGCCCACGCTCTGACCAAGACCCCCCGAGTCCGCCCGGCTGAGAGCGAGGGTTCGACGGCGCGACCGTTTCAGGATGCGGCTCGGCGTCGGACAATTTGAAATGACTGGTAAGAGCCCGAGTTGGGTCCCTTAGGGTGCCCGGGCGTGCCCGTCACGATCGCCGGCGACTCGCGCGAGGTGACGGTCGATGTCATCTGTCCGGCGAAGTAGAGGCTCCGTCGCGACAGATCTGCCAGTGTACCGGCGCGGCTCCCGCGGAGCCTTTCCACAGCCACCGACCCGGAGTAGGAGCGCGCATCTGTAGTCCGGTGATGACTGGCGCGGGACGCGGTCCGAGCATTCGGTGCGGGTACCAGGCCGGCAGATCTGTGGTGGTTCGTGCCGCCG
>WNFV01003407.1_pt1 | contig 20321 bp, 19 predicted proteins | sample 5400101 | NCBI WGS metagenome assembly WNFV01 (sample SAMN13153361, study PRJNA577476) | soil metagenome | isolation source: 115 cm soil or saprolite under grassland replicate 1 | place: USA:California | collected 2016-06-15 | reverse complement strand
ACGGCCTGGTCACCTTCATCACCAGCGTCATCACCCTGGTCGGGATCGCCGTCATCCTGGTGCTGCTGGACTGGCAGCTGGCGCTGGCCACCCTCACGGTCGCGCCGCTTTTGGCGCTGGCCGCCACCCGCTTCCGCCGCCGCTCGGCCGCGGCCTGGCGGCGGGTGCGCGAGACCGCCACCGTGGTCACCGTCCAGCTCCAGGAGGCGCTGGCAGGCGTCCGCGCGATCCAGGCGTTCCGGCGCGAGCGGACCACCGCCGCGCGCTTCGCCGAGGCGGTCGATGCCGAGCGGCGGGCGCACCAGCGCACCATCGCGCTGGCCGCGCTGTTCTTCCCCGGGGTGGAGTTCGCCGGCGCGCTGGCCAGCGTGATCGTGCTGGGCGTCGGCGGCCGTCAGGTGCTCGCCGGCGGCCTGGAGATCGGCACCCTGGCCGCCTTCCTGCTGTACCTGCGCAGCCTGTTCGACCCGGTGCAGCAGCTCTCGGAGCTGTACGACACCTTCCAGGCGGCCACCGCCGGAGCCGAGCGCGTCAGCGCGGTGCTCGCCGTGCAGCCGAGCGTCCGTGAGGCGCACGACCCGATCCCCCCCCTGCAGGCGCCCCGCGGCGAGGTGAGGCTCGAGCGGGTCCGGTTCGCGTATGCCGTCACGGGCGAGCCCGGGGCCCAGGCGACCGGGCCGGAGGTCCTGCACGGGGTCGACCTGCTGGTGCCGGCGGGCAGTACCCTGGCCCTGGTCGGGCCCACCGGGGCGGGCAAGTCCACTGTGGCCAAGCTGATCGCCCGCTTCTACGACCCCCTCTCCGGACAGGTCACGCTCGACGGGCACGACCTGCGCCAGGTGCGCCTGACCGACCTGCGCCGCGCCATGGGCTACGTGCCGCAGGAAGGTTTCCTGTTCTCATCCTATGACAGTAGCCGGCCCGCCACCGTCGCCGACAACATCTGCTTCGGTCGCCCCAATGCGAGCAGGGCCGAGGTCGAAGCCGCCGTCCGCGCCGTCGGCGCCGAGTCCGTCATCGCCGCCATGCCCAACGGCCTCGACACCGAAGTCGGCGAACGCGGCGTCAAGCTCTCCGCCGGCGAGCGCCAGCTCGTCTCCTTCGCCCGCGCCTGGATCGCCGACCCCGCCCTGCTCATCCTCGACGAGGCCACCAGCAACCTCGACGTCATCACCGAGGCGCGCCTGCAAAAGGCCCTGCGCCGCCTGCGCCAGGGACGCACCACCATCCTCATCGCCCACCGGCTCTCCACGGTGATCGACGCCGACCAGGTCGCCATCGTCGAAGACGGCCGCGTGGTCGAGGTCGGCACCCCCGACGACCTGATCTCCCGCGGCGGCCGCTTCGCCGCCCTCTACGACCGCTGGCTGGCGGGGGCGGCCTGAGCGCCGACGTAGATGACCCTGCTCTCACAGGATCGGCAGCCGACGAATGCGCATGGTGCTCTCACCGAGCACGACAACGCTCCTCTCATCGACCGCCGTCTGGACCGTCGCAAGATTTGCTGCCAGCAGGGCAAGTAGTTCGTCTACGCGCCGGCCTTCTGCGCGGCGAATCAAGATCACCGAGGGACCCGACGCACGCGTGCGGGCCAAGATCGTGCCGAAGTCGGTGTCGGCAGACAGTACCACGCGGTCCTCGGCAGCAGCCGCAGCCAGAACCACCTCGTCACCAGCGCTGTGGAGACCGAAGTCGGCGGCGTGCACCGCATCGTGACCGAGCGCGCACAGCCCCTTGGCCAAGCGAGGCGAGAGGCAGATGTCGACAAGGAGCCTCACGCCGACTGGTGAAGCGGGAGCTCCCGCTCACGCACCGCCTCCGCTGCGAAGCGGAGTGCTTCGGTGATGTCTTCCCGCTCGAGGTAGGGGAGGTCCGCGAGGATCTCGTCCACGGTCATCCCGTCAGCCACCATCGCCACCACAGTAGCCACCGGCACACGAAGATCCCGGATGCAGGGAGCCCCACCCATCCTGTCCGGATCCACCGTGACACGCTCAAAGACCATGCTTGCCTCCCGATCACTTGCGGTCACAGCATGCCACTCCAGAGCACCCCAAGTCGATGGTCGCCCTGATACCTCCAGGAGGTCCGAAGTCTCCCATACGCACTGCACGAGATGCTCGAGCGCGCGGAGAAGATCCACGACTGGGACGGGCTCGCTCGAGCGGATTCATGTACCACGATAGGGCTTCCTGTTCTCCGGTTCCGTGGCGGACAACATCCGCTTCGGCCGGCCCGACGCCAGCCGAGCCGAGATTGAGGCGGCCGCACGCGCCGTCGGCGCCGAGCCAGTGATCGACGCCATGCCCAAGGGCCTCGACACCGAGGTCGGCGAGCGCGGCGTCCTGCTGTCGGCCGGCGAACGCCAGCTCGTCTCCTTCGCCCGCGCCTGGATCGCCGACCCGGTGCTGCTGATCCTCGACGAGGCCACCAGCAACCTCGACGTGGTCACCGAGGCGCGCCTGCAGCAGGCCCTGCGCCGCCTCCGTCAGGGCCGCACCACCATCCTGATCGCCCACCGGCTGTCCACGGTGATCGACGCCGACCAGATCGCCATCGTCGAGGACGGCCGCGTGGTCGAGGTCGGCCCGCCCGACGACCTGATCGCCAGCGGCGGCCGCTTCGCCGAGCTGTACGACCGCTGGCTCGCCGGCGCCGCCTGAGCGAGCGGCCGGCGCGGATACGCCTGCCGATCCTGCCGCAAGTCAGGGATGGGACGCGCTCAGCGGCGCTCGATCCAGGCGGTCGTCGGGATGGGACCGGCGCTGTCGTCGGGCCTGGTAACGCCGTCGACCTGGAAGCCCAGACGCGAGAGCACCTCGTCCGCATACCGGGACCGGTCGCCGGCGGGGACGTAGTGGCTGGCCAGCAGTCGGCCGCCCGGAGCGACCAGGTGGCCGAGCTGGTGGCGCAGCATTCGCTCCAGCCGGGCCGCCGGGACCAGGTCGAGCAGGGTGTGCACGAAGTCGAAGCGGCGGCCGTCTGGGGCCGTCCAGTCCAGCGCGTTGCCGACCCAGATGCGGTCCGCCCACTGCGGCAGCCGGCGACGCGCCTCGGCGACCAGCCCAGCCGACAGGTCGACCCCGTAGGGCCCGGGTGGACGCCGCACTGGGCGCACCACGCGACCGCTGACTCCATCAGAGCGGCGGCCCGCCTCCTCGGCTGGGCCCTTCCACAGGTCGATCTCGGCGTGGGGCCGCGACCCCCGATAGCCGTCGTCGCCCTCGCACCCACACGTAAACGTGGCTGCCCTCGACCGCGAAGGGATGGAAGCCCTGGCGCCGGAACCCGGCCGCGACCAACAGGACCCGAAGTCCCGTGTCGAGCATTGGGTCCTCGCCGGTCAGCACCTCCCCGGAGGGCAGGACCAGACCGTCGCCGGCCGGGATCAACGCGCATCGGCTGTCGGCCAGGAAGGGGACGAACGTCAGCCGGCAGACCCGATCCCACTGTATCGAGTCGAAGTCGACGCTCACGACCGGCTCCTCCCCCTGACTTCGCTGACAAGGTTGCTGCAGGTTCGATGAGTGGCCTCTCTGGTCATGCCGGCAGGCGTTCCCGCCATGCCCGGATGGCCGCCGTGTGCTCCGGGTAGTGGCCGTAGGTGTCGAGCCGCAGGCGACGTCGCGCTCGCGTCCGACCCCCGAAGGTGCCCTCAGGCTGGCTGCGAACGAAGTCGATGAGTCGGGCGTGGATCTCACCCCGCCGCCGCAGGACCTCTGCCAGGGACAGACGTCGACCATCCTCGGTCGCCCGGGCGTTGAAGGCGTCGATCCCACCCTGCGCCGCATACCGGAGCGGCGTGCCGCCCGCGATGATCAGCGGCAGGTGGTTCAGCGCCTCTTCCTCCCAGGTCGTCACGTGCGCCAGGATGTTCTTCACCGACCAGTTGTCCACGACGCCGGGCTCGACCAGCCGCGAATCGGACACGCCGGCGTACGAGTCCGTGAGCGCGGTCCACGCCGCGTCGAGCCTCTTGAGAAGCCTCTGCACCTGATCGCTCACCGGTCCATCTCCCAGAGTCGTAGGATCTCGCGCGCGGCTCGTTCAGCCGCTTGGGGACATTCAGGATCCGCGGGCTGATCCGGGCAGCCGGGCTACGTAGAGGATGCCCTGTGCGTCTCGAGGGGCTACCGGCGCCTGCTTGATAAACGTCCCGGCTCGGCCGGATGTGAGGTCACGATCTCAGAAGGGTAGTCCCGTCGCGGCCGGAGGGACGCTCCGGGCCTGAGCAGGAACGCCACCAGCAACCTCGACGTGGTCACCGAAGCGTGCCTGCAGGCCCTGCGCCGCCTGCGCGAGGGTCTGCCATGTGGCGTGTCCTCTCGACGACCCGCCAGCGGAAGGTGGCAACGTACTCAGGAGTCGGTCGCCGGCGGCATTGCGGCGTTTGTAGCGACCCTGGTCGGTTATCTGAGTTGTCGAAGCGCCGCCCGCAGTTGCTGACGAACGATGCTTCGGCTCTGAGGGTCCTCAAGGAGCCCCTGACGCATCACCCCTCCGCCAGCATCCTCTCGTAGCCACTTCAACGCCTCGATAGTGGCTTCCCGAACGTCCAACCCGGCTTCGAGGCGCTCCTCGACCCACTCCTCGATGAGGTCGGCCTCCTCAAACGCGGGACTCGAGACGTCCTGGTACGTCGCTGTCGGGACAACAGCGCGGCTGTTGTGGTGTACCCACCGTTGCAGAAGCAAGTTGACCCCGGTCTGGGATAGGCAGGCGACCCGCTTGTCGGGGTCCAAGTCGTCCGGTCCTATTATAAAATAGGTAGGGCTCGTCAAAAAATGCGGCCAGATTTCGCTTGCCAGAAGCCACAATTGGTTTTAGGTCGGGTAGCGGCATCTTGCTGATATGTCCAGTCCAGTCCTCGACGGGGATGACCCTGTGCTGGCGGACCTCTGCGACCATCAGCCGCGGATGAAGATCCACGCCGTTGGAGCGCAGAGCGCAGGGGTGCTGCAATAGGATCACGTTCTTGGTCCTCGCCTGCCCGAGGCCCTGCACCTGAACGTTTTCGAAAACATCGCCCGTAAAGACCGGTCGATAGCGCACGACCTCATCGCCTCGAGCTCGGTAAAGGCTGCTCCAGTCTGGAACACCAGGCGCACCGGGGTATTCGAGGTCGTGCGCCACGCCTAGCGCTCCTTGGGACGGATGGAGAGCTGCCCGTCACCGGCCCGGAAGACCTCGAAGTCGGAACGGTAGCGGTCCCTCCACTGTGGATCCCAGGCCATAAGGATCTGGTCGGAATCGGTGTGGCCACTGGCGTAGTCGAACACCAGGTCGGGCCGGTCTTCGGCCCACAGGTCGACTGGAGTCAGCGGAACGCCGAGCAGCAATGGCATCTCAAACCAGGAGGCCACCTCTTGAATGCCGTAGTGCTCTGCCACAAGGTCGCAAGCGGCTAGCAGGCTGGCGACCTTGTGGCGGTTCTCGCCAGTGGTGCCCTCGCCTCGGCGCCACTTCTGAATGGCGGGGACGCTGACGCCCACGAGCCGGGCAATGTCCCTCCAGGCGAAGCCAAGCTCGGCGAGCTCGTTGAGCAGGTCTTGTGTGCTGGAGCGGCCTCGGTGGCTCGTGCGGGCGTTCCATTCGGCGTAGTGGCTTCGCTGGTGGAGCTCGTCGGTGACCTCGTGCAGGTCACGAGCCTGCTGGCGGATATGACCGATGTCCTCGGTAAGGACGTGGGCGACGGTGCGTGTCTCCGTTATCGGCGGCGGAGGCTTGATGTCGGTGGCTGCGGTGCCGGGCTCCAGCAGCTCCTGACTGCGATCAGTCGGCACGGCGCAAGACCTCCTTCCTCAATCGGTCAGTGATGAGGCACTCGAAGAGTCTGCGCACGGGGGTATGCAGTTCGTCGCAGGTAGCGAGCAGTGTTTCCACGTCGAACTCAGGGATACCCTCGCCCGGTGCCCAGAAGCTGTCGATGTCCAGCAGGAAGAACGGTCCGGGCGTTGGCGTAGAGCGCTTGAGGTCGCCAGCTGGATCGACAGCGAAGCCTTCCCGGGGGCCATGGCGCAGTACGACGGTCCGCTCGCGACCGGGCGTAAAGGCCGTGATGCCCTGCCATTGATCAGCAACCAAACCGACCTGTTCGCCGATCAATGCGGGCCCGAGAAGTGTGGGATCAACCCAGGACGCCCAATCGTGCACAGGCTCACCCGAGACTCGGACCTCGTTGATATAGCGAAGGCCGACGCGCTCAACGCCGTCGACGCCACCGACCTCTCGCCTGGTTTCGAGCACCTCGGCGGCAAGAGCCCGCAGTTGCTCCCAGTGCAAATAGCGTGTGGTCTCGACCACAACTGCCTCGGCCCGCACCGAGACGGCCATCGTGTTGTCCCGGCTGAAATACCTGGGGAACTCCTCAACACGCACCTCGGGTGGTGCGGCTGACGCGCCGGCGGCCTGTACCGCGGTCACCTGGGTAAGCTGTCCGGTCCGCATGATCGGCACCTGAGCGGCCAGTTGTCGCTTTATCTTGAGGCGCTGGGCGTGAGTGACCGGGTCCGCCATCGGGTGGCGAACCTCCAGCGCAACTAGCACCAGTGGCGCGTTTGGGTAAACTTCCCGCTCCTCCATCGGCATCATGCTACCTCTTCGGCAACCAGAACGACAACCTGGAGTAGAACTTCCACTTCGGGAGCTGATCGAACAGCGCGCACCCAGATCGGCCGCCGTCCTTCAGGTCGCCTCCCCACCGCCAGTCCGGGGATTGTCCACGAGGGCCTGCTTACACTGACCGCCGTGCCGTCGAGTAGGTTCCTGTTCTCTTCCTCGACAGTAATCGATCCGCCACCGTCGCCGACAACATCCGCTTCGGCCGCCCCAACGCCACCCGCGCCGAGATCGACGCGTCACCGAGGCGCGGGTGCAGCAGGCCCTACGCCGCCTACGCGAGGGACGCACCACCATCCTGATCGCCACCGGCTCTCCACGGTGGCTGAGGCCGATCAGATTGCGATCATCGAGGGCGGCCGCGTGGTCGAGGTCGGCCCACCCGACGACCTGATCGCCAGCGGCGGCCGCTTCGCTGAGCTCTACGACCGCTGGCTCGCCGGCGCCGCATGAGGAGGCCGAGTCTCGGCGCACCTCGCAGGGATCTGCACGGGGACAATGCTCTTGCTCGCCACCGCGAGAACAACCCGTACCGCCGGGCTCGCAGGGCGCCCCAACCACTGCAGCCCGCTCAGCCAGGAGCGGGACCATCAACGTTGACGACTGCTGGACCACGCCCTGCCCGCACCACGACAAGGTGGCTCTCCTCGCTGCCGGGATTGCCCTCGCGGTGGATCGCGCCCTTCGGCACGTACAGAAAGTCGCCGGGTCTGGCATCGACCACATGGGACCCGCCCGGTCCCGACTCCATCCGCAACAAACCGCGCACTATGTAGATCGAGCTGTCGTAGTCGCCATGGTGATGCCACCCCGTTGTCATCTGTGCCTCGGTCCGGACCAGCCCGGCCCACATCCCTTCAACGGCGATGGCCTGCTCTCGGGTCATGCCAGGGGTTTGCTCACCTTCGACCAGGTCGCTCGGTGGCACCTGTGTCACGGGTTGTGCCGCATGCATGCTGTTGCCTCCTCGCCCCAACGACGTCGCTGGGTCAAGCCTGCGCCGTACGGTCGTCAAAGGTTCTGTCGTGGTGGAGCAGCGATGAAGGAGGGTCCCGGCCCGAAGCGCTGCTCGTAGCAGGAATCGCAGAACGTCCGTCCGCGGTCATCCGCGAGCGTCGGAAGATCCGTCTCCTCCTCCGCTTCCTCGTCATACGACGAGGTGAGCTGCCTGCCACAACCGTCACAGCGCCAGACGAAGTCGGGGATCTCGCGAAGTATCGGCAAGGCTCTCTCCTGGCCCGCACACGAGCCAGGATCGTGCCAAAGTCGGTGTCGGCGGAAAGCACCACGCGGTCCTCAGCAGCAGCCGCGGCCAGAACCACCTCGTCACCAGCACTGTGCAGACCGACGGCGGCGGCGTGCACCGCGTCGTGACCGAGCGCGCACAGCCCTTGGCCAGTCGAGGCGAGAGGCAGATGTCGACAAGGAGCTTCACGCCGACTGACGAAGCGGGAGCTCCCGCTCGCGCACCGCCTCCGCTGCGAAGCGGAGTGCTTCGGTGATGCCCTCACGCTCAAGGTAGGGGAGGTCCGCGAGGATCTCATCCACGGTCATCCCGTCAGCCACCATCGCTACCACAGTGGCCACCGGCACGCGAAGATCCCGGATGCAGGGAGCCCACCATCCTGTCCGGATCGACCGTGACATGCTCGAAGACCATTCCTGCCTCCCCGATCATTCGCCGTCACAGCTTGCCACTCCGTGGTACCCAAGTCGATGCTCGCCCCGTCATACCTCCTGGAAGTCTGGGATCTCCCAGACACGCTGCGCGAGGTAGCTCTTCACCTTGGCGACGATCCTCAGTAAGGGTTCTCAGGCCGTCCGCGCCGAGCCGGACGAAGCCACCAGCAACCTCGACGTGGTCACCGAAGCGTGCCTGCAGGCCCTGCGCCGCCTTGGCGAGCGCCGGGTCGACCGGGTTCACGCCGAGCTCGGCTTGGAACCGAGAGGAGGCCAGGACAAGCCGATCTCTCGTCGGTACGATGCCGGCGGCGTGCCAACTACCTGCGTGAAGACGCGAGTCAGATGTGCCTGGTCACTGAAGCCCAGCTCGCGGGCGAGCTCGGCCCAGTCCGTGACTTCACCCGAGTGCGCCGCCGCGATCGCGTCGAGGATACGGAAGCGCTGGATGACCCACTTCGGGCCGACGCCAACGTACTCAGCGAACAGCCGCTGCAGGGAGCGCAGGCTCATCCCGGCCTCCACGGCAAGCACCTCGGCCCGGGTGATCTCGGTCCGGCGCTCCGCCTCAGCGACAAGCTCGGTGACCCGCCGACCCGTCGGATCCGGCTTCGGACCGATCCCGACGAGGTACTCCTCCAGGGCCTCGACCATCTCCGCGCTGTCGTGTCCGCCGAGGATCCGCGCTGCCACCGGCGGGTCGTCGACGCCCAGCAGGCCCGCCGCAGGCTGAACAGATCCCGAGATGCTGCCGACGCTCGTCCGCAGCAGCGGCCGGAACCCGCCAGGGTGGAACGCTGCGCCCAGCACATGACCGGAGCCGTCGAGCGTCCGGAAGAAGGGCTTCTGGGTGACACCGTGCACGAGCAGCCGCCCGCCCTCCGCCGCGACATGCACTCTCGGCTGCGGGACCACCTGCTGACGATGGGGTTCGGGAAGGTTCCACCGCACCAGCCAGTAGTAGTCGACGAACTCGGCCAGGAACTCGCGAGGGGCCAGCCGCTCGACCGTGAACCGCTGCTCGGTCATGTTGGGTCGGACGATAGCCTCGGGATGTCCCACCGGCGGTTTCGTTGTCATGAGGTCTCCTGGCACTGCACCCAGCCAAGACGTTGTCGCGTTTGTTCAAGACCGCGCAACCGGAGTCACCGTACGTTGCTTGCATGAGCTACTCCCACACCGCAACGTGCAAGTTCCAGGTCGCCTCCTGGTCGGAGTCGACGTATGTCGACATCGATGGCGAGGGCACCACAGCCGGCGAGATGTACTACCCGAAGCGCGGCCTGTCCAGGGCGGAGGTCAGCTACTCGTACACCGGTGACCTCGAGGGGACCAGCACGCTCGTCTACCTGATCGCCTACAAGGCCGACGCCGCACCGGTGCTCGGGCTCGAACAGTTCACCGGCTCCATCGACGGGCACGAAGGAAGCTGTGTCTTCCGACACGTCGGCAGCCAGGACGCTGGATCGGTCTCGGCCCGACTCGAGGTGGTTCCCGGCATGGGTACCGGCGGCCTGGATACCTTGGTCGGCGAGGCCGAGCTGACCATCGGCGGACACAGCGACGACGGCTACGACCTCGTCCTTTCCTACGACATCGGCTGATGGTGGAGGAACGCACGACTGAGCAGTTCGCCGGGCCCGAGGAACTCCGTGCCTGGCTTCTCGAACACCACGATTCCTCGAGAGGCATCTGGCTGAAGATCGCGAAGAAAGGCTCGGACCTCACCACAACGACGTACGACGAGGCACTCGACGTCGCGCTGGTATTCGGCTGGATCGACGGACAGAAGCGTCGCGGCGACGAGGCCTACTGGCTCCAAGGCTTCACCCGACGAGGGCCGCGGAGCCCGTGGTCCAAGCGGAACCGAGACAAGGCCGAGGCGCTGATCGAAGCCGGGGCGATGGAAGCGAGCGGCCTTGCCGAAGTCGAACGGGCCCGTGCCGACGGCAGATGGGACAAGGCATACGACGGCCAGCGCACCGCCCGACCACCGGCCGACTTCCTCGAAGCGTTAGAGGAGAAGCCAGCCGCGAAAAATTCTATGCAAGTCTGGACAGTGTCAACCGGTACGCGATCTTCTACCGGATCCAGGACAGCAAGCGAGCCGAGACCCGAGCCCGGCGGATTGCGAAGTTCGTCGACATGCTCGAGCGCGGCGAGAAGATCCACAACTAGACGGCTGGCTTGAGCGGATCCGGCCGGCCACGTCAACGTCACCAGACGTCGCCCGGCCGCCACTCGCAGCTGATGGCTACTGTGAGATCGAGACTGGGCAAAGACGGCGTGGGCAGCACGAGGATGTAGCCGTCTTCGCTGGGCGTTCGGTGCGTGCCATCATCGGTCCGGACGGATGTGGGGCCTCGCCACGTCAGCCAGCCGAGGCGCTCGTAGAAATGGTGGCTGCCGGTGCCGAGGGCGCCGAGCTCGAAGCGCTCCTGGATGTACGCGGTGACGTCGCGCATCACCTGGGTGCCGAGTCCTCCGCCCTGCCGGTCCGGGTCCGTTGCGACGGCTTCGACATAACCGGTTCGCACCGGCCGGCCGCCGACGTGCAGCTCGCGCTCGACCACCGACGCGTGGACGAGGATCTTGCCGTCCACCTCGAGCACGAAATGCAGGCCGCCGATCGCGTGCTGCCAGTCGTCCTCGGTGAACGCCTCGTCACCGGACGGGAATGCAGCCCACAGAAGCTCACGGATCGCCCGGATCTCCGATGCCGTGAGCTCGTGGGTCGGAACCCGACGCAGCCGGGCGCGATCGGTCGCGGTCTCGCCGGTGCTCACGCAGACGAGTCTACGCGGCCGCCCGGTCCGCGCAGCCAGCCTCCGCAGGGATCGATGGCGCGAGCCCGTCGAGGCGATCGCTTTTGCTCTGCAAGAGATGTTCAGCCAGCGGCTGGGTGTGGCCGGTAGCGGAAGTAGGCCCAGAAGGCGAGGGAGAGCACCCCGAAGGCCACGAAGAGCGCGATCACGCTGATGAGCGGGACGAGGCCGACCTCCTTGGACTTGGTGTCCAGCAGCACGTGCACGAAGCCGAACATCCCCAGCGCGAACAGCAGCGCCCACAGGGTCCGGTTCCACCTCGCGAGCTTGTGACCATACAGAAAGCGCAGCGGGATCAGGGCGAACACGACGCCCTCTACGCCCAGGACGAACATCGAGCTGAGCGTGGCGTCCAGGACGAGCAGGCCGAAGCTCGGGTGCGGGCCGGCAGCGGCGTGGCTCACCGACTTCCCCCAGATCAGCCAGGCGATCAGGCTTATTCCCAGCGCGCACAGGGCACCGATGAGGATTCCCCGCCCCTCCTGAGCCCCGGCAAGCCTGCGACCGCGCAGCGCGGCGTAGCCCGCGAACAGCCCGTAGACGTAGCCAGGCTGGAAGTGTGCCTCGCGGGAGAGCAGCGTGCACGCGGCCGCGACGGCCAGCGCGAGCGGTAGGACCTTCATCGTGCTCAGCAGTCCCGACACTCGCGTGTAGTACACCTCGATCGGCAGCTCGAAGAACATCATCATGAGCGGGAGCGCGACGACGAAGCCGAGCGCGAGCGCGGCGGTCTTGCGGTCGACGGCGGCGCTGGGGTCGACCAGGCAGAGTAGCAGCGCGCCCAGCACGGCGAAGAGCGCGAGCTGCGCACTCTCGGGAAGCGGTCGGCGCCGCCGCCGCCGATGCCGGCGGCCAAGCCAGCCTCGGATCTCGTCGTAGTTCTCCTCGAGGGTCTTGTTGAAGATCTCGGCCGGGAAACCGACGAGCAGCACGAGCACCAAGGCGAGCGCGGCGCTGTGCAACACCCGCGTGAGGCTGGTCGAGACTTCGTCGGGCGTGCGCAGCGAGGCCGGGAACAGTGACCGCGCCGCCCTTGTCTGTCCGTGCACCCCTCCAGGCGGGCCGCCACCACCGCCCGACGACCCTGAGCCAAGGACTCCGCTTGTGGAGGGCGGGGAACCGCCGGGCGGGGAACCGCCGGGCGGGGAACTGGTCGTGGGTGTGCCAGCAGTCGTCGCGGGGGCGCCAATGCCAGGCTGCGTCGAGGAGCTACCTGCCGTGGTCCCCGTGGTGCCCGTGGTCCCCGTGGAGCCCGTCGTGCCGGTGGTCGCGCCCGTGGTGGCGCTCTGACCCGTCGTGGCGCTCTGACCCGTCGTGGCGCTCTGACCCGTGGAGCCCGTCGTGCCGGTGGTCGCGCCCGTGGTGGCGCTCTGACCCGTCGTGGCTGGGGTGTTCGTGCCCGTGCTGCTCGGTGGCCTTGGTGACGTAGAGGGCGGTACGGGGACGACCTTGAAGCTGGCGGTCGCCAGCGCCGGATCGCCCTCTCCGGCAGGGCAGTGGATCGAGACCTCGTGGAGTCCGGCTGTGGCCGAGCCCGGCACCGTGACGCTGCCGGTCAACCCCACCGCTGGTCCTGGGGTTGCGGGCGCATGGAATTCGACCTTGGCCTCGAGCCGGATCCCATCGAAGCGGAACTCGATCGTCTCTTGGCAGACAGGCGGGAAGCCGTCGCCTCGGACGTCAACGGTCGTGCCCGGCGGCCCCTCGGCCGGGGACAGCTCGAAGATCGGCCGGATCACGAATATGGTCCTGGTGATCGGGCCCGCCCGGTCACCATGAAACCAGCAGTAGCTGCTCACGGTGTGCGCGCCAGGAGCAGCGTCCGCGGGCACGATGAACGATGCCGAGAAGGCGCCTTCCGCGCCCTCCGCAACGACCAGCGGCGGGTCCTGCGGATCCCAATCCCAGAACAGCGCCACCGAGGTCGTCCCGTACTTGTCGGTCATGCAGGCCATGTGCCCCGTGCCCACCACCTGCACCGAGCTTGCGGGCAGCCCCTCGGCGGGTGTGAGCGTCAGGGTCGCGGTGTCGTCGGCTCTGGCCGCCACGACCGGGACGCAGAGTAGCGCGAGACCGATGAGCACGCCGAGGACGGCGCGGCGGGCGGTGGTCACCTGTCCTCCTCCAGTGATGCGGCCGCGTCAGGGCGCTGCCACCGCGCCGGTCTCGTGCTCGACCGCAGTCCGCTTGGGCTTGCGGGCTTTGCGGATGGCCTTGCGCCGGGTCGAGGTGCGTGTCTTCAGTGCTGGCTCGAGCCCCGTCGGGTTCCAGAGGCCGTGGTAGAAGGCCATTGCGACCGTGTAGGTGGCGGTGAAGCTGCCGGCGATGTTCTGCAGGCTCAGCTGGCCCTTGGCGGCGGTGGTCACGATGGCCGCGACCACCGCGACCGCGACGGCGATCAGCGTGTTGGTCCGCTTGCTGAAGCGATCCTGCTTGAGGAGCGCGGCGACCAGCGGCAGGCCCACACCGATGAGCGCGCTCACCTGGACCAGGGCCACGGGGACCCCGGTGGTGGTGCTCATGGAACTTCCCCCTTGAGGGTGGATTTCGCGACAGTCCCAGACTCGGAGACCGGCCTTGCTTCGGCCTTGCCGTCAGCTTTCACACGGCTGTCAGCCGCTTGAGGAAAACGACTCGCAAAGCTGGCGTGACCTGTTAGCGTCGTTGTGAAAGGTTGCTCCGGGGGGAGTAAGGATGGAGTTCGGGATCCTCGGTCCAATTGAGATCCGGGCAGACGGCAGGCCCGTTCCCTTGGAAGGGCCGAAGCAGCGGGCCCTTCTCGCGATTCTCCTGCTGCGGCGCGGCCACGTGGTGCCAGTCGAACGGCTGATCGACGACCTGTGGGGCGGCCTCCCACCCAGCGCGGCCCACAACCTTCTCTGGGTCCACGTTGCCCGCTTGCGGAAGGTGTTGGAGCCCGGCCGGGCGAAGGGAGCTCCCAGCAGTCTGCTCGTGACCCAGGTACACGGATACCGGTTGGATATCGAGCCCAATGACCTGGACCTTGAGCGTTTCGAGCGTCTCGTCGCCGAAGGCCGCGAAGCCCTCGCGCGCGGAGCCGCCGAGGAGGCCGGCCTGCTGCTGCGGCAGGCGCTCGACCTCTGGCGTGGCCCTCCGCTGGCGGACCTCGCCGCCGAGCCATTCGCCCGGGGGCACGTCGTCCGCCTGGAGGAGCGGCGGCTCTCGACGCTCGAGGACCGCATCAGAGCCGACCTCGCCGCAGGGCGCCATGATGACCTCGCCGGCGAGCTGGAGGCGCTCATCGCCGCGCACCCTCTGCGGGAGCGCCTGCGAGGCCAGCTCATGCTCGCACTGTACCGGGCGGGACGGCAGGCTGACGCGCTCGAGGTCTATCGACGGACGCAGCAGTACCTGGCGGAGGAGCTGGGAATCGACCCCGGCGCCGAGCTGCAACGCCTGGAGCAGGCCGTGCTCACGCACGATCCGGATCTCGAGTGGATCCCCCTGGTCGCTCAGCAACCCCACGGAGGGCAGGTGCCGCCGGCGCCCAGCCACGTGGCGGACGCGGCCGCCTCCGCCCCGGCGGAGCTGCGCAAGACGGTCACCGTCGCCTCCATCGGCATCTCGGCCAGTGAGGCGGGCCGGCCGGTCGACCCGGAGTCACTGCATCACCTCGCGGGCCGCTACCTGGAGGAGGTGCGTAGCGCGCTGCTCGCCCACGGCGGGACGGTGGAGCGGCTCACCGGCCAGTCCGTCACTGTGGTCTTCGGCGTCCCGGCCGCCCACGAGAACGACGCGCTGCGCGCCGTGCGATCGGCGGTCGACGTCCGCTCGGTCCTCGAACGCGTCAGCACCGCGCTCGAGCTGGAGCGAAGGGTGCGCCTTTCGATGTTCGTCGGGATCGAGACCAGTGAGGTCGTGATCTTCGAGCCGGACGGGGAAGCGGCGCTCGCGGGCACGGCTCCCAGAGTGGCGGTGGCTCTCGAGCACATGGCCTCTGCCGGCGAGATCCTGCTCGGACCCGCAACGCTCCGGCTGGTGCGCGATGCGGTGCAGGTGGAGCAGGTGGAGCAGGTGGAGGCGAGTCACGAGGCCGCACGTTCGGCGTGGCGCCTGATCACGGTCAGGCCGGGCGTGCCCGGGCACGCCCGGCGCCTGGATGCGCCGTTGGTTGGCCGCGGCCCGGAGCGGGCCCTGCTCACCCAGGTCTTCGAGCGGGTGATCCACGAGGGTGCATGTCACCTTGTCACGGTCATGGGTCCGGCTGGGATCGGCAAATCGCGACTGGTGGAGGAATTCATCGCCGGCGCGGGCGGACAGGCCACGGTGCTCCGTGGCCACTGTCCAGACTACGGCGAGGGGATCACCTTCTGGCCGCTGGTGGAGGCGATGCGCCAGGCGATGGCCGGGTGCACCAGCCCGGAGGAGATCCGAATCGCCATGGCGGCCCTGCTCCATGGCGAACGGAACGCCGAGGCGGTTGCCGAACAGATCGCGGGCCTGCTCGGGGCGGCCGAAGCTGTCGGTGCGCTCCAGGAGCTTCCCTGGGCCATCCGCAAGACGCTCGAGGCGCTCGCACGCCGCGGGCCAGTCGTGCTCGTGCTGGACGACCTGCAATGGGCGGAGCCGCTGCTGCTCGATCTGATCGAGCACATCGCCGATCTGGCCCGCGGCGTCGCCATCCTGCTCTGCTGCATCGCTCGCCCTGAGCTGTACGACGCCCGGCCCAGCTGGGGCGGGGGCAAGCCGAACGCAACCTCCATCCTGCTGGAGCCGCTGGGAGACAAGGAATGCAGCGAGCTGGTCGACAACCTTCTCGGACCCGTCGACCTCTCTGTCGCGGTGATGCACCGGCTCTTCGAGGTGACGGGAGGCAATCCACTGTTCCTCGAGGAGCTCGTCGGCATGCTGATCGACAACGGCGCGCTCGTCCGTTCCAGTGGCGCCTGGACGGCAGCTACCGACGTGACCGCGATGCCGGTGCCAGCGACCGTCTCGGCGCTGCTGGCCACGCGCTTGGACCAGCTCGATCCCGAGGAGCGGGCGGTGCTGGGGCGGGCGAGCGTGATCGGCAGAGTGTTCCAGCAGGACGCCGTCGTCGAGCTCTCTCTCGGCCCGGAGCGCTCCAAGGTGGCCAGCCAGCTACTGTCGCTCACCCGTAAGGAGCTGATCCGTCCCGACGGCTCCGCCGCCGACGGCGGGGATCGGTACCGCTTCCGTCACCTGCTGATCCGCGATGCCGCGTACGCCGCGCTGTCCAAGCGGCAGCGCGCCGAGCTCCACGAGCGATCCGCCACTTGGCTGGAGACTACCGGCGCGCCTCCTGGCGAGACCGATGACCTCGTCGCCTACCACCTCGAGCAGACCTGCCTCTACCGAGCTGAGCTGGGCCTCACGGAGCCGCAGCTCATCCACCGGGCGGCCGACCGTCTCGCGCGGATCGGCCAGCGGGCCAGCGATGAGTGGAACCACCGTGCGGCGATCAGCTCCCTTGATCGCGCACGCACGTTACTGTCTCCAGGCGACCCGACCAGCCTCGAGCTGTTGCCGACGCTGGTCGCCAACCTCGGCTACCAGGGAGACCGCAGAGCGGCCGGGGAGCTGGCGGCGGAGGGCGTAGAGCTGGCCCGTGCGCACGGGCGGCGCCGGCTCCAGGCGCGGATCTGGATCGAGCAACAGCTCATGCACTCGACCGACGCCGACGTGTGGGCCGCTGATGCGACCCGGGAGGAGCTCGATCAGATCATCCCCCTCTTCGAGGGGGACGGTGACGCGCGTGGTCTCGCCGCCGCCTGGCTGCTGGCCGGCAGGCTGGAGCTGATGCTGCTGCGCTGCGCGGCGATGGACGCTTCCCTCCAGCGTGTCGTGTCCTACTCCCGCCAGGTAGGCGACCATGGCCGTGCCCGATCGGCACTGGCCCTGCTTGGCTGGGGTCATCTCATCGGGCCGACTCCAGTGCCTGAAGCCATCCACCACTGCGAGCGGCTCAGGGACGAGGCCGGCGACAACCGCGTCATGAGCGCCGCGACACGCGGGCATGTCGCCTGCCTGGAGGCGATGCGTGGAGACTTCGTCCGGGCATGGGCGTTGCTCGACGAGGTATCCGCCACCCTTGACGAGCTCGGGCAGACGGTCGGCTGGGTGCCGTGGATCACCCATCGCGAAGACGTCGCCTTCGTGGCGAGCCTGCAGGGCGACCATGAACGGGCTGGGCGGTCGCTGCGTCGCAACCGCGCGCAGCTCGAGCGGGCCGGTGCGACCGTTCTGCTGTCCACCCAGGCGGCGTTGCTGGCGGACCTTGCCTACGGCCAGGGCCACATCGACGAGGCGGAGGAACTGGTGGCGCTGAGCAGGCACCTCACAACCGCCGACGACACGATGTCCCAATTGCTCTGGCGGAGGGTGTGGTCGAAGGTGCTCGCTCGGCGCGACCGGATAGTGGAGGCGCTGGAGCTCAGCGGCGAGGCCATCCAGCTCGCCGAGCGCACCGATGCCCTGAACGAGCAGGCCAACACATGGATGGACCGCGCTGAGGTCCTCCGCACGGCAGGCGATCCGCCGCGGGCGATCCGCGCCGCGATCGAGCAGGCGCTGGACCGCTACACGCGCAAGGGGAACCTGGTGTCGAGGAGGCGCGCCGACCTGCTGCTCGCCGGCTGAGCGTCCCGGAGATCTGCCCACTGCGGATATTCCGAGAGGTTGACGTGAGCAAGGCAGGCACGGACCATACGTGCAAAGGGAAGATCATCCCTACACGGCTGGCCACCTCTACAGGACAGCGAGGGGAGCTTGCATGCCCGACGAAGGCGATGCCGCGGGGCTCGAGCAGCTACGCGAGGAGCTACGGAGGGACGTCCGCGACGAGGTGCGCAGGGCACTGCGCGAATTCCGGGAGACGGGTGACACCACGGCCAACTTCGATGGTCTCGGCCCGCTGGGTACGAGATGCTTCATCATCATTGCCGTGCCGGTGGGCTGCTCGGCGGAAACGGCCGTGCAACGCTTCCGCCGTCTGGAGGACGAGACCTCCGAGCAGTAGGCGGTCGCGCCGATGGACCCCCTGCGCTCGCATCTCGAGGCGACTGGGCTGACGGTCTCTGAGGCGCGCCACCGGCTCGCCGGTGTCCGGGTCGGTGTCATCGGACCTGAATGGCCGGGCGCCCATGCCTCGGCGATCCTGGCCCGCTGCGGGGTGGAGGTGAGCGGCCTGGCGGCGGTCACCCGCGAGCGCGTCCATGCGCTCGTCCGGGACTGCCGCCTGCTGGTGAGCTGCCTCGACAAGGGCTTCGCCGCTGCGCACCACTGGCTCAACAGCGCAAGCCTGCGTTGGGGCGTACCAGCGGTGTATGCACAACTCGATGGCGACACCGCGCTCGTCGGACCGCTGGTCGTACCGGCCCGCACCGCCTGCTACCTCTGCTGGCGCATGCGCACGGTTGCCTGCGCGGAGGACTTCGGCGAGGCCATGGCCCAAGAGGAGGCGCTCGCCACGCGGCGGCTCCCGGCCCTGATTGGACAGGCCGTGCCGCGCGCCCTGTCCACGCGCGTTGGGGCTGTCCTCGCCCAGGCCGCACTTGAGCAACTGCTCGGGCTCGACCGGCAGGCGCTGGCCGGGCAGGTTCTGGAGATCAGCGCGCGCCGGTCGCGAACGAGGTCGCACCGGATCCTCCCGGTGCCCGCATGCCCATCGTGCGGAGACAAGGATCCCGTCCGGCCGCAGCCGCGCCTTGCCGAGCTGGCCGTTCCCACGCAGGCGTCGCGCGATTGCTTGCGGGCTGCCCCTTCGCTCGTCAGCCGGCTGTGTGGTGTGGTCACCTCGCTCCAGGACGTCCGGCTGATCGGCGTCGAGGAGCCGGCCACCGTCCGTCTGGCAACGGCCGAGCTGGCCAATCATCAATTCCTGGAGGACTGGAGCCCGGCGCAGCGCGTGTGCGTGGGCAAGGGGCTCACGCACGCGGCGGCCAGGCGCGGCGCCCTCGGCGAGGCGGTGGAGCGATATTCGGGTGCCGCCTGGGGCGAGCGCGATGTCACCCATGGTCGCCGCGGAGACCTCGACGGGCCGTCGCTGGACCCGCGCTCACTGGTGCTGTACCGACCCGAGCAGTACCAACGGCTGCCCTACGCTCCCTACACCGATCGGGCCAGGCTGGGATGGGTCCAGGCGCGCTCGCTCGTCAGCGGCGCACGGCTGTTCGTGCCCGCCATCGGGGTGTTCCTGGGATATCGCCCGGCCGGTCGCGAGGAGGTCCTCTGCCCGACGACCTCGAACGGCCTGGCTGCCGGAGCGACGCTCGCCGATGCCGTGCTCGCGGCGGCGTACGAAGTGCTCGAGCGCGACCTCTTCCTGGTGACCTGGATGAACCGGCTGCCAGCCCAGCGTGTGGACCCACGCGAGCATCCAGACCGAAGGCTCGTCCGGCTGTGCGGTGACTATCGCCGGTGTGGCGTCGAGCTCGAGCTGTACCGGCTCACGAGCGACCATCCATGCCACGTCTTCCTTGCCCTCGGCATCCAGCACGCTGACGGTGACGGTCCAGCCGCGGCGGTCGGCCTGGGATGCGACCTCGACCCGAGCCGGGCGGCCTACAGGGCGATCCTCGAGGTCGGCCAGGCGCGGGCTGGCATCCGCGTGCGTTCCCCATCGCTGCGGGCGCGCATCGACCAGCTCGTTGCCGATCCATGCTCGGTGACCACCGTGCAGGATCACGGCCTTCTGTATGCCGACCGTTGTCGCCTGCCCGCGTTCCACTTCATCAGGAGCAGCCCTCCGGCCGATGTCGACTGGACGGCGCCGGACCCACCAGACACGCCCGTCCGACTGCGCCGCCTGGTGGAGCACCTGGCATCCCAGGGCGACGACCTGCTGTACGTCAACTGCACTCCGGCGGACATGGCCAGCCTCGGGCTGCACACCGCACGAGTCCTGATTCCCGGATACCAGCCACTGCATTTCGGAGCGGGCGAGCCGCGGCTGGCGGGACGACGCCTGTATGAGCTGCCGTACCAGCTCGGCCTCACGCCGACCCCCAGCACCCCGGAAGACCTGAACGTCGACCCACATCCGCTCACATGAGATGTCAGCGGGTCACCGCCGCCGTCTCCTCTTCGAGCTCGCCAAGCTCGACGTCGTGCTTGCGGTACAGGCCGCTCGGCCACCAGATCCAGCGGCCGACATCAAGCGTCAACGCGGTGACCAGCACCGAGCGGACCACGAAGGTGTCCAGCAGCACCCCGAAC
>WNFV01003406.1_pt1 | contig 20323 bp, 21 predicted proteins | sample 5400101 | NCBI WGS metagenome assembly WNFV01 (sample SAMN13153361, study PRJNA577476) | soil metagenome | isolation source: 115 cm soil or saprolite under grassland replicate 1 | place: USA:California | collected 2016-06-15 | reverse complement strand
TATTCGCGCGAAGAGTTTGTAGAGAAGAAGCTTTGGGAGGTCGGCGCGGTCAAGGACATTGAAGCCAGCCAGGAGGCCTTCGAAGCCTTGCAGAAGAATGAATATATTCGCTACGAAGACCTGCCCCTTAGAGCGAAAAACGGCAAGCTGGTTGATGTGGAATTTGTTAGTAACGTCTATTTGGTGGGCGGCGAAAAAGTGATCCAATGCAATATTCGCGATATCACGGAGCGTAAACAGGCTCAGGATGCACTGCTCAAGAGCCAGGCGCTCCTGCGCGAGCAATCTGTGCGGGATTACCTGACTGGTCTATTCAACCGGCGTTATATGGAGGAGACCCTGGAGCGCGAATTGCTGCGAGCCGCACGGAAACAACTCTCGTTGGGAATGATTATGCTGGATGTGGACGATTTCAAGCGATTCAACGACACCTGGGGCCATGCCGCGGGCGATGAAATCCTGCGTGAAATGGGCAGCCTGCTGCTCAGGCAGGTCCGTGGAGAGGATATTGCCTGTCTGTATGGCGGCGATGAATTCATCGTTATCCTGCCGGATGCCTCACGCGAGGTAACACGCGAGCGCGCCGAACTCATTTGCGAATATGCCCAAGAGTTCCATCTCCAATTAGAAGGACAAAGCCTCCCAGCGGTTACCCTCTCACTCGGCGTCGCAGTTTTCCCGGAGCATGGCGCTACGAGTATGGCAATCTTGAGAGCAGTTGATGCTGCGCTTTATCGCGCCAAGCATGAAGGCCGCGGCCGGGTCGTTGTGGCAGGCTAGAAAGCCTTGCTCGTCGAAGGTCTCCTGACACCCACGCCGAGCGTGGGGAGTTTAAGAGCGTGACCTACAATACGAGCCTGGTCACATGTCCTGGCAGGTCCCAGGCTTCAGCCATGATCGTCTTTCCCTCCGCATGGGAAGCAAATTCCCACCAGTTGCCTTCCCGCCTGATCCCCTCTCCCTTTTCCAGTATCTTGCCCTCCTCATTCAAAATCTTCACCTGCACTTTGGTCACCATCACATTGTCGCTGGCTTCCACCAGGATACTTCCTTCTCCCCGCTCGATGCGATGGATCATAGGCGGGTTGAACCAATCGGACAACGCAAAATTGTAGGCGGTCTTCATCGGTGCCTCCGCGGCAAGTTCCGCATAGATCGGGTGGTCTTTGGCAGCCTGGCGGGCATAGAACGCTGCCTCGCTAAAGCGCTCCTGGTGCGCTTTCTGGCCCTCGCTAAACTTGAGCTTCTTGCCAAACGGCGCCTGGCTCACCACTGCGGTGCCATTGGGCAGCAGACGAAAGATCAAATTCCCCATCCTGCCACGCCATCCTTTGTTCGATCCATTGAAATGTACTTTAGTCATATTGTTTGCCTTTCCTGCTACGGTGTTCTCGTCGATGCTTCGGGGAAGGTTCGGGGATGCTTCAGGGTGCCTATAAGGTCCCTATATCCTGCCTATATCCTCCTATATCCTCGGCTATCATTTTCCTATCGTTGCTCTGTGTAAACCATGAAAACTTCCCTGTCAGGCTGTTGTTGCAGACCCCGTGGGTTCAATCGGCAGTATAAATCCAAACGTGGCGAAAGGACTTTACAATTTGCTTACCGCTTGTAGAGACCTCCGAGGCGTCAAACGCCAAAGTAGGGCGGGCGAGACCCCGGAGATCTAAGGCCGACGGCTTAACCACTCGGTTAAGCCGTCTTTTTATCAGGACCTGGAGGTCTCTCGCCATACAGAGATGAGTTCTTGAAATGCAGGGCATTCTCAAAGTAGCCTGACAAAAGAGAAACATGTCATGCTGAGCAGAGCGAAGCATCTCTACTGCGGTATGCGAGACCCTTCGGTCGCTGGAAAACGCTCCCTCAGGGTGACATAATTGCACCTTGAGAAAGCCTTGTCTTGAAATGCTTTTGCACTTGCCTCATTGGGGGTTTTCTTGTATGCTTACTAAAAGTTAATCTAAAGGGTATCTCACAAACTATGGACTCCAAAAGCCTCAACATCACTGCCGAAAAACTAGCACAATTGCGTGCTTTGTTCCCCGAAGTATTCTCCGAAGAGAAAGTAGATTTTGCCCGCCTGAAAGATATTTTGGGCGAAAATATTGCTTTCCCCAATGAGCATTATGAATTGAGTTGGGCAGGCAAAGCAGAAGCACGCAAGGAAATCCAGAAGCAAACGACTTCTACTTTGATACCCGATAAGCAAGGGAGTATCAATTTCGGAGAGACTGAAAACCTATTTATTGAGGGTGAAAATCTCGAAGTATTACGGATTTTACAGAAATCGTATTTCGGCAAGATCAAGATGATCTACATTGACCCACCGTACAATACAGGCAATGATTCCTTTGTGTATCCTGATGATTACGCAGAACGGTTGGATGAATACAACAAACGAACTGGGAAAACAGACGAAGAAGGCTATTTAAACAAGCAGGATTTGTGGCGCAGGAACAGCCGCGATAATGGACAGTTCCATTCCGTGTGGCTTTCGATGATGTACCCGCGCTTGTATTTGGCAAGGAATTTACTGCGTGAAGACGGCATGATTTTTGTGAGCATTGATGACAATGAAGTTGGCAATCTAAAAATGTTGATGAATGAGATTTTCGGAGAAGAAAATTTCATTGGGCAATTTATTGTTCAAAGCAACCCTCGTGGATCTCAATCCAACAAATTTTCTGCGATAGTTCATGAATACCTTCTGGCTTTCTCCAAAAGTGCGGTTGAAATAGAAAGTCTGGGAGAGGAGCTTTCAGATGAAATGAAATCTGAATACTCCTTCGAAATGGAAGATGGAAGAAAATATCGGTTATTGGGATTGCGACAAAGAGGTGGGGCATGGAAGAGAAGTGACCGCCCCTTACTCTATTACCCCATTTATGTGAATCCTGAAAATGGAGATATTTCACTTACAAAAGACAGCAAATTTAGTATTGAAGTCCTTCCAATCAAGCCCACAACATCAGAACACGGCACATGGCGATGGAACAAAACAAAAGTTAGCAACAATCTAAAATACTTGCTTGGCAAGAGAGTCCAGCGGGAAAACCAAGAAGTTTGGGATGTCTTTCAAAAGGATGTACTGGAAAAAGACAATGGAGAAGAACGGCTAACAAAGCCGAAAACAATTTGGAATGAGAAAGAAGTTAATTACCAGAACGGAACTACTGAAGTAAAGTCTTTATTTGGCGGGAAAGACTACTTTAGTTTTCCTAAGCCTACTTTCCTAATCAAGAAAATAGCGAAGATAGCCAGCGAAGAAGACGATATTATATTGGATTTCTTCGCTGGTTCAGGTACAACCGCACATGCCGTTTTGGAACTGAACGAAGAAGACGGCGGCAACCGCAAATTCATCTGCGTGCAACTGCCCGAAGCGCTCGAAGAAACCAGCGGAGCCCACAATGCAGGCTACCGCACCATCGCCGATATTTGCAAAGCGCGCATTCAAAAGGTGGTCGAGAAATTACAAGCCTCCCGCGCAAATGAATTGCCGCTTGAAGCCAAAGGACCATTAGGATTCAATTCCTTCAAGATTGCATCCAGTAACTTCAAAGCCTGGCGTGATGAGGTAGAGGGTGAGGAACTTTTAGAGCAGTTGGAAATCTTCCGAGAAAGCCAAAAGGATGGAAGCCATGCAGAGAATATGTTGTATGAATTGCTCCTGAACTCAGGTCTGCCGCTCACAGCAAAGATCGAGACTGTGGAAGTTGGTATGCAACATGCTTACATCATTGAGAACGGCAAACTTCTTGTCTTCTTTGAAACATACGATGAGCCAATCAGGGAATTCATCCGTGAAAAGTCACCAAAACACGTAGTCTGTCTGGATAACGTTTTCGCAGGCAAGGATGAAGACCTGAGCAATTTCAAGCTGGAACTAAGTGAAGCAGGGATTGAACTGACAATCATTTGATGTCATTGCGAGGCGGCGCCTTTTGCGCCGAAGCAATCCCCTGTAAACGAGGAGATTGCTTCGCCTGCGGCTCGCAACGACATATAGGAAATTATGAAATTTCAATTCGATAATTCTCAGCCATACCAAACCGCAGCTGTCCAGGCTGTGGTAGATATTTTTGAAGGTCAACCGCTGGCAAAGGGTGATTTCGAGATCACCTTCTCATTGACAAGCGGTATGTCGCTTGCATTTACTGAAAAGGGAATTGGTAATAATCTCCTGCTCACGAATGACCAACTACTGGAAAACACTCGTAGGATACAAGCACGAAATAATATTCCACTTTCTAACCATCTTGAAGTCAGCAGCTATATCAAGAATCCTGAAACAAAGGAACTTGATTCTATACCCTTGAACTTCACAGTTGAAATGGAGACTGGCACAGGCAAAACCTATACCTATTTGAAATCCATTTATGAATTGAACAAGGTCTATGGCTTCAAGAAGTTTGTGATCGTTGTGCCGAGTATTGCCATCCGTGAAGGCGTCGTCAAAAATCTTGATATTACCCATGAACACTTTCAGGACTTGTATAGCAATCCATCCATCAATTATGTGATGTACGACAGTAAAAATCTGGCATCTCTGCGGAACTTTGCTACCTCGAATGCGATCCAAATCCTTGTCATCAATATCGATAGTTTCGCCAAAGACACTAACATCATCAATACCATGCGGGAAACAGGGGTAAAACCCATTGAATATATCCAAGCCACAAACCCGATTGTGATTGTGGACGAGCCACAGAACATGGAAACGGATGTCCGCCGAGCGGCATTACACAACCTAAATCCGCTTTGCACCCTTCGCTACAGTGCTACACACCGCTATCTCTATAATTTAGTATATAGTCTGAACCCTGTTCAAGCCTACGATCTAGGACTGGTGAAGCAAATTGAGGTGGATGGCATCACTTCAGGCGACAATTACAACGCCGCCTTTGTGCATCTCAAGAAGATCGAGCGAGGAAAGAAACAATTGAGAGCTAAAGTCACCATCTATGCCAATGAAAAGAATGGCGTAAAGCAAAAAGACGTTACGCTGGATTTGGGTGACGACTTATATGAACTCTCGAATGGACGGGATGTTTACAAAAATGGTTATATCCTGAATGATATAAGCGCCCAGGAAGGCACAATCCATTTTTCAGGTGATCATGTAGTGAAGGAAGGGCAAACACAAGGCGGCTTGACCGATGAAGTATTGAAATATGAAATTGAGCGTGCCGTTAAGTGGCACTTTGAAAAGGTGAAGAAACTCCAGCCACAGGGAATCAAGGTGCTTTCTTTGTTCTTCATTGACCGTGTGGCGAATTATCGAGGCTATACAGTCGATGATCTACCCCAAAAAGGCAAGTTTGCCCTTTGGTTTGAGGAAGCATTCAACGAAATCAGTAAGCAATACAAAGGGTTAATTCCATTCTCTGTCGACCAGGTTCACAATGGTTATTTTGCTTCTGATAAGAGAGGCGCTGGCAAGGATAAGAAAGAAATCTGGATCGACTCCAAAGAAAAGAACACCAAAGCTGATGAGGATACCTACCACCTGATCATGCAGGCAAAGGAACAACTACTAAGCCTGGAAGAACCTTTGCAATTTATTTTCTCGCACAGCGCATTACGAGAAGGTTGGGATAACCCGAATGTCTTCCAGATTTGCACACTGAACGAAAGCAAAAGCGACATGCGAAAACGGCAGGAAATTGGTCGTGGGTTGCGCTTGCCAGTCAATAGTTTGACGGGAGAACGTGTGATGGATAAAAACATCAATGTGCTTACCGTGATTGCTAACGAAACCTACGAAGATTTCTCCGAGGCTTTGCAGCGCGAAATTCAAGAGGAAACCAGTGTGGAATTTAAGGGCAGGGTCAAGAATGTTCGTGATAAAGCACAGATCAAGTTGACGAAAGAATTGACGCTTGAAAACTTCCCTTTGCTATTTGAGATTTGGGAGCGTATCAAGCAGAAAACACGCTATGAAGTTGAATACAGCACAGAAGACTTAATCAGGCTGACTGTGGAAGAACTGAAAGACTTCAACAGAGTGCCTCTGACAAAGCGCCCCTTACTGGAAGCGCGTACTGCTCACCTGAATTTTTCAGACACAGGACTTGAATTAAAGATTGCGGAGAGCAGCATAAAGAAGACTGAGGAGATACGCTATCAAATCCCAGACGTGTACAGCTATATTCAGCGCCGTGTGGATGTTAGCCGAAATACTATATATGAAATTCTGAAACAGTCAGGACGCTACAAGGAATTGGAAATCAACCCCCAAATGTTTCTGGATAATCTGGTAAGTGCAATCCGCCGTACCCTAAATATTCTTATGGTTGATGGGGTAAAGTATGAGCAGATCAACGGGGTATTCTATGAAATGAGATTGTTCCAAGCCGAAGAGATTGAAACATACTTATCAGACTTATTTGAGGTGACTAAGCAAGATAAAACATTGTTCAACTTTATTCCGATTGATAGCAGCACTGAGAGCGAATTTGCGCGTGATTGTGAAGCGGCTGAGAGCGTAAAGTTCTTCTTCAAGTTGCCGCGTGGCTTCAAAGTGCCTACCCCAATAGGCAGTTACATTCCCGACTGGGCAGTGATTTTGGAGAATGACAAGCGTATTTACTTTGTTGCAGAAACAAAGGGGACATTAGATAGACAATTACTAAGAGAAATTGAGAACATGAAAATTGCGTGTGGCGAAAAGCATTTTGCCTTGTTCAAGCCAATGGGTGTTGAGTATAAATTGGCGGTAGAAACAAAGGATTTATATACATAATATCAGTGTACCTCGCTCTGGCATCAAGGGTAATCAATGGTGAAAGGGAGATGAGGAGATAGTCCTGGCGGGAGAGGAGCCATGCAGATCCCTCACGCGGGAACCTTTATCCTTACAAGTTTGTGAGGTCGCGTATTTTGACGCATTAGTGTGTTACAGTCAATTTGGCGTTAAATAAACAGTGAGTTTATCATTTGGGGGAAACGGAGGATGTTCCATAGGGAGCATCCATTAATACCCAGAGGCCCAGTCACTCAGAAGCAGCACCATTAGAAGTAAAGGAAAAATAATGAATAACAGAGAAATCGTACAAACCCTATTGGATTCCGTCCAGAAGGGTGACTTCGTCAAGACTAAGTCTTTGCTCGCAGATGATTTTCAATTCAGCGGCCCGATTCCCGAACCGATCAACAGGGAATCCTGGCTTGGCATGAGTGCCAGCTTGAAAACCGCCTTCCCAGACCTGGATTACCATTTCAAGGTTATCGGCGCGGATGATGATGTCGTAAAAACCACCTCACAACTGAGCGGAACCCACCGTGGATCTTTTGACCTGACCAATATGAAGATGGGCGTGATCCCCCCCACGAACAAAACCTTTGCCGCCAAGCTTGAACCGACAAAGATAACGGTCAAAGAGAATAAGATCAGTTCCTGGGCTGTTGAGCCAACTGAAGGCGCTGGCCTGAAGGCGATCCTTGGTCAACTTGGCGTCAAAGTGCCGACCAAGTAGTCTGCTTCGAAATTTGCTCGTGTTTGGAAAGTCAGCCCCGCCTCACGGCGGGGTTTTGTCTTGCCTCTACTATGTATCTGGTCAGACTTCACCCATGCTGGTTGGAGTAGAATAGGCTTATATCATTGAGACAATTACAGTCCCCTGAACGGGATGCTTCGCAATCTGAGATGCAAGAGGAATTGCGCTTGCCCCTCCATGTTGAATAGCGTAATGATTGATTCAAATTACCAAGCAAGGTTTTCAACATCACGCTGGCGGATGTCCCTGAGCAGAAGAATGACGTTGTCAAAGGGAAGTGTGTGGTGGAGGCGAAAAAGGGCGCGACGGTCGCGGTCAAAGTGACGGATATGCGGGGCGGGGAGGTGCTGGTGGTGAAACAGGTCTAGAAAGGATGAGACCATGGCTAATCAAGAACAGGTAGAGATTTTGAAGCAGGGAGTCCAAGTTTGGAATAAGTGGCGAGCCAGGAACCTCGGTTTCCAGGTCGACCTCTTTGGGGCCAATCTCAGTGAGGCCGATCTCAGGGAAGTCAATCTCAGTGGGGCTGATCTCAGGCAAGCTGACCTCTGGAAAGCCGACCTCTGGAAAGCCGATCTCAGTGAAGTCGATTTCAGTGGGGCCAGTCTCATGGGCGCATCTCTCAGTCGGGCCTATCTCGGTGGAGCCCGTCTCTATGGAGCCCATCTCTTTGGGGCTGATCTCAGTGGGGCTGACCTCAGGGAAGCCGATCTCAGTGGGGCTGATCTCAGGGAAGCCAATCTCAATGAAACCGATCTCAGAGGAGCCCTGCTCATGGGAGCCAATCTGAAGAAAGCCAATCTCAGTGGGGCCGACCTCAGAGAAGCCGATCTGCGCGGAACGTCATTAATAAGGACTGTAATTGATAAGGCAAAAATTTCTGGAAGTTTGGTCTACGCCATAAATGTTTTGGATTTAAAAGGTGAATTTGAAGAACAAAAAGACTTGATTATTACGCCTCCTAAAACTCCAATTATTACAGTTGATAATATTAAAGTTGCTCAATTTATCCATTTGATCTTGAATAATGAAGAAATTCGGGATTTAATCAATACACTCACATCTAAATCTGTTCTCATTCTGGGGCGCTTCTCCATCCCGGAACGCAAGTCGATATTAGATGCACTTCGAAACAAGTTGCGTGAATACGACTTGTTACCGATTGTTTTCGATTTTGATCGCCCAACGGATAAAGATTTCACAGAAACGATCAACATACTGGCGAGGCTCTCGTTATTTGTAATCGCAGATATTACTAACCCGAAATCCTCCCCGCTTGAACTGCAGGCAACAGTCCCTGATTATCAAATTCCCTTTGTGCCAATTATTCAAGAAGGGGAACAACCCTTTGCCAAAATGGTTGATCTCCAGAAAAAATATAACTGGGTAATGGATACGCTATATTATGACTCGATTGAAACGTTAATCAATGCACTAAAACCAGCTATTATTGATCCTGCGATAGAAAAGCATAATGAGCTGAGGCTCATCAAGGCGAAGGAGTCGAAGATACGTTCAGCGAAAGATTTCCTGGACAAAGAAAAAGAATGAATATCCAAAAGTCATTTGAGAGGTTGCTGAGAGATTTGAAGACGATGGGAGAATAGGTAAGCGCGAGTCTCCTATTTAAGCAGGAATGACTTGCCCATTACGCGCCTCGTCAGATGAAGGCAATGTGCCCACCAAGACGACTCGCCCGTATGTGGCAAATCAGGAACAGCTAACGCTCCCTCCCCCAAGTGGCGGAGACGAACACTCCCCAGTCACAGGATGTGGCTAGGGAGTGTTTGTATTAATATAAATTGTGGGGCAACGGATTGATTCAGGAATGCCGGTTTAGTCTGATTCAGAGAAGGAGTACTACCATGAACGATAAGCATCTGTCGAAATTCACCTGTTCCAATTGCGGTAGTCATGAATTGATCGTCACTCACGTTTGGAACATCCAGGCTGGGAACGACAGTGAAAGCTGGCGGGAATGGGGGCCGCTCAAGGATAATCACCACTGGCAGTATGAGTTTAAGGAAAAGATCGAGGAAAATGCAGACGATGAAGTTCAGAGAGGTGACTTCGGCGAGTTTGAGCAGGATGACTCTGCTTCTGAGCCGGAAGAATATGAAACATACGAAGCAGAGACCAGCCGCGAAAGCGATGAGTTCTTTGTAAATTGCGGGAACTGTGATCGCGAGATCGAATTCGGCTGGTCAGAACCGGATCGGCGGGGTCTCATTCTGCCGCTTGAATTTTCGGATTTCAATCCGCTTGAAAGCTGGCCGGATCCCAAATATGTGGATGCTTGGCAAAAGAGGGGTTGGCTCCGAACGGGGCATATCCGGCCATGATCGAGATCTTTATTGCTGTTCCCACATTACACCTCGTATCCTGGAAGGCTTGCGTCAGGCTAGGATTAATTTGGATGTAATAACACAAAAAGGTGAAATCATGACCCCTTCTGCTCCGATCACGACTTTATTTCTGGATATCGGCGGCGTTTTGCTCACGAACGGCTGGGATCGCGGCATACGCCTTCTCGCTTCTGATAAATTCGGTTTGGATTATAAAGAAATGGATGAGCGCCATCACCTGACGTTTGATACATACGAAGAGGGCAAGCTCAGCCTGGACGAATATTTGAACCGGGTTGTTTTTTACCAAAAACGCTCGTTCTCACGCGACGACTTCAAGGCTTTCATGTATGCACAGAGCCGGCCTTTTCCGGAGACGATCGAACTCATGCGCGCGATCAAGACTCGACACAGCCTTCAGATCGCAGCCGTCAGTAATGAAGGACGAGAGCTCACTACCTATCGCGTTCAACAATTCAAATTGGGGACCTTCATTGACTTTTTTGTTTCATCGTGCTTTGTCCACTACCGCAAACCCGATGCAGATATATACCGAATTGCATTGGACATTGCTCAGGTGCATCCAGAACAAGTAGTTTACATCGACGACAGGGCAATGTTTGTCGAGGTGGCCCAGGAGCTGGGCCTCAAGGGCATTATCCATTCCGGTCACGAGGCAACGCGGAAGGCCCTCGAAGGTCTGGGGCTTTCACTGACGAGCTGATATCCGGGTGGCATTCAAAAATAAGGAGCAACTCACGTGACGTCTCAACTAGAACCAACTATTCTTGTGATCTTTGGCGGTATGGGGGATCTTACATGGCGCAAGCTGGCTCCTGCTCTCTACAATCTGGTACTTAACAAACAGTTACCCGAGCATTTCGCCGTGATCGGACTGGACATGAAGAATGAAAGCCTGGATGGATTCCGACTACGGCTGAGAGATGGCGCGAATAGCTTTTGTGAATGTGGGGAGGTTGACGAGAAAACCTGGAACGGGTTTGCTCCTAACCTGTCTTATCTCTCGGGTGATTTTGCCAACCCGGCAACCTACACGTCTTTAAATGATCAGCTTAAGAACCATGAAAAGCACTGGGGAAGCCCAGCAAATCATATTTTTTACCTGGCCACGCCGCCGGGTATCATGGAGACGATAGTCCGGGGTATGGGTGCAGCCCGGCTGGCTGACGATAAACACCGAACCCGAATTGTCGTGGAAAAACCTTTTGGTCACGATCTGGCTTCAGCAGTTGCCTTGAACACTCTGCTCACGGCGGTTTTTGACGAAACACAGATCTACCGCATCGACCATTACCTGGGCAAGGAAACCGTTCAGAACATTCTCGCCTTTCGCTTTGCCAACGCGCTCTTTGAACCGACCTGGGATCGCCGTTATATTGATCATGTGCAGATTACCGTCGCGGAACAAGTTGGGGTGGAGCACAGGGGCGCCTATTACGAGCATGCGGGTGCTGTACGCGATATGATCCAGAACCATCTGATGCAAATCCTGACCCTGGTCGCCATGGAGCCAATGGTCTCATTTGATGCGGATGAAATCCGCAATAAGAAAGTGGACGTACTGAGGGCTATCCGTCCGATCTCCAAAGAGCATGTCCAGGAGATATCTGTGCGCGGCCAGTATAAGGCGGGTCTGATGGAAGGTCAAAAGGTCCCTGCCTATAGATCTGAACCAGGTGTAGCACATGATTCACCTACCGAAACATTCGCGGCGATTAAATTGTTTGTCGACAATTGGCGTTGGCAGGATGTTCCCTTTTACCTGCGTACCGGTAAGCGACTGCAGACGAGAGCTTCGAAAGTGACAATCCAATTCCGGCCTGTGCCCCACCAATCATTTCCAATAACGGCTGCACGAACCTGGCAACCCAACTATCTGATCATTGACATTCAGCCCCAGGAAGGAATTTTATTGCGTTTTCAGGCAAAGCAACCCGGCCCAAGCCTGCACCTAACTCCTGTGGATATGCACTTCTCCTATCAAGAAGCCTTTAAATCAAAATCGCCGGAGGCTTATGAAACCCTGCTGGCCGATGTGATGTCGGGAGATGCAACCCTCTTCATGCGTGCCGATCAGGTGGAGGCAAGCTGGTCAGCCTTGATGCCTATTCTGAACGTATGGGAAAATTCCAGGTCGGCAAAATTTCCGAATTACAAATCCGGTACATGGGGGCCGAAGGCTGCTGAAGAATTAATTGCGAAAGATGGCCGGAGCTGGCTACAACCCACCCCTAAGGATGTGCAGCTTGGGATCAATCTCAGAACTCAAAAGGATCAATGAGTAACCGGAGTTGAAGCGGGTACGGGTGCAGAGGAACTGAGACAAAGGTGAACTATACTTCTGCGGGTGTTCGACACGGAGTGCCGCGGCGAGCCTGACTGCCGCCTGAGCCAGGTGATTGAAGGACCAATCCCCTTCTTTGCGCTTTGCGAACACCATGCCTTACCGTTCTACGGAATGGCTTACGTTGGATACATCGCCCATGAGAACATCATCGGCCTTTCCAAACTGACCCGCCAGGTGCGGCTCTTCTCCAAACGCTTCGCACTGCGGGAACGGATCGGCCAGCAGATCGCCGATCCACTAGACACCATGCTTCATCCGCACGGTGTGGCTGTTTTTCTTGAAGCTCATCACCTGTGTATGGAGATGCGCGGCGTACGAGAGACTGCTCCGATGACACGCACCACCGTTTGGCGCGGTCATTATGCCGAGGATCCGACTCTGCGATCCGATTTCTTCACTGCCTGTGGATTGCAAAGAAATGAGAGGTGACCCCCACCGCCCTCTCGGGCACCTCCCCCAAGTGGCGGAGGCAAACCCTCCCCGATAGGGGGATGTGGCTGGGGAGGATTTGTTGTACCATGAGTAACTAAGCCGCGTAATAGGTGGGGGATGCAAAACCTGAAGAACGCTCCACCCTTGGCCTACCACTACATTGATCTAATACCGTACTATACCTATGCTCCTTGTACATCAACGAGTGGCATAGATGACGCCTACCTCGGCGCAGTCAAAAAGGAGAAAATACGATGACTACTATAGAAAATATTAATACAAACAAGAAGACCACCGAAATCAAAGATCGGAGAGTACTGCTTTCGTCACTATGGCTATTTGTAATGCTGACTTATACCTATGGCGACGTTGTCACATTAATGGATCCTGTTAAACACGGGTCCATTCAATTGACTGAAGGATTCCTGTTGGGAGGCTCCATATACATGATGATTCCGATTTCGATGGTTCTCCTGTCTCGAATATTGAAGTATCGAGCAAATCGCTGGGCGAGCATCATCGCAGGCGTGATAATGACCGTTTCTCTGACCTTAACGCTATTTGTTGCAGTGCCAACTACGTATTACGCATTTTTCTCAGTTATAGAAATTGCGTGTACTGCACTCATTGTCTGGTATGCATGGAAGTGGTCTAACCCTGAAGGCAGTCCTATTAACTAACGTAGCGCTCGCGCAAGGCAAATCTGTCTAAATACTCATGGACCATGTGGTCGACCATAGAGTGTTATGGTTGGCCACAGGTTTATTCGTGTCCAATTCAATCACACTTATCAATATCGTTTGGAAAAGGAACAAAAAGGATGACTGCCAAAGAAAAAGTAAATGGTTCAAAAAAGGAGACAAACAAATGAACATGAGTAACGAAGTCAGACTTGCGAACACCAATCGGCAGGCTGCCCCAAGGGTGGACTCGTCGAGAAAAATCGCGATCGCGGCGGGCGTGCTCTACCTGCTCACCTTTGTCTCGATCCCGACCCTCGCTCTCTACGGGCAGGTAAAGGGTGCGAATTACATCACCGGCGCTGGCCCGGACACTGCCGTCATTATTGGCGGTATCCTGGAGATCATCGTGGCCCTCGCTGGCATCGGCACCGCCGTCGTTCTGTTCCCGGTGCTCAAGAAACAGAGCGAAGGGCTTGCGTTGGGCCTCGTCGCCTCCCGAGTTCTGGAAGCCAGCACTATCTTCCTTGGCGTCGCGTTCCTCCTGTCGATCGTAACCTTGCGGCAGGCCGGCGCTGGAGCAGATGCGTTGGTCACCAGCCACACGCTTGTCGCCCTTTATGACCGCATCTTCCTCCTTGGGCAAAGCTTCATGCCGGCTATAAACGACCTGTTACTGGGCTTCTTGCTGTACAAGTCGCGCCTGGTGCCTCGAGCCCTTTCCCTGATCGGTATCGTTGGAGGCCCCGTGCTCATCGCTGGCTACATCGCCGTACTATTCGGTCTTATCGGGCAACATGCCCCCTTGGCAGGGCTGTTCGCACTTCCGGTCGCGCTATTTGAGTTTTCGCTGGGCGTCTGGCTCGTTGTGAAAGGGTTCAATCCATCTGCAATCGCTTCCCTGTCTACAACAACCAGCAATCTGGTATCAGAAGCACTTGTACCCTAGCCGGGTCCAACAAATTCGTGACATCCAAGACAAAGTATTACGCAAGGGCGGATAGCGGCTGAAGTCTCGGAGAACGTGCGGCGGACTGGGCAAGGACTACCCAGTTCGCTGCAGGCAATAGACTATGGTCGACTACAGTCTTATTCAAGTCCGTTCCATGAAACTCATCCTTATCGTTTAAAAAAAAGGAGAAGAAATGAATACAAACGTAAATGGAGCAAGCATATCTTCACCCAAGCGCCTCGCGAGAATCGCCGGCGTCTTCTACCTGCTCGTTGGCATCTTCGGCGGCTTTGCCGAAGGCTTTGGGGATCCCAAGATGTACGTGGCCGGCAACGCAGCGGCCACGGCTGGGAACGTCCTCGCGAACCCCGGACTTGTCCGCATGATCGTCGCCGCCCACCTGTTGGATGCGGTATTCTTTATCTTCACGGCCATGGCCCTCTACATCCTGCTCCAGCACGTGCACAAGAGCGTGGCGAGGGCCATGCTGATCCTCGTCGCAATCGCGGTCGGCATCATTACCCTCAATGCGGTATTCCAGTTTGAGGGCTTGCAGGTCGCAACCGACAGTTCCTACGTGACCGCGTTCGGCGCCGCGGGGTCGAATGCGCTCGTGCTGCTCCTGCTCGACATCCAGCACTATGGAACCCTCAGCGCGCAGGTCTTCTTTGGCCTGTGGCTGGCGCCGCTCGGGTATCTCGCCTACAAATCAGGGCTGTTCCCCAAGGCGCTGGGCGTCGTGCTCATCGCGGCCACCGTCTGCTACCTGGTGGACCTGCTCGCGGCATTCCTGGCCCCCGACTTCGGCAGGCAGATCCACCCGTTCATTGTCATCGTGCCCGCCATCGCGGAGATCTGGATGGTCCTATACCTGCTCGTGGTTGGCGTGAGGACCGTGAAGCCAGACAAGCGCATCCTTGCGGCTGCCGCGGCGTGAACGCTACTGCATAACAAAACTTATCTCTATGATCCAGCTCCTCTTGCACTTGTCTCAGCAAACCACTTCGAAAGGATACTCATGAAAGCGATTGTATACACAGAATACGGCTCACCGGATGTTCTACAACTCAAGGAGGTAGTCAAACCTACCCCAAAGGACGATGAAGTATTGGTAAAAGTTTTTGCGGTATCTGCAAATGCAGCCGACCTCCACCTCCTCAGAGCTGACCCGTTCCTGGTCCGCCTGAGCTCCGGGCTTCTAAAACCCAAGAACACGATACTTGGATCTGACATTGCGGGACGGGTTGAAGCGCTTGGTAGTAACGTGAAGGAGTTTAAGCCGGGTGATGAGGTCTTCGGGGACATCTCTGGGTGCGGTTGGGGAGGGTTTGCCGAGTATGTATGTGTCAGTGAAACTGCACTGGCGCTGAAACCGACCAATATTTCGTTCGAGGAAGCCGCAGCGGTACCAATGGCGGCAGTCACCGCCTTGCAAGGTTTTCATTACGCGGGACAGGTTCGACCCGGGCAAAAGGTTTTGATCAATGGGGCGTCCGGCGGTGTGGGCACCTTTGCAGTGCAGCTCGCCAAGACGTTCGGAGCTGAAGTGACCGCGGTGTGCAGCACGAGGAATTTGGACAGGGCGCGCTCGATTGGGGCAGACCATGTCATTGACTATACTAAGGAAGATTTCGCCAAGAATGGACAGGAGTATGACCTGATTCTTGCCACTAACGGAGACCGCTCGATTTCAGATTATAGGCGTGCGTTAAGTCCCAAGGGTATTTATGTTCAGACCGGAGGTTCCATGGCTCAAATGTCTCAAGCCATGCTCCAAGGACCATGGATTTCAATGACCGGGAGCAAGAAAATGGGTAACATGGGGGTAGCGAAACCAAATCAAAAAGATTTGGTTATTATGAAAGAGCTTCTTGAAGCCGGCAAAGTAAAGCCTGTTATCGATAGATGTTATCCGTTGAGTGAGGTCGCGGATGCGATCCGGTATCTTGAAGAAGGACACGCCCAGGGAAAAGTCGTCATCACGGTGGCACAGAACAACTAAATTAACGCCAGCAGCTAAGGAGTAAGACGTTGAAAAATAATATGAACGGCAAAATCTGCCTCGTGACAGGCGGGACCAACGGCATTGGCAAGGCAACTGCCGAGGCGCTGGCCCAGATGGGCGCAACAGTGGTGATCGTTGGGCGAGATGCTCAGAAGGCAGCGCAGGTTACCGAGGAAATCCGGGCGGCATCTGACAATCAGAATGTAGACTGGCTGCTGGCCGATCTATCGTCGCAGCAGGATATTCGGCACCTTGCGATTGAATTCAAGAGCAAATATTCACAACTCCATGTCTTGCTCAATAACGCGGGTGCGGTCTTCATGAAGCGTCAACTCAGCGTTGAGGGCATCGAAATGACCTTTGCAGTCAATCATCTCGCTTCCTTCCTGCTGACCGATTTGCTCCTCGATACGATCAAAGCCAGCGCCCCGGCCCGAATTATCAATGTGTCTTCGGATGTGCATGCCTCCGGCAAAATCGAGTTCGACAACCTTCAAGGCGAACGGGCCTATAGTCCCAAGGCGTATGACAATTCAAAACTCGCGAATATCCTGTTTACGATGGAATTGGCCCACCACTTAGACAGAACCGGAGTAACCGTCAATGCGTTGTATCCGGGCTTTGTGGCAACGGGTTTCGCGAAGAACAATGGCAGGGTCATCGCCGCCCTTGTCAGCATATTTGCACCACTTGTGGCGCGTTCACCGGCAAAAGGCGCGGAAACGTCGATCTATCTTGCCTCTTCAGCAGAGGTAGAAAGCATTACAGGAAAATACTTCGTTGATTGCAAAGTAACCCAACCGGCTCCACAAGCTACCGATGGTGCTGTCGCCAAGAAGCTGTGGGATGTGAGTGCCGAAATGGTTCATCTAGCAGAAGGCCTGCCAGCAAAGACATAACGACGCCAAATGGCTGGTTACGGTCAGTTATGTGGAATGATTTCTGCATAACCATTCTGATTTGGGGGTCTTCATTAGAACTATATAGCTAGACGTCGTATCAAATTTAGATATCAGACAGATCTGAGGCTTTGACGTACTGTCATTCGCCGCCGACAGCATTGGCTGGCTGCTTGTCGACCTGGACTACTCACTCTCCCCTCTATTCCCTTTGGATGATGGATGATGCGGGCCAAGAGATATTTATTGGTAATCATGGAGGCTTCACAATGAACGATCAAGATCAAATCAGAAAAGCACCGATTTCCAAGCGTCGGGGCAGAGGTTGTTTACTTTGGCTGAGCGCAAGCTTGGCTACATTACTGGGTCTCATGCTAGTGGGGTACATTTACGAGCCTTGGGCAGAAGCGGCTGACGCAAGAACGTATCCACCTCCTGGTCAATTGGTGGATGTTGGTGGTTATCGCCTGCACATAAACTGCACCGGCACCGGTAGTCCCACCGTGGTAATCGATGCTGGATTGGGTGATTGGTCAACAACGTGGGGAGGATATGTACAACCAGAAGTGGCGAAGACGACACGGGTCTGCACATATGATCGAGCTGGCATGGGATGGAGCGAAGCAGGTCCACTTCCACGCGATGCAGCGCAATTCGCAAAGGAACTTCATACCTTGCTGCAAAACGCCAATGTTCCGGGACCTTATGTAATGGTAGGACACTCGTTGGGCGGCCTCGGAGTGCGTGTATTTGTCCACGATTATTTTTCGGAAGTGGCCGGGGTTGTATTAATAGAATCGATGAATCCTAAACAATTAACCCAATCGCAGACAGATGTACAGTCTCCGTCGGCATCGCGATCTCAGCCATTTTCCCTTCAAGCCGCATTGGCTCATTTCGGAGTCGTTCGCTTGCTTGTGAAGCTGCCTGGAATTGCTCCCAGTGTACCACCCAATGAGGAAGCCTACTATCCGCTATATGTTCGCCCACAATCTTTGCAAGCTACTACTAACGAATCTCAAGGGATGCCAGCTGCTGGAGTGGAGGCATCTACCGTGAAGAGCTTTGGCGATCTCCCACTGATTATTCTGACCGCCAGGCTGAATAACATACCAGGCTGGCAAGAGTGGCAGACTGAACTGCTCCAATTGTCGTCCAACAGCCAGCAGTTGTTTGCAGAAAACAGCGACCACAATGTTCAAATTGAAGAGCCGGATGCCGCAGTCGCGGCAATCATCCAAATGGTTCATCAGATCCGCCAGACCGTAAAAAAGTAAGTTTTATGCTTCGCAAGATCACATTTGTAAGTTTGTTGATTTTGGCGTGAGTGGTACAGATCAATTGGGTTTATTGAAACCTGGTGATTTTTACTGTTGTGGTACTAGCAAGCGGTTGGCTCCGGACGGGTCACAACCAGTCATGATCGAGATATGACCTGATGCATCTCCCCCAAGTGGCGGAGAGCAATACTCCCCAGTCGCAGGATGCGGCTGGGGAGTATCTATTGTAATATGAATGTATGACCCGCGTATATTTAGCCGATGCCAAACCAGAAGAGCGCTCCGCCCTGCGTCTACTACTGCTCGATCTGAAGATGGAGGTAGTTGGCGAAGCGGCGGATTGGACCGCCACATTAGCCAATGCCCCAGATACCAGCCTGGACATGTTGTTGGTGGATTGGGATTTACTCCCTAACTCGCCCACTGCGGCTCTTGAAAAACTCCGCAGCGTTTGCCCGGCCGCGCTGGTCATCGTCCTCATCAGCCATCTGGACGCCCGTCACCAAGCTGCACTCTCTGCCGGCGCCGATGCATTTATCAGTAAAGGTGAGACACCCGAGCGTGTGGCCGAACGCTTACGTTCGGTTGCCGCGAGCGTTCAGCCTTGATGACGCCACCTGGCTGAATACGAGACTTGAAATCCGGCGCGCTATGCTGCCCCGAGCGCCGGCGTAAATTGGGCCAGCTTTTTCAAAGGATCAGGAGAATCAAACCATGAACAAAGATGCATTCGCAGGCAAATGGAAACAAATCCGAGGCGAGGCCAAAGCGTGGTGGGGCAAACTCACCGACGACGACCTGGAGCGGGCTGCCGGCAAGCTCGACGTCTTCGCTGGATTGCTTCAGGAAAAGTATGGCTACACCCGCCAGCGCGCAGTCGAGGAAATCGATAAGCGCGTGACGGAGTTTGAGGCCAATATGAATAGGAAAACTGAACCCACCCCCGGTAGATGATCGGAGTGGTGCCACAATTCCTTCCCGTGAGAAGGAGTATGGATTAACGACCAAACACGGGCAACCGTGTGTTTGAAATATTCAAAAAGGAGAAAAAAATGAACCTCATCATATATCTCATTGCTGGAGCGATCGTCGGTTACATCGCCAGCAGGATCATGCGCACGAATTCGCAACAGGGTCTGCTGCTCGATATCGTGGTAGGCGTAGTTGGCGCGTTCCTGGCTGGTTACTTGATCAGCCCTCTGCTGGGTGTCGGGACAATCAACGACGCCATTACCCTTCCAACCATGCTGGTAACCTTGCTCGGTTCCGTCGTTCTGCTGTGGCTCTATAAGACGTTCGCCCGCCGCCGCCGCTAACGGCAGTGGCACTGAGATTTAGTTTTAAGCTTACGAATTACAGAGTACTGCGCAAATATCTAAACTAACATCCCGGTTTTTGCCCAACTTCAGGCACGCAAACAACAGTTTGGATTTTTATGCAGGAAGCAGTAGATGAGCAGGGGTTCAGCACCACCCCTGCTCGCAAGAATTTTTATAACAAGCAAACAGATTTCAGGGCAAACCTGAAAATGGTCGTTGTAACTACCTGACCAACAGCATCTTCCCCTCAATATAAAGTTTTTCAGCCCAAGAGAAGAGACAAAATGGAAAATCAGGCCGGCAACCGCGAATTCAATACTAAGCATTCGATGAATTTTTTAGCCAGTGTACCTGTCCTTCAGAACCTCATTGGTACACTAACCAGTCTGGTCAAACTGACAAAAGAGGATCGAATGCAAGCTGGAATATTCCTTGGCAACGAAGAAAGCGACGGTAATATAAAGCGTGATGCTTTTGCACACTCAGATGGTCCTGCGGTGGATGCAATACAAACCACAATGATGAACAAAGATTAGACTCAAAA
>WNFV01003986.1_pt1 | contig 20324 bp, 27 predicted proteins | sample 5400101 | NCBI WGS metagenome assembly WNFV01 (sample SAMN13153361, study PRJNA577476) | soil metagenome | isolation source: 115 cm soil or saprolite under grassland replicate 1 | place: USA:California | collected 2016-06-15 | reverse complement strand
GCCAGCTCCACGATCCGCTGCAGGATCACAGGCAGCGACAACCCAGAGGACAGGATCAACCCCGCCTCCACCAGCCGCTCGTCGCCAGCCCGCCCCCGCTCCATCGGCCAAGCGTAACACCGGCAATTCCAGCCCAGAAGCGCAGGTCGAAGAGTGGAAACTCGCCATGAACCAGACGGGGAGGCAGAGGATGGCAAGGGGCCGGAGGGCATTGGGGGAGCGGGACCTTCTCCCCAGATGCCCGCGCCTGCCCTACCTGCTCGGACCGGCCGGAGCGGTCCGAAGAGCTTGAGCCGCTGCTCGCAGTGGCCGGTCGGGCTGGGCTCGACCGGGCCGACGGGCTGCGCCTGGCGAGAGCGACGCTGGTGACCTTCGCCTGGTGCCTGCCACGGGTCGAGCGGATCCGCTTCCTCGCCGCCTTGCCAGCCGACGTGCGCCGCCTCGCGGCGTGGCCGCCGCGCCGAACCTGGGAACGGCGCGAGATCCACATCGGTGGCCAGCTCGTCAGGGCCGTCATCGAGCGAAGTGGGTTGACCCCCACGGTGACGGTCTCGCCCCGAGGAATTTCGAGGAATTGAGGAGGCGCGGCCATGACGGCAACGATCGATCACAACGAAGCGGGCATCGGCACCGAAGGCGAGGCTGTAACCCGCGCAGGCCCCCGGGACGACGGCCAGTCGACAGCACCTCGTCTCACCACCGAGCGGGTCTGGCACCAGCTTGCCAAGGCGTCGTTCGCGGTCCTCAGCCACGTCACACCAGCGGGAGAGCCCCGGTCGAGCGGCGTGGTCTACAAGACCGTCGGACGGCGGCTGTACGTGGCGGTCGCCCCCGACGGCTGGAAGGCCAGGCACATCGCGGCCAACCGGCGGGTCGCGGTGACCGTGCCGGTGCGCCGGGGCGGGCTCCTGTCGTTGCTGGCGCCGATCCCGCCCGCGACGGTCAGCTTCCACGCCACGGCGATCGTCCACCCGGCCGGCTCGCCGGAGGCCGGCTCGCTGTCGCAGGAGTTGGCGTCCCTGCTGCCGGCCGAGCGGCAGGCCTCTGCCTGCCTCGTCGAGGTCATCCCTGAGGGCACCTTCGTGACCTACGGCGTGGGCGTTTCCCTGTTGCGGATGCGCAGCCGGCCGCAGCGCACGCACGCGTGCCAGTGACGCCGGCCAGGGGCGGCGGGTAGGAGACGACCAACGAGCAGGAGCGTGGACATAGCCACATGGTCAGGAGAGCGTGGTGGCACGGCGACGGCGAGGATCGAACTGAGGTGCGGCGTGATGGATACGGCACGGTGTACCAGCTCAGCTACATGACCGCGCTGCTCTTCCAGGCCGACGCCAAGGTGCCGGGCGCGACATCGTTTGACCCCGCGGAGCCATTCATCGCCGGCGTCTTCGCCGTCGCGGCCGCGCTCTTGCTCAGCGGCCTGCGGCCGATCCCGTCAATCCGTGCCCTCCGGCACCGCGGTCAACTCCCTGCGAGGACGTGGCCGTCCACCCAGCGTTCCAGCGACGGCACCAGCAGCAGGACCCAGACGCCAACGCTGCCGAGGACGTGGATGAGGACGTTGAACTCCGGGTTGACCTCACCGGCGTGGCGCGCCGCCAGCCAGTACGGAACCAGCACGGCGAACCCGACGGCGGCAGCAACCACCGCCACGGCCTCCCACCATCCAGCCTTCTTGAACAGCCCCCATGTGGCCACGGTGAACAGCGCGAGCGTCACCAGCGACAGGACCTGCGTGATCGTCCACGCGAGGCCCTTGGTCGACACCCCCTGGCTTGCGAACGAGGGCGTCAGCCACAGGAAGGTCGTCCCGAACAGGAACAGGGCCACTGCGCCCACGTTCCGAATCGTGAACATGACGAATCACCTCCAACCGCAGCCTGCTGCTCCAGCAGCACCACAACCAGGGCCGACCGGGCCGCCACGAGGGGGACCTTCGTGCCACGCGTCCTTCATGTGCCGATCCGCTGGGCTGACCAGACATCCTCCCCGAGGGATGCTGTACGCCTCGACCGTCAACGAGCTTCGATGACGCGCCAACAGGCAGGGCCGGGGCCCTGTGGACCCCGGCCCATCGCCACCTCCCGGCCCGGCTGGCCGTGACCGTGGTGCTACTTCATCCGCTCCATCTCCTGATGGATCCGGTCCTCCGACGGGGGCTGCCGCCAGTACACGTCCCAGGCGTTCATCACCACACCGATGCCCCAGGCGAGCAGCGGAAACGCTGGCCAGAAGAAGCCAGCCCCGGTGACCGCCCAGATCCCGACCAGGGAGGCGTTCACCAGCAGGTAGACCAGCAGGTGGGCGCCGAAGTCGCTCTTCTTCTTCAACTGGGCGATCGCTCGGTCCCGCAGGTCCTCGTCGCGAAGGGGTGCGCGTTGGTCGGTCATCGTCGACCACCTCCTCTTCCAGCCTCCTACGCGCTTGGCCGCGCCGCATGAGGAGGAAGGCCCCCTCCCGCAGGGTCATATGCGCCGCCCAGCGCGGCCTCAGCTCGCCGGTGCGATCAGCGACCAGGCGATGGGCAGGATCCGGTAGCCGCCGCCGCGATCGGTCACCTCGGCGTCGAGCTCCTGTCGCCGCTGTGGCCCACCGGCGCTGGGTCGGTGGGCCGGAAGGGGCCCCGCCGTTACTGGTCTACAACGTTCAGCACTCCGCGCAATCTCGGAGTTGGGTCGAGCGTGACGATCCGATGGCTCCGGGCCGGGGGCCGACAGGCTGCCGGGTAAGAGGTGGCGGAGCGCCTTGTGGCCACCAGCACCGCGGTGCTGGTGGCCACGACCCTGTTGGTGGGACCTCAGGTGCGGCGGTCGGCTCCGCTGGATGACCGCGACGCGACGGCGGTCACAGCAGCCAGCGGTTGCGCTGGACGAACGGCAGCTTCGCCCAGAGCCTGCCCAGGCCCCAGGTGTTGCCGGCGTAGGTCACCGCCACCGCGATCAGGACCAGCGCGTAGACAATGTGGTAGTCGACGATCGGGTTGGTCGACATGCTCGGCGCTCCCGCCGAGGTGTGCTTGGCCAGCGGCCACTCCGCCGCCCACATCAGCAGCATCATCACCGTGCCGCTGGCGGCCGCGACGCGCAGCGCCACCCCGGACAGCAGCGCGACGCCGATGCCGAGCAGGCCGAGCATGAACAGCCAGTTCGCCAAGGGGGTTCCGGCCCAGCTGTGGAAGGTCGACTCAAGCGGGCCCACCTCCACGCCGCTCAGGAAGCCCTTGGTAGGCGAGCCGCCGTTGATCCAGGCCTTGGCGGACGGGGTGGCGTAGCCGAACCCGAAGGTCTTGTCCAGGAAGGCCCACAGGAACACGAACCCGACCGCCACGCGCACAACCGCGAGGAACTTCGCGGCGTGGGTGGTCATGACGGCCCCGTGGGCCGGCGCGGTCTCGGCGGCGCGCTGCGCTGGGAGCTGCAGCGAGCCGTCCAGCCGCACCCGCTCCTGCTGGATTGCCATGGTGATCTCCTTTCGGTTGCTACCTGTAGCCTCGCCGGCTCGGCCGACCAGGACATGGGTCCAACGTCCCGAGACCGGCAGGCCATTGGTCTGTAAAGCTCGCTTCGCTCCTGGCCCGCAGCCGTCGCAAGGGACACCGCCAGGCGCTGTGCCGGGTCATCGCGATGTCGTCCATCGGCCGGCAACTGGGAGCACGGCGTCCACCAGTCGCACGGTCTCAACCGCGAGCTCCACGCTCAGGCGTGGATCGCGTCGAGGGTGATCCGCCGTGCGTGGATCCGGCAGGTGACCCGCGTTTCGCGCGAATGTTGCGAGAGCGGGTAGACGTAGCCGTAGTACTCTGGGTTGTGGGTGTAGCTGCGGGTCAGCGCGTCGAGGTGGTCGAGCGCGCCGTTGGTGACCAGCTCCGCGTCGCCGCGGAGACGAAGCTGCTGACGGCCTCCAGGACTTCGGCGGGCTGCTCCAGGTGCGGACTGTGGCCGGCGCGCTCGACGATCCGCAGGCGGGCGCCGGGGATCCCAGCCGCCAGCTCGAGCTGGCACTCCGGCGGGAACACGAAGTCGTCGCGTCCGGCAATCACCAGCGTCGGCACCGTGATCTCGCCGAGGCGGTCCATCACCGTCCAGCCCTTGACCAGGTGGCGGCCAGCGAAGATCTGCGCCTCCGGCCGGATCTTCGCGCGCCATCCGCCACGGACCAGGTGGCGGAGGGTCAGCCATAGGCTGGGGTGGTGGGAGTATGCGTCCCCGATCCGCAGGAAGATTGGCCACCACTCGTCTGGCGTGAACTCGCCGTTGAACCAGCGCCGGACCAGTTCCACCTTCTCGGGGCTGTAGCCGCGCTCGGCGAGCAGGTCAGCCGCGTTCTGTCGTGACCAGCGGCTGTCGCCGCCGGTGTCGAGCAGCACGAGGTGCGACAGGTTGTCGGGGTAGCGCAGCGCGTACTCGAGCGCCACGTGGCCGCCGAACGAGTGGCCCAGCACCGCCCACTTGTCGAAGCCCAGCCGCTGGCGCAGCGCGTCGGCGTCCGCGGTCAGGTTCTCCCAGGTCATGGACGAGACGGGAGCGCCCACCGACCGGCCGTTGCAGCGATGGTCGTAGAAGACCAGGGTGAACCGGTCCGCGCAGCGCCGAAACGGCAGCATCGACGTGTAGTCCGCGCTCGGCCCGCCGTGCATGAGCACCAGCGGGTATCCGCGCCCGACCACGTCGACGAAGAGGGACACGTCTCGGATCGGCATCGTTCCTGACCTGCGCCGCTCAGCTCTGAGCGCCGACATGGTGATCATCTCCCTGCAGGATGGACGTGGGATGGGTCAGCACGCCGAGCGCGTGCAGCTCCTCGCGCATGCCCGCCGCGAAGGCGTCGAGGTCGGGGTAGGCATCCCGGTCGGCGACGACGCCGACGTCGAACCTCCCCGCGTACGACAGCGCGCCCACGCCGAGGGGTTCGTTGGCGATCAGGGGCAGCAGCGGGAACACCTCGAGCACCCGCGCCCCGGCAAGGTAGAGCGGCACCTCGGGGCCCGGGATGTCCGCCGTGGTCGCGTTCACCCGCTGGCGCATGACGGCCATCAGCAGCAGCCGCCTGGCGACCCGGCCGCGGAACAGCGTCCCCAGCGACGTGCGAGCCCTCGCCTTCCGCCTGGCGGTCTCCGCGGCGATCCGTTCCAGCCTGCGCCCAGGATCGGACGCCCCGAGGGGGAGCGGGACCGCCATCTGCGCGATCAGGTTGCCCTGCTGCGGCCCGCGTACCCCGCCGCGCAGGCGCAACGAGACGGGCACGTAGATCCGCACCGTGACGCCCTCGACCGGTTCGCCACGGCGACGGAGGAGCGCGCGCAGGCCGCCGGCCGTGGCCGCCAGGAGGACGTCGTTCACCGTCGCCCCGTGGCGGTGCGCGACCTCCTTGACCGCCTCGAGGGTGGTTCGGATCAGGGCGAGGTTGCGGCCGGGACCGACCATGCGGTCCAGGCTGGTCTCGGGCGCGGGCCGTTCGGCGAGGAGCTCGCGGGCCGCCGGCCACGCCGCCCGCAGCCGCCGCACGGTGGTCCGGGGCCGGGCAAGCACCCAGAGCGCGCCGGCGAGCCGCTTGGCGTGGCGCGCGAGGTTGTCGGCGAGGAGCTCACGTGCCAACGGCGGCCGCGCGGGCGTCCACGGGCGTGCCGGTGGAGCGGGCGCGTCCGGCGCGGTGTCGAGGAACGCGCTGATCGTCGCCATCGCCGCCATCCCGTCGGCGATGGAATGGTGCAGCTTCACGAACAAGGCGACCTGGCGCTCCGGCAGCCCGGTCAGGAAGCACATCTCCCAGAGGGGCCGTGACGGATCCAGGCGCCGGCTCCGCAGTTGCTCGATCGCGACGAGGAGGGCCGCATCGCCGCTCCCGGCGGGAAGCGGAAGGACGCGGACGTGCTCGCCGAGGTCGAAGGTCTCGGCGTCCACCCACAGCGGTCCGCCGAGCCCTCGCCTCGGGACGTAGACGACCTGCCGGAACCGGGGGGCGAGGTGCAGCCGCGACCCAATCGCCTCGCGCACGGCCTCGATCTGGAAGCGGCCGCTCGGTTCGAGCAGGTTGCTCCCGTCGAGGATCGCCAGGGCACCGATGTCCTGCGGCCAGACCCTGCTGGCCCCCAACATCATCTGGTCCAACGCGGTCAGCCGGTCCATCGAGGTGCGCATCGTCCTCACCACCACCTGGGATCGATCGGCGTGATGACGCCGACCCGGTCCTCCAGCGCCGCCGCGGCATCCAGGCACAGGTCCTCGCGGTAGCGAGGGCCGATCACCTGCACCGCCTGCGATAGCCCGTCCCCGATGCCCACGGGAAGCGCAACCGCCCGCCTCTCGTGCCGTCTGCCGCGTCGCCGGCCGGCCACCACGCCGGCGGCAGCGAGCGCACCCAGCGCCACGGTGAGCCGCGCGGCTGGCCTACCGCGGCCGGGTCGCTTGTAGAGGGACATCGCTTGGAGCTCCGTGTGGCAGGCCGTGGTGCCCGCGCCGGCTTCGTGGCTGAACACGACGCGGGCCGTCCCCATCCCGAACGCCGATAGGTCGAGCCGGAAGGCGTACGGGTCCTCCTCGTCGTCGGGGTGGAGCGGGAAGCCCCGGTAGAGGGCGGGTACGGGAGTCAGCACGCGGAGCATCGGTCGCCCGCCGCGGACGAAGACCTCCGCACCGCCAGCCGTCGCCACCCGCCCGCGGAGGTCAGAGATTCGCGGGGGAAGCCGGTAGTGGCCGCAGATGTCGCCCCAGACCTCGGGGTGGTGGGGAACGTCGGAGCGCACGACCTCGTCGGGGACGCCGAGCAGGTGGCGCAGCAACCTTCCGAGCTCGGCCTGCAGCCACACGAACGCTCCGCGCGCCCCGTTCGTGAGGGCGACGACGCCGACACCGTCGTCGGGAGCCAGGGAGAGCTCCGAGTTGAAGCCCGGAAGGATCCCGTCGTGCCCGACGACGCGATGCTCGCCCGCGTCGCCGCGGAAGAACGCGAGGCCCACCCCCGGCACGCGCGGATCCGGCTGGTAGTGGGGCTCGAACATGGTCGCGAGCGTCGCCGGTTCGAGCACTGAGCCGTGCTCGTTGGCGCCGCCGCCGAGGAGCGCGGCGAGGTAGCGCGCCAGGTCGCGGGTGGTGGAGTAGATCCCCCCGCCTCCGGCGCCGACCCAGTCGCGATCGGGAACGGGACTCGCACCCCTGGGTCCAAGGACGTACCCCGTCGCGAGCCGCGACGTGACCCGCTCAGACCGGACCAGGTCGCTATCGGCCATGCCGAGGGGTTCGAAGATGCGCTCGCGAAGGTAGCGCTCGAGGGGCACCCCGCTCACATCCTCGACGATCTGGCCGAGCGTGGCGAACCCGTGGTTGCTGTAGGCGAAGGCGGAACCGGGTTCGGCCACCAGCCGGAGACCGCCGCGGTAGTACTCGGCGAGCGACGGAAGCGGCTCTCCGACCTTGACGCTACGGACGACGGGACGGCCTTCGAACGGGCCCCAGCTGGGGTGGAGCAGGTCGGCGGCGTAGACCACCTCGGGGATCCCGGCGGTGTGGGTCAACAGGTGTCGTAGGATCGCCGGCCGGAAGCTGGGCTCGGCAGGGACCAGCTTGTACGCACGCAGGTAGTCGTTGGCGGGGGCGTCGAGGTCGACCAGCCCCTGCTCCCACAGCTGCATCACCGCGATCGCGGTGAAGGTCTTGGTGATGGAGCCGATCCGGAAGACCGTGTCCCCGGTAACCGGCGAGCTCGACGCGATGTCGGCGAGCCCGTGCCCGAGGAAGAACTCGAGGGATCCGTTGCGGACGACGCCCACGGCCAACCCGACGGCCGGGTGGCGGTTCAAGATCCCATCGACCCTGGCCTGCAGCTCAGCCTGATCGACCCCGACGATCGCCGCCATGACCGGCCTCCCACCGCGCTCCGAGCTACCTTGGGGTGAGACTTGGCTCACTCTCTCCACCATCAGTAAACGGACTAGCCGGTCGCGCCGGTAGCGGCGAACGGCAGGTGTCGATCGGGACCCTCGGCCGACCGAAGCGGTATCGGTCGCAGCCCGCGTAGCATCCTTCCGTGACGCTTTCTGATGGGCTGGCCCGGTTCAACCGTCGGCTGTTCAACCCCGCCGTCCGGACCTTCGCCGGCCGACGAAGCTCTCCGGTGGCGGTCGTGGAGCACCGCGGACGCCGGTCCGGCCGTCGCTACCGGACCCCGGTGCTCGCCTTCCGCCTGGACGACGGCTACGTCGTCGCGCTGTTCTACGGCGCCGACAGCGACTGGGCCAGGAACGTGCTGGCCGCCGGCTCCTGCACGCTGCAGCGAGGCGGCCGGCGGGTCGCACTGATCGATCCGCGCATGCTCGACGTCAGCGAGGGCATGACGCTGGTGCCGGCCCTGATACGGCCGGTGCTGCGGCTGCTGCGCGTGACCAACCTCCTGCGGTTGTCAGCGACCTAGCGGGCAGCGACCCACGACGGAATCCCGCGGGCGTCGGATGGAGCCGGGCTAGGCGGACCTGGCCGCCGACGCCGGGCTGGAGGTCGGCGCAGGCGTACGACCACGGCTGCCACCGGTTGGAGCAACCGGACAAGCCACCCAACGCCGGGCCGCAGAAGGCCGGCACCGGTTCGGCGACCAGCCACGCACGGAGGGTGCTCTCCGGGACCGCACCGAGCCCGGCCAACCCGGCCAGCACGATCGCCAGACCAACGCACCCCGAACGCCGTCCGACCCGGTCTGCTGGTCGCAGGACAGCCTTCGAGCTTGGCCTCGGGAGCAGCGTTCAGATGCAGGTGCAGTGGACGTCGGCCTGGCCGCAGCCGGCGCACCTCAGCGTGCAGTACCGGTCGGAGCCGACGTGCAGGTGCCCTGGATCGTGCTCGCGGGCCTCGGACGCGCAGATGGCGCACTTCCACCCGTCCGCCGCCTCGCCGCACTTCGCGCACAACAGGGTCGCTTCGGCTGCCATCCTCGTTCCCCCTCGGTCGGACGATTCCTGGCGGTGGCGGGACCGCCGCGAGGACGGCCCGCCAGGTGTTCAGCCTCGGCGCCGGGCGACGATCCCTCGCAGCGCGAGGAGCGCCCCGGCCACGAAGATCACCACCGCCAGGTAGATGAGCCCCAGGTGGCCAAGGGTGTCGAAGTGGTTGGGGTAGTGCGCCGGCAAGGCCACCGCCAGCCCGAGCACCGGCGCCGCCACGGCCCCGACCCAGGCCCACAGCTCCCCGCGCCGGACGCCGAACGCTACCAGGAACAGCACCGCCAGCCCGGTCGCGGCGATGAACCCCGAGACCGCGATGTGCAGGTGGCTGACGTAGTGGAAGAGCGACGGGCTGAACTGCTGCAGGGCGTCCTTGCCCACGCTGACCTCGCCGGGTCCGATGCCCAGCTCCAGGAAGCTGTCGGTGAAGTTGCGGACGAAGAAGATGGCCGCGTAGCCGATGAAGCCCACCGCGGCCACTCCCATGAGCCAGGAACCCCACCGCAGGTCGCCTTCGGCTACCTGCTCCCGCGTCCGGTCCGCTGCTGCTGTCGCCATCGGGTCCACCCCCTTTCGCCCGTTCCAGACGCCGTGGCCGGGCTTCCGATTGCGGGTCGTGCGCGATGCAATAAGGTCGTCGCCGGCGTCGTCTCACATGGATGGGCGTGTGCCGCGGGGCGCGGCCGGAGATCGTCGGGGGGCTGATGGTCGAGGTTCGGGACCGGACGAAGGAGTCGTTCCAGCGGCTTGCCACCGCCGAGCTTGCGGGCCTGTACTCGCTGGCGCGGCGGCTGGTGCGGGATGAGGCCGAGGACCTGGTGCAGGAGACGCTGCTGCGCGCCTACCGGTCATTCGGGACGCTCAAGCAGGACGGCGCGGCCGGGCCGTGGCTCAGGAGCATCCTGGTCAACGTGTTCCGGGACCAGCTCCGCCGGCAGGCCCGGTCGGTCGAGGAGCTGCCCGTGGAGCAGGTCGAGGAGTTCTCGCTGTACCAGACCCTGGTAGAGCAGGACCCGCTGCCCTACTCCGACACCCTGCACCACGATTACCTCCGCGCGTTCGGCAACGAGGACGTGCGGGAGGTCCTGTTGCGCCTGCCGGAGATCTACCGGGCGCCCCTGGTGCTGCGGTACATGAGCGGGTTCGCCACCAAGGAGATCGCGCGCATGCTCGATACGCCCCTGGGGACGGTCCTGGCCCGGCTCCACCGGGGGCGGAAGCGGTTCGAACGGGAGATGTGGGTGTACGCGCAGGAGAACGGACTTCTCCTCAGGGGGACAGTCGGATGACCGTGCAGCAGCAGGGCCCGATCACGTGCGCCGAGGCGGTACGGAAGCTGTGGGACTACCTCGACGAGGCCATCTCGCCCGAGGACCAGGGCAGGGTGGAGCAGCACCTGTCGTTCTGCCGCAGGTGCTGCGGGGAGCTGGAGTTCGCCAAGGAGCTGCGGGGGTTCCTGGCCTCCCGGGCGGCAGACGAGATCCCGCCGGACGTCAAGGCCCGGTTCGAGCGCTTCGTGGCAGACCTCGAGGAGGACCCATGGCCCGGGACCTGATGTTCCAAGGCGAGATCAAGCAGGCCGTCCGGCAGGCCTACGGCGCGATCACCAGCGGCGGCGGGGAGGTGGTGGCCCGCCGGCTCTACAGCGACGGGGAGCTCGCCGAGCTTCCCTCCGGCGCCGTCGACTGGGCCCTCGGGGTCGGCAACCCCGTCCGCTATGCGATGCTCGGGCCTGGCGAGACGGCGCTCGACGTCGGCTCTGGGGGAGGGATCGACACCATCCTCGCCGCCAGGCAGGTGGGCCCTGAGGGGAAGGCCGTCGGGCTGGACACCCTGGAGGAGATGTGCGAGCGGGGCCGCCGCCACGCCGCCGAGGCCGGGGTCGAGAGCTGGACCGAGTTCCTCCGCGGCGAGATGGAGGACATCCCCCTGCCCGACGAGTCGGTCGACGTGGTGCTGTCCAACGGGGTCCTGAACCTGTCGGCGCGCAAGAGCCGCGCCCTGGCCGAGATCATCCGGGTGCTACGGCCAGGAGGCCGGATCTGCATGGCGGACCTGACCGTGGAGGGCGACCTGCCGCCGGAGGTGGCCAACGACCAGAGCGCCTGGGCCGGGTGAGTGTCGGGGGCGATGGCGGAGCGTGTCTTCGCCGGCAAGCTGGAACGGGCAGGGTTCGCCGGCGTCTGGGTCGGCGGCCACCGGCCGTTCGGGATCGACGAGGCCGCCCTGTACCCGCTGTTCACGCGGGAGGTCATCGAGGTCATGCGGCGAACGATCCCACCCGGCCACCACGACCACGTGGCCACCGGAGTGATCGTCAAGGCCCGCAAGCCAGGATAGAGGCCCATCTTCCCTCGACGTTGCGCGGGTGCGGCATCGGGTTTGACCAAGGGCGGGGGACAGGTTCGCGCCTTTGTCACCGTGCTGTCTGGACTTCACGGCGCCACGGGCACGGCCGAGCGGACAAGGCGCTCTCAGCGTCAGCCGCCGGCGTACCAGATGCCGGTCGCGCGGCCCACTCGTCCCGGTGCCGGTGCCACCCGACCCCTACGACCCCGGCATCCCGCCCAGGATCTAGCGTCGCGATCCTCACTAGTTGGACTGACCGGCCTTGACGACTTGGTCGAGCGTGTGCGGCTCGAACGACTCTAGGAACGCACGCATCCTTGAGGAGCTCTGCTTGAAGCCCTCCGAACCACGCCACCGCCCCACAGTTTCGAGGTCGGGCCACGGGCCGAAGCTGAAGAAGACGTTGGGTTGCTGCTGGTCGCGAAGGAGCGTTCCTTGCGCCATCGGGAAGTCGGCCAGTGTCGACTCCGCAAGCTCGCGCCACGCGGCAACGAAGTCGTCCTCCTTGCCTCGAACGGTTGTCCAGCGCGCAAGCGTCCATACCTCCGACATGGCTATCTCCTTGTGAGGTAATTGACCGCCGCCGATGGTAGTGGCCGCCGGGCTGCCGGCCTCACGGACCTCAGCTGTACGTCCCGGCCTTCAGCCGACCCGTTTCGGGCTACGGTGCGATGGCCGCCTGTGCCAGGCTGGTCCAGCCGGCAGCCCGGATGGTGGCCAGCCTCGCAGGTCCTCCAGGCTGCTGATGGCGCTGTCGCGGCGGACGACGACGTCGGAGTAGTAGACGGGACGGCCGGCGTAGCGCTCGCCAGCCGGCACCGGGGCGGCCAGCGGCCCGACCGGGGCGGGGTTGCGGGCGGCCAGCCACACGCACGGTAGGCCGCAGATGACGCCGAGGTCGGCGTCGCCGCGTTCGAACTGCTCGAAGGACGTGCCGGTGATCAGCTGGACCTCGTGGCCGAGGTCCTGGGCGATCCGGTCGGCGAGGCAGCGGTAGACGGGCAGCATGTTGGGGGCCAGGAAGGTGGCGAGCCGCAGCGACGCGTCGCGGACCGGGCACTGGTCATGGTCGGTGGTCGGCTGGCGGATGGGTCTCGTACATGCGGACCGCGACGACCAGGCCGGAGGCGGCGGTGAGGCCGGCGACCGCCCAGACGGCGGCCTCGAGGCCGGCGAGGTCGGCGATGACGCCGGCGAGCAGCGCGCCGACCGCGAAGCCGGCGTCGCGCCACAGCCGGTACACGCCCACGGCGGAGGCGCGCCAGCTCGGGTGGGCGACGTCGCCGACGGCGGCCAGCAGCGTGGGGTAGACCATGGCGGTGCCGATCCCCAGCAGCACGGCGCTGGCCGCCCAGGGGGCGAAGCTGCCCGCCAGCGCGGTGCCGGCGAGTGCCGCCGCCTGCAGCAGCATCCCGCCGGTGATCAACGGCTTGCGGCCGAGCCGGTCCGACAGGGGCCCGGTGACGAGCTGGCCGAGGCCCCACACCGCCGGGTAGAGCGCGGCCAGCACGCCGACCTCGGCGATCGAAAGGCCGCCGCGGGCGAACAACAGCGGCAGCAGGCCCCACGCCAGCCCGTCGTTGAGGTTGTTGACCAGCCCGGCCTGGCTGCAGGCCGACAGGGCTCGCTCCCGGAGGCTGGTCAGGACGAAGACCTCGCGGGTGGACGGTGCCCGGCCACCGGCTCCCGTCGGACGGGCGGGCCCGGCGGTGGCGTCGGCAGTGAGCTCGGCCTCCAGCTGGGCGTGGCCGCGGGTCTCGCGGACCAGCACGGTCGACAGGCCCAGGCCGAGGCCGGCGTAGGCCAGGCCGAGGTAGAACGGCTCGGGGCGCAGCCCGGCGCGGGCGGCGATCAGGCCGGTGAGGTAGGCGGTGAGCGCAACCGCGCCGTAGCCGGCGGCCTCGTTGAGGCCCATCGCGAGCCCGCGGCGCTGCGGGCCGGCCAGGTCGATCTTCATGATCACGGTGGTGGACCAGCACAGGCCCTGGTTGACGCCGAGCAGGACGTTGGCGGCGACCACCCAGGTCCAGTTGGGCGCCCAGATCAACAGGGCGGGAACGGGTAGCCCGGCGAGCCAGCCGGCGACCAGGACCGGCTTGCGTCCGAGGCGGTCCGACAGCGCGCCAGCGGCGAAGTTGGTCGCGGCCTTGACCACTCCGAAGGCGACGATGTAGGTCAGCGCCGCGGTGAGCGCGGCCAGCCCGAACACCCGGGTGGCCAGCAGTGACAGCAGCGTGCGCTCCTGGCCGACCATGCCGCCGACCAGCGCGTTGACGCCGACCAGCAGGCTGAACTGGCCCAGGTTGGCGCGCAGCCCAAGCCGCAGCGTCCCGGCGCGGCCGCCGGCGGGGGCCTTGGCGGTCACCGCCGGGCCAGCGGGCGGCCGGTCGCGGCCTGCCAGTCGGCGGGGCCGCCGCGCAACACCTGGACGCCCCGGCCGGCGGCGCGCTCCAGCAGGCTGGCGGCGGTCATGGCGCGCTCGCCGTGCCCGCACATGGCCGTGACCGGCTCCGGCCCTGCCCAGGCAGGGTCGCCGGTCCGGGCGGCGAGCGTGCCCAGCTCGATGGTGACCGCGCCGGGCAGGCGACCCTCGGCGAGCTCGCTGGCCTGGCGCACGTCCAGCACGGTCCCGGGCTCGTCGTCCAGCCGCTCGGGGGAGACCAAGGGGGTGCGGTGCTCGGGCAGCCCGGCGGCGCGCCACGCCGCCATGCCCCCAGCCAGCTCGCCGGCGAGCCGGTCGTAACCGATGGTGCGGCACTGGCGGGCCAGCTCCCCTCGGTCCTGGTCGTCGTCGAGCACCACCACCAGCGGCTGGGCGTCGTCGACCGGCCAGCCCAGCCAGGTGGCGAACTGCGGGCGCAGCGCGATCGACAGCGCCCCGGCCGCGTGGCCAGCCGCGAAGTGGTCGATGGGAGGTGACGGCTGGCGTTGGCAAGCGACAGGTCGGTCTGGCGGGCGAGCTCCTCGACGGTCCGCTCGCCGTTGGCGAGGACGTCCAGCAGCTCGATCCGCCGGCCACTGCCCAGCGCCTTGCCCACTTGGGCGAACGCGTCGAACAGGGCCGTCTTGGCCGCACGGTCCGCCATGTCGCTCTCCTAGCAGGCTATTCAATTAAACTATTGACAAATTGATCGGGAGGCAGGATAGTCCATGCCCCACAGGACGGCAAGGCCCTCCGGTCACCAGCCTCCGACGGCCGCGGCTCCCGAATCCCGCCTGCCGTCGCCGACCCAGCCCCACGTCCTGGGGGCCGCCCGCCGCCCCACCACGACCGACCGAGGGAGACGATGAGCGTCAGGGACGAGCGGGAGGCGCGCGCCCTGTTCGACCAGCGCTATGGCACCGCGCAGGTCCAGGTCCAGCACGAGATCGAACGGCGGGTCATCGGCGGCGACTGGGGCGCCAACGGCTACACCACCATGGCGCAGGCCGACGCGCTCGCCAGCGGGCTCGGCCTCTCAGCCAGCGACCGCCTGCTCGACCTCGGCACCGGGCGGGGCTGGCCCGGCCTGTACCTGGCCGGGCGCACCGGCTGCCGCGTCGTCCTCACCGACCTGCCGCTGGACGGGCTGCGCGTGGCCGCCGCCCGGGCCACAGGTGACCGCCTGGCCGCCCGTGCTGGGGTGGTCGTCTCGGCCGCCAGCGCGCTGCCGTTCCGGGCCGGGAGCTTCGACGCCGTCGTGCACACCGACGTGCTGTGTTGACTGCGCGCCAAGCTCTCCGTGCTGAGAGCGTGCAAGCGGCTGTTGCGGCCCGGCGGGCGGATGGGCTTCACCTCGATCTTCGAGGCGCCAGACCTGACGCCCGCGGCGCGCCGGCGGGCACGCGCCGCCGGCCCCCGGGCCATTGCGATGCGCAGCGACCACCGTCGCCTGCTGCGCTCCGCCGGGTTCGCAGACGTCACCGAGGTCGACGTGACGCCGGCGTTCCGCGCCACCGCCGCCGCCTGGCTGGCCGAGTGGGAGTCCCACGCCGACGAGCTCGCCCGGCTGGAGCCACCCGGCGCCTTCGAGCAGCGGCTGGCCGACCGGCGGGCGCTGCTGGCCGCGGTCGACGCAGGGTTGCTGTGCCGCGCCATGCTGGTTGCCCGACGCCGATGAACCTTCGGTACCCGAGCGGACAGGTGCGGGATCGCCTGGCATGGTGGGGACCACGCGGCGACGGCTTGCCGGTCCGCGTGGAAGGAGGCACGAGTCGATGGACTACCCACAAGGGCCGCCCCTGTCGCCAGAGACCTTGGCGGCCCAGGCCCTCGGCGACGTCGACCCGTCGTCCGGCGGGCTGACGCCGTCCATCAACCCGTCCACGACCTACGAGCAGCAACCGGACGGCTCCTACCGGCAGGACCGTATCTACACCCGCGCCGACAACCCGACCTACGAGCACGCCGAGGGCCTGCTGGCCGCGCTCGAGGGCGCCGGGTGTGCCTGCGCGCTGTTCGCCTCCGGGATGGCAGCCGCCACCGCGGTCTTCCAGTCCCTTCTGCCGGGCGACCACGTCCTGGCCTCCCGGGTGCTGTACTGGGGCGTGCGCAAGTGGCTGGCCGAGTTCGCCCTTGCCTGGGGCCTGGACGTGGAGTTCGTCGACAGCACCGACCTGCAGGCCGTGGCGGCCGCACTCCGTCCTGGCCGGACCCGGCTGGTGTGGGTCGAGACGCCGGCAAACCCCATGTGGGAGGTCACCGACCTCGCCGCCGTCTGCGAGCTGGCCCACGCCGCCGGCGCCAGGGTGGCGGTCGACAACACCGTGGCGACCCCGGTGCACACCAGGCCCATGGAGTTCGGCGCCGACCTGGTCGTCCACTCCGCCACCAAGTACCTCAACGGCCACAGCGACGTGCTGGCCGGTGCGGTGCTTACCGCCCGCCGCGACCCGTTCTGGGAGCGGATCCGCTCCTGGCGGCGCAACGCCGGCGCCGTCCCCGGCCCGTTCGAGGCCTGGCTGCTGCAACGCGGCATGCGGACGCTGTTCCTGCGGGTGCGGCGTGCCTCCGACAGCGCCCTTGCCATCGCCAGCCACTTCCAGGATCACCCCGCGCTGCACGCCGTGCTGTACCCGGGGCTGCCGTCACACCCGGGCCACCAGGTCGCGGCCCGCCAGATGCGCGACGGGTTCGGCGGGATGCTGTCGATCCGGCTGGCGGGCGGGGCCGAGCAGGCCATGGCGGTGCTGCCCGCCGTCCGCGTGTTCAAGCGGGCCACCTCGCTGGGCGGGGTCGAGAGCCTCATCGAGCACCGGCGCAGCACGGAGGGACCGTCCTCCCCGGTGCCCGACGACCTGCTGCGCCTGTCGATCGGCATCGAAGCCCCCGAAGACCTGGTGGCCGACCTCGAGGCCGCGCTCGCTGCGGCGCGTCGGGCGCCACTGACCATGCCCACCACGACCCCAGGCACCGGGGCACCAACAGGCTGACCAGGAGGCCGTTCCAGGATGGACGCGATCGACCTGGCCGACAGGGTGACGGCCGCGCTGCGGCGCAGCATCCTCCCGGCGGTCGTCGCCCGCGGAGGAACCGTCCGGGTCGTGGGGGTCGAGGACGGCGTCGCGAACCTCGAGGTCCACGGCTCCCCCGGGGCCGTCCTCCCGCTGGCCTCCCGCATCGAGGGCCTGCTCCGTGCCGCCGTCCCCGAGGTCACCGCCGTGCGGATCGTCAGCCCTGGCGCCCAAGCGGCGCCGGGCGGCCACGGCCGGCACCTCAGCGACCGGGTCCGCGGCGTCCTGGACGCGGAGATCAATCCGGTGGTCGCCGCCCACGGCGGCCGGGTGACCCTGGTCGGGGTCGACCAGGGTTGGGTCCGTATCCGCCTGGAAGGTGGGTGCCAGGGCTGCAGCTTGGCGGAGGTGACCGTGCGGCAGGGCATCGAGCCGCTGCTGCGGGCGCGCGTTCCGGAGATGGTCGGCCTGGCCGACGTCACCGACCACCAGGCGGGGACCAAACCGTTCTTCTCCGCCGAGAAGCGGTGACCAGCGTGGAAAGGTTGACATGGCGCGCGTGCTGCTGCTGGTCCCCGCCCGCACCTACCGGGCGACCGACTTCCTCGTCGCGGCCAACCGGCTGGGACTGGACCTGGTGGTCGGCAGCGACGGGGCACTGCCGCTCGACCGTCGCCTCGTCGTCCGGGTCGACCCGAGCGACCTGCGGGGCAGCGTCGACCGGCTGGTAGCCCGCAGCGGACCGGTCGACGCGGTCGTCGCCGTGGACACCCCGATGCTGGCCCTGGCCGCAGCGGTCGCAGCCCGCATGGGACTTCCCCACAACCCCGTCGAGGCGGTGACGGCCGCAACCGACAAGGCCGCCCAGCGACGCCGCTGGGCCGCCGCCGGCGTGGCCCAGCCAGCGTTCCAGGTCATCCTCGCCGGCGCGCCGGAGCGTGCCTTGAAGGACGCGGCGGCCCGGGTGGGGTTCCCCTGCGTGGTCAAGGCGGTGTCGCTGAGCGGCAGCCAAGGGGTGCTGCGAGCCGACGACGAGAATGGCGCGGGCGCCGCGGCAAGGCGGATCCGGCAGATCCTGGCTCGCGCCGGGCGGCCGGAGACCGAGCCCCTGCTCGTCGAGGAGTATGTGCCTGGATCGGAGCTGAGCATCGACGGGCTGCTGAGCGACGGGAACCTGACGGTCATCGCGGTGTTCGACAAGCCGGACACCCCACCAGGCCCCACCTTCGAGGAGACCGTGCTGGTCACCCCGTCCCAGCTGCCGCAGCCGCTCCTCTCAGACACCCTCGGGACCGCCGGGCGCGCCGCCGCCGCGCTCGGGCTCCGCCACGGCCCCATCCACGCCGAGCTGCGGCTCGACGCCCGTGACCGGCCCGCCATGCTCGAACTGGCAGCCCGCTCGATCGGTGGCCTGTGCTCGCGCGCCCTGCGCTTCCCAGACGGGATGAGCCTCGAAGAGCTGGTGCTGGCCAATGCCCTGGGCCGCCGCGTGGCGCCCCCTCGCCTGGTCCGCAGCGCCGGCGTGCTGATGCTGCCGGTGGAGCGTGCGGGCGTGCTCCGGGCCGTGGACGGCAGGACCGACGCCGCAGCCGTCCGGGGGATCACGGGCCTTTCGGTCACCATCCCGCTGGGCCAGGTCGTCCAACCGCTCCCGGAAGGTGACCAGTACCTGGGCTTCCTCTTCGCCGAAGCCGCCACGCACCATGAGGTCGAGGAGGCACTCCGCGCCGCCCGCCAGCGGCTGCGCGTCACCATCCAGTGATCGGATGGCGGCCGGCGGCCGGATTCCGCTCCACCTTCCCTTCGCCCGACGCCAGGCCACACGGGCCGGGCCGGACGAGCGGGGACGCCGGGTGGCGGCAGAAGCTGTTCGCGGGCCGTTTGCGCATGTCATCAGCGATGATCGGGGCCAGGTGGGGATGGGAGGGGATTGGTGGGGAACGATGCTGAGCTGACTTGCGAACCCGCAGCTCATAGGCCATGCGGCACTTTCCGCACCCGACGGGGATCATGCGCCAGTACGAGCACGGGTCGGACGGCAGCGGCGCGACGGGCTGCTGAGGGGCCTGCTGGCCGGACGAGTTCATGCCGCCGCCCGACGGGCGTTAGCGAGGCTCCGCCGGGGCGACGTCGATGACCGGAAGCGTCTTGGCAACCGCGGCCATGTGTCGGTAGCGCGCGGCCGGTGACATGCCCATGAAGTGCAGGGCATGCGGATGGCTAACGACTGGCCGGTCGGCGTAGGACTGGGCGCTGCTGTTGAACACGTTCTCGCCTGTGCGCCCACCGAGATAGGGCTGATTCCAGCCGGGAGGCAGCCAGCTCGTACCGGCGAGGAACTGGTTGCCGCGACCCGGGCGTGCCCAGTAGTAGCGCTCGTCGCCACGATCCCAATCGAGCGCGGCCAAGACGGCACCCTGGTCAGCCCACGGGCCGGGCTGGGGTCCCGCAGTCCCGACCGCGTCCAGGAAGGCGAACGCCGCGGGGCAAGACCGCAGCAGCCACACCCCGGTGTTGGGGTTGACCCGGTGCTCGCACGGAACCTGTTCCATGACCAACGCCTGGAAGTGGTCAGGATGCAGATGCGACGCAGGGTCCTCGTCATCGCGTGTCAGCAGGATGTCAGCATCCAGCCACAGCGCCAGCGGGAAGGTAGCCAGCGCCTCGCGGAGAAGCCCGATCTTCGCCCACTTGGCCTGCTGGGCACTCGGATCTGCGCCGGCGCCGTCGGTGGACAGATCCTCTGCGAGGACGGCATACCCCCACCGACGTGCGAACCGGTGGAAGGTCGGCAGCGCCAGTTCGTGCAGGATGGCGCGCATCTGCGGACCGGCCGCTGTGACAACCGCCCCGTAGGGTCGCGCAGACCGCGCCCGCCGTACACTGCCGGCAGTGGACACACGCATCACCACGGAATCCCTTCCGCTCCCCCGTATTACACGGCGGCGGGCTGACACGCAGGCATCCTCGAAGCAACCACGAGGAGAACCGCGCGCCACCACCCGATGAAACTCGCCACGCACGGCTCGGCGCTCACCGTTCCCAGCGCCGCTGGTGGCCCTACTGCACGAGCGCCAGCTCTGCGAACGCGACTGCCAGCCGGCGGGTCATCGGCTCCTCGACCGCCAGATCGTAGTGCCCTCGGCGGACGTTCCGGACCAAGGCATTTCCGGCGAGCACGATCCTGGCGCTGCGGTCCTGCTGCATGCCCCGCATCGGCCGCAGCCTCGCCTCAGAGCGTATTTCCGACCTTTGAGGGGCTCTTGCTGCTCGGTCTGCTCTTGGCGCTGCTCGGCTGGCACGTGGCTACCGGGTTATGAGGATTCAGCCCAGCCGAGGTTGACCGCCATCCGACGAAGGACGTCGATGGTCGCGGCGTACTGCTCGAGGGTGATGCCCGCGGTGAGCCGCTCTCGGCTGTGCGAGACCTTCCCGAGGAGCTCGGCATGCGCCGCGGCGCCGGCTTCGGTCATGGTGCTCGTCGTCCGTCCAGGCGAGCCAGCTGCGGGCATGCAGGTCGTCGAGGACCGGGCGGGTCGTCGTCTCGCCGCCGCCGAGGAACGGCGCCAGGACCGTGTCGGTCTGCTGGACGGTCGCCGGCCCTGCCTGTAGC
>WNFV01004752.1_pt1 | contig 20328 bp, 21 predicted proteins | sample 5400101 | NCBI WGS metagenome assembly WNFV01 (sample SAMN13153361, study PRJNA577476) | soil metagenome | isolation source: 115 cm soil or saprolite under grassland replicate 1 | place: USA:California | collected 2016-06-15 | reverse complement strand
GAGACGCGCCGGATCACGAGCGACCTCAGCGACCGTCGGTCCGGGATGGGTCGGGGCCCGACCTGCTGCTGCTCGCGAAGCCGGAATACGCCGGAGGCATGCCCGGCGTCCTCAAGAACGGCCTCGACTGGCTCGTCGGGTCAACGGTCATGTCCGGCATGGCTGCCGTCGTCGCCAACGCCGCGCCCAGCAGCGGCCGAGGGCACAAACTACGCCGGTACCTACCAGACGCCGAGCGCCGGCTTGTGGACAGCCTCGGTCGGGGACATCCCTGGCATTCTGGCGCGAGCTGCTGCACACTTCGAGCGCGGAGCCGTCTGATTGAGTGTCCACCACGACAGTGCGGCGTGTTCGTACCGTCGAGACCCTGGCGGCAGGGCTCTCGAACCGTCTGCCGGTCGCGCTCGCGGCTTGGCTTCCGAACGAGGTGCCTGCCGTCGGGTCTCGCCGTGGCCTGGCTCCGTGGCCCGACCTCGACGAGGCCGGGCGGCGGGTATTGGGGATCCAGACCAAGCTGCATCAATGGGCGACCGACGACCCTCATCGTCGGTTCGATGACCTGTTCAACCTCGTCGTCGATCCCGCCTTCCTGGTGGTGGCGTGGGATCGGGTGCGGGGGAATCGGGGGGCACGGTCCGCAGGAGTCGCTTCGCTCATCCCCTGCAGACGACTGCCTCGACGCGAGTGCTCCGTGGATCATGCGGACAGGCCGGACCGCCCCCGACCTGCAAGCTCAGGTGCCCGGTGACCGCGGCTTCACGGTCTGCGATTCCGAGGGCAACTTCTGGGCCTTCGGGACGGAGGGCGCCACCACTGAGCATCCATCGGTGAGGGCGCGAGTGGCACCACCACCCCCGACCGGGCGCCATCACCATTGCACTAGTGCGGGCGGCCGCGGTCCAATGCCGGTGTGACGGGCGCACGTGCGGGGATGGCTGCCGTTTCGCTGTTCGCGCTGAGCGAGTGGCGGTCACGGTGGCGGTCTCACATCGTGATCGCCGTGCTGATGACGGTGACGGTGGGGGTCACTGTTGCCACGTTGACGGGAGCGTCCCGCTCGCAGTCGGCGTTCGACCGGTTGCGAGGGCGTACTCGACACCGACGTGGCCATCGAGTTGTTCCTGCGACCGGCGGGCACCGAGTACTTCCCCGACTTCCAGCTCCTGGCGCTCGCTCCGCTGGAACCTCGAGGCACGGACCAACTCGACCGGCCGGTGATCGTTGACGGACGCGACGTCGACCCTCTGCACGCGGATGAGGTGGCGCTGAGCGAACCGCTGGCTCGTGAGCTCGGCGCCGAGGTCGGCGACGTTGTGGCGCTGGAGTCGATGACGAACGAGTGGATCGAGCTCGCGTTCAACGGCGCCAATCAAGGCGCTCCCGACGGGCCGAAGGTCGACGCCACCGTGGTGGGCATTGCCCGCAGCCCCGCCGACTTCAGCCGGCTGCAGGCGTTGCTCTACCTCAGCCCGGCGTTCGTTGAGCGCTACGGCGACGACATGCGCACCTATACGATCCTGCGGGCGCGGGTGACCCCTGCCGTGCTTCGCGCCGCCGTCGCGGGCGAGGGTCTCGGCGGCGACCTTGGAGGCGACGAGGTTGGCCCGTCGCCCTTCATCGACGACACGTCAACGGAGGACGGGCTGGCGACGATCGCCGGCGCGTTGCGCATCCTCGCTGCCGCAGCCGCGCTGGCCGGCGCCGTCGCCATCGCGTTGGGCTCGCTCCGTGCCAGCCGGGCCGCCCTTTCCGACGGCGCGGCGTTGCGCGCCGTCGGGTTCACGCGCCGCCAACAAGTTCAGGCGGCGGTTGTGATCCTTCTCCCGTGGCTCGTCGCGGGAGCCGTCGCCGGCGTCGCGGCCGGCGTCATCGCATCGCCCGTCGCGTTGCGTGGTCTGGCGCGTGCGGCGGATCCGTCGCCCGATGCCATCGACGTGAACGTGGCGGTGCTCGCCGCGGTCGCCGGGGGCGCGCTGGTCGCCGGCCTCGCCGTGCTGGTGCTCGGAGGACGCCTGGCTACCGCGCGGCGGGCCTCCCGGGCGACGGTCGTTCCGCGGCTGTTCGCACTGCGGCGGCCGCTGCCCGCCGTCATCGGTGTACGTGACGCGCTGTTCGGCAGCGCCAACCGCGGTGGGTGGGCGAGCCGGGCCGCGCTCGGGGTGGGCGCGGTCGGGGTCGCGGCGGCGGTGGGGGCACTGGTGGTGAGCGCGTCGATCTCACGGCTGCAGACGGATCCCACGCTCACGGGGCAAGCGGCGGCGCGGGTCGTCGACAGCGGGGAGAGCATCGACACCTACGACGAGGTGCTCGATCGGCTTGAGAGCGACGAGCGCGTCGCGTTGCTCGCCGGCATTCACGTGCTGTTCGAGATCGAGGTCGACGGCCGCGGCGGCACGAACACGCTGGCGATCGATCTGCAGCGCGGGGAAATCGGCGCGTCGGTCATCGAGGGCCGCATCCCGTCGGCACCCGACGAGGTTGCACTCGGCCCGGCGTCGCTCGACCGGATCGGCAAGGACGTGGGCGATCGCGTCACATTGCGCGGCGAGGCCGGCGAGGCCGAGCTCGAGATCGTCGGATCGATCCTGTTCCCCGAGGGCGACTTCTCCCACGACGAGGGCATCGCCATCACCGCGGAGGCCGGTGATCGGCTGGTGGGCGACGTGCGGTCGGTCGGTCTGCACCAAGTGCTGTTCGACTGGCGCGAGGGCGTTGACGCCGAGGCCGCCGATCACGACGTCGGCTTCGACGTGCTCACCAACGACGCCGCGCTCCAGCCGGCCACCGTCACCAACCTCGGCGAGGTGGTCGCCCTGCCGCGGTTCCTCGCCGCCTTCGTGGCACTGCTCGCGCTGGTTTCGCTCCTGCACGCGGTGGCGGTGGCGTTGCGGAGCCGGTCGAAGGAGCTGGTGACGATGCGCGCCCTCGGCATGACAGCACGCGGCACGGCCGGCGTGCTCAGCACCCACGTCGCGGTGCTGGCCGGGGTCGCGTTATTGGCCGGCCTGCCCCTCGGGCTCGCTGTCGGTCGCACCGTATGGAGGCCCATCGCCGAGGGCGCCCACGTGATCGTGCTCGCGGTCTGGCCGTCGGAGTCGATCGGGTACGTCGTGGGGATCGGCGGCCTCGCTGCTGTCGTTCTCGCCACCATCGCCGCGTGGCGCGTGCGGCGATTGCGCCCGGTCGAGCTGTTGCGCACGGAGTAGATCGCACGGAACGAGATCGCGCTGCGGGGGTTCCGATCGCGCTTTGGTGAACATGGCACGCCAGAACGCGAAGTCGCTCTCCTCGGATGTCGTCCGGCGCGACTGGTGATGAGCCTGAATGGCTTCTCCGCTGTCCTCCCCATAGCGATGCGGCTGCGGACAAAGCTGCGCCTGTCGCTGTAGTGGCCGTCGCTGCACTCGTTCAACGAGGTCGGCCACCTGGCCTGAGGGCGGGTGAACGCGAGCTGGGGCTGGCACCCCCGCGCGGGCGCCAGCCCCACGTGTCCATCGGCCGGGTACCTGGCCCGGACAAGGGTTCCGGATCGACCGGCTACGACGGCGAGCCCACCGCCGTCAGCCGAATCATCGTGGTACCCGACGGCGCCCACCGAAGACCGAAGGGTGATCGCCTTCACCCATGGGACCGTCGGCGTCGCCACCAACTGCAGCCCGTCCCTCCAAGGCCCCGATGCGCTCGGCGTCTACGAAGGACTCGACGAGTTACTCGCCGCCGGCTACGTCCTCGCTGCCATCGACTACCAGGGCCTCGGCACCCCTGGACCCCACCCGTGTCTCGTCGGGCGAGCCGAGGGCATGAATGCGCTCGACAGCGTGCGCGCCGCCCACGAACTCGCCCAGGCCCACGCCGGCACCGACTTGCCGTGTGGGGCCACTCCCAAGGCGAGCAAGCCGCGCTGTTCACCGGGCAGCTCGCCGCCAGCTACGCCCCCGTCCGAGCCCCATGGAGATCGGCGCAGCTCTTGCGTGATGGCGGTCGAGCGTGAAGCCCACATCGTCAAGGGTCTTCGCCTCGATCATGAAGTGGTATAGCTGCGCCTCCCGCGCGCCGACCAGTGCCAGGCTGTGGTGACGCCGGTTGCAGTGCGAGAACACCACGTCGTGGTCACCGCCGGCCATGTAGTCACTGACTCGGAAGCCGAGCGTGGTCCTGTAGAAGTCGAAGGCTTCGGTAAACGCCGGTGTTCCGAGACGATGTGGCCGAGACCACCGCTGCCGGTGACGAAGCCGGAGATACCCATCGGCGAGACGTGAATCCACGAATCGACGTTGGCGGGTCGCTGTCGTCCTTGTCCATTTGTGGTCTGCCACCGCCCCCGGACAGGACGCGAGGGTCAGCGACGTCGTGACGGCGACACGCGACGGCCTGCTTCACGTGGACGACGCGGCCGACGCCTAGCTCTGCCACTCGCTGGGCGTTGCGGTCGCACCTATTGACGGCGCACCGGCGAGCTCGAGCCCGTGCAGAACCGGCGTCTGGGCGTCAAGGTTCGTGCGACTGGAGCGTTCGATGAAGTTGCAAGCGCGGCCCCGCTTTGACATTCGCCATGCGCCGTCTGGCGCTGCAATCGAGGGCACGGTTCAAGACCCCCTTCGCCGGCATGGCGGCGTCCGCCGGCGTGCGACTCGGACGCGGCTGACCCGTGTACCACTCGACCGAGATGATCGGCGGCGCTTCGGTCCGCCGATCGCCGAGCCTTCGAGTAGTGCTTGACCAGCACTCCGGGCCCGTGTCCTTGACGCTGGGCAACCATGCTGATGTTGAAGCCGGCGTCGAGCAGTTCACTCGACGTGAACTTCCGTAGTGCAAGGATCGATCCGTCGAAGTCGAGGTCGAGCCCGCGCTGTCGGGCACGCTCGCGGCGTTCGGCCGAGGCGATGGCGAACATCGCCCAGCGTTGCGTGCGACCGAGCCGGGCGCCGATCTCCGAGAGCGACAGTCCGCCCTTGGGTGCCGGCCCGTGTGCGGCCGTCGTTCGCTCGCTGGGCGGGAGACGGAACAACCGCAGCGCTTCGTCCTCCAGAGCGATGACCTCGGGGCGCTTGTTCGCGATGCCGAGATGCTCCTTGAGGATGCCAACCCGCTTCGTCACGAAGTCGGGCGGCATCGGCTTCGAGCAGTCCTCGGCAAGGCTGAACACGAAGGGATCGTCGGCCATCGGGACACCCAACGCTTCAACCCGCTCGTCCATCTCGTCGCAATGGCGTCGGAGCATCGCCATCGTCCCGGCGTCGATGTGAACCGTGCGCTCGCGGCGCGTCTTCGTCGTCTTCACCCGCTTGCCTTCGTCGATGGCCGCGTCGACGACGAGCCGGCTGTCTTTCCACTTCACGCGCGACCGGCGGAGCCCGACCAGCTCGCCGCGGCGCATGCCAGTGACGGCGCCGAGCACGAGTAGCGGCGCGACCTCGGGGATGACCGTGACGGCTTCGGTCAGCAGCAGCGAGAGTTCGTCGACCTCGGGTGGCGTCCGCTCGCGGGCCACGTATGCGCTCGTCGGCAGCTCGAACTCGGTCATCGGGTTGTGAGTCGTCATCCCACGGCGCTTTGCCCACCGGAAGAACGGCCCGTAGAGGCTCTTCGCCTGGTTCATGCGTGACCGGCTCACGCCGGCGCGGCGCATGCGGCCGAAGATGCCATCGAGGTCGCTGAGTTCGACGTCGCGAACCCGTTGGCTCCCGATGTGTGGCGCGAACCGCCGCTTGTGGAGCTTCCGGTAGTCGTCGACGGTCTTCGTCTCGCGGGCCTTCTCCTCGGCGAGGTGCTGTGTGAGGAAGCGCTCGACCGCCTCGTCCATGGTCAGCTCCCGGGTCGGGCGCTCGACCGGAGGCGGCGCCCACACCACTTCGGCAACAAACAGCGCCAGCTCTCGGGCCGCAGCGGCGGCGGTGTCGACATGCACGGTGCGGCTGACGCGTCGCTGCGTGCCGTTCGGGTTGGTGCCCAACGTGATCGTCAGCTTCCAGACGCCCGGACGTATCTCCCGTCGCGAACCTGCGCCCGGAAGTGCCCGGGCGCCGTTGACACGCCGGCGGCTCTGCCCACACTTGGTTAGCGAGAGGTGCTCGATGCGGACGCAGCTCGGGGACAGGGGGCACGGCTCGACGTCACGGCCGGCCGGCACCGCGCCGTGCGCGAGTTCCCACGCGACGACGATCGCGGGAACTGTGCGGTCGTCGACCTTGAGCTTGCCACTGCCGGTCGGTCGGCGCGAGCCCATCCAGAGGTGGTGCTCGCCGGTGCGGTCGACCTTGGCCTCGAACCGTGATGCGAGCTTCGCCAGGCGCGCCTCCCGCGCAGGCTCAGACTCGTGGGCACCGTCCTTCGCCGTGCCCGGCTCCTTCCGGCACCGCGGGTGTCCCGAGGTGTCTCGTGAAGTGTCCCAGGAGGACCCAGGAGGTGTCCAGCACCTGCAAGCGCTACGGTGCTGAGGCGGGACACCTCGAGGAGGCCGGGGATGAGCCTCTGACCTGCTACTTTACCGTGCGCCCCCTGGGATTCGAACCCAGAACCTGCGGATTAAGAGACCGCCCCGCTTGGTCTACCGCGTGACGCCCAGGACGCTGACGTGGCGTCCTGTCTACGAGTTCGTCTACCGCGTGGTGTCTGGTACACCTCGTAGCACCGAGCTAAGCACCTGGAGTAGCACCTGATACTTGACCGGTCTCAACCATCGGTGATCGCGGTCCTCGAGGCGAGGTAACGGAGGCGTGACCACCAGATGACCGTTCGCGCAGCCCGGCTTCAGCCGAAATGCAGGATGGGCCAGCCGGCGGCGACGGCCGCGTCTCGCAGCCCGCGGTCGGGGTTTACGGCGACAGCGGTGCCGCAGGCGCGCAGCACCGGCAGATCCGACGCGGAGTCGGCGTAAGCGGTGGCGTCGTGGAGGTCGCAGCGCCCGAGAGTCTGCTCGAGCCGGGTGAGCTTGCCGGCCCCGTGGCAGAACGGACCGGCGAGCAGCCCCGTGTAGCGACCCTCGACTACCTCGGCGACGGTGCCGACCGCAGTGATCGTCGAGTCGAGTGCCGCGGCCACCGCCGCGACGAGTTCCTGCGGGCTCGACGACAGCAACACCACCCGGTGCCCATCGTGGAGATGGCGCTCGAGGAGCCATCGCGCACCCGGGTACACGTCGGCGGCGATCGCGGGCGCGATGCGCCCGACGACGTCCAGCAGCGGTGCTTGGTCCACACCGGCCGCGGCGTGCAACAGCGAGGTGCGCAACCGGTCGATCGCCGCGGGGCCGAGGCCCCGGGCCGCGAACACCGCGTCGCGCACAAGGTGCCCGGCTAGCTCGGTCCGGCGCACCAGGCGCGCCTCGGCGAGCGAACGTGCCAGCCGAGCCAGGCTCGACCCACGCACCAGGGTGCGATCGAGGTCGAACACGGCGAGACCTGTGGCCAGTGCTGCGCCCGGCGACGGGGGTGACGCCTGTACGGAACCGACCATCGTCCGCCAGTGTGACCGCCGCGTCTTGCCGGACAGCATCGTGATGGCAACGCCAAGATGAAGGTCATGCGGCGCGTGCGACGCCGGGGGACCTTCGCCTCTGTCATCGTCGGCGCCGGCTCCCTACCGTGGGTCGCGACCACACCCGCCAGACGGAGGGAGACCGAGATGACCGCGGGTCCACTGGAGCGGCGAGGCGATACCCGCGACGGAGCGCGGACGTCCCACATCGATGCCACCGTCGACACACTGCGGCGCCGCCACCCCGACATCGAACCCGATCGTCTCCGCACCTGGGTGGTCGACGAGTTCGAGGCGCATCGGCACAGCCGCGTCCAACGCTTCCTGCCCATCCTCGTGTCACGGTCCATCGAAGACCGCCTCCGCGGCGAGCGCCGCTGACCGCGTCAACTTTGTGTTGCCCGGACGTCGGCTGCCAAGGCTCAACGCTCCACCGGTTCGGTGCTTCGGGGCGGTCCTCGTCGTGGAAGGCCACCGCGGCTGACTCCGCCGCTCCGTGATGCCGGTCGGCGCGGTGACGCCCCAGCTGTGCTAACGCGGTGCCATGGCGATCGCGATCTACTTCAACCCAGAAGGAATGTCCGCTGCGAAGTACGACGACATCATGAAGAAGCTCGCCGCAGCGGGACAGGGACAACCCAAGGGCCGGACCCACCACTCGACTTTCGGGCCTGAGGATCGGCTGATGGTCTACGACGTGTGGGACTCACAAGAGGACTTCGACGCGTTCGGCCAGACGCTCATGCCGATTCTCGCGGAGGCTGGTGTTGACCCAGGTCAGCCCGATGTGATGCCGGTGCACAACATCGTGCAGTAGCCCTGTCTGGGTCAAGGAGTCGGTCGTTCCGATTGGGGTCCCGCCTTCGCGGCCGATCATTCAGTCGATGGCGGTGTCTTCCAGTCGATGGACACGCCCTCGGTCGCGGCGGGGTGTTCCCGCAGCCAGCCTCGAGCGAACGGGCACCACGGCACGACGACCAGGCCGTTCTGTCGGGCGAGGTCGAGCGCGGCGGTGACGAGCCGTGCGCCGGTGCCCTGTCCTCGGAAAGCGTCGGGCACCTCGGTGTGGAGCAGGTACAGGTGGGTGGCGTCACGGTCGTAGACCAGCTCGGCTTCGTCGTCGTCGGTGCGCACGACGAGCCGTCCGCCCATGGCGTCGTTGGTGACGATGACGTCGCTCATTGTTGGTAGCCCTCGACGGTCTGCTCGGCCCGGACTATCGCGTCGGCGGGATCGGCGCCGGCGTCGCGGCGGGCGCGCCGCTGGCGCAGGAGATCCCAGCATTGGTCGAGGGTGATCTCGATCTGGCCGAGGCGTGCGCGGTCTTCGTCAGTCAGCCCGCGCCCGGGTCGTTCGAGCTGGTGTTCCTCGTCGACGAGGGACGTGATCCTCTGCATGATGTCGGTGTCGTCCATGTGCACCTCCGTGCGAGTCAAGAGAGTCGGGGGAGGTCGGCGAGCTCGAGCGCCCACGCGGGACGATGCGGCGCATCGATCGGACCGACCGCCGCGGCAGGGAAGCCGTCGATCTCGACCCCGTCGCCGAAGGTCGATCGCTGCTTGACGACGGCGCCAGCGCGAACGACACACGCCGCGCCGATGGCGCTGCCGTCGCACACGATGGCACCGGGCTCGATGACCGACCCGGCGCCGATGCGGCAGCCGTGGATCATCGCGCCGGGACCGACGATCACGCCGTCGCCGAGAATGAGCTCGTTGTCGGGGAGCAGATGGAGCACGGTGTTCTCGAGGATCTGGACGTCGCTCCCGATCCGCACCGGCCCGTGGGAGTCGCCGATGATCTTGACGCCGGCGCCGATGATCGTGCGGTCGCCGACGACGACGTCGCCGGTGATCTCGGCGGTCGGGAACAGCACGGCGCTGGCGGCGATCGTCGGGGCGATGCCGCGGTAGTCGTAGAGCTGGCCCATCGCGAGCCCCTCCAGTCGAGGTCCGATCGTGTTGGCGGTGTGTGGCGGGAGGGATAGGTCGCCGCCGCGGAGTCCGCGGAGCCGCTCCAGGTCGGCATCGGACACGGCGCGGATCACCCGTGCCGGCCGGCCGACGGCGACGACGTCGTCCGGGAGCGTCATGCCCGTGGGCACGAGTGTTCCTTCGCCGAGGAAGACCCGTTTGCCGAGCCGCGCGCCCGGCATGAGGAGCGACGCGTTGCCGATCTCGCACAGGTCGCCGACGACGGCGCCAGCGACAGGCAGCGATGACCGAAGGTTGTGCGGCGACCGATGACGGTCGGCATCGCTGGTGTCCCGATGACGACCGAGTTCTCGAGGACGGCCGAACCGGTGCCGATCTGCACCATGCCGTCGCGCGAGCGAACGACAGCGCCTTCTGACACCAAGGCACCGTCACCGAGCTGCGCAGTTCCGATCACGACGGCAGACCGCGCGATCTCCGGCGTCGGTGCAACCGTGATGTCCCGGCCGGCGTGCGCTTGCTCATGGATGCGCGAAGGACGGGGCGCCGTCGACCAGGAACATGGCGTCGTCGAGGTAGCAGTACCACCAGTCTTCGCCGGGCTCGTAGGACTGGATGAGCGGATGTCCGGTGGTCCGGAAATGTGCGGTGGCGTGACGGTTGGGCGAGTTGTCGCAGCAGCCGACGTGCCCGCAGGTCATGCACATGCGCAGGTGCACCCACTGCCCGCCGATCCGCAGGCAGTCCTCGCAGCCGGTGCTGCTCGGCTCGACACTCGCGGCTCGGTCGAGATGGGTGCAGCTCTGGGTCATCGGGAGGAGTTGACCACGTTCTGGCCGTAGGCGCGTGGGGCGAGCGCGTCGGCCGGTACGACGCCGAGGCGGCCGGCTTGAAAGTCCTCGATGGCTTGGACGATCTCCTCGCGGGTGTTCATCACGAACGGGCCGTAGTGGGCGATCGGCGCCCGGATCGGGAGGCCGCCGAGCAGCACGACCTCGAGCGGACCCCCTCGCTCGTCGGCGGCGGTCACGACGAGGTGATCGCCGCCGCCGAACACGGCGAGGTCGCCGCCCTCGATAGGCCGGGCCTCCGCGCCGGCCGTGCCGTGCCCGGCAAGGACGTACGCGAATGCGCTGAACGCTGGGTTCCACGCCACCGCGAGCTGCGCTCCCGCTGCGAGGGTCACGTGCGCGTAGGCAATCGGCGTGTGCGTCACGCCCGTACCCTGGTAGCCGCCGAGGTCGCCGGCGATGAGCCGGACGAGCGCGCCACCGTCGTGAGTGGTGAGCAGCCGGAGTGACTCCTGGTGGATCAGCTGGTAACGGGGTGTCTCCATCTTTTGCGCGGACGGAAGGTTGACCCAGAGCTGGACCGCCTGGAACAGCCCGCCCAGCTTGTAGAGCCGCTCGGTCGGGAGCTCTTCGTGCTGGATGCCGCCGCCGGCGGTCATCCACTGCGTTTCGCCCGCGCCGATGACGCCGCCGCCACCGGTGGTGTCGCGATGCGAGATCTCGCCGTCGAGCATGTAGGTGACCGTCTCGAACCCGCGGTGGGGATGCCATGGCGCGCCCTTGGCCTCGCCCGCTCCGTTCACGGTCGGGCCTGCGTGGTCGAGAAGTAGGAAGGGGTCCGCCTCCGCCATGGACAGCGAGCCCGGGAACGGTCGGCGGATCGGGATGCCGGCGCCCTCGGTGCTGGTGTGAGCGGCGACGACCTTCGTAACAGGTCGTGCGCGTGACCGGTGGGGGTCGGGCACGGGGAGGCGCGGCAGTGCGAGCGTGTCGTCGACGGTGATGGCTGGCACCGTGGTTCCTCAGGCAGCCGCGGTCTGTGCCGTTGCGATGGCTTGGACGGCGAGCTCGATGCGGGCGGTCTTGCCGACGAGCAGACCGCCGGTCTCGAGCGCCATATTCCAGGTGAGCCCGAAGTCCTCGCGGTTGACCTCCGTTGCCGCGCTGAACCCGATGCGCTCGTCACCCGCGGGGGAGACGTCGGCACCGTCGAAGTCGACCTGCAGGGTCACCGGTCGGGTGATGCCGTGCACGGTCAGGTCGCCCACGACCTCCCAGGTGGCGTTCGGAAGGGCGCGTACGAGCGTCGAGCGGAAGGTGATGGTCGGGAACTCGTCGACGTCGAAGAAGTCGGCGCTGCGGAGGTGGTTGTCGCGGTCGGCATTCCCGGTGCTCACGCTGGCCGCGCCGATCTCGACCTCGACGTGGGAGTCCTCCGGGTTCTCGGCGATCGTGATCTGGCCCTTCACATCGGTGAACCGGCCGCGAACCTTGGTGATCATCAGATGGCGGCCGACGAACTCGACTTGTGTGTGCGCCCCGTCGATCTCATAGGCACCCGCGACCGGTACGGACCGGTCGTCGTGGGTGCGGAGCACGCTGACTGAACGTTCCGACATGGCAACTCCTCCATTCCTCCATAACTTGAAGGTTCAAGTCAATGAGGCCTCAACATATTCCCAATGACTTGAACGGTCAAGTGACTGTCGTAGGATGGCGTTGTGGCTCGCACGACGATGGGGGCAGGGAAGCCGAGGTGGCTGACCCGGGAAGAGGAGGCGGCGTGGCGGTCGGTGGCCGCGGCGGTCCACAAGCTCCGCTCGGCGCTGGAGTGCCAGCTGGAGCGAGAATCGGACTTGAGCTTCATCGAGTACTACGCGCTGGCCCGACTATCGGACGAGTCCGATCATCGGTTGCGCATGAGCGAGCTGGCGATGCTCACGAACGCGTCGTTGTCTCGACTCTCCCACCTGATCAAGCGGCTCGAGTCCTGGGGACTCGTCCGGCGCGAGCCCGATCCGACGGATGGGCGGTTCACGATCGCCATCCTCACCGACGCCGGCTACGACAAGCTCGTGGCCAGTGCCCCCGCACATGTGGCCTGCGTACGCGACCTGGTCATCGACGAGTTCAGCGTGGCCGAGCTGGCGCAGCTGCGAGGCATGTGTGACCGCATCGCCGCCCGGATCGACGCGTCGGAGTGGAAGCACGACCTCGGCTGACGGTCACCCGTGGAAGGGACGCCCGCTCGATGTTCGCGGTGGACAAGGCCGGGAGAGAGTTGAGCTCGGGATGCCTGACCTTCGGGGTCGGCAACCGAAGAGGATCTTGCTCCGACCTTGCATCGACGTGCACCGACACGTCACTCACCCCACTGGGACCGCCGATACCCGCCACTGATCCAGTCGGCAACGAGTCGGCCGTAGTCATCGGCGGCTTGTTCCCATGCGAAGTGTCCCGCATCGAGACGATGGATCTCGCTATGGGGAAGGAGGTCGTCGAGATACTCGTTGTTCGACCACGGCACGAGGTCGTCGTGACCGCCGGCGAGGATCTGGGTCGGGGTCGTGATCGACGGCAACAGATCGCGCAGCACGGGGTTCTGCTCGGGGTAGTGCCGCACGAAGCGCGCGGACTCCGCGAAGCGCCCGAGGTCGTAGGCGCTGACGTAGTCCTCGTGGACTTCGGCTTCTGTTGCGCTCGCGGCTGCGGCCTCGACGGCGGCGCTGATGTTGGTTCGGGCGTCGAGTTCCCGCACGACGTCCAGGCTCGGCGCTTCGATGATGTTCTTGAGCGCGCCGCCCGCTTCGATCGGGAAGCGGACCGCGCCGCCGCCGATGGTGAGGCTCGTGACTCGTTGCGGGGAGTTCGCGGCGAGGAATAGCGCGGCGGCCGTTCCAACGTCGGGCCCGACGATGTGTGGGGCTCCGAGGCCCCACTCGTCGATCAGGCGGGCGAGGAACGCTCCCGCGCTGTCGGGGGCAATCAGTTCCGGGCGACCGTCGGAGTGGCCGAACCCGGGCAGGTCGATGGCGACCGCCCGCCCGAGAGCTGCGACGCGGTCCCAGATGCGGCGAAAGGCCCACAGGCTCTCGGGCCACGGCGACAACAGCAGCACGGTGGTGTCGGACTCCGCCTTGTTGTCGGCGAATCGCACTCGCACCCCGTCACTGACTCGGAAGTAGGTCGTCATCGACGAAAGCTGAACTGTTATCACCGACGTTCTCCCTTGTTCTGTCTTGGTTTCGGTTTCAGGCGACGAGCTCGGTCGACCCGGGCGCGTACTCGAGGATCTCGAAGATGTCGTTCATGGGCTCGGGCTGTCGAGCGGTCGCGAGTGATGCGGCGATCGCGGCGGCCGCGATGAGTGCGGTGGCGGCGAGGTACCCGGTGGCGACCGTGGCGAGGTCGAGGCCGATCACGCTGGCGGCGAGTCCGGCAACGACGACGGGGACGCTCATCGCCAGATAGGAGACGGACAGGTACGCGGATGTCACCCCGCCCCGGGCACGGTCCGGCGCGATGGCCTGGATGGTGGCCATCGTATTGGGTTGGACGATCCCGCCGCCGACGCCGCCGATCATGCCGCCGACGAGCGCGGCGGCGAGCCCACCGATGCGGGGTGACAGGGCGAAGACCGCGAGTCCGGCCGGGATGAGCGCGATGCCGATTCGCAGTACGCCCGCCTTCTCGTGATGGCGCCGGAGGAGGATCTGCGTGAGGCCGTTGGTCAACACGACCGCGCCGGCGAAGAGGCCGGCGATGATCGGCTGGGAGATCTGGATCCCGAGTTGTTCGTGCAGGAACGACGGTGACAGCCCGAGGATCCAACCCATGAACATCCACCCGGACGCCGACGCCAGCGTGGTGGCCCCCCACGTACGTCGGATCGACGACGGCACGTGGAGAACCGGCGGGCGAACCTGATCGCCGTTAATCGCGGGGCGCGTCTCAGGGATGCGCAGGAGCGCGAGCGCGAGCGCGACGGCGAGGACGATGTCGAGCAGGAACGGCGCGACGGTCGGTGACGAGGCGACGGTGGCGAGCGCGCCGCTGACGAGCGGCCCGAGGGTCAGCCCGGCGGCGACGGCGGCCATGGCCGCGAGCGCGCCGCGGCTGGCGTGTTGCTTGGGATGCAGCTCACGGATCGTCACCGTCGTGGCGGACATGACGAGCCCGGCGGCGATGCCGTAGATGATCTCGCCCGCGAAGAGCCACCGACGTTGCGCGCCGCGGCGAACGCAATCGAGCTGACTGCGGTGATGGCCATGCCGGCAACGAGCGCCGGCCGACGGCCGACGCGATCGGTGATCCGGCCGAGGGTCAGCATGGCGGGGATCAACGCCGCCACGTACACGCTGAACAGCAGCGTCACCGTCGCTGCGCCGAAGTGGTAGCGCTGCGCGTACATCGGGAACAGCGGTGTCGGGAAGTTGCTCGCGGCCAACACGAGCACCTGGGTGGCGATCGCCAGCCGGAAGCTCGTGCGCCGCGACCAGGTGCGCCGCCCGGCCCCGGCTACGGCCCCGGGCCGAGGGATGAGGGCCACCAGGCTGGTCGTCGTCGTCAACACAGCGCCTCCTCGAACAGACAGGTCTGTCTGGTGCTTGAATATAGACAGACCTGTCTGTATCGTCAAGACATGATTGCAACCACCGAGAGCGGCTCGCCTCGAGACCGCCTACTGGCCGCCGCCAGCGAGCTGTTCTACGAGCGAGGCGTCCACACCGTCGGCATCGACACGATCATCGAGCGCGCCGGCGTCGCGAAGGCCAGCCTCTACAGCAGCTTCGGGAGCAAGGACGGACTCGTCCGCGCCTACCTCGAGGCCCGCCACCAGACACGACGAGCGCGCCTGACAGCCGAGATCGAGCGTCATCAGGACCCGAAAGAGCGTCTGCTCGCCATCTTCGACGTGCTCGCCGCAACCGTCGCCCAACCCGGCTTCCGCGGCTGCGCGTTCGCGAACGCGGTCGCCGAGTCCGAACTCGACAGCGCCGCCGCCGACGTCACCCGCGGCGTTCGTCGCTGGCTGCTCGACACCACGGTCGAGCTGACCACCGCGCTCGGCGCCGCCGACCCGGCCGGGCTGGCCAGACAGCTCACCCTGCTCTACGACGGCGCGCTCGCGCAGTCGAGGCTCGACCCAACCCCAGCGGCCGCCGAAGCAGCGAGAGCCGCAGCGAACGCTCTTGTGGACGCGGCACTGCGCGCTGGTCGGCGCTAGCCATCGACGCGTCGCGGCAAGCTCCCCGTAGCGTTCCGGCCGTGGCTGACGACCTGATCGCATTTTCGATGCTCGACGCGGCGCAGATCTCGGCGCTCGAGGCACTCGGCGCGCGCCGACGGGTTGAACCGGGCGATCTCCTGTACCGGGAGGGCGACGCGACCTACGACTTCTTTGTCGTGCTCAGCGGCGAGGTGGAGATCGTGACTGGCATCGGAAACGACGAAAAGGTCGTCGCGCGTCACGGGCCTGGCCGGTTCCTCGGTGAGCTCAACCTGCTGACCGGCCTGCGGGTGTTCGTCACGGCGCGCGTCACGCAGCCGGGTCAGGTGCTCGCCGTGCCTGCGGCGCAGCTGCGTCACGTCATCGCCACGCAACCGGGGTTGAGCGACGTGATTCTCGCCGGGTTCATCGCCCGTCGGACCGAGTTGATGTCGGGTGCGAGCACGTCGATTCGAGTCATCGGGTCGAGGTTCTCGCCCGAGACGGGCAGCATCCGCGAGTTCCTCTTTCGTAGCCGCATCCCGCACGCCTGGCTCGACCCCGAGCACGACAGCGACGTCGAAGCGTTGCTGCGCGAGTTCGCAGTCGAGCCTTCTGAGCTTCCGGTGGTCATCGCCACGGGTTCGGTGTTGCGCCGGCCCACCGTCGGCGTGCTCGCCGAGTATCTCGGGATCACGGTGGCCAACCTCCCGGACCGCTGCTTCGACCTGGTCGTCGTCGGCGGCGGTCCCGCCGGACTGGCCGCCGCGGTGTACGGCGCGTCCGAGGGGCTGACGACCCTCGGCCTCGAGGCAACGGCCGTTGGAGGCCAGGCCGGCAGCAGCTCGCGCATCGAGAACTACCTCGGCTTTCCCACCGGTATCTCCGGTGGTGACCTGACCCAGCGCGCCGTGGTGCAGGCCGAGAAGTTCGGCGCGGCGCTGACGAGCCCGTGCGCCGCGACCGGTCTACGCGAGCACGGCGGTCACCTCATCGTCCGGTTGGCCGACGGCACCGATGTCGCCGGACGAGCGGTCATCGTTGCGAGCGGCGCGCGTTATCGGCGACTCGACGCGGCCGGTCTCGAGGAGTTCGAGTGCAAGGGCGTCTACTACGCGGCCACCGAGGCCGAGGTTCGTCAGTGCACACCTGCTCCGGTGATCGTCGTCGGTGGCGGCAACTCCGCCGGCCAAGCGGCGCTCTTCCTCGCCGAGGCGGGCAGTCCGGTCACGATCGTGATCCGGCGCGCTGATCTCAACGAGAGCATGTCCCGCTATCTCGTCGATCGCATCGTGGAACACCCGGGCATCGACGTGAGACCGAGCACCACGGTGCTCGAGCTCGACGGCAGCGACCTACTCGAGCGCGTCGTGCTCGCCGACCCGGAAGGAACGACCACCGTGGCCTGTGGCGCGCTCTTCTCGTTCATCGGCGCCGAACCGGCATCGGACTGGCTGTCGGGCTGCGCCGCGCTCGACGACCACGGCTTCGTGCTCACCGATCGATCGCTGACCGACGACGATCTCGACGAGCGGTGGAACGCCGGTCGCATGCCGCTTCCGTTCGAGACCAGCCACCCCGGCTTGTTCGCAGTGGGCGACGTCCGCTCCGGATCGACGAAGCGCGTCGCCGCGGCCGTCGGCGAAGGGTCCGCAGCCGTGCGATCGGTCCACGAGTACCTCGCGTTCTCGAGTTGAGAGGATCCACACATGATCGAACTCTGCCGCGAAGGATCAGATGGCGCCGCCCGCTTCGCGATGTTCGCGAAGGAGCTCGGCCGCGAGGGACCCGCGAGGCGCGGCCGCGTCGGATCGAGCCGCGTGCTTGATGATCGCGTCGGCGATGGAGCGATCTCCAGCGGGTCGCGGGTAGGCGTTGAACACCTCCTGCCGCAGTTGGTTCGTGACCGGATCCTCTGTCTGGCCGATGTCGATGAAGACGCCTCGGTGGGTGAGGTAGGTCAGCAGGCCGCGCCGGTCGGCGATGCCGATGCATGCGTGCAGTGCGATCGCCTCCCAGACTTTGTCGACGTCGGTTTCCGCGACACCTTGCGTCCTCAGCACAGCGGCAGCGAGATCGGCGCCCTCCACCTCGAAGCGAGCCTGACCCGGCGCGTGCTCACCGAGTCCGAGGTCGTGCATCACGGTGGCCGCGAAGAGCAGGTCCTCGTCGTACGCCACATCGTTGAGACAGCCTTCATGGTCGGCGAGCAACCGGGCGAACAGGAAGCTGCGGATGCTGTGGTCGACGATGGGTTGGCTCTCCGACGATCGGGCGAGCGCAAGGCTTGCAACAGTGGCCCGAGAGCCTTTGATCGCTACTATCGGGCCATGATCGCTCTGCGGCGGCATAGCGTCGTTGTGCTCGTACTGCCCGGTGTGCTCCCGCTCGAGTTCGGAGCGGCCACGCAGATCTTCGCCCGCGACCCTCACTACGACCTGTCGGTGTGCGCGGAAGCGCGAACGGTTCCCGGCTCGGGCTTCACGATCACGACCGCGGCCGGCCTCGAACGGCTCAAACGCGCCGAGACGGTGATCATCCCGGGCTACGAGGATGTCGATGCCGTGGTGACGACTGCTGCGCTCGACGCGCTACGCACGGCACACGCGAACGGCGTCCGCCTCGTATCGATCTGCACGGGAGCGTTCGCCCTCGCCGCGGCGGGCGTGCTCAACGGACGGCGCGCCACGACGCACTGGCGATGGACCGACGAGCTGCAGCGCCGCTTTCCCGAGATCGAGGTGCTGCCGAACCGCCTCTTCGTCGACGACGGCGATCTCCTTACCTCCGCCGGTGTCACCACTGGCATCGACCTGTGTCTCCATCTGATCCGTCATGACCACGGCGCGGCCGCGGCCAACACACGCGCCCGCTACCTGGTCGCACCACCACAGCGCCATGGCGGACAAGCCCAGTACGTCGAGCGGCTGGCGCGGTCCGAAGAGAACGGCAACGAGCTTGATTCGCTTCGCGAGTGGATGCGGGGGAATCTCGCGCTGCCGCTCGACCTCGACCTGCTCGCTCAGCGCGCGCACATGTCCCGGCGAACACTCACGCGCCGGTTTCGCGAGGAGACGGGAGCGGCTCCCATGGCGTGGCTCACCGATGCACGCCTCGACCGCGCCCGCGAGCTGCTGGAGACGACGGCCGAGCCCGTCGAAAAGATCGGTCGCCTCACCGGTCTCGGCGCGCCAGCATCAGTTCGAGCGGCGTTTCACCGGCGCGTCGGCACCTCGCCCCAGGAATACCGCTCCCTCTTCCGCCACCTTGCGACCTCGGGTTGATCCCTTGTATCCCGAAGGCGATCGGGTCCTTCAGGTCAGCAACCCCACGAAGAGGTCAGTCTCCGGGATCGGCGCGCCGGTCGTGTCGTGCGCTCTGATGAAGCTCTCCTCGCCGAAGAGCGCGCAGAACGCCTCCGTAGGGAGGCGACCCCAGAACGACTCCTCGATCTGGCTGGCGTGGGTGGCGAGCGCGAGTCGCTTTCGTTCGACAAAGCGACCGACGTCGATCGCGGTCGTGATGCGCGCCTCGACCGCGTCCATCATGCGTAGCTGTTCAGGATCAGGGTGTGGGATCTGCGAGAGATCAGCGCCCTGCTCCTCGAGCACCGCTCGGAACCGCTCGAACATGCTCCGACGGAACGCTGTGAAATACGCCTTGCGGGGAATTCCCGTTCGCGCGACCGCGGCCATCGCGACGCGGCTCGCGTGGACGTGATCGGGATGGTCGTAGCCACCGAGCTCGTCGTAGGTGACCACCACGTCGGGTTGATACCGCTCGAACAGACCAGAGAGGCGTTCGGCGGCATCGTCGACGGCGACGTTGCAGAACACGTTGGGCCGGTCCTTGTGCTCCCAATCGACCATGCCCGAGTCGTGATATCCGAGCAGCTCGAGATGCGCGACGCCGAGTGTCTCGCACGCCCGCTCAAGCTCGCTGAGGCGGACTCGCGCGACCTCGGCCTCGTCGTGGCCCTCGTCTCCGGGCTTGATCCCGCCCGGAGCATCGCCGAGCTCGCCGTTCGTGCACGTGACGACCATGGTTCGCACGCCCTCGCTCGAGTACCGGGCGAGTACGCCGCCGATCAGCATCACCGGGCCGGCCAGCGCGGCTACCGGCGGCGCGGGCTATGGCGTAGTTGACACCTGAGGCGGTGCTGACGTGGTCGGGGTCGGCGGAGGCCATGACGGTGGCGGTGAGCGGAGCGACGAAGGTGACGAGCCCGCATCCCAACAGGAGTGCGGCGGGCAGCACGTCGGTGGCCCAGTTCGGGGAGGGTCCGATGCGGGTGAGCAGCAGGAGGCCGGCCGCGGTCACCAGCGGACCGACAGTCAGCTGGATCGTCGGGCCGATGTGCTGCGCGAGCGCGCCCGATCGTGCCGAGAGCAGGAGCATGAGGACGGTGGCAGGAAGCATCGCCACTCCCGCCTGGAGCGCGGTCCATCCGGCCGCGACCTGGAGTTCGTAGGCGACGAGGAAGAAGGTGAGGCCGATGGAGGCGTAGAGGAAGACGGTGCCGATGTTGACCACGGTGAACGTGCGGCTCCCGAAGAGGGATGGTGGAACAAGCGGCGTCGCGGCGCGGCGGAGGTGAAGTACGAACATGACCATGGCGCCGATGGCGACGGCAAACGCTGCGACAACTGCGGCATCATCCCAGCCGCGCGGACCGACCTCGGTCAGCGCCCACGTAACCGCGGCCAGACCGACGACCGCATACCCTGCGCCGCGAATATCGAGCCGCCCGGTGGCATGTGCGTCTTTGGTCTCGGGCACGGCGGCGCGGGCTATGGCGTAGTTGACACCTGAGGCGGTGCTGACGTGGTCGGGGTCGGCGGAGGCCATGACGGTGGCGGTGAGCGGAGCGACGAAGGTGACGAGCCCGCATCCCAACAGGAGTGCGGCGGGCAGCACG
>WNFV01009542.1_pt1 | contig 20329 bp, 21 predicted proteins | sample 5400101 | NCBI WGS metagenome assembly WNFV01 (sample SAMN13153361, study PRJNA577476) | soil metagenome | isolation source: 115 cm soil or saprolite under grassland replicate 1 | place: USA:California | collected 2016-06-15 | reverse complement strand
GAACGGCATAGGGGCGACCGGGAATTGCCCGGCCGTCCCCTGCCACACCACCGGACGTGCGGGTCCGCATCCGGCGGTTCGAAACGTTGAGGTCACGCGGCAAGCCGGGGGACTCCCAGCTCGTCGAAGTAGCGGTTCGGCAGCGCGATGTTGATCACCATCGCCGACGACTTCCACCAGCTCTGTGCGTTCGCGGCAGCCTTGTGGGCCTTTGCCTCGGAGATTCCACGGGCGCGCAACTCCCGAAGGACCGTGCGCCCCCGTCGCCAGTGTTTCAGGTGGAGGACTCGTAAGCGATGGCGAATCCACTCGTCCAGGGCGCGGAAGACCCCCGGAGTTTCTGCTCGGCCAAAGTATACTTTCCAGCCGGTCAGGTAGCTCCGAAGTTCTTCCACCACGTGCGCAATGCTGCGACCGCGAGTGCGCGCGGTGATCGCTCGCACGCGGTCTTTCATCGCGCCAAGGGCTTTGTCGGCCACGCGTCGCTTGATCACACCGCCCGGGCCCGCCCAAAAGCTGTACCCCAGGAATCGGCGCGAGAAGACCGACGCGACCGCGCTCTTGGACTCGTTGACACGCAACCGGAGTTTGCCATACAGACGCCGTAGCAGCTGCATCACCCGTTCGCCCGCTCGCTTGGACTTCACATACACGTTGCAGTCGTCTGCATAACGAGCAAACGCATGTCCGCGTCGCTCCAGTTCCTTGTCGACTTCATCCAACAGCACATTGGCTGCCAACGGAGACAAGGGACCTCCCTGCGGAGTTCCCTCGTGCCGCTCTATCACCACACCGTTCGCAAGGATTCCCGCGTTCAAGTAGCGACGGATGAGCCCCAAGACCCGGCGATCCTCGATGCGTTCCGCCAGCTTTCCCATCAACACATCGTGGTTGACGCGATCAAAGAACGTTTCCAAATCGACGTCGACCACCACCCGGCGTCCTTCGTGGACGTAGCGTTGCGCAGCGCTGATGGCGTCGCGAGCACTTCGTCCTGGACGGAAGCCGTAGCTGTGTTTTGAGAAACTAGGGTCGATCCGAGGTTGCAGGACCTGCAGCAGGGCCTGCTGGATGAATCGGTCGAGCGCAGTGGGAATCCCCAACTTTCTGACCCCTCCTCCGCTCTTTGGAATCTCGTGTTGGCGCACTACTTGGGGCTGGTAGGTGCCCGCGAGCAGTTGCTCCCGTAGCTCCGGCCAGTGTTCCCTTAGATACGTCGGCAATTGATCCACCGTCATCCCGTCCACGCCAGGACTCCCCTTGTTCTGCTTCACTCGCTTCAGTGCAGCCAGAAGGTTGCGGCGTTCGACCGCCGCTTCCATCAGGTTGCTCGTGCCTGAGCGCTCGTTTCCATGCGCCGCCGTCGGTGTTTCCCCACGGCTCGAGGCCCTCGGGGCTTCACCCTTGCTCCCTCGTGCTCGACTATGTCGCGGCGGCTCAGTCAAACGGGATTTTGTTTTTTCTGTCTTCCGAGTTGGACTTAGGTTCTTTCGTGGCATGAAGGTCTCCCTTCGGACGAGCAAGTTGTCCGTCTGTTTCAGCAGTGGGTGCACCCGCCCTCGCGCAAGTGTAGCGAGGTGTTCATCAATCGACTTTCCGCGCTCATCCGCTGTGCGGGGCGCACGCATGGTTGCAAGGCGGTGTGGGGGCGCATTCTCTTCGTCGAGTCTGGGTCCGTACCTGCCACGAGGGAGGTCGGCCACAGCGAGCACGCCGCGCTCATCCCACTCCAGTTGGATCCTCACGTCCACGCGCTCGGGGGGCGCAGGTCTGGAGGTCTGTCCGGACTTAGCTTCCGGTCGTCACCTCCAGCACATCCTGGGCGCGTCGGCGTGCGAGTGAAGTAGCTCGCGTCCGTACGCGTTGAAACTTTTTGGCCGCTCGTGCCAAGGCCGCAGCCTCCTCCAGCGTCTGATTCGCCGCAACCTCCTTGCCCTGGGCACTTTGCATGCCGACTCGCTCCGGTTGGTAGGTGCTCCCATCACGCCAAAGGGCCCAGAGCACACCGCAGAGCCGTCGTGCCAATGCCACCACAGCAATCGAGCGCTTACTGCGGCGTGCCGCCAGCTGCAGAGCCCACAGACGCAATGGATCGTTGGAAGGCCCAGAGTTCAGAAGGCTTTGAGCGGCCTCGACCAACAGGGAACGCAACATCGGATTGCCGTGCAGGGTGATGTGGCCCAGACGTTTCTTGTCCGTTCCGCCACTGCTGTCTTCGCTGGGTACCAGTCCGATGTACGACTCGACCTGGTGGGCGTTGCGAAAGCGTTTGGGATCGTCGATGACGGCTACGAATGCGGCGGCCACAATCAGCGCCACGCCGGGCACGGTGGCCAAGCGCACGATCTCTGGCTCCCGGGTACACCATGCAACTAACTTCTGATCCGCGGCTGCGATCTGGGCATCGAGTAACGCCAGCACCGGCAAGAGGGGTGCGACCAGGGGTTGCAGCGCAGCGTTGGACTTGGGCGTGGTTCGGAACCTTTCCACAAACCGATCGGTGTCGCACGCTGGGATCCGGCAGCCACGTGCACGAGCATGCCCGCGCACGACCACGACGTACTCAGCTCGCGAGGCCACGAGCGTGGCTCGTACCTGCAGTTGCGCGCGCAGTTCGCGTCGTGCTACCGACAACACATGCGCCTGCGGTACCGCGCCCCGCGCCAATGCATGTGCCAAGGCCTCAGCATCGAGTCGATCGTTTTTGCGTCGATGCTGCCCCACACCGATCCGCTTGGTCCGCGTGGTGTCCAGCATGACGGGCTGATGGCCCCACTGCTCGAGCGTATCATGAACATGCCAAGCCTCTCGGCAGGCTTCAAATGCCACCTTCGCCCGGGGCGTATTCGGACCGAGCAGATCCTTCAACCCTGCCATGGACCGAACCGTTCCGCGGGCCAGCACCTTGCCGGCGGCAATCTCACAGTACGCAATCTGTCTGGCGCCTAGATCCAGTGCTACAGTTCGCATGGCCGAATCCTCCTGGGTCCCACTGAACTGCGCCTCCGAGCGCGCGGGACGCCGAGAGACAGTATCCCTCGGCGGGGATTCGGCCGCTTCCAACGCCCAACTTGAAATCTCTTCGCATCGGGATTCCGATGCGGTCTGTTCTCCCTGGCCACCCGAGTCCGCAGAGCCCCCGCCGGCGGCACCCTCTGCCCCGTCGCCCACACATGGTGTGGGCCGCTGCGCACAGCGCTGGGCAAGCACGGGAGGGGCCCCGCGCGGAGCCACGCGCACCCTTGGGGAGCATGGCGAGCCCGGGGAAGGTCCCGGCTTGCCCAGCGCGAGCACAGCGGCATGCTTCCGTTTCGACGGGGCCTTGCGGCCTGGGTCGAGTGCGGAACGTGTCCGTGCAAGTCGTGACGTGTCTGAAAGCACTGGCGAGACCTCTTCGACGGTCGTCGCAGCTCTTGCAGCCACTTTGCCCGCCGCGACATCCAATCTCTCCGGTTGCCCGGTCATCTGGGGCTGTACGCCTTCGAGACTCATGATCGTTTCGCTCTCCATTTCGTTTAGCCCTTCGCTCTGTCAAACACTTCCGGGGTTCGGGGGTTGCCCTGTCCGGCTTCGACGCGGCTACTACGGCCTCTGCTGACTTCTCGCCCCGTCGCGTGTGCGGCGTCGCCCTTTCAGGCGTAAGACGAGATCTCCCCAGGTAAGAACGCTGACCTTCACAGTACGACTGCACCGATCTACGCCACCACCTCTTGGTCGTAGGGACTCGCGAAACCGAGCACGCTCGCCCCAGGTGTCTATCGGGTTTCTGTTCGTCAGCCCACTGCTTCGCTCCAGGCTTCCTTCAGCTTGCCCTCGCGGGCCGGAGGCTTCTCCCTCCGCCTTGCCCTTCGCTTGGATCGTTACGACCTACTTTCCGGAGGACTTTCACCTCCAAGCCAGCGCCCATGCTGGGCGCACTCGAGTAAGGCGGACCCCCCCTTTCTAGGGGGGGTCCGCCTCCAGACCCACTCCCTTGCTGCCACCAACCTGAGGGCTTCTCTTCTCGATGGGAGAGTCCCTCTCGCTGGGAGGCGATCGGTGCGGGTGGGGCGTGTTGCGACCGGCGCAGGGGTCGGCCGGTGCGGAGCGGTCCGGTGCGTGAAAGGATCAGCGCGTGCAGCGCAAGGGGCCGTGGCGTCCTTGTCGTGTGCGCGGATGGGTTGTCGGGACTGCGTGTCGGGACCCTCCGTGCGCTCAGGCTCCGGCCCGTTCCAGCCACTGCCGCACGGCTTCGGCCACGCCGTCGCTCACGGTACGCCGGGTCGATGCGCAATGCACCGTCAGGCGTGTGCCCAATTCCTCGGGCATGTACGCCACGATTCGCGCCGCGTCGGGTCCGCGTCGGCGACGGACCGTGCCCCTGGCTCGAGACGTCGGGTCAGAAGGTACGAGTGCACTCGTGCTCGGGTGTATGGGTTCACTGATGCGCTCGTTGGGTGGAGCCATGGGGCCGACCGGAATGGCCTCGGCGGTTCCAGCGGATCGCACGAAGCCTTCGGCCAGGGCTGGGTCAGCCACTCGCAGCGGGGGCGGGGGCTTGGGCGGGCTTGCGACGCTCGGCTTTCCCATGCGGACGTTCTCCTCCAATGACTTCGTCAAACAGTGCGCGGACTTCGGCGGCGGCCGGGTCGCGTGGCGCGTACTGCGCGACGCCCTGGCCGACGTTGATCGCCTCCTGGTAGGCGATGCGCGTGAACAGCTCGGTCCTCAGCATGGGTACCCCGACGCCGGCGAGGGCCTCGCGCACGCCCCGTCCGAGCGCAGTGCGGGTCTGCTTGTTGACCACGAGCGCGGCGCGGAGGCCGGGGCGCAGGGTCTGTGCCTTCTGCAGCAGGTCCAGCGATTCGGCCAGAGCCCACGTGTCCGCGCCGCTCGGTCCCGTCGGCAGAAGCGCGAGGTCGGCGACCATGAGCGCGCTTGCGGGCACCTCGCCCAGGCGCGCGGGGCAGTCGATCAGTACAAGGTCATAGCCGGCCGAGACGGCGTCGAGCTGCCCGGGTCGGTGCATTGTTGCGTCCATCGCGATCACTGTCGGGACGGGGCGTTGGTGCTCGACGGCGGTCGCGGCCCATGTCCGCACCGTGGCCTGCCGGTCGCCGTCGACGAGCAGCACCTTGCGGCCGCGCTCAACGCCCTCGGCTGCCAGCGCGATGGCGAGGGTGCTTTTGCCGATCCCGCCTTTCTGCCCGACGCACGCGACGATCATGGTCGGGTGCTTTAGGGCATCAAGTCACGAGATGTCCAGTTTTCGAAAGCATTCGGTGATGGATGCACCGATGCATGGGGGCGTCGAGTCACGAGTGCACTCATGCTCTGGCGCACCTGTGATCAGGCCCTGGTTGCCCTCTTCCGAGACTGTCCGACGCTCGCGCCGGAGCTGCTCCAAGGATGGCGACTGGACAGGCCTACGGCGAGTTGATCGACTTCATGGGCCAGGTCAAGGCGCGGATCGCACGCGAAACGGAGGCCCAGCTTGCCCCAGTGCTCGAGGCCCGGGCCCTTCTGATGTTGCTGGAGGCGCGGGGCCTTCCGGTGAGCGACGCGGTGCGGACGCAGATCGTGACCTGCACGGACTTGGCTACGCTCGATCGCTGGATTGCCCGCGCGGAGACTGCTCGCACCGCGGAAGAGATCGTGGCCGCCGAGTAGCTCGCGCCGCGCGCTGGAGACGTGGCTCAGGGGGCCTCCGGCGGTGGCTCTGCGGACTCGGGTGATCTGGGAAAGGCCAATCGCTCGCTCCGACGGTCTCCTGTCGTCGACCGCCTTTGCCTGCACCGTTCTGGATACCAGAAGCGAAGACACCTTTCCTTGGCACTGACATTCTAGAGCGCACTCCGACCATCTTGCGAGGTTCACCAAGCCGGCATCATGGGGTGCCTCTGCCTTCATGCCGATGGGGAATGGCACAACCTGAACCCGACATCACACTGGTTTTCTCGCCGTGCGGTGTCGGCAACGTCTGAAGTTACATTCATGGATGCACCGAGGAAACCACGTCGTGAACGCCGGTGAGGCTTTCATCGTATTTTCTGGTGTCCACACGACAAACTTGTGTAAGGATCTGTTCCAAAATAAACTGTACAATTTGTTGACGAATGTCAAGATGACAGATTGTGGCAGATGTTGAAATAATTCGTAGGAAGTTCGAAGCCCTTCAGGGTGTTATGGATGAGCGTGCACGACGACTGTGGGCCGGTGCCGAGGCGCGTGCCATCGGTTGGGGTGGTGTCCGTGTCGTGGCTCAAGCAACGGGGCTATCACGTGTCACGGTGACTGCCGGCGTGCGTGAGCTGGAAACGGTAAACGGGATGGTCACCCCGCCCAAGGCGCCAGGCGTACGGCTCCGCCGTCTGGGAGGTGGACGCAGATCCCTCGCAGTGACCGATCCTTCGCTGGTTCAGGCGCTGGAGGCGCGGGTCGAGCCAACGACGCGAGGCGATCCGCAATCGCCATTGCGCTGGACGTGCAAGAGCTTGCGAAATCTTGCAGAAGAGTTGACTCGCGATGGCCACGCGCTCAGTCCTCAAACGGTAGGGAGACTGCTGCAGCAACAGGGCTATAGCCTCCAAGCAAACCGCAAGACCCACGAAGGGACGGATCATCCCGACCGCAATGCTCAATTCGAGTACATCAGCCGTCGTGTCCGCGCCTTTCAACGACGCGGCCAGCCCGTGATCTCGGTCGACACGAAGAAAAAAGAGCTGATCGGAGACTTCAAAAACGGTGGTCGAGAATGGCGGCCTCGTGGAACGCCTGAACAGGTGCGGATGCATGACTTCGTGGATCCAATCCTGGGCAAAGCGATCCCGTACGGAGTTTACGATCTTGGGACGAATCAGGGCTGGGTCAACGTAGGCACCGACCACGACACACCCGAGTTCGCAGTGGCGTCCATTCGACAGTGGTGGCGAAGGATGGGTGCCAAGGCGTATCCTGCCGCTCGAGAATTACTGATTACGGCAGATGCCGGAGGCAGTAATGGGTACCGGCCACGCTTGTGGAAGGTAGAGCTTCAACACGTAGCCGACGAGACTGGACTGAAGATCTCTGTCTGTCACTTCCCACCCGGCACGAGCAAGTGGAACAAAATCGAACACCGCATGTTCTGCCACATCACACAGAATTGGCGGGGACGCCCGCTGGTCAACCATGAGGTTGTGGTCCAATTGATTGGCTCTACCCGGACTCGTGCTGGCTTGCAGATTCGTGCACGTCTCGATGCAGGAGACTACCCCAAAGGAATCAAAATCACAGACGATGAGATGAGCGCCCTACGACTCAAGAAAGCATCCTTCCACGGAGAATGGAACTATACATTACTGCCACGAAGTTCTTAGCACAAATTGTACAGTTTATTTTGGAACAGATCCTATGCGGTTCCCAATGCGATCTTGCGCGCTGCACTGTTTCCAGCGCGCGACGTGACAGACACGCGCCGGTTCCTCGAGAAAGCGCCCATCTTCGCTGTGGAAGGCATTCAAGTGACCTTCATACGATCGGTCGCCTTCGTCACTACTATCTCCGATAGATCAAACAGCTTCACAACACGCCTTACCGAAAAGAACCGCGTCATTTTGCGTCGGATGCTGCATCTGTACATGGCCGACAGGTACCGCAGTTATCTGACTGAGTGTTACCACATGGGCAGAAGAGACGGCACGTGCCGCCACACGATGTCATCACCACAGCATTGAACAAGAGGTGAGACACCAAAAATATCCTTGTCAGCATCGACATGGAAAACCTCACGGTAAATCTCCCACTTTGGTAGCACGAAGCCAGAGTAGCGCGAGGCTTGGCGTTCCTTGTGTGGCTTCCTTGTGCTCATCCGTTCCTCCATAGCCTCTCTCGCCTCAGTCGTCGCAACAACCCATCCGTTCATCGTACGACGCTCACCACGACCCATACCGCCACAGCAGCTACACGTAACGAGATCTCCAAACTTAATCACTTATTTCAAGTTTTACACATCAAGGTCATACTTAGAAATATTATGTATGTCTATGGCATCCTCTCGCTCGTCCAGCAAGCGCACCGTACTGCTGCAGGCAAAGGTATCTCCAGAGCTGATCGACGTGCTCGATGACCACGTCGAACGGCTACAAAACCTCTACCCGCAGGCAACAGTCACACGGTCTGCGGTCGTACGGCAGTGGCTCGAGACGGCCTACCATGCGATGGAGGATGGACTTCTCGATCTCGAAGCGAGAGACGAGGAACACGCCACACGCAAACAGAAGAAGGTCAAAGCGTCGAGCAAACTGCAGTACCAACCACCGAAATCATTCGGGTGGGGAGGATCACGCCCGCACCGAAAACGTTGATCAGAGATCCGTGATGAAATCCATCCTGAAGCAAGATCGATCGATGCCATGAGATCAGAGGTCCTCCAACGAGGACACGCGCTGGACGAAACGGCCACACCCGTCGAAGCGGACGCTTGACGGCGTTACTGACAAGGTAGATTGTCGCGATCGACGCAATAGGCTCAGTGCACGGGTGTACTGGGCAGAGGAGCAACAAGGCCTCCGGCAATAGGCGTCTCCCTCTCCTCGCTCATCTTCTTGGCGGGAGTTGACGAGGAGGAGAGTCGCGAGCCGGACTGATCAGGAAAGAAGAGGTTTCCCGATGTCAAAGTACGGTCCCTCTGGCCTCACGAAGCCAGAGCTAAGGGCTACTCTATGCCCTGAGCACGACCCCTGCAAGATCTCCGTGGGCCCCGTCCTGTCCCGCACCGCAGCCCAGGCGAAGACACAAGCCGACACCGAGGTCGCACAGCTGCTCATCGAGACGTTCCAACCGCGAATGGATATCTATGCGGAACGATTCGACGACCCAGCGGCCGTCGATCGATACAACGCCTGGCTCGCCGAGAAGGCGTTCCAGGCGCCCACCGCGGCGCTTGGGTGCTGGAAGCCGGCGGGCAAGAAGGGCGCGCGCAAGCCTGTCACGAAGAAGGCGCTGGCCGTCCACGTGGCTGGCCTCAAGACGTTGGGGTTCTACCCGATGCGGCCCGACGGCACCACGAACTTCATCGGCGTGGACTTCGACAACCACCGTGGTGACAAGACCACGGCCGCGGACCCCCGCGCGGACTACGACGCCACCGTCTTGGTGCTCGATCGCCGTGGCATCCCTTACCTCGGGTGGCACTCCCGTGGCGGTCGAGGCTACTGGGTCGGGCTGCTGCTCCCCGCTGGCACAAGCTCGAGGGCCGCACGCGCCGTGATGCACGGCATCCTCCGCGAAGCGGGCGTGAAGCCGATCGAACAAGGCGGCACCTTCGACGCACTGTTTCCCAAGCAAGACCAACCCAACCCTGCAAATGGTAACCATCCGAATAGCAGTCCAGGCAATCTCTACTGCCTCCCGCTATCGCGGCGATGGGCCGCGAACGACCCGCCGGGAGGGGTGTTCGTAGGGGTCGATCCAAAGAACTGGGACGCCCAGATCGCGCACCTGCGGTCCGCGCAGAGGATCACGCCAGAGCAGTGGGCCGATCTGGTCGCAGCCTATCCAACCGCCGCGGCACCCACGCCGAAGGCGAGGACAAAACGCCCCACCGCACGAGGGACCTCCGGGAAGTCCGAAGCAGGCGAGAGCACAACTCGGCAGATCAGTGTCTGGGAGATTGCTCTGCGCAAGGCGGGCCGGCTCGGGATGGCCCTCGGCGACGGGAAGTACGCGGTGCTGTGTCTCCAGGATGACCAGCACTCGACACCCGATGGCCTTGCTGAGAACGCCAGGGGTTCGTGCGTGCTCCACCCTCCCTGCGATGAACGGAACCTTGGGTACCCGAAGTGCTCGCACGCGCACTGCGCAAACCTGACGCTCGACGACTGGATTGCAGGCGTCGGTCAAGACACATGGGACGATGCCAGACTTGAATCGCGTGGGATGAAGCGCGCGGGGTCTTACCTCGAGCACGACGGCTGTATCTCGACATGGATCCAGTACGAGTCCGGCGAGATCGTGCCAGACCCCGAGGGAGAGCTTGCGAATTTCACCGCGAGAATCGTGGCCGACTGCATCGAATTCGACGGTGAGAAGGAAACGCGATCGTACGAGATCGAGGCATGCGTTCAAGGGGTCACGCGTACCCTCCGCGTTCAGGCTGCGGAGTTTGGAAGCATGGGCTGGGTGGCCACACAGCTAGGCGGTGCGGCGATCATTGCGCCAGGGTACGCTTCGAAAGATCAAGTTCGCGCGGCCGTGCAACGTCTCTCCATCCCGATTGCGGAACGCGAAACCTACACCTTCACGGGCTGGCATGAGATCGAGGGTCGGTTCGTGTACCTGCATGCCGGCGGCGCGATCGGAGCCGAAGGGGATGTACCAGGCGTCGATGTACAGATCGACGGAAGAGCCAAGCTTTTCAAGCTGCCGACTCCGCCGACCGGCGAAGACATGATTCGGTGCGAACGGGCAAGTCTTGACCTCCTCTCGCTCGGACCTGCCGTGGTCTGGGTGCTCGTCATGGGGCTTGTCTATCGAGCGCCGATCGACACCACGTCGGTGACGATGTATCTCAGCGGAGAGCAGACCTTCGGAAAAACGCTCATCGTCTCGCTCGCTCAGAGCCATTACGGTGCAGGATTCAGTGAGACCTGCCTCCCCGCGACGTGGAAGAACTCCACGGCCGCGGCCCTGAACCAGATTCGTAGCGTGATCGGCCATGCCGTCTTCGTCGTGGATGACTATCTGGAAACGGGGAACGACGGCGAGGATAAAGAACTGAGAGCGAAGGTGGAGCGAGTCGTCCGAAACCAGCACTCCGGCGTGGGAGCGCTGCGTCTGGCAAGGGAGACACGGCGCACGGAAGATGAACGTCCGTCACGATCCGCACTGCTCTCTGCTGGCGAGCAGTTGCCACGAGGGCACAGCTTGCGTTCGCGAATGCTGGTGAGCCACATCTCGCAGCGAGTTTCCGTGGACCTTGGTCCACGAAGGGAGATGGCACGACAGGGCGTGTACGCAAGTGCGATGGCAGGGTTCATCCAATGGCTCGCCCCTCGCCTTGCGGAGATCCGCAGCAACAAGGACGCTGAGATCTCAAGACTCGCCGCACAGATCAGCTCCGATCTCGCCGACATGCGTACGGCAACGCTCCTCGCGGACTTGGCGTTCGGAATCCAAACGCGCCTACAGTACGCTCAAGACATCGGCGCCATCACGAACGAAGAAGCTGGATCCATCCAAGAACGTGTCTGTGCGACCATGAAACAGGTCGCTCGGTTACAGGCTGAGAGTCAGAAGTCACAGGACCCCGTTGCCAGGTTCTTCGATCTGGTTGGGCAAGCGATCGCATCTGGAGAGGGGCACCTCACATCGACCGAAGGAATGGCGCCGGACGACCCAGCAGCCCTAGGCTGGGCGTGTCCCCGAAGGGACGAATGGAGGCCACAGGGTGCATCGCTTGGCGTGATCGATGGAGATCTGGTTTGGCTCCATCGAGACGTGGTCATCGCCGCGGTGAAGGGCCTTGCTCAAAGGACTGGCGATCCGTGGAGTCTGAGCACCGAAGAACTGGTCCGGAGGCTTTACGAGAAAAACATGCTCGCAAAGCACGGCATGAATACGAAGAGACAGACTTATTATGCGCAGCGAAGGATTGGCGGAAGAGATACGTCGAAACTGATATGCCTGCGTGCTGTCGATCTCGGTCTTGACCAAAGCAGATCCACGGACGACGAGGAAGTCCCCACCGCTTCATCTCTCAGGCTCGTTCCCGCCTTGCCACCATGCGAGAAGGGCCACGTGCCACCCCGGCCTGAATGCGGAGCGTGCGGTCACTTCTTCGACGATGATGGATCGCTCCGCACGTCGTAGTCGCAGATCCAATCCCTCGGCTTGCCCCGCTCCTTCTCCACCTCCAGATCCGCCCCTGTACCCAACTACCCTGAGAGGCTCGGCGTTATGGCGCCATGACTTGGGGTGGATGGGGTGGGTCAAGGGTGGGTTACCCACCTCATGTTTTACCTCATAAAACATGCTGCAAAATGCATATGAGGTGGGTGAGGTGGGTAAAGAGTGAGTGAGAGAGAATAGAACGTCTCATTTTTCATATTTCTAACGTGAGATGCATGGCGTGACGCACATTCTCATGGGGGGGGGCACTCATGTCTGGGGAACCCACCTCACCCTGTAAAACCATTAACTTTATTGATTTTAATATACAATTCTGAGGTGGGTGATACCCACCTCAATAGCCAGGCTCATCCCAGGATGATGCGTAGGAGGAGACGACCCCCTGCAGGAGGCACCCCATGATTCCACGACCCCCCGCGCTTCCCAGACACCGCGCCACGACACCGCCGGGGCAGATCCTCGCCCGCGGAGACGGCCCTGCTGCTGGCCGAAGCCCTCGGCACCACGCCGCAGCTCTGGATGAACCTTCAGATGAATCACGACTTCTTGGCTGCCGCGCGCCAGCTTGCGGAACGGCGTTCGCGAAGCGCGTAGTCCTGGAGGAGGGCCGCCGAGGGATCCTCTTGTTCCTCTCAGGGGGCCGGAGGTGGAGGCTTGTCGCCGGGGGGCTTGGGCTTTTTCTCAAAGACTTGGAGGTTTGGCTCCAGGAGCACGAACCCGTCTGCGGTCTGAGGTCCCATCTGCCCGGTCAGGGCGGCCACCCACTCGGGGTACTGTGTGGCGGCGGCCTCCAAATTGGCAAAGAGCTTGGGGCGGAGTGTGACGGTGACCGTACGCCCCCCGCAGTCCAACCCAAACTCCTTCCAGCCATTTTGAACGGTCGTGACCCCTGTCGGGAGCTGGTTGATCTTGATGGTGACCTCGAGTTTGCCGGGCGTGGACATGGCGCGCGTCCCATTCTGTTCGCACACAGGCCGTGCGGACGCCAGACCTGATTATCTTCCTCAATTCTTCGATTTTCTCGATGGATTCTCCCGCATCCCATGCAGTTTTCAGACTCTCTAGGCTTGGACTTTGGACTCTCGCCATTGAATAAGGTCTATGGGTGTCACTAGTGGACTGTTCGATAAATATTTTCACATAGTCAGTGGGTATGTCGGGCGAGCCACTCGTCCATCTTGGAACGAGTCCAAGACCACGTGAATGGATGTGCGAAGAGACGGTTGTACTCCCGCCAACTTCCTTGCAGGTGGTCGACAAGGTGCTGATGGCTGGCCCAATCACCGCGTTTCAAATAGCGTTCGCCAAAGGCGCGGAGCAATAACTCGGCTTGATTGAGCCACGAGGCGTGGGCAGGTGTCTGGAGCACGCGCACCTGGGGATAGTCGCGGAGAAACCTGCGTGTGTCGGATCCTACGTGGCTCGCGCCACCGTCCCAGATCAGATGGATCCGGCGCGCGGCCGGATGGGCGCGGAAGAGTTGCCGCAAGGCCGGTTGTAGGTGCGGTCTGTCGTTCGCGTCCAGGCACCACCCATGCATCCGGCCCGAGTGCACGACCAGCGCTACGAGGAAATTGATGGTGCCGTGGCGGATGTACTCGAACTCACGCCGTTCGATCTGGCCAGGTCGCATGGGTCGCGTCGATCGCACCCGTTCGAGGGCCTGCAGGTTGGGCATCTCGTCGAGGCAGACCACCAGCTCGTCTTTCTTTGCCAAGTCGTGGACGCGTTCGTAGCACCAGAGCACGGCCGCTGCACGCTTCCGGAAGGTCGCATCCAGCATCGGGGTCTTCCAGTACCGCGAGCGATGTGGCTGCAAGTCCGCGTACCGCAAGATGAGCGAGACCGTTGAGTGAGCGATCTGGGGGACGATCCTACGCGCCATCGCCTCGAGAGCAAGCGTGCGGGTCGACCAGTGGGTCAGGTGCAGGCCGATCCCAGCCGGCGCACAACACGCCAGTTGCTCAATCTCGACGCGCACCAGGGGGGGAAAGCTCCCTCGGCCGACCGGACCGGGAAGCATCGGCCAACACTGCGACGCCAACCTCTTCATACCGTCGACACACATTCCAGATCGTCCGCCGGGATACCTCCACGTGAGCGGCCAGATCCTCGACCACCGTCGCAGGATCGGTCATCGCGATCAGGATCCTCGCACGACGGGCGATCCGCTGAGCAGTCTTCCCGTCCCGAATCAGTTGGTTCAAGTACGCTCTATCCGCTCCAGGAAGATCGATCAACCGAGGCGGTCGTCTCCTCATGAGTCGTAACATACTGCGTCCCAATGATTATGGGAAAATACTTATCGAACAGTCCACTAGGGTGCTTGATATGGGTGCAATTCTAGGAGGACCTTTGCACAGAGTTGTATGAAGCACTTCGGACGTGCTAGTGGGGGCTGCCATGGGAGCGCCGTTGCGATGGGGGCTCGACGCTGCACCACCCCTCGCAGCTGCCGCGCATCTCGACGGGCTACGACCTGGTGCTCGTCGACGGCGTGCCGCGGATGTCCGAGGTCCTGCGGTCGATCCTGATGTTTGTCGACGTGGCCATCGTCCCGTCTTCGGGAGCGCCGACGGAGACCTGGGCCGCTGGACAGGCCGTCGACCTCATCCGGCAGGCGCAGGGCGTGCGTCCGTCCCTGAAGTGCGCCCTGCTGCTGAACAAGATCCAACCCAATACCGGCATCGGTCGTGCGGCGCGGTCTGCGCTCGAGACCACTGGGATGCCGGTCCTGCGCACCGTGCTGGCGTGGCGTGTCGCGTTCCAGGAGGTCATGGCCAGCGGGCAGGGCATCTGCGACTACGCGCCGTCCAGCCCTGCAGACCTCGAAGTGCGCAAGCTGTTCGCTGAGCTACTGGCCTTGAGCCGAGGAGAGAACCTTGAACCGAAGACTGCCCGACACCAGCCCGCGTCCGGTGCCTCCGCCAGTGGTGCCTGAGGACCTTGCCGTGGCGGATGCATTCGTGCGTGCTTCCGCGCCGTTGTCGTCTCCACAATTGGCTCCAGAATCAGTGATCCAGGAGCACCTAGAGGAGCCCATCGGGATCGGCCCACGGGGTACGAGGAAGGTCTCCGACCTGGGCCCGCGTGGCTACCGTGCTGGGGGTCGGAAGGCCGCGGCCGACGTGGCAGAGGTCGTGCCCGTACGGATGACGGCGTATGTCCGGCCCGAGCAACTCAAGGCGCTCCGTTTCGAGGTCGTGCGGTGCCAGAGCCGCGGGATCCGTGCCGACCTGAGTGCCGTGGTCCGCGAAGCGCTCGACCGGTACCTCTCGATCAAGTGAGCCACACCGTCGAACGCGAAGCGTTCGTCCGGACACTCCCTCTGTGCTGCTTCAGGACGATGATCGACAAAGACAAGACTGCAGAGGAACGGCAGTTCGCCATGGATGTGCAGAAGATCTACGACGACGTGGTGCGGCGCGCGGCTGTCGATACCTTCGACGAACCACCGCATAGGGCTCGTCTGTGGGAGTGTGGACGTAGCCCGTTCGTAGGATTGCTACCAACGGCTGCTTATACAAACCCACAGAATCAGTCTAACAATACAGACTGATTACGTAGGCGATTGTACACGTGGATAGGTAGCCAGCTTTGACGTCCTCAGAGGCTGATCACGGTTCGCCTATGCGCGTGGGTCTGGGCGTAGCAGGGGCTACGCCAACAACAGTCTACATCGATTCATCCTGAGTATCGACGTCTGCATGATATTGCAAGATTAGGCCGGCTTTCGTCTAACACCAAAGCTTGATATAGCTCATCTACGTTGTCAGTAGATGGGGCGGAGCTTCCTCGTCACCCACGCTGATAGGGAGGAAGCCGCGATGATTTCTCGTTTCTCTGCCCTGCTCATGGCGGGCTCTGTGTCCTTTGTGGGATGCACCGCCGAACCGGGAACATCCTCTGGCACCGAACAACAAGTAACGCAGGGCATTACGCGATCTAGCTGTGGACCTGGGTGCACTCTGACTGGAGTTTCGCTCTCAACTGGCTTCGCGTAGCGGCTCCTGGGCGGGGAATTTCGTAGGTGGGGGGAATTTCAGTAAGTTACCAGAACGACGAAGCTCTGCGAAAATGCGTCGGGGCTTCAGCGTGCATTGGGCAGCGCGGAGGATGTCGGGAAAGCTGACTTGGTCCTTGTGTGGATACCACGGGCGGTACGGAAACAGCTCCAGGTCATTCTCGAGACCGGCGTCCACGAACCACAGCACGAGCATGGTATAGACCAGTCCCACAAAGGGAGTGACACGCAGCACTGCGGCCTCCAGGCGCGCCGGTGAGTCCGCCAGTCCGAGCCATTGCTTGGCATCCCTAAAAAAGACTTCAATGGACCACCTGCAGCGTGCACCGCTGAGGATCGCCGTGACCGACAGCGTCACATCGCTCGCAAAGTACACCCGGATCGGGATCGTGCCTGTCTCCATCTTGACGACAAGGATGCGGAACAAGCGCATGCCGCCAACGCTGTACCACTGCGCGTCGAGCATCTTGTACCGCGCCGTGTAGGCTTGCTCGTGGTTTTTGTACGCGCAGGTACGCCACGGCACCTGTGGATCCTGCGCAAGCGCACTGGGCGTCGGCAATCGGTCGCCCTTCTTGCGCGAACGGCCTCGTTGTCCGGGCTTACGTGGTGCGGGAGATGCGGTCAGGGCGGCATCGGGTCGCATCGCGCCGAACCAGGTCACGCGGTCGGGCAATCCCGTGAGCAACGTCGAGTTGCAGTACGCTTGGTCGGCCATGGCGTCGATCCGAAGCGTTGGGAACCATGCCAACACCTGGTCCAGCATCTCGCGGGCCAGTTCGGTTTTCTTCTTGTAGGGAATCCTTGCACGGAGGCAGTCCTTCTCTTGGCGGTAGAGTCGGAAAAGCACCGGCAACGCCCAAGGGCGGCGTGAAAAAGGCAGTGGAAGTGCGACACAGAACACGACCCAACAGTGTCCGAAGCTAAAGACCTTGAGCCCGCGCGTCGAGCGCACGGCATCAAGATGGCAGCCCAGACCGTGAATGCGGGGACCGGTGTGTTGCGCAAGCGTGTCGTCGATCACGACCGGCAACGAAAGGCCGCGCAGACGTGGAACCAGGGCCGCAATCAGCCGCCGGCCGACCTGGTCCGGATCCCACGTGCCGCGCGAGAAGAACCGATGGAACCGCTCGTGATGGAGCACACCGGCCACGCCTGCTGCAACGACCGCGCCGGTCACTGTGTGCGGGCCCTGAACAAGGACCCAGCCGATCAGCAGCAGGACCAGGTTGCAGTAGCCCGGACGCGTGAACGCGGGGCGGACAACTTCCAGCGTTCGCAGAAGTGTGCGAAAAGGGTCGGTGGGCATGGGGTCTCTCGATCGTCGGTTCGTGGTTGTTCCAACGATCGCGGATGCATCCCATGCCCGTCTACTACCCTGTGCTTACCCCTCCAGGAACGGCGAAACTCCAGTCTGATTGAGGGCACCTCAACGCTTGAGGATGGACGAACGTTTCATCGCTCTAAGCGAGTCCTGGCCACGGGGGACATCATCGCGTCGTGGAGCGATTCCACAGGGCGAGTCCTAGCAGTGGACGAGTTCGAGGCAGCGGCACGGACGGCCCGCGCCAACGCGTGGGCCGTCCGCGGTGCGATGACCGCCGGCCTAAAAACTGCCCGCGACCGGATGGCGCCAGGCGCTTTTCTCGATGTCATCGGATGGTTGGCTGTGAGCGAACCACCGCCGAATCGCGCGGCACCCGACATCATGCCGATTCGTCGAGAGATCGACTCGCTCGCAGCGAGGGCGCAATCGATCGCGAGCGGCAGGCCCGGCGTGCGCTTGCGCAATCCTCCAGGAGCGCCACTGATTTACGCCACGGTGGACGCTGCGACGTTAGACGACCTGGCGTTCAGCGGGATGCTTTACCAGCTTGAGATCGATCCGGGGCCAGGACATCCCACGAACACGACCTGGCACCAGAACGTCGGCGCGCATATTCCCAACACCGCCGGGTGGAACGGCAATGGGCGGCGTGTCGCGATCATGGAGGGCTCGCAACCCGATAGTTACACGAACCTGTCCGGGATCGTTGCCACCGCGTCACCGTCTGGCGGCACCTGGTGGCACACGCGCTGGACTACTGGGATCGTCCGCGAGGTCCCGTCGCCCTTCGGTATCGCCCCCTCAGTGGGCATCCTCATTGCTAACTGGGACGGCTTTGGGCCGGGTACGGTCCAGCAGTGGGCGCTCGACAACGGCGCGGATGTGATCAATTTCTCCTGGTCGTTCAACGACGGGAGCAACGGTGGGTTGAGCAGCACGGACCTGTACCACGACTGGCTAATCCTCCAGTTCCCGTACTCACTCTTCTCGTCAACTTCAGGCAACATAATGGATTCGGCGAAGCCGTACATCCAGAACCGTAGCTACAACGCCCTCATCGTCGGTGCCACGGATACGGTGGGTACTGAAATGCGGAGCGACGATGTCATGGCGTCGTTCAGCTCGTGGCGCAACCACTCGACCACGCACGGTGATCGCGAGCTGCCGGAGATCGTGGCGCCCGGCACCTGCGTGACCGCGGGCGGGGTGACCTGCGAGAACGGCACAAGCGCGGCCGCGCCGATAGTATCGGGCGCTATCGCGCTTGTTCGCCATCGCAATCCGTTCGGCGTGGCCGCCGGTAACTGGCCAGAGGCGCAAAAGGCTATGCTGATGGCCACCGCGGACTGTGATCGGGATGGCGTTCGCCTCGACCTCAGTGACACCACAGACGATCGCGATGGCGTGGGCATCCTGAATGTCGCACGCGCGGTCGCGCTTGCCAACCCTGCCAACGCGAACTTCGGGAATACCCCCACGGTTCGCGGCTTCCGGTACGGTAGTATGAATTTCTCGACCGATTTCACTGGGGCAGTCTGGAACGTCGTACCAAAGGTACAGACGGGGGCTACGGGGTGGATCAGCATTGTGCTGACATGGGACGCGACGCCGAATTGCCCGACACCGACCACTTGCACCGGATCCGGCCCGGATGCCGACCTGGATCTCACGATCTTCAACGATGCAACCGGGGCCATCGTTTCGTATAGCGCCTCGTGGGACAACAACTACGAAGTTCTGATCCGGCATCTGTCGCCCAACACGGCCTATCGCCTGCAAGTCTCGAAAGTCTCCAATCGGACTGCGTCCACATACTACGGCTTGGCGTGGGATGTGTTCGCGGACGGCTGTCCGGATCCGACATAGCCGCGGTCCACGAGCGGTTCTGGCGTGGCGTCATCGAGTACGCCACGCAGGAGGATAGGATTATGATGCTTACAATTACAAGACGACTCTGGATCAGTGTCCTCGCAGTACTCACCATCGCGTCGTGCACTTCGAGCGGTACGATGGATTCTGGGCAGGAGCGGACAGACACCAGCGTAGACGCCTCCGTAGCGGACGCAGCGGGTGCGGATGCCTCCGCAGGGCCAGACGGCGCGGGGTCCGACGCCGCGAGTTACACGGACGGGCTCGCAGATTCGGACACGGGGAGAAATGCCTGCGTCTCATCTGGCCAGTACCAGCGAGGCTGCGCGTGCACGGACGCCGCTACAGTGCTTGTAACCGCCTGTGGTCCTGGCGCCGAGTCCCCGTGCTACATCTACGGCAATTCGTGTATCGACCCTGGATTCCTGGAGTGTCGATCGTCAAACTATGCGAGCCATCCTGACCTGCGCGCGCGGTGCGAAGCCTTCTGCAGCGAGGTTATGCGACAGGATGCATCAGGCGGGTGTTCGGTCGGCAACTGACGCCAATTTCTCACTCAGTACATCTCGGCGAAAAAGACTCATTCTGCGCGGTGGAGCGCGGGTAAGGGCGAAGCCTCGAGCGAGTGGCTTGGTCGCGAACTCGGCGAGCATGAGACCGCAATCAGCCCTCCCCGTGGCGCCCGATGACTGTCCTGGTTCCGTTGGAACGGGACGCGCGGGTTCCTTCGGATGGGAGTCCTCCCGTTCCGTACGCCCTGACCGCGTCGCGCAGGTCTGTGCGCGCGGTGTGGGCCTCGCTGAGCGCAGGGGCCCCCGGCCCCGCGGCGTGGTGGCAGCGGGTGCGGGGGGCCCAGGGTCGTCTCCCCGTGGCGCCCGTGTACCCCGGCCGTCCTGGCCAGGGTGGGGCGCCTTTGGGCTAGGGGGCAGGGGGTGCTCGGCTGGCCAGCATCCCAGTAACCATAGCGCACGCATCGGCGCTTGTCAACAGTTCGTTATAACAAACTATCAACAAACTCTCTATTAACACTTTGTTTGTTGAGTGATGGTCTGCTTCGTACTTTTGTTATGATGAATGCTCTCGCTTCGCACTTCGCGAGTCGGGTCCGTGCGCGCTTCGCACTTTGCTTATCCGAGGGGTGCGCGCTTGCCACTTTCGCAAGCCGCCGGCGCATCCATGGCATGACCCTTGCGTGCATTGCTTTTCTTCTGTAAATATGCAAAATTTTGCATATTTACAGA
>WNFV01005272.1_pt1 | contig 20330 bp, 12 predicted proteins | sample 5400101 | NCBI WGS metagenome assembly WNFV01 (sample SAMN13153361, study PRJNA577476) | soil metagenome | isolation source: 115 cm soil or saprolite under grassland replicate 1 | place: USA:California | collected 2016-06-15 | reverse complement strand
AGCAGCACGTGGCCTTCGCGCAACGCTTCGGGGAGATCAACGTCAATCGTTTCTTCAAGGCAGTGGATGGCTATCCCATGATTGCCGAGGTGCGCAAGGAGCCTGAGCAGAAGGGGAACATCGGCGGCAACTGGCACACCGACCACAGTTACGACCAGGCTCCGGCCATGGGATCGATCCTGTATGCCCGCGAGGTGCCGGAGATGGGCGGGGACACGCTGTTCGCGAGCATGTACGCGGCCTACGACACGCTTTCCGACGGGCTCAAGCAGACGCTCGAGAGCTTGCAGGCCGTCCATTCGAGCCGCCACGTTTTCGGCGTCGAGGCTTACGCAGGGCGCGGAGATCTGAAGGGACGATACCTGAATCCTGAGGCGGCCGCGCAGGATGCCGTCCACCCCGTAGTCGTCCGCCATCCCGGCTCGGGGCGCAAGGCCCTCTATGTGAATGCCGCCTTCACCGTCCGTATCGCGGGGTGGACCGACGAGGAGTCACAGCCGCTCTTGAGGTACCTCTACCAGCATGCGGCGCGGCCGGAGTTCTCCTACCGCTTCCAGTGGCGCGAGGGATCGATCGCCTTCTGGGACAACCGCTGCACGTGGCACTACGCGCTCAACGATTACCACGGTCAGCGCCGCCTGATGCACCGGATCACTGTGGAGGGGGTGCCGCTGAGCTGAGGGCCGACTGCCCGAACCCCCTGAGAAAAGGTTCCGAGCAACGAGCCACATGCCGAGTCGCCAGAGGAATCCGAACAGTAGCGGTGCCTCGGGCAGAATGATGATCCCCGCCTAGCTGGATCAGAACGCAATCACGAGTGGAGGCTGCCAATGCCATCGCTCCACGAGCTGCGCCAGCGGCTCAGCGGACTAGTGGCCCCGATCGTCACACCGTTCGACGACAATGGAGCGGTGTCGCTCTCAGGCCTCCGTCACGTCCTCGAGTTCGTGGTAGACGCCGGAGTGGCCGCCGTGATCCCCGGCGACCTCGTCGGAGAGTTCTTCTCGCTCACGCTCGAGGAGCGGCGACTGCTCCTCCAAGAGAGCGTTAACGTAGCTGGCAGCCGGATCGTCGTCATCGCGCTCACAGCCGACGCGAGCCTCGACAACGCGATCACGCTTGCGCAATTCGCCCAGCGGGCGGGCGCTGATGTGATCAAGCTCGCCTTGCCCTACCCCTACACCCCCCCAGAGCCGGTCATCCTCAGCTACTTCCGCAAGCTCGCCGACGCGGTTGAACTACCGTTTATCGTCGAGAGCTCGGACGAACTCGAGATCCCGCTCGGCGTTATTGAGGTCTTGTGCGAGCACCCGCGATTCGCTGGCCTCGAGGAACTTGGTTCAGACGTCAGTCGCCTCGACCAACTCTACCGCGAGTTCTCGGAACGCCTCGTCATCCTCCCGAGCGGGGAGCCGGCGCTGCTGTTCCTCTGTCTGCTAGGCACACCGGGCCTGATCGCCGCCGAGTGCAACTTCGCTCCGGCATTCATGCGTGAGTTTCTGGAGGCCTGCCAACGGCGGGACTTGGACGGCGCCTTGGAGCTCTTCGGAAGGCGCCGCCGCTATCGTGACTTGTTTCGCGACGGCCTCCGTCGAGGGCTCCCCATGTACACGCCCTGGGCAAAGGCGGCGATGGAATTGCTAGGACTGCCCGTTGGCAAGCCCCGTCTACCCAACGAGCCACTCAGCCCCGACGCGCTCCACGCGCTCCGCGCCGCGCTGAGAGCGGAGTTTGGTCTCTCTCCCGTCGCCTGATCTGGGGTGCGGGCCACCCGTGGCATCCTGGCCCGCAACGATCGCCCCTTCGGCCCCTCAACCCTTCTCCGGGTTGTTCGCAACCGGACGGTTACGAACACCAACGACGTACCTTGAACGGGATTCGTATGTGTTTCTACCTTATAAGAGCGGCCACGAGACCAGCATTGTCAGAGGGTTAGGCACAGGTTGCCACGTGCGATTGCCCGTCGGATTGTGGAAGGAGCACAGGATTTTCAGTCCTATTCCCCAAGTCGCGGAAGTGCGCGTAACTATTTGACATGGAACACGAGGCTTCCGACGGCCTCGTGCGCTGGAGTGTGCTCGAGTGATCAGGAATGCGCCTGAGTTAGGCACAACTTGGGCACAAACCGCTCGGGCTCCTACTGGATCAGCTCATTCGCCCGCCCCGCCGGCACGCCGACTGCCGGGCGAGCCTGCCAATCGCCTCTCGCCGAATCGTACTGAGCCGCAGTCGCCCCAACCCGCGCAGCGCTAGACGGCGCCCGCAGGGCAAAGAAGCCCTGGTGTTACCTGCGATGCGGGCGTCCGTCCTGCTCACCGTGTCCGTAGTGTCCGTCGCCGCCAACTGGATACGGCACCGGCACCAGCACGCATCCCGTTACCGAGATGGCGACGGCGCCGACGAGCAGAAGGACGGTTGCGAGGCGCCCAACTGTACCGAGCTTCATGGTTGTCACCTCCCCTCGCACCACCCGGTCTCTCGGAAGAGACGGTTGGTGCACATGGCCGAGCTAGGTCTTGGTTGAAGTGTGCGGTGACGGTGTGAAGTGTGCATGTCTCGCGTGTGATGGAATATGAAGCCGCGACCGCGTGGGTCAGACGAGCAGGATCAGGTCGAGTAGGAGTCCGGGACCCTGTGGGGGAACCCGCTTGGACCGCCACCGCTTTTCAACTGAGCTCTTATCGGCTGGAGTTTTCGCAGGAGTCTTGCTTCCATACGCCGCCGCCCTCGAAGGAGGGGCGTAGCCGTTGAGCCATCTCGTGAAGCGGCGTCTTCGCGGAGGCGCGTCCGATCACTCGGTCCTGGGTCTTGCCGGTGCTGGTCATGGGGAACTCGTCCACGAAGGCCGGCGAGCGCTTGTGAGCGGTCTTTCATCAGGGATTTTGGAGTACTGAGGATTTGACTGGCCTCCAAATGAATTCAGTCGGGTCAGCTTCCTTCTCGGTACGAGTGGTCCACCTTTCGCTGGTCCATCGTCAGCGGCAGCGTAAAGGTGAAAGTGGATCCCTTGCCCACTTCGCTCTGGAGCCAGATCCGGCCGCCGTGGAGCTCAATGAACTTCCGAGAGAGCGCCAGCCCGAGGTCGGTGCCCTCGACCTTCTTGTCTGCCGTCCCTACCTGCCGGAACTCTTCGAAGTGTGGGCCTGGACGTCCTGGACCGAGCCGAACCGTTCGGAGAACGCCGGCCGTTGCGCCGGCCAGCGTCAGGTCGGATTCGTGCCACGGAGCATCGCCTGTATCGTCTGCTCGAGACGTCGCACGCGACGTGACAGGATCGTGAGAATCCGCCTGACGAGGTCCGGGGCCTCGTCCAGCAGGCGCCAGAAGTGGGAACGATCGACGATGAGCAGCCGGAGATCGGTCGTCGCCACGATCGTCGCTGATCGGGGCTCTCCATCGAGCAGGCTCATTTCGCCAAAGAAGTCACCGGGCTGTAGCTGGCTACCCGCTCCGACCGGCGTTCGCACCGCCACCGCGCCATCGATGATGATGAAGAAGGAATCGCCGGGCTCTCCAATCTGCGTGACCACCGTTCCCGCCGGGGCCTCGGCGATCCTCGAGAGCTCGGCGACCCGACGAAGCTCGTCCTCGTTGAACCCGCTGAACAGCGGAACTCGCTGCAGATGCCGGATCCGCGCATCGTGGGAAGGCCCCGTCGCGTCAGCGCGTGCCTGCTCTGCCTCGTCGGGATCATTGAAGGGTACGCGATCGGTGCGTGGATCGAAATCCATACCCGCCTCCTAGGTGTCCCGGTCCGCCTCGGCCTGCTCCAGCCAGAATCGCATGTCCATCTCGCGGTACATCGTCGTCGCGGTGGTGAGGTGCTCCTGAGCTTGCTCGCGCTTGCCCGTGCGCCGGTAGAGCTTACCGAGACCGAGGTGGCAGTGGGCGACGAGCGGGCGAAGGCCCAACTCGCCGGCCAGGGCGATGGCGGCATCGTAGTACCCTTCGGCGCTCGTCGCGTCGGGCCCGGCTGCGGTGATCTCGGCGAGAAGCTGGAGCGTGACCGCCTCGACGTCCCTCAATCCGGACTCGCGACTGTGATTCAGGGCCGCGGCCGCCATCGGGATGGCTCGATCGACCTCCCCCGCCAGGAGCGCCATCTGGACGGCAGTGAGGAAAAGGCTGCGCAGCACGGCCCCGGAATGTATCGACTGGGCTGCCTCTTGGGCTTCGTGCAGGAGGCGCTGTCCTTCGGCGATGTCCCCGGACAGCGCGATCGAGCCCGCGAGGCGTCCCTGCAGGAACGGCACGAGGAAAGGGACATGCCGCTCGCGGCACACCATAAGGCCACGCTGGGCGAGACGGATGGCGTCCTCGAACCGTCCGCGGATCTCGTACGCTATGCTGAGCGCCCAGCACACGACGGCGAGCGTGAAAGGGTGGTCGACCGCTTCGGCCAGCCGGAGCGCCTCGGCGCCTTGTCCGAACGCGGCGTCGAACTCACCCCGGAGCGCGAGCGACGAGGCCCACCGACCCCGGAGCATCGCGGCCGGGTAGTACGCGGTAATGCCAAAGTGCTCCTTCCACAGATCGCCCGCCGACGCATGCAGGACCTGGCTCACGAGGGCATCCAATCGCTGGTGGTCACCCGCGAACATGAGGCTGTCGGCCAGGCAACAGGTCGCGGCCCCCGTGCTGGCAATCAGGCTGCAATAGCTCAGATGCGTGAAGACCCAGCCGAGCCGGGTCTCGTCTCCGATGCTCTGCGCGAGTCGCTCGGCCTCGTTGAGGTGCGTCAAGACCTGGTCGAACTCCCCGAGCGGCCAGAGCGCTGTCCACGTCGCGAGGTGCAAATCGATCTGGTCCTGCTGCGTCTGGGCGGAGTCCGGAAGGTTCGCGAGGACTGCCAGCGCCTGGCCGAATCGCACGACCGCGTCGCGATAGAGCGACCGTGAGGAGGCCCTGGCCCCTGCCTCGCGCAGATAGGTAACCGCCCTTGCCCAGTCCTCGCCGGCGAAGGCGTGGTGGGCGAGCCGCTCGAGCTGCTCGGCAGGGCGGTTAGGGTAGAGCCGCTCCATGGCCTCGACGATGCGGACGTGTAGGGCGCGGCGGCGATCCTGGAGCAGGGCGCCATAGGCGACCTCGTGGGTGAGGGCATGCTTGAAGGTGTACTCGAGGTCTGGGAAGAGCCGGGTCTCGTAAAGGAACTCGGCAGCCTGCAGCCGGGCGAGCCCGTGGGTGAGCGAGTCGTTCGGAAGTTCGGCGACGGCTTGGAGGAGGGCAAGCGGCACGTCCTTGCCGATGGCTGCGGCGGCCTGAAGGAGGCGCTTGTCCTCCGGGACGAGTCGATCGATGCGAGCGGCGAGGAGGGCCTGCACGGTGGCAGGGACCAGGATGCCGGTTACGTCCTTGGCCAGGAGATGGGCGCCACGGGCGCCGATCAGCACACCGGTCTCGACGAGGGTGCGGACGCTCTCCTCGAGGAAGAGCGGGTTGCCCTCGGTCCGCTCGGTCAGCAGACGCTTGAGTGGCTCGAGGCTCGGGTGACGGCCGAGCAGGCCGGCCAGGAGGTCGGCGGCGCTCTCCGGCGGCAGCGGGTCGATACGAAGCTGCCGGTAGTACGTCTTACCGGCCCAGCCGTGCTGGTACTCGGGGCGATAGCTGACCAGGAGGAGCAAGCGGGCGCTCGGCAGGCTCTCGGTGAGCCCATCGAGCAAGGCCTGGGTCTCGGAGTCGATCCAGTGCAGATCCTCGACGAGGATGAGGAGGGGCTGGACCTGGCTCTCGCGCAGGAGGAGCCGCTTGACACCATCGAGGATGCGCTGGCGGCGCTGTGGGGGATCGAGCCGTTCCCACCGGGGATCGTCGACGGGAACGTCGAGGAGGGCCAAGAGAGCAGGCAGCCAGGGCTCGAGCTGGCGGTCCAGGGCGAGAAGCTTGCCGGTCGCCTTCTCGCGGATCCGCCGGCTGTCATCGCGGGCCTCGATCTGGAAGTAGCGCTTCAGCAGGTCGATGACGGGCAGGTAGGCGGTAGCCTTACCGTAGGAGACGGAGCTGGTCTCGAGGATGAGCCAGTCCGCGCTGCGGTGGGAATGAGAGAATTCCCAGTAGAGGCGGGACTTGCCCACGCCGGGCTCGCCGACGACCGCCACGAGCTGACCGTGTCCGCCGCCGGCGCGCTCGAGAGCCTGGCGGAGCTGGGCGAGTTCGGTGTCGCGGCCGACGAAGCGGCTGAGACCCCTCGCGGCAGCCGCATGAAGCCGCGAGCGGACGGCTCCAGCCCCGACCAGCTCGTAGACGTCCACGGCCTCCGCAAGGCCCTTCACCGGGACTGGACCGAGGGGTTTGACCTCGACATAGCCCTCGGCGAGCCGCAATGTCTCGCCAGTTAGCAGGATGGCGCCGGGATCGGCGAGCTGCTCCATGCGCCCCGCCAGATGCGTCGTCTGACCCACAGCGCTGTAGTCCATGTGCAGGTCGCTCCCGATCGCGCGCACGACCACTTCGCCGGAATTTAGGCCCACCCGGATTCGGATGGCGACTCCCTGGCTGTGGCGCACCTCATCGGCGTAGCGCTTCACCGACTCCTGCATCCGGAGCGCCGCGTAGCAGGCGCGCACGGCATGGTCCTCGTGAGCCAGCGGCGCGCCAAAGAGGGCCATGATGCCGTCCCCCATGACCTGATTGACCGTGCCCTCGTAGCGGTGTACGGCCTCCATCAACCGCTCGAGCACGGGGTCGAGCAGCTTGCGCGCCTCCTCGGGATCCCGCTCGGCGATCAGCTCCATCGAACCCTTGAGGTCGGCGAAAAGGACCGTGACCTGCTTGCGCTCTCCTTCGAGGGCAGTCTTGGAGGCGAGGATCTTCTCAGCTAGGTGTTTCGGAGTGTAGGTGTCTGGAGAGGTGACGCGCGGTCGACCCGGTGCAGCGGACAACGGTTGTCCGCATGCGAAACAGAATGCCGCGTCCGGCGGTAGCTCGGCGTTGCACTTGGCACACACTGGGTTGAGACCGGTGCCGCACTTCATACAGAAGTGCGCCTCGGTCGGATTCTCCTGTTGGCAACGGGGACACGTCATACCTCACCCTCCAGAGGCTGAGCGCGATGGATCCGGATTTTTACCGGCCGACTGTTTCCCGAGCGGCAGACAGACTGTTCAAGGAACCTTGAACCCGGAGGCCTCCAATGCCCCCGCAAGCCGGTCGATTAGACGGGGGAACGAGCATGAGCACCCTAGGTGCCTCTAAAGCGAGTGTCAAGGTGATTCCTGCCCTTACTCCGTCCCCCAGGGCCTGCCGCGGCCTCATCAATTGAGAACGGTTCAGGAACGTCGGCCAAGCTGTGTACGGGCCGCGTTCCCGAACGAAGCCGTTCTCCATGAACAACCCAGAAATTACATAGGAGCCGATGACTCAAAGTCTTGCGCCACTAGTTGGGATATCGAAACCGTCGCCAGTCCCGGTACAGCATCGGCCCTTGCAGTCGGGCAGGGCAAATTCACTCGCGGTCAGCGAGGAATACCAGGGTGTCCCTTACGCCTTCAAGTTGGGGTTCGTCGAGTTTGATGACGATGGGTACTTGCTCGACCCGGCGCAGGAGAAAGCGCTCCTCGGAGACATCAAGACGGACGTCGAGCAAGGCCCGGGATTTAACTTGATCGTCCTGTTCGTTCACGGATGGAATCACGACGCAGGAATAAACGATAAAAACGTGGGCTGCTTCCAGGAGTTTCTTCGTGCAGCCGCCGTGATGCAGGGGCGCTACCAGCAACGCAGCGGCCGACCCCATCGCGTATATGGGATCTATGCTGGCTGGCCGGGGGTCGTGTACAGAGACTCCGCGTGGCAACAAGCTACTACGTTCTGGGGCCGGGAAGCCGCGGTCGATCGGCTGGCGGAACGTGGCGAGCTACTGCAGCTGATCAGCAGAATTAGCGCGATCAGAAACAAAGCCGAGCGCCGGCGCGTCATGCTCATGGTCATTGGCCACAGTCTTGGCGGAAGAAGCCTGTATCGGTCGCTTAGGCCGCTGATGCAGAACGCCCTCGCATCCGAAGACTACTCAGTTCACATTCCTCCAATTGCCGACCTTGCTGTCATGGTGAATCCCGCGCTGACGGCTGACGACCACAAAACCCTCGCCGATATGGTCGCATCGAGCACGAATGCCAGCGTAGCCGTACCGCGCTTCGTGATCGCAACGTCGAGAAGCGATTCCGTGCTACGCCGGCAGTTCCGCTGGTCACGGCTGATCGGCACGATTGTCCGTGGTGACTACAAGCTAAAGGCTGATGATCGAACCACAGCCATCGGAGTTTACGAACCGTCCGTCACGCACAAACTATCGCTGGAGGAGGTAGTCCCTGGCGGATACGAAAACGCGGAAGGCAATGAACGCTGTGCGAGCATGCGCTTCGACGAACTGGACATCGTGAATCGACCAGGCACCATCGTCGACAAGGAAGAGCTCTATCGGTTCGACGAGATCGTCCATCGCAACGCGCAGGGCAAGGTTTTGTACAAGACAGCTCTCACGAGCGCAGAGTCAAGCGCAGGACCGCTCATGGTCGTGGCAGTAGACGGCAAGATCATTCCAGACCACAACGATATCTTCACCGCTCCGTTTGCTGACTTCGTCGCACGGATGTTGAACTACGAGTTCTTCAGGGCTGCCCAGCGTCCCTGATATGGGGCGCATAGGAATCATTGGCGGTGGGCAGCAGGGGCCGCCCCGGGAAGTCAGGTCTCGGTTTGACTCGCACGCCCCTAGGCGTACGATGCGCTTCGAGACAATCGCAGTAGGCACAGAACCCGACGGAAGATCGCCCGAACGCGCTTGTGACACCTCGCCCTACCGGCTACTGGAACAGTAAGCAGATCTCCGTGGCTCTTCGGCGCCCACGGATGCGGTGACGCCGGGCTGCTGCGCTCCTCCGGGGATAGGGAGCAGCACGTGTGCCGGTCCCGTGGGGAATCACCAACAACCACGTAGGTGAACCGTGGCCGCCACGATGATTCGAGTCTTGCGGCCTCAGCCCTCTCCACGGCGGCTTAGTGACTGGTCGTCGGTTCAAACCGGGGGCCGGAGTTGAGCCAGCGATCTTCGGGTCATGAGCCCTTCTCAAATCGAGACGGCAGCCGCTGATGGCAAAACCCCTTTCCCGCCGGGTGTGAGAGGCGCGGAAGGGCCCAGCTGAGTTACTGCGGGTGCGCGAACGGCTCGTAGCCGAACTTCTGGCCGCCGACGCTGGCATCGGCCATGAGACCGCCCTTGGTTGCAGTGAACACGGCCACGCCCCCCTTGTACTTGGCGTCGGCCGAGGCGCCCGACTTGAGAGCGACGGCGGCTGCCTCGGCCGACAGGGCGGCATTGCCCTTCTCAAAGTCCGCCACCGCGCTCGGCGTCTCGAAGAAGATCACCTCTGAGTACTCCTGGCCGCCGAGCTGCGCCCCGATCGTCACCTGCGTGAGGCTGGCCTTGCCCATGGCCTTGCCCTTCACGAACAGCACCCCCCTCCCGTGCGCGCCGCCGACCCCGATCGCTCCCTTGGTGATCGTCGGAAACACGGCGTAGCCGGCCGAGCGCGCCGCGAATTTCGCCAGGCTGGGGTCGTTCTTTTGGAAGACCGCGAGCGTCTTCCGGGCCTCCGTCACCAACTCAGCGTCGCTGGCGAGGGTCGCCCTCGTCGCCACCGGCACCACCAACGCCAGCGCAGCCGCCATTGCCGCCCCTCGCACCGCCCATCGCCCGTTGAGTCGCCCCATGGTTCCACCTTCTCCTTTCGGCGAAATCTAGTGTCGCCGTCGAGCCGAACTATCTTCTACAAAACTCCCGGCCGGGAGCTAGCTCATGCGGATGAGTCGGTTCTGAATATCGTGGCTGAAGAGAAGCGCCAACCCATCGGTATCAATTCGCCACACGAGTGCCCCGACGCGGAGCTGAGGCCCCTCGGGGGGAACTAACTCTAGCTGCACCGTGGTCCCCGTCTTCAACCGTGCGTTGGTTCTGACTTTCGCACCATGCGTGCTGATGTCCACAGACATCGATAAGTATCGCCTCGTCGCGACCTTGACGACGATGGGCCAGGCCACGCGAGTACGAGGGTGCTGCCGCTTGTCTTGCCGTGGTGGAGTAGACATGAGAAGTCACTCCGGCACCTCGCTTGCTTATCGAGGCAGCGAGGAAGACTGCCTACGTCGAGGGAACAGGTGTGAAAAGTTGCGGTCGTTGGCTCCCTCCCGCTGAAATGGGATGAGGGCACACTAACCATACGCTGCCACATATATCTAATCAATCCATACACCACGGAACCTGTCAACAAGGATGAGACACGGGGTTCGTGAGTTTACTGTAGCGGGATCGGCTCATTCCTCACGACGCACCGGAAGCGTGAACGTGAACGTCGAGCCTTGCCCCACCTGGCTCTTCACCCAGATCCGGTCGCCGTGAGTTCGATGAACTTCAGGGAAGGGGCCAGCCCGAGTCCGGTCCCTTCCGCTTTCTTGTCCGCGGTGCCGACCTGCCGGAACTCCTCGAAGTGTGAGCCCGGGCGTCCTGGACCGAGCCGAACCGTTCGGAGAACGCCGGCCGTTGCGCCGGCCAGCGTCAGGTCGTATTCGTGCCACGGAGTATCGCCTGTACCGTCTGCTCGAAACGTCGCACGCGACGTGACAGGATCGTGAGAATCCGCCTGACGAGGTCCGGGGCCTCGTCCAGCAGTCGCCAGACATGCGAACGATCGACGATGAGCGGCCGGAGATCGGTCGTCGCCACGATCGGAACATTCGATGGGGTATTCCTGACGGGGATTCTGGCCGGGCTCCTAGCTTGATCCCGGCCTCCTCTTCGCCTCCGCGCCGCGACGGCGATGGTCGAGGGCGTCCATACAGTTGAACCCCCACGGCCTGCCTCGCGAAGCCGGTCAGCCTAGGGACAACCTTTGGGGGGCGATCCCTTGGGGGGGACTGAGTTTGCGAAACGGGCTTCAGCCTGGGCTGTTTTTGTCAGCCGGGCGGGCACCTGAAGAGGGCCCGGGTATCTGGACCAAAGGACTAGAGATCCTTTGATAGTGGGCAATTGCTGAGTTTCTCAGACCCAAGAGTCGGCCTGTGTCAGAAGTGTGCTAGACACGTCAACGGGAAGTTTGCCGGAGGTCTTAGCTTCCCAAGACTGGCAGCGACGGCATCCAACAAAGGACTCGAACCTCCGACCCGCTGATTAAGAGTTGCCCCGAACCCCGTACTCAGGAGACCCAAGACAACCTAAGCCGAACAAACCTAAGCGATCCTGAATAGCTGGATGTCGTCCTAGGTACTGCAGATACGGCGTGTTCTGGTAGCAGCGTTGGTAGCACTGGACCACGATGGAGTGGCGTAATACGGATCGTTCGAAGGCCATTGGGTCGACCATCTCGACGTAGACAAGTACGGGAACAAGATGAACGTCCTTCAACGGGTTCAGGGCCAGTGGGGGCGCTGGCATTGAGCGAGCCTAGGTAGCGCAGGAATCGTCTCGAGCCGCTGCCTGGATCCCTGGCCCCGTCCTCAACCTTCCGCTACGATAGCCCCGCCATGGACCCCGCCAACCTCCCGCACGCCGTGCACCCGCAAGGACGACGAACGTTCACGGTGATGGTCGCGGCCAAGAGCTGGCTGCCGGCGATATACGAGGCGCCGCAGGCAGGAAAGGTCGTCATGCTACTCCTCGCAGTCCTGCTGCTCTGCGCGATCCCCCACAGTGCATGCGCTCAGGTCTTCATCGCCTCGCATCCGCAGCCGGACTTTGCCATCGGACCCTTGTTCGTGTCGGCGTCCGTGGGAAAGGAGAATACGCGTGGGGTCCCTGCCCCGCTGACCGTGACGGTGTCGTGGAGCCTCGCGCTGCCTCCACAGCGTCGCGCCACCGACATCGCCCAGGACCTCTACCTCCTGTGGCCAGCCGAGGGGCGGGAACCGCCGGGGTCGCCGGGGCTGATCCCGCCCTCGTCCGCCAGGTGGAACCGTTGGGCTTCAGGGTCAAGGAGCATGGCAGTCTGCGCCTGTCTGCACGCGGTCGAAAGGAGATGGGAACCACCGCGGGCGTTCGCCAGTTGGGCGAGGCGCCGTTCGTGACGTTTGGCCGAGAGAGTGGGCTTGCCGCGGGGGCACGCGGCGCCACCTTTATTCGGATCCCCTGGGTACCGGAGTCGGCGAGCTTGGACTGGCTCGTCCGGCTCGAACTACCGTTGAGAGGCGGCATCGCCACGAGGCGCGTGAGCTGGCTGGAGGAGACGTTCTGGGGCCGGCGGTACACGATTACGCTCAGCTTTGGCGATGTCGGCTCCGTGTCACTCTATCCCCTCTACTTCGGCGCGCGTGACCGGGTGGTGCCGCTGGCCCGTGATTTTTCCATGCTCCTTATCAATTTTGGCGACGCGGGCCATCTCAAGATCGACGACGTGGTGCCTCCCTCGGCGACCAAGCGGATGAGCGAGACACGGAGCAATACGGAGGCGTTCCAGCTTCCCCTCCTGGTATCCGAAGGCTTGGCGCCCCAGCTCTTGAAGGTCCAGTTCGCCTACTTCTCAGGGCAGCTGCCGTGGCGACCCATCCTGATCTCTGTGCTCCTCCTCGGACTCGGCAATCTCACGGGGCCGCTGGTCGCCGCGCTGCTGAGACGGCTTTCCCGGACCCTCCGGGCGCGCGTGCACGTGGGTCGCGGCGAAGCGCCGGGCAGAGAGAAAGGCGCGATTCCGTCGAAGGAGGCGCTGGAACGTATCCGAGTTGGGGAGACGAGCTACGAAGAGGTGCTCAAGCTGTGTGGCCCCGTGGCCGAGGAGCAGGCGCGCGTCCCGGCAGGCGAGACGCGGACGCTGGTGTACCGCGGTCAGAAGGTGGTGCCCCACCGGCGGCGGTCGTTTGGCTGGTTCGCCACGGTCGGCCACTGGGACGTGGAGGAGCACGAAGTCCAGATCGACTTCGAGCGTGACCGGGTGCACGATATCCAGGCTCGCGTCCGCCGGTCTCGGATGACCGAGGCGCCGTCCGGGTGACGTGACCGGTCTCCCGCGCAATTGAGGCATCGGCCCTCACGATGAAGCTGGGGATGCGCGGGCAAAGGCTCAGATCTGGACCACGGCCACGTTTTGCGCTGCCAACCAGCCGGCGACCTTGGCCCAGTGATCCGGCGCCCGACATTCCCAGGATCTGACGGCCTGATCAGGAATCACTACGTAGGGAAGGCCGTCACGAACCACAGCTTCAACGATGCGGGCGAGGTCTGTCGGGGAACTGCGAAGATCGTTCAGCAAATCATGGGGAATGGTCATCGAGTCCTCCTTCCTGACTCCAAGAAGTAAATCCGATGCCGACGCAGCATCCTGGAGCGTCCAGGGATGGATGTGAAGCGCGCCGACCGAGACCGTGTATCCCGTGAGCCGGCGGTTGATCTCGCGCTCCATGTAGCGGTGCGCGAGCGCATCGAGAGCAAGCGCCGCGAGCACAGTGACGCCGAGAAGTCCCAGGAAGATTGTCGTCGGCCACACCCATCGCGATCGAAGTAAGAGTCGCATGACACTCACCTCTACGGATCTCCCGGAAACCAGAGTCCCTCGGTCAGCCGCTCAAACCTTTAGCAAGGGCCGTCTCCGAGCGGGGCCGGCGCGGTCCCCTCTTCGGGATCCGGGCGCCGGCCTGTGTCGCCTCGCTCAGCGCCTTTCTGCTGGACGAGGCGCCGCGCCTTCGTCGGTTCGGCGTCCCTCCTGCGGTGCCCGGGGCAACCAGGCTATTCCTGCGCCGCGGGCGCCGCGCTGCTGGTGCGCTGCTGCTGATAGGTCAGATCGTTTCTCACGGCCTTGACGCCCGGGACGTCGCCCAGGATTTCGGAAGCCCGCGAGCTGAGCATGATGCTCTTCACCTGGCTGGTGAGCGTGACAATGCCGGCGTCGACGCGCGCGGTGATGTGCGCGCTCTTCAGCTGCGGATCGGTCTTGAGTCGCTTCTCGACCATGGTGGTGATCGCCTTGTCGTCGGTATTGATCTGGGCGCGCTTGGGGGCGGGCACGACCTGCAGCTCGTTCCGCACGCCCTTGACGTGCTCGACTCTCTTGGCGATGTCGGCCGCCGCCATCTTCGCCTCCTCCGAGTCCACCTTGCCTCGGAGCCAGACCGTCCCGTCTGTGGTCGAGACGCTCACCTGGTGACCCTTGACCCGCTCGTCGGCGAACAGGGCGATCTTCACCTTCGACGTCATCCACGAATCGGTGGCCCCGGCCTTGGCCCCCGTCGCCGCACCCTTGGCCTTCTGCTCCATCTTCTGCATCGTGCCCGGCTTCTCCGTCGTGCTCTGCTGCTGATCGGTCGTGCTCTGCGCGTACGCATACACAGGCGCGCCAGCCAGCATCAGTGCTGCGACACCCAACGCCGTCATTCGTCTGTAGCGCATCTTCTTCCTCCTCTGTTCACGGTGCGTGAATCTTTACTCCGCAGCCGCGAGCGGATACCTCCATCACAGTCGGACACAATGGCTGTGCCAATCACGCCGATCATGAGAGCGCGGCAGTAGCAGCCGGATTCGCCGCGATCGCAGAACCGGGCGGGTCGAAACTTCCCGCTCGCCAGGTCAGTCGTACCCGGTCGACGGGACGGGGAATGAGCAGGAAATCAGGATGGGGTTTACCGTGAAGGACGTCCGATTCTCGCCGGGGGATCGGGCTCCTGGCGGAACCTTCCTCCACAACGTCTCAGGCGCATCAGGCTGTTGTTCATCGAGGCTGCTATCGCACGCGCCCGGGCCACTGCATGGCGGATCGAGCGAGGGCAGCTCGCCCGTCTACTCTGCGACCCGAACCCGGTTCCGGCCCTCGCTCTTCGCCCGGTAGAGCGCGGAGTCCGCCGCGTGAAGGAGGGCCGCGGAGGTCTTGGCGTGCTCGGGGTAGGCGGCGACTCCGGCGGAAACGGTGATCGGCCCGATGATCCGGCCTCGGTGCGACACGTGGAGTTGCCGCACCGCCTCCCTGAGCTCCTCGGCGCGACGCCGCGCGAGCTCCAGGGGCGCCTCCGGCAGGATCAGGACGAACTCCTCGCCGCCGTAGCGGCACGCGATATCGCCTTCGCGCACCCGTGCCATGAGCAAGCCGCCCAGCTCGCGCAGCAACGCATCGCCGGCGTCGTGGCCGCGGGAGTCGTTGAGCGGTTTGAAGTGGTCAATGTCCAGCATGATGATGCCAATCGCGCGCCGGCCGCGTGCGGCTCGGGCGAGCTCGAGGTCGAGCGTCTCCTCCATGTAGCGGCGGTTGAAGAGCCCCGTGAGCGGGTCCAAGATGGACTGGCTCCGCAGAGTGTCGCGCAGCCGCAGGTTGGCGAGCGCCAGCGCGATGCGCTCGGCCACGGTCACGGCGAGCCGCTCCTGGGCCTCGCGCAAAGGCTCGCGAACGCGATCGCGTTGACCCGGCTCGGAGGCGCCTCCTTGCAGGTGCAGGAGGCCCATCGATTCGCCATGCGCCATCATGGGAACGCAGAGGTAGCTCTTCGGCGGAGACGAGCCCAGATGACCGCAGACGGGCTCCGAGCCGCCGCCGTCCACGCGATAGGGCCGCCCGCGCCGCAGGGCCCAGCAGCGGTCCGGCGCGAAGAGCGGGTCGGTGGGAGGCGAGTCTCCCCAGGAGGCGACGACCTCCACGAGGTTCCTCGACGCGCCGAGCACACCCAAGGCACCGGACTCCGAGGGAAAGAGCTTCGGGGTGAACCCGCGGATGACGGTGTAGGCCTCCTCAGCGGTCAGACAGCTCTGGAGCAGGTCGGCCATCTCACCGAGCAACGTGGTCTGCCGGGTGCGCTGTTCGAGCTCGTTCACCCATTCGGAGAGGTTCCGGTTGGCCTGCTCCAAGGCCTCCTCGATCCGCTTGCGCCTGGTGATGTCGTTGATAAAGGCCATGATCCGGATCCCTTCATCGGTCTCGGTGAAACTCAGGCTGATCTCGACAGGGAACTCAGAGCCGTCTTGTCGCCGACCGGAAAGGTCGAGGCCCTGCCCCATCGGACGGATGCGGGGCGTGGCCGTGTACCCTGCCCGGTGTCCGACGTGGACGTCACGAAAGCGCTCGGGAAGCAGGACTTCGACGTTCTGTTCGCGCAGCTCGTCCCGGCGGTAGCCGAACATCTGCTCGATCTTGACGTTGGCGTGCACGATCCGCCCGTTGCGATCGACGATCAATATCCCTTCACCCGCGGACTCCAGGAACGCCCGGGCGCGCGTCTCGCTCTTCCGCAGCTCCTCCTCCACCCGGCGGTGTCCGCCGATGGCCGCGCCCAGGACGAGGGCGGTCACCGCCACCACGCTCATGAAGATCTGCAGCAGGAGGAAGCTCTCCGTGGGTGTACTGCCCGCGAACGGACCGACCTCTCGCGCAGTGTTCCAGGTCGCGATCACGAATGCGAGAAGGGTCGCGGTCGCGGCTTCGCGCTGGCTGAAGCGCATCGCCGCCCAGATCGAGAAGGGGAAGATGGCGAAGGCTAGGGATCGTGGTCCGATCGCTCCCCCTACCAGCCAGCCACCGAACACCATCTGGCTGACAACGACGAGCGAGGTCAGCAGCACTCCGGCCTCGCCAACCCGCCGGAGGTTCCAGGTGATCTCCCGGCGCGCGGCCCACGTGAGCAGCACCGGGGCGACGATCAGGGCGCCCATGGCGTCGCCGAGCCACCACTGGCCCCAGAGCGTCGCGTAGAGACGCCACGGGGCTGCCCCGCCCAGACAGAGGCTGAAGACGCCGATGGTCGCGCTGACCACTGTAGACACTCCCGCCGCCAGCGCCGTGAATCCGAGGACGTCCTGGGGCCGCTCGAGCGACTCACGAAACTGCGTGAGGCGCCAAAGGAGATAGGCGCCGGCGAGCGCCTCGAGAGTATTCCCCGTTGCGATCGCCGCCGACACCGCCAAGCCGACGCCCGTGGACGCATTGACGAGGAATGCCCCTAGCGCGACCCCCGGCCAGATCCGGTAGCCGAAGAGCAGCACGGCGGCCAGCGCGATTCCCGTCGGCGGCCACACCAGGGAGACGCTCTTGTGCATGGCCGCCAGGGACAGGCCGAGGCTGGCCGTGATGAAGTAGACGACGGTGAGAATCCCGATGAGCGTGACGGAGGAAAGGCCGGGAGCCGAACGGGCTCCCGATGCGGCGTCGCGCGAGCCGCCGCGGCCGGACTCGTCCGACCGGTGGTCGGTGAGGCTCGTCGGCCACGGCATTGACCCCTCCGCTCGTCCCAGCACGGCACCGGGTTCTTCCATCAATGGCCGGTCCGACGTTGTTGAAATAGGGCGACCAGGCTCGCCCCGAGGTGGAGGGCTCGCTCCAGATATTCTAGGGGAAAGGGACAGCGGGAGCGTCGAAGAATCGTCGGAGGGCGACGGACGCCACCGGCGGGCCTTGCGCCTCCAAACTCACTCCGAAGACCGCAGGAAGTCAGAAAAAAAACGAGCTTGCGGCGGGCCGTTCCGCTCGCGCTGGCGACCGGCGCGCGGCGGCGGGCACGGCACGTCGACAGTTGTCACAGTAGTACTCCTACACAGGCATGGCTGCTCTTCCTCGAGACTCCTCGGCGCGTTGTCAAACCGAGGCATTCTACGCGGAACGTCTCAATTCCGTGGGCGAGCGTTCATTCTCGCTCACGACCGTAACCTGGTCATCGCGACGAGCAGGCTGCCCCGGCGATGTGCCGCAACTGGTGCAGAACTTCGCCGTCGCCGAATTCGGCGCCTCGCAATTCTGGCACTCCCGTCTTCCGGCGTCTTCTTCGGTGAACTGCGTTTGTTTGCTCCTCATCTTCTCGACGAGGCTGTTGTAACCGCCCGTCTGGATGATCCTGTTGAATCCTTTAATCGGTGATCTCCATCGTGTCGTCGCTCCTCATCGTTCGGTCTCGAAGAGTTCCAGGAGCCCTTTTAGAGGGATCTGCGTCCAGTCGGGCCGGTTGTTGAGCTCGTGGCCAATCTGGTAGATGCCCTTGTCGACGAGGTAGGCGTCCAGCAGGGTCCCGAGCTCCGCCGACGTCTGCGGCAGCAACGAGGCGGGGGCGACGGCAGGGAGATAGCCTTTGAGGAACGTCGCGCTCACCGCGCGGTACCAGAACCGAGCCCACGGCTCGAGGGTGGAAAAGTCTTCCGGACGCGCCCCGGGCACCTGGCCGAGCAGGGCCGCGTACGCAGCGTAGTGGAAGGATCTCAGCATTCCAGCAACGTCCCGAAGGGGGGAGCTCTTGAGCCGTCGGACGCCGAGGGGCTTGGCCGACTCGCCCTCGAAGCCGATGATGATGAAGTCCTTGCCCGTGTGGAGGACCTGCCCGAGATGGTAATCCCCATGGCAACGGAGGTGGATCGCAGCGATCCTCCGATCGCGAAGCAACCGGAACCGGTTCCGCACCTCTCCCTCGAGCTCCAGAACCTTTCGCGCTTCTTCGCGAATGGCCGTGGGCAGCCCGGCCAATCGCTGGCGGAGGACGGAGAAGGTATCGTTCGCGAGGCTCAGCATGGCCTGATACAGAGCCTGCCGGGAAAAGTCCGAGACGGGCTCGGGCGCGAACTCGGGCTTGACGGGGTCGCTCGCCAGGGCCACATGGAGCTCGCCGGTGCGCTGCCCGAGCAGCCGGGCCTCCTCCAGGTAGAGGCCGATCCGCTCTCGCGCGCGCGGCGGGAGCTCGTCTTCGACGGCGGCCTGCAGGGGCCCTTCGAAGGCGGGAGGGGTAGGCACCTCGGCGCAATGCGCGAGGACCTCCTCGTAGTAGTGCCCCAGTGTGTCTAGCGTGTAGGTCCAGGCATCACCCTCGTTCGGCAGGAAGCCATGGAGGACGCCGAGCGTCGTCAGCTCGCCGTTTGGCCTGCGTAACTCGAGCGCCCCGGCGAGCGGCGCGATATTCCGGAAGTCTCTCTCCTCTGTCAGGAACCGCCCGATCTCCAGATCGGGATTCGTTTCCGGCTCGAGACGGCGGAAAAGCTTGAGGATGAAGCGGTCGCCGTAGACCACCGATGTGTTGGTCTGCTCGGTCTTGACGACGGCCGGCTTCAGGAAATCTCCCGCCGTCTCCAGACGCGAGCGGAAAACGGGCGTCGGCGAGGCGATCACTTCGCCGAATCGCCCGCTGAAGCGCCGGCCTCGGACGATGAGATCGAGGAGGCCAAGCGAGAAGCGCGGATCCACCATCGCGTCGTGGAGGACCCATTTCTCGTCGGATCCCGTGTCCGTAACGCACACGCTCGCAATCGCATGAGTCGTCGGTCCCGGGGTCTCGCGTCCAGCGTCAGCGAAGGCCACCGGGAGCACGTAGATCTCAGGCTCGCCCTCGGTATAGGTCACCTGGACGAGCAGGATGTGAGCCACTGGCGCGTCATACGGCACGGGAATAGCCTCGACGATCTCGGCGGTGTGGATCAGCCGGGCCTTGCTCCTGAACCAGCGCTGCTCCTCGAGGTAGCGGGGCAGGATGGTCTCCAACTTGGCCTTGTCGGGCCCTCGCAGCGCGTTCTCCCGTGCGCTCCGCACGGTGAGCGCGGGCAGTGCGCCAGCCGTGGCGGCAGGGCCGGCGACGGCCTCCACGCTCTGCGGCGGGAGGGCAAACCAGTAGAAGATGTGGGGCCCGAGTGTCAGCGAGTAGGGTGCGTTGCTCACAGGGGGGAACCGCGTTTGCCCGAAGAGTTCGAGCGGCACGCTCCCCTTGAAAGCGGACAGGTCGAGATCCACAGACTGTGCGAACCGGGAGAGATTGGCGACTACGAAGATCGCTTCGTCCTGATAGCGGCGAACGAAGGTCAGGACCTTGCGGTTCTTCGACGGCAGGAACTCCAGGCTCCCCCGACCGAACACCTTGGAGCGCTTGCGGAACGAGATCAAGCGCTTCATCCACCACAAGAGCGAATGGCGGTTGTTCTCTTGGGCCTCCACGTTGACAGCCTCATAGCGGTATTCCGGATCGATGATGACGGGGAGATAGAGCCGCTGAGGGTTGGCCCGTGAGAACCCGGCATTACGGTCCGCACTCCACTGCATGGGGGTCCGCACCCCGTTCCGGTCCCCGAGGTAGAAGTTGTCCCCCATGCCGATCTCGTCGCCGTAGTAGAGGACCGGGGTGCCCGGGAGCGAGAAGAGCAGGCTGTTCATGAGCTCGATCGTCCTGCGGTCGTTTCCCAGGAGCGGCGCCAGCCGCCGGCGGATCCCGAGGTTCACGCGAGCCTGCGGGTCGATCGCGAACAGCCGGTACATGTAGTCGCGGTCCTCGTCGGTGACCATCTCCAGCGTCAGCTCGTCGTGGTTTCGCAGAAACAGGGCCCACTGGCAGGTCTCGGGAATCGAGGGCATCTGCTGAGCGATGTCGATGATGGGGAAGCGATCCTCGCGCTGGATGGCCATGAACAGCCG
>WNFV01003870.1_pt1 | contig 20330 bp, 25 predicted proteins | sample 5400101 | NCBI WGS metagenome assembly WNFV01 (sample SAMN13153361, study PRJNA577476) | soil metagenome | isolation source: 115 cm soil or saprolite under grassland replicate 1 | place: USA:California | collected 2016-06-15 | reverse complement strand
CCCGACGACGGCCACCATCGCCGCGATGCCGATCGCGATGCCCAGCGCCGAGAGCACCACCCGCAAGGGTCGGGCACGCAGCCCGTGCCCACCCACCCGCACCACGTCGCGAGGGCTCAACCGGCCTGGTCGTAAGGCGGTCGTCACGTCCCCACCGCCGTCCGGTCGTTGACCACCTGACCGTCCAGCATGGACACCTGGCGGGGCAGGTACGCCGCGACCTGGCGCTCGTGGGTGATCACCACGATGGTCGTGCCTGCCTCGTGGAGGTCGGTCAGCAGCCGCATCAGGCTTTCACCGGCCTGGCTGTCCAACGCCCCGGTGGGCTCGTCGGCAAGCAACAGGGTGGGTTCGCCCACGACCGCGCGGGCAATGGCGGTGCGCTGCTTCTCCCCGCCGGACAGCTCGTGCGGCCGGTGGGTCGACCGGTGTCCCAGCCCGACCCGCTCCAAGGCCCGTGCTGCCCGTTCGCGCCGTTGCCGCAGGCTGGCGCCGGTGTAGAGCAGCCCGTCGGCGACGTTGTCCAGGGCGGACACCCCCGGGGCGAGGTGGAACAGCTGGAAGACGAACCCGATGCGGCGCGCCCGGAGCGCCGACAGCTCACGGTCGGACAGGCCCGCGACGTCGAACCCGTCGATGACAACCGCCCCGGTGGTGGGCCGGTCCAGGGTGCCCATCACGTTGAGCATCGTCGACTTGCCCGACCCCGACGGCCCGACGATCGCCACCATCTCGCCGCGGTCGATCTCCAGGTCGACGTCGCGGAGCGCGGCGACGCCGCCCGGATAGTCGCGGCCGACCCCGCGCAGCGTCACGATCGCCTCGGCCCGGCCGCTCACTTCGGCACCCCGACCGTGACGCCCTCGGCGATGCCGCCGCCGCTGACCTCGACCCGCCCGGCGGCGAACATGCCGGTCTTCACAGCCACGATGCGGGCCGCACCGCCCTGGACGACCTGGACGCCGTAGCCGCCTTCGGGCAGCGCGAGCAGCGCCGCGACTGGCAGCGCCAGGACGTCCTTCCGCTCGTGGCTGACGAAGTCGACCTCCACTGGGCCGCCGTCCAGCGAACCGAGCTTCTTCTGGTCGGCGATCGTCACCGTCACCTGGATGCGCGCGTCGGAGGCGGTCGAGCCGCTCCCGCCAGGCGCGTTGCCCGCTTGGTCCCCAGGCGCGTTGCCGGTTTGTTCCGGCGCCGTGGCGACGGTGCCGACCTTGGCGATCGTTCCCTTCACCGGACGCTGGCCGGGAACCGTGACCGTGACCGTGCGGCCCTTGGCGGCGAGCGCCCGGTCGGCCACCTCGAGCCCGACGGTGACCAGCCGGGTCGTGCCGGTGTAGGACAGCACCGACGCGCCGCCGGTGTCGCCGCCGACCCTGTCACCGACTCGGGCGGTGCGCTCGGCGACCCGCACTGCGCCTGGGGTGACCACCAGTTGGCCCGGCTCCACCGCTCCGGTCTTGGGCAGGCCAAGGTCGGCCTGCCAGCGCCGCGTGGCCTGGGCCGTGACCGCGGCGTAGGTGTCGTCGACGGTGAACCCGGTGTAGCCCAGCTTCGACAGGTTCTCCTCGAACTGTTCGACGTCGGGTCCCTTGACACCCGCGCGCAGCGTCCGGTACAGCGGCAGCGATCCGTAGAGCGCGACGACCGGTCGCTCGTCGAGCTTGAACAGCGGCTCGCCACGCTTGACCGTGGAGCCCTCCGGCACGATCCAGGTAAGGGTCCCGGTCCGGGCCGCGCCGACCGGCACCGCGTCGCCGTAGCCGAGCGTGCCCGACACTTTCTTGGTTTCCACCAGCGTGGTCCTGGTGACCTTCGCGGTGGCGGGCGGCAACGCGGGGTTGGCTGCCGGTTCCTTGGCGGCCGATCCCCAGGCCAGCGCCAGTCCGGCGACCGTGCCACCGAGGATCACCACCGCGGCGCCGGTGATCAGGAGCTTCCGCCTCATTGATGGTCGCCTCCGCCGGGCAGCTTTTGGCGGCAGGCCTCCATCGCGGCTCGGTACGTCGGGTTGTCTTGCTGCTCGTGGCCGGCGCCGCGCAACTGCCCGTTGGCGTCCGGGTCGGGGAAGTCGGGCAGACCGTTGGCGCGCATGCACTGCGAGAACTGGCGCATCTGCTCCACGGTGGCTGGGTCGGATTTTTGATGTTCGCCGCCTGGGGCCAGGTTGCGGCACTTCTCCTGCGCGGCTTGGAACTTCGGGTCGCTTTGCTGCTCGTGGGCAGGGCCGCGCAACTGCCCGTTGGCGTCCGGGTCGGGGAAGTCGGGCACGCCGTTGTCCCGTATGCACTGCGCGTACGCCCGGGCCGCCGCCGCCTTGTCGACCGGGGTCACGCCGCTTCGGTTGCTCTGTCCGCACGCGGCCAGCACCAGCAGCGGCGCCACCAGCAGCGCCGGCACCAGACGTCGCCCCTGCCGCCTTGCTGTCATGCGTGTCCTTCCTGTGATGCGTGTCCTTTCGTGCGCCCCAGTTCACCCGACCGGCCGTTAGGGCGGCGCGAGGGATTCCCTAACACCGCCCTAACGCCTGACCACGGCATGATGGGCAGATGCGGGTTCTGGTGGTGGAAGACGAACGGCTGCTCGCCGACACGATCACTGCGGGTCTGCGCAAGCACGCGATGGCCGTGGACGTGGCCTACGACGGTGATCAGGCACTGGAGCGGCTGGCGGTCAACGACTACGACGTCATCGTGCTCGACCGCGACCTGCCGGTCGTGTCCGGGGACGACGTGTGCCGCACGCTGGTCGAATCCGGTGGCGAGACCCGGATCCTCATGCTCACCGCCGCCACCGCGGTGAAGGAACGCGTCGCCGGTCTCGGGCTCGGCGCCGACGACTACCTGACCAAACCGTTCGCGTTCGCCGAGCTCACCGCCCGGATCCAGGCGCTGGCGCGCAGGGCACGACCCGCCGCGCCCCCCGCGCTCGAACGCGCCGGCATCCAGCTCGACCCGCATCTCCGGACCGTCACCCGCGACGGCGAGCACGTTCCGCTGTCCCGCAAAGAGTTCGCCGTGCTCGCCGAGCTCCTGCGCGCCGACGGCGGCGCGGTGTCCGCCGAACAGTTGCTGGAGAAGGCCTGGGACGAACACATCGACCCGTTCACCGGCGTCGTCCGGTTCACCATCATGATGCTGCGCCGCAAACTCGGCCAACCACCGGTCATCGAGACCGTCCCCGGCGCCGGATACCGCATCCCATGAAACGCTGGTGGCAGTCCACGATCCGGGTCCGGCTCACGCTGCTGTATGCCGGGGCATTCTTCCTCGCCGGCGCGATCCTCGTGGCCCTCATGTACCTCTACCTCGGGCAGTCGCTCAACCACCAGCTGAGCGGACGCGCGGCGTCCACCGAACAACTGCGGTCGCACGAGGTGCCGCCCGAACTTGCCGATCAGCTCCAAACCCAGTTCCGGCAGGGCCGCGACGACACCCTGCGCGCGATGCTCATCGCCTCGCTGGTGGCCCTCGGTGTCATCGGCGTCGCCGCCGGAGGGTTCGGCTGGTTGCTGGCCGGGCGGGCACTACGGCCGCTGCAGGACATCACCGCCACCGCCCGCCGAGTCGCCGACCGCAGCCTCCACGAACGCATCGCCCTCGACGGGCCCGACGACGAGGTCAAGGACCTCGCCGACACCTTCGACGCAATGCTGGAGCGGCTGGACCGCGCCTTCGACAGCCAGCGGCGGTTCGTCGCCAACGCCTCCCACGAGCTCCGCACCCCGCTGACCATCAACCGCACGCTCATCGAGGTCGCCCTCGACAACCCGCAGGCCAGCGAGTCGCTGCGTCAGCTCGGCACCAACCTGCTCGCTGTCAACCAACGCCACGAACGCCTCATCGACGGCCTGCTCACCCTCGCCAGCAGCGAGCAGCGCCTCGCCGACCCCACCGGTGTCGACCTCGCCGAGGTCGCGCGCCACGCCACCACCGAAGCCCACGGCGCCGCCAAGGCCGCCGGGGTCGAGGTCCGCACCCACCTGCGGCCCGCCCCGGTCACCGGCGACCCGGTCCTGCTGGAGCGGCTCACCCAGAACCTGCTCGACAACGCGATCCGCTACAACCTGCCCGAGCACGGCGAGGTCACCGTCACCACCGACACCGTCGACGGCCACGCCCGGCTCACCGTCGAGAACACCGGACCGCCCGTCCCGCCCTACGAGATCCCGAGCCTGTTCGAACCCTTCCGCCGGCTGCCCGCCAGCGAACGGCTCGCCGACGCCGCCACCACCTCGACCAGCCGAGGAGCCGGGCTCGGCCTGTCCGTCGTGCGCTCCGTCGCCCAAGCCCACGGCGGCGACGTCCACGCCTTCCCTAGGGAAGGCGGCGGCCTCACCGTACGGGTACGACTATCCGCAGCGCCGGAGAAACCCATACCGAACAGCGCACGCCCGACATAGCCCCTTCGGTTCGCCCGGTCCAAGCCGGCCAGGAGCCGCGTGCGTCTACGGCATCACGGCGCGCTGTCCAGCGCTAGACGTGTCCGTACCGGAACGCGTCACGCCTTCGGTCCGTGCCCTGCCCGGGCAAGAGCTGCACGAGCTCGCGCGCGAACGCGGCGGGTTGGGTCACGAAACCGACTGGCCGCTGGCAGCTCGACCAGGTCCCGACCGAGCTTCCTGCCCAGTGCCACGCCGACCTCATGGGCGGGACGGCCACGCGATTCCCGCCCGGCCGCCGGCACGATCCGCTCGGCGCGCGCGGCGAGCGCGTCGAGGTCGAGGTCGGCCGCCGGGTACTGGCGCAGCTCGTGCTCGAACCCGGAGGATGCTCATCTGCACTCCACGGGCGGGGCCGAGCAGGGCCGCTGCCGCTACGGCTGCGACAGCGCGCGCTGCTGGTGCCGCTTGGACAGCGCACGCTGCTGTTGCTTGCGCTGCCCGTACCGGGTCATGCCCCGCGGCTTGTACACCGCCAGCGTGGTGGCCACGAGCAGCAGCAGCAGCGCGAGGCCGGCGTGGAGCACGGGGGACGGGTTCCGCAGGGCTATGAGATCGCCACTGGACGATGTCGCCGCGGCGGCGTCCGCCAGGTAGCCAAGTGTCTGCATGTACAGCAGCAGGACGATGCTGGCGGAGACGTTGATCAGCAGCTTGAACAGGACCCAGTAGTGCCGGAACAAGCCCCAGGTGGTGCCCAGCGACTGGACCAGCCCGGTGAGCAGCGAGGCGAGGCTGAACGGGAGGAGGACCAGCCAGCCGATCGGCTCCAGCACGAGGTAGGCGCCACGCACCGTCGGTGGGTCCTGGCTGGCCAGGCCCACGACGCCGAGACCCAGGGAGGCGGCGACCGCGCCGAGCCAGCCGACCGAGCAGGTGACGTGCGCGGTGAGCACGAACTTGCGCAGGCGGGGCGCCATGGTCATGGCTGTCGCAGGTCGTGCGCCGTGACTGCGGCGGCCGGTGTGCGGCCACCAAGGCCACCGGTGTGGCGACCAGGGCCGTGGTTGCCGCCGCTGAGCAACATGATGACGATCAGAAGGATCACGACGAGGGCAACGATCCCGAACACCTTCACCCAGCGTGGGGTGCCGCTGGTCGACCCACGGTGGGGTCCCACGCCGGTGTCGCCGTTGGGGTCGGGGTAGGGGGGCGGGCCAGCCATGTGGGTGTCCTCCTCGGTCGCGGTTGGGGTCAAGGTGACGGTCGAGTTTACTAGACACTCTGTTCATATCCAATCTAGAGTGTCTCGACCTGAGCCGTCGCGTATACTCGGCGGGTGCCGAGGCTGTGGAACCAGACCATCGCGGCGCACCGCCGTGAGGTGCGCCGCGCGATCCTGGACACCACCGCGGCGCTGGTGGCCGAGCACGGGCTGCGGTCGGTGACGATGTCGCAGATCGCCGAGGAGACCGGCATCGGGCGCGCGACGCTGTACAAGTACTTCGCAGACGTCGAAGCGATCCTGTTCGCCTGGCACGAGCGTCAGGTCAGCGGCCACCTCGAACAGCTCGCCGCAGTCCGGGACCAGGCTGGCGACGCCGCTGGGCGGCTCGAAGCCGTGCTCGAGGCCTTCGCGCTCATCTCCCACGAGTCCCACGGCCACTCCGACACCGAACTCGTGGCGTTCCTGCACCGCGACGAGCAGCTCGCCCCGGCGCAGCAGCGGCTCCGCAACATGATCCGGGACCTGCTGACCGAGGGCGCAAAGACCGGCGACTTGCGCGGTGACGTCGCGCCCGACGAGCTCGCCAGCTACTGCCTCCACGCCCTCGCGGCAGCCGGCAGCCTGCCGTCCAAGGCCGCGGTCCGCCGGCTCGTCACGGTCACCCTGGCTGGGTTACGCCCTCCGCGCTGACTCGTTCCGGTGCCGCTGGAGCCAGGTGCTCGTCGGCTTGCGGTGGAAAGCGGACGGCGTGCGTATAGGATTTCTTGCGACCGGGCGGGACCGACTGCCTTGCCCTCTACCTCGATGATCGGGATCGCCGGGGCTGGGTCCGGCCGCTGGCGGATGGCGGTGACGGGCGCTACGGGCGTCGCAGAGGTCTTGCTCCTTCCCTTGCTCCTGGCGGTGGTGGGGGTGGTGTTCATCGCCATCGCGGTCAACGACAAGGGCGGCGCCCGCTCGGACGACGGGTCGCGGCGGCTGCCGACCCCGCTCTACCGCCTGCACATGAAGATCAGGGCGAGCAGGAAGCCGCCGAGTGCTTCGCGCGCCTCGGGTCCAGGTGTTGCCAGGTTTCCGAGGCGGCGTGACGCCGGCGGCACCCGGACGGCGGGTAGCGGTCACCGCAGCGCGGACGCCGGGAGCGACGGCGGGGCGGTGAGCAAGGCGAGCGCGAACCCAGTCATGCTGGAGAGCACGACGGCACCGGCCCATACGGGCGCGGCCCAGGCCAGCCCGTAGCGGGCGGCGAGCACGGCCATGTAGGGAAGCCACATGGCGAGCGGCGCCAAGGCGCCGACCGCCCGCAGCGCCCACGGCCGGCCGGGGGCCGGGCACAGCCAGCCGACCAGGGCGTCGCTGGCCAGCCCGCCGACCGGCGCGGCCAGCAGCAGCCAGCCCGCCTGGAAGCGGAAGACCGCGTCGAGCGCCACGGCGGTGGCGCTGAACAGCACCGTGGCGGTGCCGGCGGGAGGGCGCCAGCGGCGCAGCACCAGCAGCAGGGCGCCGACCAGCAGTGCGGTGGTGACGAGCAGGTTGGCGATGCCGCGGGCCTGGAACTGCTCGAGCTGCTCGCTGCCGGGCGGGCCGCCCAGCTGGGCCATGGCCGCGGTGGTGGGCGCGATGTGGCCGACGAACGGCGACAGGTAGCTGAGGAAGAAGCCGACGAACACCACCGTGGCGGTGGCCGACAGCAGCACCGGCAGGAACGCGGCCGTCCCTGGCGCGGCCGGACCCGGGGTGGCCCATGCGGCCCGCCACGGGGTGGTGAGCAGCAGCGCCGCGCCGGCGAACAGGACCAGGTGGGTGGGACTCAGCAGCGCCTCCAGGTCCGCCTCGATGCCGAACAACGTGTGCCAGCCGAGGTCGGCGAGCCCGCCGGCGAGGAACACCGCCGCGCCGAGCAGGCCCAGCCCGTAGCCCGAGGGCGCGGGGCGTCCCGCCCGCCGGGCGCGCAGGGCCCGAGCGAGCACCCAGCCGCTGGTGGCCGCGAAGCCGCCGTACAGGACGCCGTGGGCGGGGGTGAAGAAGCTCTCCAGCCCGGGGGTGTTGACGTGGGTGTAGCCGTCGTAGAGCAGGCCGCTGACCACCCACAGGCCGCCAAGGGCCGTGAGGAGGTTGCTGCTCCAGGTCGCGGTGGGGCGCTGTCCTACCGCACCGCTGGCGGGTGGGTGCGTGGTGACCGCTGTCATGGCACCTTCCTCGCTCGATATGCCATACCCTGGCAGGGTATCAGCCGCGGACCATCCGGCAGCGCGGGTCGAAGAGGTCCTCGCTGTGGCATGCTCGCGTGACCGACCGATTCGCCAGGTGCCGCCCCCCACGACCTCGAAGGACAACACCACGGGGAGACGAAGCGTGTGACGCTGATGCTGCTCGACTCCGCCAGCCTCTACTTCCGCGCCTTCTTCGGGGTGAAGCGCGCGATGCCCGCGCCGGACGGCACCCCGACCAACGCGGTCCGCGGCTTCCTCGACATGGTCTCGACCCTGATCACGCACTATCGGCCCAGCGACATGGTGGCCTGCGTCGACCAGGACTGGCGCCCCGCCTGGCGGGTCGCGCTGATCCCCTCCTACAAGACGCACCGCCTCGCCGACCAGGTCGCGTCGCCTTCCGGCGGCGCCCCGCCCGGCGAGGCGGAGCCGCCTGGGCTCGCCGAACAGGTCCCGATCATCTTCGACGCGCTCGCCGCCCTCGGCATCGCCGCCCTCGGCGCCGCCGAGCACGAGGCCGACGACGTCATCGCCACGCTCGCAGAGAATGCCACCATGCCCGTCGACGTGGTCACGGGCGACCGCGACCTGTTCCAGCTGATCGACGACGACCGCGCCGTCCGCGTGCTCTACACCGGCCGTGGCGTCGCCAACATCCAGGTCATGGACGCCGCCGCGCTGGTGGCGCGGTACGGCATCGCCCCGGCGCAGTACGCCGACTTCGCCACCCTCCGGGGCGACCCGAGCGACGGTCTGCCCGGGGTGCCGGGGATCGGGGAGAAGACCGCCGCCAGCCTGCTGCGCAGGTTCGGCACGCTCGACGCGCTGCTGGACGCGGCCGCGGCGGGCGATCCCCGCCTGACCGGGGTCGCGGGCAAGCTCGACGCGGCCCGTGACTACCTCGCGCGAGCGCCCGAGGTCGTCCGCACGGCTCGGACGCTCGCCCTTCCCGCCGTCAGCACCGCCCTGCCGCACACCGCACAAGACGGCGCCAGGCTTGCCGAGCTGGGCGCCAGGTGGGGGATCGGCAACCCGCTCGGCCGCGCCACCACGGCGCTCAGCCTCCTGCAAGGCGCATGAGGCTTGCGGCTCCACCCGGTCACGGGAGTGGGCGCGGCCGCCCTCGGCGCGCGGCCGGCTCAGCGGCCTTCGGGTGCTACCGTGCTCGGCCCGACCTGCTCGTCCAGCCAGGCGTGCAGGGGCGCCGCGGCGCGGAGGAACTCCACCACCCGCCGCTTGGCCGCCGCCGTGCCCAGCCACGCCGCCACGGGCCAGTGCCGCCAGGCGATCAGGCCCTTGTGGCGTAGCAGCTCGATCCGCGGGTGGTCAGCGGGGTACCCCTTGGGGGCGCGCTTGAGGCTGCTCGACCCGCCGACCTCGACCTTGTCGGTGGTCAGCCGGTCGACGATGGCGACCAGGTCGCTGCCGGTCTTCTCGGCGGCGACCGCGCTCCGGTACCGGTCGAGCTGGTCCGGCGCCATCATGTAGTAGCCGATCGCGGCGGTCAGCCCGTTGGCGCTGAAGTTGACGTAGCCGCCGTCCTCGAGGATCGCGTAGATGCCGGTCTTGTAGGGCGACTTGTCCGCGCTGAAGCGCACGTCCCGGTACGGCCGGGCGATGCGGCCGGGGCCGAACTCGTCGGCCAGCTCGGCGAGCAGCCCGGCCATGGGCGCGTACACGCTCGCCTCGTAGACCGGCTTGTGCGCCGTCCAGTACGTCTTGGTGTTGTCGGCCTGGAGCCCCTCGAAGAACTCCACCGCCTCGTCCGGCCATCCACGGAACGCCATCCTGGGAGCATAGACCCCGGAGGCACATCGAGTGGCCGCTCCGGTCGCCGGCTGCGACGTCCGCTGAGGGCGGCGGTCCCAAACCGTTACCGCAGCCGTGGCCATCGCCGCGGGGCCGTTGCGGCATCGAGATGCTCGTCGCGAAGAGTTCAAGCCGGCACGGCTACCGGACCGTCGCGCGCTACCCGCGGACGACCACGACCTTCGACATCTACCACCCGGCCGGCCCACGGCCGGTCACCAGGACGCTGGCGGCCAGGACGATCGAACGGCCGGGCCTGCAGGCCCGCTACTGGGTCCTGGTCACCCCGTCCGGCTTCGAGGTGCCGCCGCGCGGCGGCGTGGTCTACCTGGACGCGAACGGCCACAGGCTCTAGCACCACTTGAGAAGACCCTCCGCCGTGTACACGCGCGCGTTTCGCACCACCAGGTCGGCCGTGACCCCGCCGCCCATACGCCGAGCCCCTACCTCACGACAGACGTCGCCACCAGACCGGACGCTACCCGTGCACGCGGTCGGCTGCCTATTCGACAACCAGGTGACGCCGACGGTGCCGCACGGACGGCGGGGCAGCCACGATCCGAGCCATGTACCATGCCCCCCGCGTCACGGCCGCCCGATGATTCGTGACCGCGGTCCTGGTGGGTTCCTGACGAGGAGGGCTCAGAGAAGACCACTTGACGCACAGGAGGCTTGCAGACAGGCTCTCAACCGGGAGAACGCACCTCACGCCCCCCTAGCTCAGTCGGCAGAGCACATCCATGGTAAGGATGGGGTCGGCGGTTCGATTCCGCCGGGGGGCTCCACCACCGCGCTGACCAGCGGCAGCTCGGCGACGGCCTGTGCGAGCGGGGCTGGCGAGGTCGCGGCAACGGCCTCGGCCCTGGGCGGCTGCTCAGCGGGGGTAGCGAGCGTACCGCTGAGATCGCGACGGTCTGTCGTGCGGGACCCTGCCATGTCGCTGCCTCCTCGGAGTGGCGACCCTGCTGCGCCACCGCGTACAGCTATCTCAGCAGGCGAGCGTCACGGATATACAAGTCGCAAACGTACAGAAATGGATGGGCAGGACTCACCGTGCCGCTTGGCTCAGCTCGGGCCCATCGGGCCCGATATAGCAGAGCGAGGGAAGAGACCGGCCCACGGTTTACGGCACAGGAGGCTGCTTGGTCGATGTTGCAGACGATTCCTGGCGTCCATCAGTAGGTCCCCTCAGCGCAGAGCGTCCTGCAGATGCTCCCCGAGCTGGCGGGTTCCTCCGGGCACAGCACCGCCACGAGGAGCACGGATGTGACAACGGACCAGCCCAGCGCCGCTGACTATGGGCTGACGCTGCCGTCGGAGGCGGAAGTCATCGCCGACCTGATGAAGCTGGTCGGCGCCGAGGCCGCGATCCTCGCCTGGCGGGCGGCCTCCGACCCGGACGAGGACGCCGAACAGCAAGACAACCAGGAGCAGGTGCTGCTGCGCATCACCGAGCAGCTCGCCGCCCGCCGGGACGCCGCCGGCGTCTTCGGGCGCTCACTGGCAATCCGGGTCAATACCTACATCGCGCTGTCCGCTGCGAGGATTTCAGCATGACGACTCCCTCCCACGGCTCGCCGTCCGACGCCCAGGCGCTCGACGACACCGCCCGGCTACGGGAGATCGCCGACCTGCGCCTCAACGACTTCGACATCGACGGCAGCCTGTCGGAGATCGCCGCCGAGGCCGCCGCCCACTTCGGCCTGCCGGTCGCGCTCGTCAGCATCGTGCTGGACCGGGCCCAGTACTTCCGCGGTTCCCACGGCCTCGACGGCTGGATGGCCACGACCCGGGGCACCCCCGCCGAGTGGTCCTTCTGCCAACACGTCGTCCGCAATCGTGAACCGTTCGTGGTGGACGATGCGCGGCACCATCCGTTGATGCGGGACAGCCCACTGGTCCGCATCGAGGGAGTCCGCTGCTATGCCGGCGTCCCGCTCGTTACCTTCCGAGGGCATGTGATCGGCTCGTTCTGCGTGCAGGGACCTGACGCCCGTAGCTTCAACGAATACGACCTCGCCCAGCTCCAGCGCTACGCCAAACGGGTGATCGCGTGCATCGAGCAGGGCCGTCAGGGCTGAGTCAGGTCGGGCCTCCCTCTCTGCTCAACGGAGCCATACACCCTCCAAGCGAGGAAGAGCTGGCCCCAGCGGCGCCAGATCGACACCAAACCCCGCCGAGGCTCGATTCTTGCGACCCTTGGCGCGCGCCGCAACGCGGTCTCACCTGGATGGGGTGGCCACCATTCCCTCTCCTGGCGGCGTCGTCAGCACCTGCTCGACCGACCAGCCCTTGCGACAGCGGCGGAGCAGTGTCTCGACCCGGATGCCCGTCCGCCGCGACCACTCGATGAGGGTGAGCGTTTCCCCGTTCCAGGTGAGCACGTCAACGCCGCTGTGTGGCATCGCGGCCGGCGGTCGCTCATCGCTGGGCGACCCGGAACGCGGCAAGTCCCCGGAGCGGTAGAACCACCGCCTTTCGGGGTCCTTGCGCAGGGATAGATCGGTCTCTCGTTCCAGCCTGCGCCGGAACTCCTCGTTGGGGTCGGGGCGCTGGTCAGGAGGGACGTTCAGCCTGCGGAGGCGTCGCTCTTCGGTCACGTCGGAAGCTCCTCGGACTCGGCGCCAGGTGCCTGCAGGGCGGCCCGCGACGCATGTCGGTGAGCGTACATGCCCAGGATGCGGTACGAGTAGGGCTCGGCCCCGCCCTTGCCGCTCTCATTGAAGTGGAGCTCGGCGACCTTGGGCAGTGTCCCCCCTGCACGACCTGGCACGCCCCACAGTAGTCGCGACGCCGGTCTGCGGCAGGCCGTCGAGCGAGCCCAGGGATCACGAGCCTGGAGCACCGCTCGCCGCTAGGTGAGGCGTGGTTGTCGGTCAATTGCCCCAGCTCACGGACCTGTGCGCCGGCCCTCGAGCCTCCGCTTCAGGAGCTGCCGGTCTGGGCATGGGCGGCGGCCACCGGCTTGGACTCGGGCGAGCCCCGCTGGCGCAGGAAGATGCCGAGCACGACCAGGGCGAACACGGCGAGGAACTCGCTCTGCCAGTTCTGCATCGACTGGAACCAGAACGGCGCGCTGGTGACGAAGCCGATCAGGGACACGGGGGCCTCGCCGTGCTGGAGCTGCTCCTGGTTGTACTCGGCGTGGCCGCCCACGGCGTGGAGCAGGAACGACATCAGGAACAGGCCGGTGAGCGCCAGCGCCAGCGAGTGCTGGTAGACGCCGAGGGCGAGCCCGCCGCGGCGGACCGGGCCGGGCACGCCCGGGCGGTCGCGGGCCTCGCGGGGATCCTCGTCGACCGGCTCCGGCTTCTCGAGGTCCTTGGACTCGGGCGAGCCCTTCTGGCGCAGCAGGACGGTGAGCACGACATAGCCGGCCATCTGCAGGAACTCGCTCTCCCAGTTCTCGAACGTGGCCTCGACGAACGACCCGCTGCGCAGGTATCGAGCGTAGCTCTCGACCGGCTGGCGGTGCTCCTCGTTGCTCTGGTTCTCGGTCCGCCAGCCGGCGATGCTCTGCAACAGCAGGAAGGCGAGGAACAGCCCGAACAATGCGATCGAGAGGCCGTTCTCGTGAAGGATCCGGCGCATGGGCACTCCCGTCTTGGGCGGGCGGCGGCTGTCGCGACCGGGATACCCGTTCGTCGGGATCTCAGCGTGCTTGGCCGGCTAGGTTGGATCCCGTTCCTGCTTCGCTGAGGGCAGTTCCACCATCCGGCCGACACCCTGGTCAGTCCCGGCGGCCGGTGACCGCGAGGCGAACACCCAGCCCGATCATCAGCAGGCCACCGGTCCCTCCAACCACCTCCAGCCGCCGTGGCGATCGGGCCAGCCAGTTCCTGGCCGTGCCGGCCATGACCGCCCAGGTGCTGTCCGACAGCAGGGCGAGGGCGACGAACACCAGGCCCAGCGCCAGCTGTTGCAGCGCCACGTGGCCGGCGGCCGGCGCGACGAACTGCGGCAGCACGGCGGCGAAGAACACCGCGCCCTTCGGGTTCGTAGCGCCCACAAGGAACCCTTCCAGCACGATCTGGCGGGTTGGGCGGGGGGCAATCGCCGCGTCCAGTGCCCGGGCCAGTGCCCGGCGCTCTTTGATGGCGCGCACGCCCAGGTAGACGATGTAGCAAGCGCCGAGCAGCTTCAGGGCCGTGAACACCCGCAACGAGCGCTCCACGATGGCGCCGATCCCAAGGGCGACCGCTGTCACCTGCAGGTACGCTCCGGCTGCGTTGCCCGCGACCGCGGCCAACCCCGCCCGGCGGCCCAGGGCTACGGCACGCCCGATCGCGAACAGGACGCTGGGGCCGGGGATGACCAGCAGCACCAAAGCCACCATGGCGAAGGTCAGCAGGCGGTCGAGCGGGATCACGCGGCTAGCGTGCCAGGCGCTCCCGCCGTTGACCACCACTGTGCGACCACCGAGCCTGGTCACCATCCAGTGCCCGGTCGTCCAGCCGGCGCGCCGGAACAGGCGAACGCCGCCGGGCAGCGGCGCCCGGCGGCGTTCGCGGAGGGAGACGGGCTACGCGCCTCCGCGTCGCGCGGCGCCGATCAGGGTCGCGGCGCCGAGTCCGAGGATGCTGAGGCCGACGACCAGCAGCGCCACCGTGTTGGCGCCGGTGAAGGCGAGCCCGCCGCCGCTCTGCGTGGACGAGACCCCGCCCGCGGCGGAGCTGCCCGGCGCGGAGGAGCTCGACCCGCCCACCGAGCTGCTGGGTGCCGAGGTGGTCGACCCACCGGTGGTGGTGGTCGTCTCCTGGCTGGTGGTGGTCGCTCCTGAGGTCGTGGTGGCACCCGACGTGGTGGTGGTCTGCTCGCCTCCGCAGCCTTGCACCCAGAACACCTTGAACTTGGTGTCGGCACCCTGGGAGCCCTCGGCGTGGATGGTGAGCTTGACGTGGAACCCTTGCACGGGGTGCGGGGTGATGCCGGCGAAGTCGAGCGTGTAGGTCTCCGAGGCGTCGAGCCCCGCCTGGCTGCCGCCGCCGGAGTTGTCGTCCTCGCCGATGAACACGGTGTCGTGCAGCAGGACCTGGCTGCCGCCGCCGGGTCGCAGCGTCGGCGGCTGCGCCTCGAAGGTCACGTCGGCGTCGAGGTCGCCCTCGTCGTAGCCGTAGAAGTCGATCTGGAAGGTGCAGCCGACGTGCGGCTCGTCGTTCGGAAGGTCGTCGAACGGCTGGTCGTCGACCTTGATGGTGCCGTTGTTGCCTGGCGGGTTGGGGGCCGCGTACGCGAGGCCGCCAAGTAGCGGCACCCCGCCTGCGAACGTCAACGCCAAGACGACCACGAACAGCCTGCTCCGTCGGACCACGAACACTTGACTGCCTCCCCCGGGGGACGGTTCCGCGGCCCAGGCGCCTGGAGAGGTTTCCGGCCCTGCCGCGTTCTGCCGCATCTGGCGCAAAGAGCGGCGAACCACCGTCCTGCGTTACATCCCGGTCCGGGGCGGCGCCCGAAACCCGCCTGACCTGTCCGTCTGTTCGCGGTCGAGCGCTGAGTCCCCTCCTGACCCGTTCGTGGTGGTGCCGCGGTGGTCCTGAGCAGCAGGCGTAACGCGCCGGGCGGCGGGGGCGCTCTTCCCCGCGACATGCGCCCCTTGCTTGCCCTCCTGGGCTCCACCCCCGTCCTCGACGAGGACACGGCCGACCGGCTGCTCAGCGGCCGGCTCGATCCCGCCGACACGCCGTCTGCCTACGCTCCCGTGGCCAGGCTGGTGAAGGCGGCGACGGGCCCGGCGGCGCCCGAGGAGCTGGCCGGCGAGGCGGCCGTGATCGCCGCGTTCATGGCCATGGCGCATGCCAATCCCCCAACCCACGTCCCCCGGAGGGCGTCCATGCCCAGCAAGTTGTTCAGCGTCAAGGCCGCCGCGGCCGTGCTCGCGGCGGTCCTGTCGGTTGGCGGTGTGGCCGCCGCTGCCACCGGCATGTTGCCCGGCAGGGCAGCGCAGCAGGCGACCGACCACGCTTCTTCCGCCGTCGGTGGCGGCTCGCCCGCGCAGGCCCAGGGCAACAGCCAGAGCGCCGCAAAGGGGCCGGACGCGACCGGCTCGGCCAAGAACGGCCTCTGCCAGGCCTGGCAGTCCGGGCAGGGCGGCACCAACGGCAAGCGGGAGGACTCGACGGCGTTCCAGGCGCTGGCCACGGCGGCCGGCGGGGCCGACAAGGTCGACGCCTACTGCCAGACCGCCACCACCGCCGCCGGCCACGCGCCGGACGCCACCGCCGCCGCCGCCAAGGACGGACTCTGCAAGGCCTGGGAGGCCGCGCAGTCCGGGCAGGGCGCGACCAGTAGCAAGCGGGAGGACTCGACGGCGTTCCAGGCGCTGGCCACGGCGGCCGGCGGGGCCGACAAGATCGCCGCGTACTGCCAGCCGACCAGCACCACCGCCGCCCACGGCCAGGGGCAGAGCAACGGCGGGGCGTCCCAGGCCAACGACCACAGCAGCGACAACAACGGGCAGGGCGGACCCCCGACGACCACCGGATAACGGCCGGCGGCCGGCTCCGCGCCGGCCTGCCCAGGCTTCCCTTACGGCGCTGACCGGCATTGCTGGTCAGCGCCGTCGCGTGCGCGACCATGACGGATCTCATGGTCAAGTCGTGACATCGGGCACGGCCGCGCTCCCCTGCCGTTCCTACGCTGACCCGGTCAGTGGGCGGGTCCGCCGCGACCGCGGCGGCGGACCCGGCCTCGGGAACGAACCGGAACAGGGGAGAGCCATGGCCAACGACGTGGCGGTTCGCGTCGACGGGGTGGTCAAGCGCTACGGCGAGGTGACCGCGCTGGACGGCGCGAGCTTCCAGATCCGCAAGGGCGAGACCGTCGCCCTGCTCGGCCCCAACGGGGCCGGCAAGTCCACCACCGTCGGCATCCTGCTCGGCCTGCTGCGCCCGGACGCCGGCCGGGCGCAGCTGTTCGGCGGCAGCCCGCACGAGGCCACCGCCGCCGGCCGGGTCGGCGCCATGCTGCAGCACGGCGACCTGCCGGAGGGCGCGACAGTGGCCGAGCTGGTCAGGCTCGTCCACGACCTGTACCCGGCGCCGGGACCGCTCGAGGAGACCCTCGAGCTGGCCGGCCTGACCTCGATCGCCGGCCGCAGGGTGGAGCGGCTCTCGGGTGGCCAGGCGCAGCGGGTGCGCTACGCCCTGGCGATCGCCGGCGCCCCGGAGCTGCTGTTCCTCGACGAGCCGACCGTCGGCATGGACGTGCAGGCCCGCAAGGCGTTCTGGCGCGGTGCGCGGCAGCTCGCCGGACGCGGCGCGACCGTCCTGTTCGCCACCCACTACCTGGAGGAGGCCGACGACCACGCCGACCGCATCGTGGTCCTGGTCGACGGCCGGGTGGTGGCCGACGGGCCGGCGACCGCGATCAAGGCCAACGCCCGCACCCGCCGCGTCAGCGCCACCGTCGCCGCTGTCCACGACGCCCTGCTCCGCGGCCTGCCCGGCGTGCGCGGCCTGCAGCGGCACGGCGAGTCGGTGCTGCTGGAGTCCGCCGACGCCGACGCCACCGTCCGCGCCCTGTTCGCCAGCGGCGTCGAGGTCCGCGACCTCGAGGTCACCGGCCCCGACCTGGAGCAGGCCTTCCTGACGCTCACCAACGGAACCGCGGAGGAGCTGTGATGCGCACCTACCTGAAGACCGAGATCCTGCGCGTGCTGCGCAACCGGCGCTACGTGATCCTCGCGCTGGCCGTGCCCGTCGGCTTCTACCTGTTGTTCGGCAAGCTGGGCGACGACGGCCGCGCGGTTCGCGGCAGCGACGTGAGCACCTTCTTCATGGTGTCGATGGCCGGCTACAGCGCCATGCTGGCGGTCCTGTTCATGGGCGGGGCACGCCTGGCGGCCGAGCGGGCCGGTGGCTGGACCCGGCTGCTGCGGGTCACCCCGCTGCCCTCATGGGGCTACCTGACGGTCAAGGCGCTGGCGGCGATGACCATCGCGCTGCCCTCGATCCTGCTGGTGGGGGCGACCGCGTTCGTCACCGGCCCGGTCCGCCTCGGCGCGGGCGCCTGGGCCGAGCTGGTGCTGCTGATGTGGCTGGGGACGCTGCCGTTCGCCGCGCTCGGCGTGCTGATCGGCTACCTGTTCGACGCCGACACCGCGCAGCCGGTGACGGTGGTCAGCGCGCTGGTGCTGTCGCTGCTCGGCGGGATGTGGATCCCGACCGCCCGGATGCCCGACACCATGCGCCAGATCGCCCACGTGCTGCCCTCCTACCACCTGGCCGACCTCGGCTGGCGTGCGGTGGCGGGCCAGGCGCCGGTGCTCGCCGACGGGCTCGTCCTGCTCGCCTACGGCGCGGCCTTCGCCGCGCTGGCCGCGTGGCGCTACCGCCGGGACGAACTGCGCGCATGACGGCGTCGCCAGGGTACCTTCAGGGTGTCCGCCGAGCGGAGGAGACGATGGACCGCGACCTGGGCTACACGCGGCCGACCCGGCGGCAGCGCGTCTACTGGCACGTCGGCACGCTGTTCTGGTTCGCCTACCTGCTCTTCGACCTTCCCGGGGTGATCCGCCAGCCGCAGCCGGGCACCCGGCTGGCGCTACAGCTCGCGCTGCTGGCCCTGGTGGTCGCCGCCTACGTGTACGTGGTACTGCGGCCGCCGTCGGACCGGCCGCTCCCGGGCCGCGGCGTGGCCATCGCCGTCATCCTGGCCGTGATCGTCACCCTGGTGCTGGCGCGCTTTCCCGGCAGGTGGGTCAGCCTGCTGACGTTCGTGAGCCTGGCGCTGCCCGCCGTCTACCCGAGGCGGCGGGCGGCGCGCGCGGTCGCGCTGACCGTCGTCCTCACCCTGGTCCTCTCGCTGTGGCAGGGGCTGCCGCCGAGCACGGTCGCCCTCAACTGCATGCAGACGGCGATCGCCGGCTTCGGCATGCTCTCGTTCTTCCACATCATCGGGCTCAACGTCCAGCTCAGGCATGCCCAGGAGGAGCTCGCCCGCATGGCCGTCGCCGACGAGCGCGTGCGCTTGATCGAGCAGGTCGCGCGGCGCTCGCTCGCCGAGGTGCGGGAGGCGGTCGGCGGCTACCGGCGGGTCGCCCTCGCCGCGGAGCTGGCCGGCGCGCGCGCCGCCCTCGACGCCGCCGGCGCGCGCGCCGCCCTCGACGCCGCCGGCGTGCGGGCCACCGTCGAGGAGCCGCCGCGCGACCTGCCCGATCCGGTGCAGGAGGCGCTCGGCTGGGCGGTCCGCGAGGGGACCACCAACGTGCTGCGCCACAGCGCCGCCGCCAGCTGCCGGGTCGGCTTCGAGCGCGACGGCGACCGCGTCGAGGTGGTGATCGCCGACGACGGCGCTGGTGGCGTGCCGGGCGGCAACGGCGCCGGTGGCAGCGGCCTCGCCGGCCTGGCGGAGCGGGTGGCGGGCTGCGGCGGCCGGCTGCAGGCCGGCCCGCGGCCCGAGGGCGGCTTCCAGCTCCGCGTCGAGGTGCCCACCGGATGATCAGGGTGCTGCTGGCCGAGGACCAGGGCATGGTGCGCGGCGCCCTGGCCGCCCTGCTGTCCCTGCAACCGGACATCGAGGTCGTCGCCCAGGTGAGCCGCGGCGACGAGGTGGTCCCCGTGGCGCTTCAGCAGCGGCCGGACGTGGCGCTGCTCGACATCGAGATGCCGGGCATGGACGGGCTCGCCGCCGCGGCGGCCCTGCGCGACGCCCTGCCCGACTGCCGGGCGCTGATCCTCACCACCTTCGGCCGTCCCGGCTACCTGCGCAGGGCCATGGACAGCGGCGCCTACGGGTTCCTGGTCAAGGACGGGCCCGCCTCCGAGCTGGCTGGTGCCATCCGCCGCGCCGCCGCCGGCCAGCGCACGGTCGACCCCGGGCTGGCCGCGGCCGCCCTCGCCGAGGGAGCCAGCCCCCTGTCGCAGCGCGAGCGCGAGGTGCTCGCCGCGGCGGCCGGCGGCGCCAGCGCCGCCGTCATCGCCGCCCGCCTGCACCTCTCCGAGGGAACCGTGCGCAACCACCTCTCCGCCGCGATCCGCAAGACCCGCGCGGCCAGCCGCCTCGAGGCGCTGCGCATCGCCGAGGAGAAGGGCTGGCTGTAGGGCCTCGGCGGGCAATCCCGACCGGCACCCGCACCCGAGCCGGGTGGTCGGGGCGCCGCGCCGTTCGGCCGGCCACCCCGGCGCCGCCGGGGCGCGGGCCAGCGGGCCTCCCGGCCGCCGCGGACAGCGGGCAGAATGGCGGGCATGGCCAGCGACGTGCGCATCGGCATCCTGGGCCCCCTGGAGGTGCGGGTCGGCTTCGGCGAGCCCGTCGAGGTCGTCGGACCTCGCCTGCGCACCCTGCTGGTGCGGCTCGCGCTCGACCCCGACCGGGTGGTGCTCAGCGGCCAGCTGGTCGACGCGGTCTGGGGCGAGGACCCGCCGGTGCGCGCCGCCAACGCGTTGCAGTCGCTCGTCTCCCGCCTGCGCCGGCTGCTGCCCGACGCGGTCGAGTCGCACCCCGCCGGCTACCGCCTGGCGCTGGACCCCGAGGCGGTCGACGCGGTCCGCTTCGAGGCGCTGGCCAGGGCCGGCAGGGGGGAGCTGCGCCGCGACCCACGGCAGGCGGCGGCCACGCTGCGGGAGGCGCTGTCGCTGTGGCGCGGGCCGGCGCTCGCCGACGCGGCGGAGGCCGGCTTCGCCGAGCCCGCCGCCGTGCGGCTCGAGGCGCTGCGCCTCGGCGCGCTGGAGGACCGCATCGAGGCCGACCTCGCCGG
>WNFV01006195.1_pt1 | contig 20335 bp, 18 predicted proteins | sample 5400101 | NCBI WGS metagenome assembly WNFV01 (sample SAMN13153361, study PRJNA577476) | soil metagenome | isolation source: 115 cm soil or saprolite under grassland replicate 1 | place: USA:California | collected 2016-06-15 | reverse complement strand
TGCCGGGCGCGCGGCGCGGCTAGCGGATGCCGCCGCAGGCTGGCTGCGATTGTAAGCGCTGCGATCCGCGAAGTCGCTAAGCACCCGGTACGCCTCAGTCAGCCGCTGGCTGCGCTCACCGGCATAGGCCTGCTCCTCGGGCGTGCCGTTGGTAAAGCGATCGGGGTGAAACTTCGATATCTCGCGCCGATACGCACGCTTGATCTCATCGAGCGACGCCGAGCGCGATACCCCAAGGAGCGCATAATAATCCAGATTGTCGAATTCGGACACGGATCGCCCCCGCGGGAGTTCAAAGTTCAAAGTTAAGAGTTGCGCAGGCGACCGGACAAACTTTTAACTTTGAACTCTTAACTTTGAACTTACACCAGGTAGTCGCGTAGTTTCTTCCCGAGGCGCGGGTGACGCAGCTTGCGCAGTGCCTTGACCTCGATCTGGCGAATGCGCTCGCGCGTGACGCCGAACTCTTTGCCGACCTCCTCCAGCGTGCGGCTGTGACCATCTTCTAGGCCAAAGCGCAGCTGGAGCACCCGGCGCTCACGCTCGGTGAGCTGGTTCAGCACCTGCTCGACCTGCTCGCGCAGCATCTGGTGGCTGGCGGCGTCGGAAGGCGCCAGGACTTTGGAATCTTCGATGAAGTCGCCCAGCTGGCTGTCTTCCTCCTGGCCCACCGGCGTCTCCAGCGAGACCGGCTCGAGTGAGGTTTTGCGGATCGAGCGCACTTTCTCGACTGGGATGCCCATCACCTTGGCTAGTTCGTCGTCGCTTGGGTCGCGCCCCAGCTCCTGGAGCATGCGTCGACTCTCGCGCATCAGCCGGTTGATCGTCTCGACCATATGCACTGGGATGCGGATCGTCCGAGCTTGGTCGGCGATCGCGCGCGTGATTGCCTGGCGAATCCACCATGTCGCGTAGGTCGAGAACTTAAAGCCCTTGCGGTAATCGAACTTCTCGACCGCGCGGATCAGCCCGACATTGCCTTCCTGGATGAGATCGAGCAGCTGGAGCCCACGACCAATATATTTCTTGGCCACCGCCACCACCAGGCGCAGGTTGGCTTCGGTCAGGTACTCGCGCGCCGCCTTGCCGGATTCGATCGCCGTTGTCCATTCGCGCCAGAGCTGGTCGCGGTGGGCTTTCAGCGAATCCTGCACCTCCTGAACCGGCGGCCACTCGCCGCCGGCGAGCAGGCGCTGCTGAATTTCGCGGGGCAGCAGCCCGTAGATAATCATCGTGTGGGCGATCGACTGATCGAATTGCTCGGCGGTCAGGCGGTACTGCTTGGCCAGGTCAAGCCGGCGCTTGTCGTAGCCCTGGCGTAGCTCGAAGGTCAGCTTATCCTGCAACGTCAGGATATCGCGCACCATACCATAGGTGATTGGCTCGGGAACCGGCAGATCGGCAGCGGCATACAGCAGGCCCAGCGCATCGTGAACCACCGGCCAGTTCTTTTGAAAGCGGGCGTAGATCGTGGCCCCGACCTCGGGCACCACCGATGCGATCCAATCGGCGCCCAGCTGCACCTGGTAGGTGGTCAGGTAGACACCAACCTCGAACCGCTGGGCCAGGTCGATCTCCTGGCGGCCGGTCAGCAGCGGCACGCGCCCAATCTCGCGCAGGTACATGCGCACCGTATCGTTGACGCTGATGCCCTCGACGTTGAGCCCATCCTCCAGGTCGGCGTCTTCGTCGAAGACCGTCTCGCCGGCGACATCCGAGCCGCCCGAGATCATTTCATCGCGCGTGCCAAGGCCGGCGGCTGCCAGCGCCTTCTGGATCTCCTCCAGCTTGTCGACATCGGTTTCGGGGTTAGGAACCAGCTGCAAAATCTCGCCCTCGGTGACGAAGCCACGCTTCTTCCCATGCGCGATCAGATCTTGCAGGCTGGTGATCGTATTCTGCTCCTCCTCCGGCTCCTCGGTGCGTGGCGGCTCTTCCACCTCCGCGCCCAGGTCGTCGAAAGGCATTTCATCGTCGTCGATCATGATGTCCTTGTTCTTTTCCATAGAACAGCTCCCTTAGACCGCGTGCAAGCTATGGAGGTCGTTGTAATTCGAACTGCGTTTGGGGATGTTGAGTGAGCCAATATAGCTTTCGATTTGTACCAATCGTTCCAGCACCTGCGCTTGTTCGTCGGCGTCCTCTACGCCCGATATTTGCTGCTTAACGCGAATTCTCCATCGTCGTGCAAGCTCGGTCTGAAGGATTGTAGCACATTCTAGGGCATCGTTCACATAGCGATAGGCCTGTGGCTGCGGCAACCGCATGCTCAGCACCCGCTCGGCCTGTTCGCGCAGGGCATCGTCCAGGTCGCGCGCCCAGACTTCTGGGTCGGTTCCAGCCGGCTGATCCTGCCATGCCCGCCAGATCGCGCGGTTGTCCACTCGCTCGAACAGCTCGATCAATGTGCCCTCGATGATCTCTTCGACGAATGGGAAGGGTGTCAGGTCGCGTCGTACCTTCTCTTGTACCGCTGTGCGGGCGGCAGGGTAACGCAGAAGCCAGCCCAACATGTGATCTTCCGGGCTTGATGTCACAGTCGGCGCGACCGTCGGCGGTCGCCGGGCGGATGATCGTTGTCGTGCTGGAAGGGCTCGCTCGATGAACTGTTCTTCTATATCTATTAAACGTGCGATAAGATGAATATAGTGCGCATATTCGATTTCATTGGCACTACGAATATCAACAAGCAGAGGCGCTAGTCGTGCTACTGCTTCCGATTTACCTTTGCTACTATGTAGGTCGAGATCGCTTGTTAATGCCCGAATATAAAAGTCCATGGCTGGTTGTGCGCCAGCTACCAAAGCACGCCATTGGTCAGGATTGGCTTGGATAACCTCGTCAGGATCTTTGCCATCCGGCAGCGCGATGATTTTTATTACCTCATGTAAGTCGCGCTGCCAGCCTATGATGCCTTGTGGTGACGTAATAGCTATAAGTGTCCCGTCAAGATTTTCTCCTAGTGTTTGTACGCCTTTGAGAGTTGCGCGAATCCCAGCCGGGTCCGCGTCGAGAGCCAGATATATATTTCGTGAAGTCTTTTTTAGTATATTAACATGCTCACCCGTCAGCGCTGTGCCGAGCGGCGCGACGACGTTGTGGAAGCCATACTGGTGCGCGATAATCACATCGACATACCCTTCGACAATCACCGTCGAATCGCTGGAGCGAATCGTATCGCGCGCCAGATCCAGGCCGTACAGCACGCGGCTCTTGTCGAACAGCAGCGTCTGAGGCGAGTTCATATACTTCGGCTGGGCATCGCCAAGCGCGCGCCCGCCAAACGCGATCACCTGGCCCTTCGCATCGCGGATTGGGAACATCAGGCGGCCGCGAAAGCGATCGTAGTAGCCGCCGCTCTCGCGCCGGATCGCCAGGCCGGCCGCCTCGATCTCCTCTGGCTCGAAGCCCTTGCGGTCGGTCAGGTAGGCCAGCAGCGCGCTCCACTCGTCGGCACTGTAGCCCAGCTGGAAGGCCTCGACGGTCGGCTGGTCGATCTTGCGCTGCTCCACATACGCGCGGGCAATCTCGCCCTTGGGCGATTTCACCAACATATGGTGGAAGAAGGTCGCGGCGGCATTGTTGATTTCCAGCAGGCGCGTGCGCAGCTGATCCTGCTGCGCATCCTGCTCGGTGCGCTCCTTGAGCAGCACGCCGGCGCGCTTGGCCAGCTGCTCCAGCGCATCCTTGAACTCCAGCCCCTCGCGCAGCATCAGGAAATCGAACACTGTGCCCGAGGCCTTGCAGCCGAAGCAGTAGTAGCTCTGCGTGTCGGGGTAGACGGTGAACGCGGGCGTGCGCGTGTTGGTATGGAATGGGCAAAAGCCGAGGAAATTGCGCCCGGCCTTCCGCAAATTCACATACGCCGAGATGAACTCGACGATGTCGATCCGCTCTTTGATTTGGTCGGTTACGTTTGGCATAGCTTAGGGGTTAGGGGTTAGAGGTTAGGGGTTAGTGTCGCTGTAATCGATGAAATCAAAGAATTCCAGCGCAAGTTAACCCTTTACCCGTAATATTCAGGCTCCCCACGTTCGTGGCACATACAGGTCGTTGAACACCTTGATCGCGTAGCGGTCGGTCATTCCGGCGATGTAGTCCACCACCGCGCGCTCGATTGGCTCATCGCGCTCGCGATTGATCTGCCGCAAGTCCTCGGGCAGCTGCTCGGGATGCGCTATGAAGTGATGGTAAAGCAGCTCGATCATGATCCGCACTTTGCCGTCGTCGGCCTTGGCGCGCGCGTCGAGGTAGACGGTGGTGTACATAAACTCGCGCAGCGCATTGGTAGCCGCCAGAATATCTGGACTCATGGCCATGAGCGGCGGGTCGGGCGGCCTGCCATCGCCGCTGGCCCACCAGTTGTAATCGATCAGGTCGCAGATCATGGTGTTGATCCGCTCGGCGTGCGTCTGCCCAAGCAGCTTCAGCGGCTCGGGCGGCAGGTCGCCCTGCTTTAGCAGGCCGGCGCGCATGGCGTCGTCGATGTCGTGATTAATATAGGCGATCGAGTCGGTGATCTTGATGATCTGGCCTTCCAGCGTGCTGGCTACGCCCCAGGCGGTTGCCATAATGTCGCGGCGGGCCTTCGAGTGTAAGTAGATCCCCTCGCGCACCGCGTAAGTCAGGTTCAGCCCCTGGCCATCCTTTTCGATGATCTCGACCACCCGGCGGCTCTGCTCGTTATGACGGAACGAGTGGCCCTGCGCGTGCGAGATCGCCGACTCGCCGGCGTGGCCGAACGGCGCGTGCCCAAGATCGTGCCCCAGCCCGATCGCCTCGACCAGATCCTCGTTCAGCCGCAGCGCCCGCGCCACCGTCCGCGCGATCTGGGTGACCTCCAGCGTGTGGGTCAGCCGGGTGCGGTAGTGGTCGCCCAATGGCGCAATGAAAACCTGCGTTTTGTGTTTGAGCCTTCGGAACGGCTTGGAATGCAGAATGCGATCGCGGTCGCGCTGGAAACGAGTTCGCACCGCCGATTCCTGCTCAGGGCGATCGCGCACCGCACTATCGCTGAACGCGGCCAGCGGCGAGAGCCGCGCACGCTCCTCCGTTTCGAGCCGCTCGCGGATGCCCGCGTGGGTTCGATCAGACATATGCAGCTCCTGATCTGCGCCAGCGGTCGTGGGTGGCGGGCTCGTGACTGACAAGGTGACAGGGTGACAAGGTGACAGGGTGAAAGACGCATCTTGTCATCTTGTCATCTTGACATTTACGGGACGGGAGACATATCGTGGCGGCTCTCCTCGGGGTGAGGAAGTCGCACTGGCATTCTACTACGACTCAGGGCGCGCTGCAAAGCTACGGCCAGCGCTGCCAGGATATGCACGATCACTATCGCCTGGAAGTAGACCGCGTGCTGGCTGGCGCTGGCGAGATCGCGGGCCGCGCCGGTGGCGGTGAAGCAGCCAGCCGGGCCATATTGTGACCAGACCACCGCGCAGGACTCGTAGCGCGCGGCGACGAACGGTGCGAAGAAGTAGATGCAGAAGCAGATCGCCGCCGCCCACAGCCGCTCGGCCCGCCGCGCAAAAAACCAGCCCCAGAATGTGGCGAATGGCGTGGCGAAGATCACCCAGGTTTGGGCGCGCAGCTGGCCTTGCAGCGGCAGCGACGGCGCCAGCCCGCGATTATAGATCGCCCAGGCCGCGCCAATCAGCGCCGCGCCAAGGATCAGAATGAACGTGCGAATATCGAAACGTGGCATAGGCTTCTGGTTCAAACAAGGATTGCTGTCGAGTGATTATAGCACAACGGCGACGGTCGGACGGTAAGAGAAAGCAGTAGGTAGAAAGCAGAAAGCTGTCACGCGCCTGCCGACTGCTTTCTGCTTACGAATTCGGGCATATGCGCGGAAGTTGTGGTATCATAATATTGCGCGTAGGCATGCCAAAGGAGCAATTGTGACCCTGCTGCTGTTGATTCGACACGGTGCGAACGACTGGGTGCATGGCCGGCTGGCCGGCTGGACGCCAGGGGTACATCTGAACGACGATGGGCGCAGCCAAGCTGCCGCGATGGCGGCCCGCCTGGCTACGTTGCCGCTTGATGCGATCTACACCAGCCCGCTCGACCGCACGGTGGAGACGGCTCGCTGGGCGAGGTGAAGTATGGCGAGTGGCAGGGCGCTGAGCTAAAAGAGCTGTACAAGCACGAGCTGTGGCCTGGCGTGCAGTTCTACCCCAGCGGCACACGCTTCCCCGGCGGCGAGACGCTGGGCGAGGCGCAGATGCGCATGGTTGCGACGCTGGATGGGCTCCGTGCGCAGCATCCGAAAGGGATCTTCGCGGTCGTCTCGCACGCCGACATCATCAAGTTGGCGCTAGCTTATTATGTCGGCATGCACATGGATCTGTTCCAGCGTCTGGAGATCAGCCCGTGTTCCGTCAGCGCGATCTTTTTCACGCCGATGGGGCCGCGGCTGCTGGCATATAACGATACTGGCTCACTGGAGCATCTCAAGCCCAAGCCCGAGCGGCCCAAGCAAGAAGCGCATGAGCAACCGCAGGATCAGGCCGCGCCTGCCGAGGCCGGTGTGGTCGCAGTGGAGCCGGCCGCCGAATCACAGCCGGCTGAGCCAGCGATCGCGCCGGCCGCGAGTGAAGCGCCGGCCGTACCGACTAATGGCGTCGAAGAACCTGTGGCTCCGGCATAACATTTCATGCCTAATTGAACGTACGCAAACGAGGAGGTTTGGAGGGTCAGGCGCCATCGGGGTGTCCCTTCAAGAATCTCCTTTTCCATGTCCATCGGTGGAAAAGATATAGGATTTACACAAATGTGTAAGTTCTAAGATAAACAACAGAGGATCTCGTAGAGCCATGCCCGAGTTTACCTATGATCTCGACCCAGTGACACGCATCACCGCGCACGCCGTCGGCGAGCCGGGTAAGCGTGTCTTCTGGATCCAGGGGCGCCGCGACCGCGAGCTGATCTCGCTGATCGCTGAGAAAGAGCAAGTCCGCGCGCTCGCGCAGGCGATCAATCAGCTGCTGGAAGACCTGGCTGAAAAGAACCCGCTGCTGTCATCATCGGATGATATGTTGGTGCTGGCGAGCGATATGAGCCTGCAGGAGCCGCTGGAATCGCGCTTTCGGATCGGCCAGATCGGGATCGGCTACGATGCTGATCGCGATATGGTGATTCTGGTGATGCAGGGCATCGAGGAAGAGGGCGAAGAGACTCCGACCGCGCGCTTCAGCGCTACGCGCCAGCAGATGCGCGCGCTTGGCGAGCACGCCGAGCGGATCGTGGCGCAGGGCCGCAAGATCTGTGGCAACTGCGGCCGCCCGATGGACGTCAGTGGCCACTTCTGCCCACAAATGAACTAGACCTAGTTAGGGGTTAAGGGTTAGATCGAAGAGCGCAATGATCACAACGATCTCAACGCCTGTAACCCCTAACCCCTAACCTTTAGCCCTGACGATGAATATGACTGACTATCAATCTAACGAACTGAATGTCGCCGATGTGCTCATGCTGTTGGCGAAGGGCGATCTGGATGTGCAGGGGATGCTGCCATGGAGCAGCAACTATACGCTGCTGACGGCAGTGCGCTGCGATGGCCTACAAGGGCTGGCGGTGTATAAGCCGCGCCGCGGCGAGCGGCCGCTGTGGGATTTCCCGCGCGGCACGCTCTGCCAGCGCGAGGTGGCGGCCTATGTGCTGAGCGAGGCGCTCGGCTGGGCGCTGGTGCCGCCGACAGTGCTGCGCGATGGGCCGTACGGCATCGGCTCGGTGCAGCTGTTCATCGACGCCGACCAGGAGGCACACCTCTTCACGATGCAGAAGGAGGGCGGCTTCGACCAGGCGATCGAGCGGCTGGCGGTCTTCGATGTGCTGGCCAACAATGCCGATCGAAAGAGCGGCCACTGCCTGAAGGGCAACGACGGCCGGCTGTGGGCGATCGACCACGGTATCTGCTTCCATGTCGAGTCGAAGCTGCGCACGGTGCTGTGGGACTACGCCGGCCGGCCGCTCGCGCCCGACATGCTGGCCGATCTGCGCGATCTACGCGAGCAGTTCGAGGCTAGGGACTCGGCCTTCGAGATGCTGGAAAGCCTGCTTGCGCCCGACGAGCTGCGCGTGTTGCGCCGCCGGCTCGATCGCCTGGTGGCGACAGGTAAGCACCCCGACCCAGGGCCGGGGCGTAGTGTGCCCTGGCCGCCGGTGTAGGCTGGCCCGCAGGGATGCGAAAGGTGAAGGGGGGCGGCGCTGGTTGGCGCTGCCCCTTATATGATCTTATGCCTGCTGGATATCAGATATTGACAACATACCTGCCCTCGTGCTAGATTGCTAATATACTCTGTTCAGCCTGTCACAAACTCTGGTCTGTTACAATAGGGAGATAACCGACGTGGCACAAGCCCTAGGAACTGAAGCGCGCCCCTTGCGCGTGGCGATTGTCGGCGCGGGGCCGGCCGGCTTTTACGCCGCCGACGCGCTGCTGAAGCAGCCGAATCTGGTCTGCACAATCGACTTCTTCAACCGCTTTCCAACACCGTTTGGCCTGGTGCGCGAAGGCGTGGCGCCCGATCACCAGTCGATCAAGGCCGTCACACGGATCTACGATAAGATCGCCGCCGACCCGCGCGTGCGCTACTTTGGCAATGTTACGTTCGGCACCGACATTCAGCACGAAGATCTGAAGGCGCTGTACGATCAGATCGTCTACGCCGTCGGCGCGCAGGCCGATCGGCGCATGAACATCCCCGGCGAGGATCTGATCGATAGCTACCCGGCCACTGCCTTCGTCGGCTGGTACAACGGCCACCCCGACTACCGCGATATGCAGTTCGACCTGACCCACGAGCGAGCTGTAGTGGTCGGCAATGGCAATGTGGCAATGGATGTAACGCGCATTCTCGTCACCGACCCGGATGAGCTGGCCAAGACCGATATCGCTGATCATGCGCTGGCGGCGCTACGCGCCAGCCAGGTGCGCGAGGTGGTGATGCTGGGCCGCCGCGGCCCGGCCCAGGCCGCCTTCACCAACGCCGAGCTGAAGGAATTTGGCGAGCTCAATGGCGTCAGGGTGACGGTCTACCCACCCGACCTGGAGTTGGACGAATATAGCGCGGCCACGCTGGCCGAGGACAAGATCGCTGCCAAGAATGTCGAGGTGCTGCGCGAGTTTGCCGCGCGCGCCGACTGGCAGGGCGAGCGAGCTATTCACATGCGCTTTTTGGCCTCGCCGGTCGAGATCATCGGCGACGATCAGGGCGAGGTCAAGGCGGTCGAGATCGAAAAGAACCGGCTGGTGCTGGACGAGAACGGTGGGTTGCGCGCCAAGGGCACCGGCGTGTTCGAGACGATCGACGCCGGCATGATCCTGCGCTCGGTCGGCTACCGCGGCGTGCCGCTCAACGGCGTGCCATTCGACGAAGCCTCATTCACGATCACCAACATTGCTGGGCGAGTGGTTCATTCGACCTCCGGCGAGCCAATCGATGGCGAGTACGTAGTTGGCTGGGCCAAGCGCGGCCCATCGGGTGTGATCGGCACCAACAAGCCCGATGCGGTCTCGACCGTCGCGGCGATGATCGCGGATCTGCCGGAACTGCCCGGCATTGACGACCAGCACCGCGATCCGAGCGCGATCGAAGCGCTGCTCAAGCAGCGCAAGCCTCACTATGTGACCTACGCTGGCTGGAAATTGCTCGACGCCTACGAGCTCATGCGCGGCGCCGAGCAGGGTCGCCCGCGCGTCAAGGTTACGCGCGTGCCCGAGATGCTGGAGATTATCGAGCAGGGCTGATGACCTGGCGAGAGGAGAATGCACAATGACGAGTGAGCTTCGCGAAGCTGCCCCCAACGGCGTGGATGACATGTACGATGTGGTGATCATCGGCGCGGGGCCGACCGGCCTGTTCGCATCGTTCTACGCCGGCATGCGTGGTATGCGCACGCTGATACTCGACGCGCTGCCTGAGCCGGGCGGACAGGTAGCGGTGCTCTACCCCGAGAAGTTCATCTACGACGTGCCCGGCTTCCCCAAGATTCTCGGGCGTGATCTGGTCAAGCAGTTGGTTGAGCAGGCGATGACCTTCCACCCCGAGATTCGCCTGGATGAGCAGGTGCAGCAGCTCACGGTTCATGGCGAGCGCGATATCGAGCTGACCACTTCTAGAGGCAACTATCGCGCGCGATCGGTGCTGATTACCGCCGGCGTGGGCGCCTTCTCGCCGAACAAGCTCGCCGCGCCCGGCGTGGCCAAATTCGAGGGCAATGGTGTCGACTACTTCGTCAAGGAGAAGGTCGCCTTCCGGGGTAAGCACTTGCTGATCGTCGGCGGCGGCGATAGCGCGGTGGACTGGGCGCTCAATCTGAAAGACTATGCCAGGAGTGTGACGCTGATCCACCGGCGCGATCAGTTCCGCGCCCACGAGCATAGCGTGGTCGAGCTGCGCTACTCGCCGGTCGAGATCAAGACGTTCTATGAGCTAAAGGAGCTGCATGGCGACGGCCGGCCGGCGGCGGCGACGATCTTCGACAATCGGACTGGCGAAGAGCAGGAGCTGCCGGTCGATGCGGTGCTAATCTTTCTGGGCTTCAAGGCCGATGCTGGGCCGATCAAGAATTGGGGCCTGGAGATGGAGGGTAAAGGCCGCGCGATCAAGGTTGGGCCGAACTTCGAGACGAGCTTGCCGGGCGTCTTCGCGGCTGGCGACATCGCCGGCGCGCCGGTCAAGCTCGATCTGATCGCGGTCTGCTTCGGCCAGGCGGCGATCGCGATCAACTCGGCCAAGGCCTACGTCGACCCGCGGGCAAAGGTCTTCCCTGGCCACAGCTCGGAGATGAAGCTGTAGCCCGGCTGACCAACGACCAACCACCAACGACCAACGATAAGCACGATGTCGTTGGTCGTTGGTCGTTGGTCTTTCGTCCAGCTAGCGTATGCCCGCGAATAGGTCGTCCTCATATCCTTCGTGATCGGGCAGCGGCACGTGCGATTGCAGCAGCGTGAAGTACTCCGTGCCGAACCACTGGCGGCCGATATCCTCGGGCATCGCGAAGAATGGGCCATCGACTGCGACCTGGGTGCGGTGCTCAAGCAATGCCGCGCGCTTGCGCTGCATGTAGGCGCTCACATCGAGCGCGGTGGTGATCTGATCAAGCGGCACGGTGAAGCGCGCAATGTCGTAGTCGGGGTTATCGAGCGGCGTCTTCAGGCCGCGCTCGCGCATCTGCTCCCAGGCCCGCTGAGTTAGCTCGCGCGGCCGGCTCATCTCGTAGAGCTTGAGCGGCGCCCAGGTTGGCCCGGCCTCGGGATAGCGCGCCGGGTCGTCGGCCATGTCGAACGCGGCCAGCGTGACCTTGTGGCAGGCGATATGGTCGGGGTGGCCGTAGCCGCCGGCCGCGTTGTAAGAGACCAGGATATGCGGCCGGTAGGCGCGCACCAGCCGCACCAGCCGCCCGGTCGCCTCGGCTAAGTCGGCTTGGTGGAAGCACTCGGGGTGCTCGTTCGATGGTCGCCCAACCATGCCCGAGTCGCGATAGCCTAGAAATTCCTGGTGCTTGATCCCCAAAATCTCAGTCGCCTTGCGCAGCTCCTCCTGGCGAATCTCGGCCAGGCGCGCGTGGTTCTCGGGCGTGTTCATGTCAGCAACGACGATCTCGCCCTCTTCGCCCAGCGTTGCCGTTACCAGTACCGTGTCGATTGCACGGTCGCTATAGTGTGCCAGCGTGCCACCCGAGCCGATCACTTCGTCGTCGGGGTGAGCATGGATAATCATCAAAGTCAGCGGTTCATTCATCGCGGTTGATTTCCTTGTTGTAATGGTTTGGGCATGCGTTCCTTAACGCTAGATTATAGATCAGTTCGCACGGTTGCTTGAAATGGCTTGTGCGTGCTACTATTATGCTAACTGTGATTAACAGGACTTATGCAGTCGCCTCCACGCGGGAGGTTTGGAGGGCCGTTGGCCCTCCAAAAGAACCGTCTGGTTCGCTCGCCGCAGCGTGGGCGAACGATGATCTTGGGGAGGCGCCCAAAGGGCAACCGGCCTCCTCAAACCCCTCCTTTATGGAGGATAAATCGAGAGAGAGTCTATTTTCTGGAGAGCTTTGCCCTCCAAACCTGCCAATGCTAAATGAACGATCGAGGAGTATATGACTGAATCAACCGCCACCGAAGTGCAGCAGCTAGTCCAGCAAGGGCGCGCGGCGGCGCTGGCGGGCGACACCTATGCGGCGCGGGCCAGCTTCCGCCGCGCCACCGAGCTTGATCCGAACTGCGCCGACGCATGGGCCGGCCTGAGCGGCGTGGTGCCGATCCTGGCCGAGAAGCGTGAGTATCTCCAGCGCGCCCTGGATCTGGAGCCTTCCAATGGCGATATCGCGGCCAGCCTGCGCTATGTCGAGCAGCTCCAGGGCGAGGGCATGCAGATCGAGCCATCGCGCCGGCGCGTGGAGCGCCTGGCCTCGAGCGATGCCTCGCCGCTGCTCTCGACACCCGAGCCGGCCGTGGTCGCCACCGAGATCGAGTACTGCTACCGCCACCCTGATCGCGAGACTGGGCTGCACTGCACCGTCTGCGGCCGGCCGATCTGCGGCGAGTGCGCCATGATGACCTCGGTGGGCCAGCTCTGCCCGGATGATCGCAAGGCGCGCAGGCCCAGCAACTACAAGGTTTCGGCAACGGATGTGATTGTCGGCGGGGTGGTGGCGTTCTTTGCGTCGGCGCTGGTGGCCCTGGTGCTGTCGTTATTTTTGGGCCGGCTGGGATTCTTTGGGCTGATCATTATCTTCATGGCCGGCCCGGCGATTGCTGAGTTCATCGTTCGAATCGTCGATCGCGTGACCAAGCTCAAGCGCGGTCGCCCAATGCAGATCACTGTCGGTGTCGCAATCGTGCTCGGCACTCTGCCGTTTGTGATATTCGGCGGTGGCCTGCTGCTGCTGCTGTATATGGCGCTGGCTGTCTCAACGGCGGTGGCGCGGCTCAGGTAGATTGTCGGCTGGGCCTCATCCCCCTATCCCCCTTCTCCCAATGCGGCAGGAGAAGGGGGGATTCATCGTTTCCTCCTCGCTCGCATCATTCGCACACCCCATACGGTATATAGTTACGAGCCAGCTTGCGAGCCGGCTCGATATTGGCGTGCGTGTGCCAGCCGCCAAACGAACAACCACGATTCATTTTGAGGACGACATGATCGAACCAGCAACCGTCGAAGTCCAACCAATCCTCCAGCGCGGGCGCATCGCGGCAATCGCCGGCGATACGCACAGCGCGCGCACCCTCTTTCGGCGCGCCGCCGAGCTTGACCCAGCCTGCGCCGAGGCATGGCTCGGGCTAAGCGGCGTGGTTCCCGTGCTCGCCGAGAAACGCGACTGTCTCCAGCGTGTCCTGGCGCTGGATCCGGACAACGCCGAGGCCCAGGCCGGCCTGCGCTATGTCGAGCAGCTCCTGGCCGGAGGATTGCGGATCGCGCCCGCGCAGCGCGACCGTCGCTCGGTTACGAGCGAAGCCGCGTCGACTTCTGTAGCGGCAGACTCCACGCCGGCTATTGAGCATTGCTACAACCATCCCGATCGCGAGACTGGGCTTCACTGCGTCCAGTGCGCGCAGCCGATCTGCGGCAAGTGTGCTCGCATGGCGCCAGTGGGGCAGCTCTGCCCGAAATGTCGGCGTGGCCGGCGCCCGCAGCAGTACAAGGTCACGAGCGCGAACTTGCTGGTCGCCGGCGGCGTGGCGCTGATTGTCTCGGCGCTGGCGAGCGCGCTGACGCAGTTCGTTATGGGCGGCTTTCTGGGGTTCTACGTCGCGTTTTTCGCCGGACCGCTGACGGCCGAGATCATCATTCGCATCACCGATCGGCTGACGCGTGCCAAGCGCGGCCGCGCGATGCAGATCGTGGTCGGGGCGGCGATGGTCGCCGGCATGCTGCCGTTCGCGCTGTTCAACCTGCCGCTCTTGCTAGGCCTGCTCGCTGAAGTGCCGCCTGAAATGGCTTTGGGGCTGTTCCAGCCCAACCCGATGATGCTGATCTTTATGGGTATTGGCGTCGCAACCGCCGCCGCTCGCCTGACATAGGACATCGATGGACATCACATTTGACGATTTGACCAAGAACGCACGACAGGCGATCGAGCTGGCTTATCAGCACGCCGGGTGCCGGCAATCTCCGCGCGTGGAGCCGGAGCACCTGCTGTTGGGCGTGCTCGGCGCTCCGAGTGAACCTACCAGCCGGGCGTTGGTGGCCTTGCAGATCGACCAGCACGAGGTCAGCCGTGCGCTCGAGGCGCTGCTGGCGCCCAGCCCAACGACCGTGGAGCGCGCGCCGACTATGGCGCCCGAGACTTTGCAGATCGTTCGGAACGCCAATAATGAGGCGCGACTGCTGGGCCACCCGCGCACCGACACGATCCACCTGCTGCTCGGGCTGCTGTACGAGAGCGATCGACCGGCCGCCGCCGCGTTGGAGCAGGCTGGCCTCTCGCTGTTCGATCTGCGCCAGGTAGCGATGAAGCTGTCCAAGCGAGTCGAGGTGCGGCGCGAGGGCGGCCTGCGTGACGCGCTGTCGATCAGCCCGGTCTTCCTGGTTCCGCTGGGCTTGACGATCGGTAGTGGGGTGGGGCTGTACATGAACCCCGCGAAGCTGTATGTGACACCGCTCACGATCGTGTTCATCGTCTGCGGCTGGATCACGTCGGTGTGTGTCCACGAGTTCGGACATGCGCTGGCGGCCTATCTGGGTGGCGATCTCTCCGTCAAGGACAACGGCTACCTGACGCTCAATCCGCTCAAGTACACGCACACACTGTTCAGTATCGTGCTGCCGCTGTTGTATCTCATGATTGGCGGGGTCGGCCTGCCGGGCGGCGCAGTCTATATCAACACGCGCGCCCTACGCAGCAGCCGCTGGGAGATAATCGTCTCGGCGGCGGGGCCGATCGCCAGCGCGGTCTTCGGTCTGCTGGTGATCTGGCCGTTCTTCTTCGACTGGGAGCGCTGGGTCACGCTCGCAAACTGGTACTTCTGGCCGGCGCTGGCGTATCTTGGGTTTCTGGAGGTGTGCGCCCTGGTATTCAACCTGATCCCGCTGCCGCCGCTCGACGGGTTCGGGATCATCGCGCCGCGGCTGTCGCCGGCGGTGCGCCAGCAAGCGCTAATGTTTGGCAATCTGGGGCTGCTGCTGCTGTTTGTCATGCTATCGTATGACGGGCCGATCGCCGACATGTTCTGGAGCGAGGTTTTTCGCCTGACGGACGCGCTTCGCATTCCGGGCGAACTGATCAGCATGGGGATGGATCAGTTCCGCTTCTAGCCCTCTTCTCTTGATTGAGTTGTTCGTTCGAACGATTTATTCGACAACGTGGAGCTGCTGGAACCCGCTCGTCAGCGGCTCGCCGCCGCCTTCGCGCACCACTACCACATCTTCAACGCGGCAGCCCAGCTGGTGCGGGATGAAGATGCTCGGCTCGACGGTGAAGCACATGCCCGGCCGCAGCACCGTCGTGTCGCCGGCGGTCAGGAACGGCGGCTCGTGGACGTCCATGCCGATCCCGTGGCCAAGTCGGTGGCGGAACGCCGCGCCGTAGCCGGCGTCGGCGATCACCACGCGCGCGGTGGCGTCGGCCTGCGTGCAGGTGTCGCCGGCTCGCAGCGCCGCGATGCCGGCGGCCTGCGCGGCCATCACCAATGCATGAACGCGGCGATATTCTGGGCCGGGGTCGCCGAAGAACACCGAGCGACCATAGTCGTAGCAGTAGCCATCGTATACGGCGCCGAAGTCGAACGAGATCGACACCGGTGCGTCGAGCGGCAGCAGCAAGGTTGCTTCGCGATTGTGGAAATCGAACGGATGGTTGACGCCCATATTGTAGAAGCTGGTCACGAACGAGGGCGCGGTCGAGCCGTGGCGCTTGAGCTGGTAGTCGATCTCGCTGATCAGGTCGAGCGTGGTCATGCTGTGGCGCAGCTTGGGCAGCGTGTCGTGGAAGGCTGCCTCGGTAATCGCACCGGCCTTGCGCAGGATCGCCAGCTCGTCGGTATCCTTGATCAGCCGCAGCGGGCGCATGATCGGCGCGGCCGAGACGAAGCGTGCGGCCGGCCGTTGCGCCTGCAAGCCCAGCAACGTCTCGGCCCAGGCCCGGTCGTCCAGCGCGATCGTCGCGGCGGCGGCCGTACCCAACGTGTTCAGCAGATCACCGGCCAGCGCCGCCGGGTCGGCCGAGTCGGAGAGCACGAGCAGGTCGTAGCCGGTCACGCTCAGGTGGAAATCGGCCAGCATGCGCGGGATGCTCAGAATCGGCGCGCGGTCGGGCGCGATCCATGCGCCGCTCAGCCACTCGCCGGGGTACATGGTGTTGCCGAAGTTCTGCTCCTCGCGCGGGATGCCGGTCAGGTAGTGCAAGTTGGCCGAGCGCTGGAGAAACAGCAGATCGATCTTCTGCTCGGCCATCTTCTGCTGGACGGCGCGCAGCCGGGCATTGTAATCGGGCATTGGTTTTACCTTTGACGAGCAACGAGTGACGAGTAGCATGTCACTCGTCACTCATCACTTGTCACTCGGCAGCGGTCTTACGCTCGCCCATACACCGGGATCGCCGCGCCGCTGATGATCCGCGCGTCGGGGCCGGCCAGGAACAGGATGACACGGGCGATATCTTCGGGCTTGACCCATCGTCCGCCTTTGGCAGTCGGGTCGCCCTGGCGGTTTTTGGGCGTGTCGATTGTGCTCGGCAGGATGATGTTGGCGGTAATATTCTGGTCGCGCAGCTCGGCCGCCAGCGCCTCGGTGAGCTGTGCCACCGCGCGCTTGGATGCCGCGTAGGCGGCCAGCTTGGCGGCCGGCTGGGTGGCGATGCGCGTGCCGACATTGACGATCGCGCCGCCGCCGCGCGTGAGCATATGCGGCACGGCCGCCTGGCACGAGAGCACCGTCGTCTTCAGGTTCAAGTCGAGCTGCTGCTGCCAGAGCGACCAGGGTGTCTCGTGAATTGGCGAGCCGCCGGCATAGCCGCCGGCGACGTTCACCAGGATATCGATGCCGCCGTGCTGCTCAGCGATGCCGGCGTAGGCGCGCGCCACCGCCTGCTCATCCGTCAAGTCCAGCATTATGCCGCTCAGCTTCGCATCGGGCGCGATCTCGGCGCGCTCGCGCAGCTTCGCCAGGTCGCTTTCGTGCCGGTAGGTCACCACCACTGTCGCCCCAGCGTCGAGCAGGGCTGGCGTGACTGCGGCGGTCAGCGCGGCTGTAGCGCCGGTGACGATCGCGATTTTGCCGTCGAACCAGGACTGAGGACTGCCGGATGAGGACTGAGTATCGCTCCAGGACTGAGGACTGAGCGTCGAGGACTGAGTATCGCTTTGCATGAAACTGTCCTTTGCATGCATATTGCGGACTAAACGAGATCTAGGTTACTCTATAAACAAATCTACTCAATCCTCAGTCCTCGGCCCTCAGCACTTCGTTACGCCATCGGCACATGTGGAATGATCATCCCGTCGATCCGGTCAAAGATCTCGCGGATGGAGTGGCCGGTGATCGTCAGGCCGTGATTCTTCAGGCCGATCACCGCTTGCGATGGGTCGGGCGCCTGGCGCACCAGCTCGGCAACTTCGGCCGCCAGCTCGTAGGTGCCGCATGGGTAGTTGACCTCGGTCGAAGCGATTGGGTCGCGCCACCAGGCGTGGATATGCACGATCGCGCCGACTTTGGGATGCTCGCGGTAGATCAAAAAGTGTTCGATCGCATCTACCGAGACGCGGCGCGGCTCGACGCCTGGCGGCACGCTCAGGCGCATGAGCAGCCGCTCGGGCTCGTAGCCGGTCACCAGCAAAATGTCGCGGCCGATCGTGTGCAGCTGGCTCTTGTCAACGCCCGAGGCCGACATCCAGAAGCTACTGGCATGGTGCAGCGCGCGGGCGCTCAGGTTGCCATAGCTCAGCCCGCCGATGCCGTAGAGCCGCTTGACGTGCTTCAGATCGCGTTCTGACAGCAGATCGTGGATGGGGAAGGCGGCCGGCAGCAGCCCCAGCGTGTTGAGCTGCTGGCCGGCCCAGCTGATCTGGCGCGTTTGCTCGTCGCCCTGCTGGAGCTCGTCGGGCAGATCGAAGCTGAACTCGTTATTGATCACCAGATGGCTGCACGCCAGCGGCTGGATACGTTCGAAGATGCGCTCGAAGAAATCTTGCTCGCTGCCAGTGTGGCGTACGATATAGTGGCCTTGCTCGATCGTGATAAAGTGGCTCTCGAGCACGCCACTCAGGCGCGTGTTGTAGATCACCATGTTCGAGAGCGAGCGCACCAGCACCGGGTAGGCCGCCTTCATGATCTCGCGCTCGTCGTCGGCGCCCTCGACGATCGTGGCGACGAATGTGCCCTGGCCGCGACGATGCACCGGGCGCGGGCGATCGATGTCGCATAGGTTGAGCACCAGCCGGATCGGCGGCTGCGCTTCGGCATCCGCCTGCTCGGCCAGCGCCTCCATATCATGCGCAGGGCTGCTTGGTCGATGGATGTGGCCCTGGCGCGCAAGGGTTTCTTGTAGCCGCGCAGCATACCAGGCCACGAACGGGTTGCCGGCATCACCGGCGGTGGTGAAGCTCAGCCGTTCATTGAAACCGATCGTGGGTTCCAACAGCGGAGTCCAAGTTTCCATGGGGCTTCCTCGGTCATGCATGTTCGCGTATGATTGATCGATCAGAGACGCAAATAGGCCTTCTACGAAGCGTGAACAGGATAGCGGGAAGCCAAGCTTCTGTCAAGTTTGTTTGATCGGCAATTCAAAACTGCCTGTTGACAGTTTTACAAGGCAATGCTATACTCCGCGCCAGCTACCCACTACGTGATGAATCGAACAATGATACACTTCTTCGTTAAGCAGGTTAAGCAGACCAAAAAGCCGGACGATGTGTCTGGTTAGGCCCGCTTGTCCTGAACGACGAACGCTGACAAGCCCGCTTCACCAGATATGGTGAGGTGGGCTTTTTTGATGCGCTGGAATTCTCACAAAGGTTGTTTCTGCCTTGAAAAGCCGAGCATAGAAATCCGAAGGAGTACCATCCATGGCACAAACTCTCGCGGAGCAGATTCTCTCGCATGCTGCTGGGCGGCCAGTGCAGGCTGGAGAAAATGTGGTGGTCGATGTCGACCTGGCGATGATGCATGACAGCATCTCGCCGAGCATCATCAAGATTTTGCACGGCGAACTGGGCGCCGAGCGGGTTTGGGATCCCGAGCGGATCGCCGTGGTGGTGGATCATGTGGCGCCGGCGGCGACGATTCAGACCGCTGAACACCAGGCCAATCTGCGGCGCTGGGTGCGCGAGCAGGGCATTACGCACCTCTACGATGTTGGGCGCGGCATCTCGCATCCGGTATTAGTCGAGGAGGGCATGGCCCGGCCGGGCATGCTGATCATTGGCAGCGATTCGCACTCGACCGGCTATGGCGCGGTAGGCGCGTTCGGCACTGGTATGGGCTCGACCGATATGGCGCTGGCGCTGGCCAGCGGCCAAACCTGGCTGCGCGTGCCCGAGACGGTGCGCGTGCAGGCGCGCGGCAACTTTCGCCCCGGCGTCAGCGCCAAGGACTTGGGCCTGAGCGCGGCGCGGCGGATTACCGCCGACGGCGCGACCTATCAGTCGGTCGAGTGGCACGGTGTCGATTTCCTGCCGGTCAGCGACCGCATGACGCTGGCGACGCTTTCGATCGAGGTTGGCGGCAAGGCCGGCATTGTCCCGCCGACCGGCCCCGGCTGGGAGGCGCACGCCGCCCCACGCGGCCTGGCGGTGCCCGCGTGGCTGCGGGTCGAAGAAGGCGCGCGCTACAGCCGGACAATCGAGATCGACCTTGCAGAGCTTGATCCGCAGATCAGCGTGCCGCACTACGTCGACAACGTGGTCGATCTACGCGACCTCGATCGCATTGCGGTGGACGTGGTCTACATCGGCACCTGCACAAACGGGCATTACAACGACATGGCCGCCGCGGCGCAGATTCTGAAGGGCCGGCATATCGCGCCGGGTGTGCGGCTGCTGGTGGTGCCGGCGTCGAGCGAGGCGCTGCGCCAGGCCAGCGCGGATGGCACACTCGAGATACTGTTGGCGGCTGGCGCGGCGCTCGGAACGCCTGGCTGCGGTGCGTGCATCGGCCGGCACATGGGCGTGCTGGCGCCCGGCGAGGTGTGCCTGTTCACAGGCAATCGCAACTTCCGTGGGCGCATGGGCTCGCCGCAGGCCAACATCTATCTTGGCTCACCCGAAGTGGCTGCAGCGACGGCGCTAACGGGCTATATCACGCACCCAGAAGACGTGACAAGATGACAAGATGACAAGATGAAATGGTGATTTCTCATCTTGTCATCTTGTCATCTTGTCAGATTT
>WNFV01003404.1_pt1 | contig 20337 bp, 16 predicted proteins | sample 5400101 | NCBI WGS metagenome assembly WNFV01 (sample SAMN13153361, study PRJNA577476) | soil metagenome | isolation source: 115 cm soil or saprolite under grassland replicate 1 | place: USA:California | collected 2016-06-15 | reverse complement strand
CTCCGATCGTCGGACTGCGCCCCTTCTTCTGGGCGGCCGCGTACGTTGTGGCGACCACGTTCTCCTTTTCGCCGACGCTCTCCTTTCGAATCCATTCCGTCGAGACGGGCTCCATCGCGACGAGGGACGTCGTCGCTCCGCAGGACCTGATCGTCCCGGATTCCGTGGCGACGGAGCGCCGCAGGAGCGAGGCGATCGCGGAAGTCCTCCCCGTGTACGACTGGGACGCCGGCGCCGGTTCCCGCGTCGAAAAGAAGCTGCGAGATTCTTTCCAGAACGCGCGGGAGGCGTGGGCCGTCACCCGCCGCCATCCCGGCGCCGGGCCGCTGCCCCAATCGGTCCGCGACGCCTTCGAGCTGCCGATCCGCGACGAGGCGCTGGCAGTGTTCGCCCGGCTGTCCTTCACCCGTGCGGCCGAGGACCGCCTGGTGACGGCCGCCGTCGAGCTCTACCGGGCCGGCATTGTGGACAACCGCGACCTGATGATGGAAAACGGAGCACGCGGACTGCAACTTCGGGATTCCACCTCCGGGCGCGAGGTGCGGCGCCGCGAGCAGGCCGAGGTCGTGGAGTACGGGTCGCAGGCCAGGAGCATCCTGGCGGCGAGGCTCTCCGGCGGCCCTCTGTCCGGCCGCGACCTGACGGAAGTGGCCGGTTTTCTCGCGGCGGCGCTGCGCCCGAACCTGATCTTCAACGGAAACGAAACGGCGCGCCGGCGGGAACAGGCCGCGCGCTCGGTCGAGACCGTGCTGACCAAACTTCCGCGGGGGAAGGTCATCGTCCGCAAAGGAGACGAGATTTCCCCCAGGGCAGCCGAATGGATCACCGCGGCGCGCGCCTCGGTTTCGGACCCCTCCTCCTGGGTAAAAGTCTCGGGTGTCCTGGTGATCCAGATTCTGGCGGCCGCGGTGTTCTGGGTGGACGCGAGGCGGCACCGCCGGCGCCGGCGCGAGCAAAACACCGCGGCCGTCTATGCCTCGGTCCTCGCGACGGGGATCGTGTTCTCACTCCTGACGCGGGGAGCCTTCGGGCTCGCCGAAAATCTCTCTTCGAGCTTCGAAGGATCCGCCTGGGCCGCGCACACGTATTACGCGATCCCGTTCGCGGCCGGATCGATCATGACGAGTCTGGTCGCCGGGATGGGCCCGGCGCTGCTCTTCGCGGCCGTCCACGCGATCGGCGCCGGCGTGCTCATGGGGCAAAGCTTTCCTTTCGTTCTCTTCGCGCTGATCGGCTCGCTCGCCGGCATCTTCGGCCTGGGAAAACTGCGCGCGCGCAGCGTCCTGCTCGCGATGGGAGGGCTCGTCGCCGCAGCCAATCTCGTTTCGATCTCCGCGATCGCGTTTCTCGGCGCCGAGACGCGCGGCTGGAACTTCGCCGGCGACGCCCTGGGAGGCCTGGCGGGCGGATGGTTCGTCGCAATGCTGATTGGTCTCCTCCTTCCCGTCTTCGAGCACCTCTTTCACGTCACGACCGACATCCGCCTGCTCGAGCTGTCGAACCAGAACCTGCCTCTTCTTCGCACTCTCGCTCTGGAAGCGCCCGGCACCTACCAGCACTCGCTCATGCTGGGACATCTGGCGGAGGCCGCTGCGGAGGCAATCGGGGCGGATGCCCTGCTGGCTCGCGTGGCGGGCTATTACCACGACATCGGCAAGACGAAGATGCCCGACTATTACATCGAGAACCAGCCGAAGGGGTACAACCGGCACGACCGGCTGGAGCCCTCGATGAGCGCGCTCGTCATCGCGGCGCACGTGAAGGAAGGGGCCGACCTGGCGAAAAAAGCGCGGCTGCCCGATCCGATCGTGGCCGCGATCCGCGAGCACCACGGGACCAAGCTGATCCGCTACTTCTACCAGAAGGCCCTGACCAAGGCGCCTCCGGAGCAGGGACCCGTGCGCGAGAACGAGTACCGCCACTCCGGGCCCAAGCCCACCAGCCGCGTCAACGGGATCCTCATGATCTGTGACGCGGTCGAGGCCGCGTCGCGCACGCTGACCGAGCCGACGCCGGCGAAGATCCGCGCGATGATCCAGACGATCGTGGATGACTGCCTGCGCGACGGGCAGTTCGACGAGTGCGATCTGACGATGCGGGACCTCGCGGTCATCGTGGACACCCTCGAGCGATCGGTCTCGACGATGTACCACCACCGCATCGACTATCCCGGCTTCGAGTTCAATCGCGAGCGGCCGCGCCGCAGGACAGTGGAGACTCCGGCGGCGTCCGAGCCGGCCCGGTCGACGGGCCCCCGCGCCGTGTGATCCGGTCATGGAGATCGACGTCGTTTCGAACGTCTCGGGCTCCCCGCCGCCGCGCCGCGTGCGCGCCCTCGTGACTCGAATCGCTCGTGCGATCCGGGCAAGGTCCAGGGTCCGGGGTCCAAGGTCCCCGGGAGAGGTTTCCGTGATGTTCTGCGGAGACAGGAAGATCCGCGCGCTCAACCGGCGCTATCGGAGGAAGGACCGGCCAACCGACGTGCTGGCGTTTCCCGGGGCGGCCGATGGTTTCCTGGGCGACATCGTGATTGCAGTGCCTTACGCGGCGCGGCAGGCGAAGCGGCGGGGGGAGCCGCCCTCACGGGAGATGGACCGGCTCCTGCTCCACGGGTTCCTTCACCTCCTCGGGTACGACCACGAGACCGACGAAGGGGAGATGGATATCCTCGAGGCGGATCTCCGGCGGCGGCTCAACCTGGCGGAGCCGGCTTGATCTTCCTGCTCGCATCGGCCGTCTGCTATGGCTTCTTCGTGCTCTTCGAGGCGTTCGCGATCGCGCTCGACCGCCTCTCGCCGATCAAGATCCGCGGGCTTCTCGAGGAGCATCCGGAACATTCCGGTCTGCTGGCGGGGCCGGGGGAAGTCGAGATCCTCCGCACGACGACGAAGGTCCTGGTGCAGATTCTCCTCCTGCTGGGCCTCTTGACCGTCGTCTCCGGATTCGTCAGCTTCGGCGTCGTCCATCCCTGGGCCTGGGGCGGAGCCACCTTCCTCGCCGGCTGGTTCACGACCGAGGTGCTCCTACTGCGTCACGGAGCGGTCTCCGACCCGGAGAAGCTCGTGGCGAGGCTCCTGCCCGTCATCACCTCGGCCTCGTGGCTTCTGGCGCCGCTGGCCATACCCGTGCGCAAGATCTTCGAGAAGCGCGCCCGCCAGGAGGCGTCGCCGGCGACGGAGGAGGAGGTCCAGGCTTACATCGACGTCGGCCGGGAGGAAGGAATCCTGGAGAAGGAAGAAGAAAAGCTCCTCCTCTCGATCGTGGACTTCGGCGACACGCGCGTGCGCGAGGTCATGACGCCGCGCACCGACATCCTGTGGATCGACGCGGCCGCGCCGTTGCCGGTCCTCGCGGACCTCTTCGTGTCTTCCAAGTACTCCCGGATCCCCGTCGTCCGCGGCTCGATCGACACGGTCCTGGGCATCATCCACGTCAAGGACCTGTTCGAGGCGATCCACTCCGGCAAGCCGCGGCCGATTGTCGATCTGACGCGCGAGGCCTACTTCGTGCCCGAGTCCAAGAAGGTCTCGGAGCTCCTGCGCGAGTTCCAGCGCCGCCATCTCTGGATGGCGATCGTCGTGGACGAGTACGGCGGGGTCTCGGGTCTCGTGACCGTGGAGGACCTCCTCGAAGAGATCGTGGGTGAGATTTCCGACGAGCACGAGGACGAGCGCGAGTCCGTGACCAAGGCGAGCGAGACCGCCTACTCCGTCTCCGGCAAGGAGAATATCGAGACCGTGCGGGAGCTCTTCGGCCGCGGGCCGGAGGAGGGAGAGTTCACGACCATCGGCGGGCTCCTCGCCGCGCGCCTGGGGCACATCCCGAGGCCTGGCGAGACATACCGGGAGTCAGACCTTCTCTTTACCGTCGAGGAAGCGGACCGCCGGCGCGTCCACCGCGTGAAGATCGAGGCAATTCCAGGCTCGCCGCCCTCCGCCGTCGGCGCTCAGCCGGGCGCGAAGCTCACCGCGGAGAGCTGATCGCTGAGAGCCGATGGCTGACAGCACCCCATTCCATTCCGGGGAGGTGGCCGTCGTCGGGCGGCCGAACGTCGGCAAGTCCACGCTGGTCAACCGCCTCGTCGGCGAGAAGGTCGCGATCGTGTCCGAAAAGCCTCAGACCACGCGCAAGCGGGTCCTGGGCGTGGCGCGGGTGCCCGGAGCGGAGATCGCGCTCGTGGACACCCCCGGTATCCATCGCCCCCATTTCCGCATGAACGCGGCGATGGTGCGCGACGCGACCGACGCCCTCGCGACCGCGGACCTGGTCCTCTGGATCGTGGACGCCTCCGAGAAAGCGGGCAAGGGCGACGCCTTTATCCTGGGACTGCTCGAGCGGGCCGGCTCCCCGGCGATCCTCGCTCTGAACAAGATCGACCTCGTCTCCAAGGAGCGCCTGCTCCCCATGATCGCGGATTTCTCCGCGCGTCACGCGTTCGCCGGGATCGTCCCCATCTCCGCGAAGACGGGCGACGGGATCGAACGCCTGGCAAGGCTCCTCGCCGAGAACCTGCCGGAAGGGGAGCCGGCTTACCCGGAGGACTTCCTGACCTCCATGCCCGAAACGGAGTGGATCGCGGAAGTCATCCGCGAGAAACTGCTCCAGCGCACGCGCGAGGAGCTCCCCTTCGCCTCGGCCGTTGTTATCGAGTCCGTGAAGGAAAACCAGGAGAAGGACCTGACGGTCGTCACGGCATCGATCGTCGTCGAGAGAGAAGGCCAGAAGGGTATCGTGGTCGGCCGCGGCGGATCCATGATCCGCGACATCGGCACGGCGGCGCGCGAGGAGCTGGAGAGAGAGGCCGGCCGGCATTTTTTCCTGGATCTGTATGTCAAGGTCCGCGAGGGCTGGCGCAACGACGAGAGATTCCTCTCCCGCCTGGTCTCCGACCCGGGAGGTCCAAAGTCCAGAGTTCCGGGTCCGGAGTAGTCCTTGTCTTAGCTGTCATGAAGAGCTGGAAGTTCGCCGTTTCGACTCCGCGACCGGGGCCCGGCGTAGCCGATCCTGGCGGGCAGTTCCTTCGTCGCCGCGTTGGAGAAAACCCTCTTCTTTCCACGATCTTGACCCGCGTCATCCTCCGCGCGCGCGCACCGCGGACTTCCGTACGTTTGCCTTGACGGGGGAGGAAGACAGCCCATAGACTCGCCGCAAGTTGGTCGAAGGATTGATCAAGAAGACCCGCATCCTGGATGCGGATCGTATCCAGCGGATGATCGACCGCATGGCGCACGAGATCGCCGAGCGGCACAAGGACTTGCCGGACCTGACTTTGATCGGTATTCGCACGCGGGGAGTCCCGCTGGCGACACGGCTGGCCTCGCGTCTGGGCGATCTCGTGAAGAAGCCCTTTCCCGTCGGCACTCTGGACATCACGCTCTACCGCGACGATCTCTCGCTCGTCGCTCCCCAGCCGCTGCTGCGCAAGACCGAGATCGATTTCGACTTGAACGGCCGCGCGGTTGTCCTGTGCGACGACGTCCTCTACACGGGGCGCACGGTCCGCGCGGCACTGGACGGTCTGATCGACCTCGGCCGTCCGCGTGCCGTGCGTCTCGCCGTGCTGATCGACCGGGGGCACCGCGAGATTCCCATCGAGGCGAACTACGTCGGCAAGAGCGTGCCGACGGCCCAGCGCGAGGTGATCAAGGTCATGTTCGAGGAGACCGACGGCTCCGACGAGGTTTGGATCCTGGAGAAACCCGCCTGAGCAAAAGAAGGTCTCGGGTTCCAAGTCTCACGTCTCAGGCGAGGTCGAGCATTGCATTCTGGAGTCTTAGACTTCGTGAAGCGGTCCTGAGACCTGAGACCTGAGACTTGAGACCTGAGATAGGAAACAGGAGCGCGTGACAACCTCCACGTCCCTCCACTCCAAAGACCTCCTCGGCACCGAGAATCTCTCTGCCGGGGAGATCGCGCTCATCCTGGACACGGCGGAGTCCATGCGGCCCATCGGCGAGCGGGAGATCAAGAAGGTCCCGGCGCTGCGCGGCCGCATGGTCGTGAACCTCTTCTTCGAGGCTTCGACCCGAACGCGCTTTTCCTTCGAGACCGCGGAGAAGTGGCTTTCCGCCGACGCTCTCTCCTTTGCCGCGAAGGGAAGTTCGGTCGAAAAGGGTGAGTCGCTGCTGGACACCGCCCGCAATCTGCAGGCAATGTCTCCGGACCTGATCGTCATCCGTCACTCCTGCCCGGGCGTTCCGCATTTTCTCGCGCGCAACCTGCGCGCCGGAGTCGTCAATGCGGGCGACGGCGCCCACGAGCACCCGACCCAGGCCCTGCTCGACGCGCTGACGATCCGCCGGCACTTCGGCCGCCTCGAAGGGCTGCGGATCGCGATCGTCGGAGACATCACCCATTCGCGCGTGGCGCGGTCGAATATCTGGCTGCTCACGAAGGTGGGAGCGAGCGTCACTGTGTGCGCTCCTCCGACGCTCCTGCCGCCGCGGATCGAGGAGATGGGTGTCCAGGCGACGACCGACTTCGACTCGGCCCTCGACAGCGCCGATGTCGTCATGATGCTCCGGATGCAGCTGGAGAGGCAGGGCGCCTCGCTCTTTCCCTCGACCCGCGAGTACTTCAAGCGCTATGGCCTGACGGCTGCCCGCCTCGCCCGGGCGCGTCCGGAAGCGGTCGTCATGCACCCGGGGCCGATGAACCGCGGCGTGGAGATCTCCTCCGACGTGGCGGATTCGTCCCGATCGCTCATCCTGGAGCAGGTCTCCAACGGCGTCGCCGTCCGGATGGCGGTTCTGTATCTGCTCTTGACCGGCCATGGTTGGGAGGGGGAAGCGGCATGAGCAGGTTGCTCGTCTCGGGCGGGCGAGTCGTGGACCCGGTCTCGAACCGGGACGGCGTTTTCGACCTGGTTCTCGAGGACGGTTCGGTCGCGGAGATCGGTTCGCGTCTTGTCGCCGGAGACACGAAGGTCCTTGACGCGTCCGGGCTTCTCGTCTTTCCGGGTTTCATCGACCTGCACGCGCACCTGCGCGAGCCGGGCCGCGAGTACGCCGAGACGGTCGCCACGGGTCTCAAGGCCGCGGCGGCCGGCGGTTTCACGGCCGTCTGCGCCATGCCCAACACCGATCCCGTCAATGACAGCCGCGCGATCTCGGAGTACCTCGTGTCGAAGGCGCGCGGCGCCGCCGGCCCGCGGCTTTACCCGATCGGCGCGGTCACCAAGGGACAGCGCGGAGAGGAGCTGGCCGAGTTCGGCGAGATGCGGGTGGCCGGCGTGGTGGCCGTCTCCGACGATGGAAAGTGGCTCGCGGACGGCGCTCTTCTGCGCCGGGCGTTCGAGCACGCGCGACTCTTCGGTATGCCGGTCGTTCAGCACTGTGAGGATCCGAGTCTCTCGGGAGGCGCTCCCATGCACGAGGGAGCGGTGTCCACGCGCCTGGGCTTGCCCGGCCAGCCGGCGATCGCCGAGGCGGCGGCCGTGGCGCGGGATCTTCTCGTGGCCGAGGTGGCGGGAGGGCGCCTGCACGTGGCGCATCTGTCCACCGCACGGTCCCTGGAGCTCGTCGCGGAGGCGAGGGCCCGCGGCCTGTCTGTGACATGCGAAGTAACGCCGCACCACCTGACCCTGACCGACGAGGAGATCGCCCGCTCCGCTTTCTCGACGAACTTCAAGATGAACCCTCCTCTGCGGGAGCCCGCGGATCTCTCGGCGCTCGCCGCCGGGCTCGAAGACGGAACGGTGGACGCCGTCGCGACGGACCATGCTCCTCACCACGAGGACGAGAAATCGCTCGACTTCGGCACGGCGCCTTTCGGAGTCGTGGGTCTCGAGACCGCAGTCGCCGTCGTGCACGACAGGCTGGTTCGGACCGGGAAGCTCTCCTTGAAACGTTTTGCCGAGGTCTTCTCGGCCGGACCCGCGAGGGCCTTCGGTTTGCCCGGCGGCACGCTCGCCCTCGGCTCTCCCGCCAATGTGACTCTCTTCGATCCGCGGACGCGCTGGCGCATTGACCCCTCCCGGTTCGAGTCCCTCTCTCGAAATACGCCCTTCGCGGGATGGGACCTCGTCGGTGTGGTTGCCGCGACCATCGTCGAGGGCCGGATCGTCTGGAGACGGGAGACGTGAGCGATGTCCAGGGTCCAAAGCCCACGCTCCGAAGTCGAGGCGCGCTGGCCGTTGCTCTCATCGGAATCGCCGCGCTTGCGGCAGAGGGCAATGCGGTCTCGCTCGCGGTCGACCGTTTTTTCGATCGCGACGAGAGCGCGACGCGGGAGAGCTTCTTCCGTTCGCTCACGGAGGAAGAGAGGGGAGGCGTCCGCTGGCGATTCCGGGAGTCGGAGCGCTCGGGCGTTGAGCGGTGGGAGCCGGTCCTCAAGCGTTATCTGGGCAAGGCGCCAGGTGCGACGATTCTGGTGTACCTCTTCCCGGATCCGGCGACAAAAGGGCGTTATACCGGCTCTTCCCGTCCCGCGGATCTGTCGCGGACCGAAACCGGCATCCAGGTGGACCTGGACATCTCCGCGCCCCGGGAGCCGGACTCGATCTCGCCCGTGCTGGCTTCGGCGGCGTTCGCGGCGCGCGACAAGCGGCTCCTCGAGCGGCCCACCCTCCTGGTTGCCCTCGGTGCGCGCGCCTGCGGCCGGTGGTGGGGCCGCGATGTCGCGAGCTTCGGGGCATTCGCGAAGCAGGCTCGCGTCGAGCCTGCGGAGGCTCAGGTGCTGGCTTCCGATCCGGACGTCTCGCCGGTCCTTGCCGTGGGCGCCGCGGCCTCGTGGATCGACGCGGGCATCGAGCAGGAGGGCGAGCCGGCGGTGGTCAGGACGCTGGCGGAAGCCGGCGCACCACTGGAATCGGCCCTGAAGCGCTGGGCGGTCCGCGCCTGCGCTCGCCGGTTCGCACCGGCGCCGCGGCGCGCGCTTCCGTCCGGCTTCCTGCGGGGCATCTCCTACGCGATGTCGAACTCCGTGGACGGGTCCTATGCCTCTCCTCGCTCTCGCGAGACGCTTCTGCGCGTTGCGAAGATGTCCGTGGATTCGATCTCCATCATGCCGTTCGCGTTCATGCGCGACCCCCACGCTCCGGCGCTCTTCTTCATCCACCGAAAACCCGGAGGCGAGACGGACGAGGGAACGGTGCGGGCGGTCTCCGACGCGCGAGACCTGGGCATGTCGGCAATGCTCAAGCCGCAGATCTGGATCGGAGGCGGGCGGTTCGTCGGCCAGGTCGCAATGCGCGGTGAAGAGGATTGGCGCCGTTTCTTCGACGCTTACCGCCGCTTTGTCGTTCACCACGCGATCGTCGGCGAGGCGGCGGGCGCCGGGCTCTTCTGCATCGGCACCGAGCTCGTCGCGACAGAAGCGCGAGTGAGAGACTGGCGCGAGACGATCGCAGCCCTGCGCCTGGCGACCGGCGCGCCTCTGACCTACGCCTCCAACTGGGCCGCCGGCGCTCCGAAGGTGCCGTTCTGGGACGCGCTGGACGCGATCGGCGTGGACTTCTACGACTCGTTGTCCCCGGAGCCCCGCGCGAGCGACGCCGCGCTGGACGCGGGAGTGCGCGCCGCCGCCGCGCCTCTCGAGAGGCTGGCCCGCGCCGTCGGCAAGCCCGTGGTCTTCGCCGAGGCGGGCTATCCGCCGGTCCGCGGGGCCTGGATCGCCCCGCACGACGAGAATACCGGAAGGCCTCCCTCTCCCGGCGATGCCAGCCGGGCCATCGCGGCGGTCTTTCGCGCCTTGAGCGGAAAGAGCTGGTGGAAGGGGGTCTACTGGTGGAAGACCTTCTCGAGCGGCCAAGGCGCGCGCCCCGACGAGCGCGGCTACAACCTGCTCGGCACCGCCTCCGAGAAAGCCATCGCCGAGGGCTTCGCGCGTCTCCACCGCGAGGCAAAGCGGTGATGCCGACGAACCGGCTGTCTCCGTGAGCGACCTCATCGAGACGGCGGTGACGGCGGCGCGGGCTGGCGGCGAAGTCGCCTTGGCAAGCTGGCGCAATCTCGCGGGAGGCTCGGTCTCCGAGAAGAGGAAGAACGATTTCGTGACGAACGCGGATCGCGAAAGTGAGGAGCGGATCGTCTCGCGTATCCGCGAGAGCTTTCCGCGGGACAGCTTTCTCGGCGAAGAGGGGGGCCGGCGCGGGGCGGATTCCGGCGCGCGCACGTGGATCATCGACCCGCTCGACGGGACATCCAATTTCATCGCGGGGTTTCCCTTCTGGAGCGTCTCGATCGCGGCCCGCGAGGGGGAAGAGATCGTGGCCGGGGTCGTCTGGGACCCGCTGCGGCAGGAGCTCTACACGGCGGGGCGCGGCTCGGGCGCGTTTCGCAACGGCGCGAGGATCCGCGTGACCGGCCGCGAGGGCCTGGAGGGGGCCTTTCTGGCGACCGGGTTCCCGTTTCGCTCTCGGGAGAAGATCGACCTCTATCTGTCGGTCTTCCGGGAGCTCTTCCTTCAGGCCCGCGGGGTCCGGCGCGCCGGCTCGGCTGCCCTCGACCTCGCGATGGTCGCCGCGGGCGTGTACGACGGCTTCTTCGAGTTCCGCCTTTCCGTCTGGGACATCGCGGCCGGCGTCCTGCTCATCGAGGAGGCCGGCGGCAAGCTCACGGATTTCTCGGGCGGGACGCGCTTCTGGGAGCGGGGCAACGTCGTGGCCGGCAGCCCGGCCGTCACCGACGGCATCCTGAAAACCGTGTCGCGAATCCTGACCGAAGAGCAGATCTAGTGAATTTGTATTAGGCTGGGCCCATGAAGATCTATCTGATCGCTCCGAAGAATCCCGAGTCTTTCTGGACGTTCGATCGCATCCTGCCGAGCCTCAACAAGAGGTGTCTGTTTCCCAACCTCTCGCTGCCGACAGTCGCGGGGATCACGCCGCGCGAGCACGAGGTCGTGCTCTGCGACGAGAACGTCGAGCCGATCGATTTCGACACCGACGCCGACATCGTCGGCCTGACCGGGTACGTCGTCCACGAGAAAAGGATCGTCGAGCTCGCGGAGGAGTTCCGCCGGCGCGGGAAATTCGTCGTCGCGGGCGGGCCGCTGGCGTCCCTTTGCCCCGAGAAGCTGCGCCCCAGGGTGGACGTGGTCTTCGTGGACGAGGCGGAATATACGTGGCCTCAGTTCCTTGCCGACTACGCGACCGGGGCGTGGAAAAGCGAGTACAACCAGCACGAGAAACCGAGCATGCACGATTCGCCGCTGCCGCGCTTCGACCTGCTCAGAATCGACCAGTACCGCACGATGACGATCCAGTTCGCGCGCGGCTGCCCGTTCAACTGCGAGTTCTGCGACATCATCGTCATGTACGGCAGGAAGCCCCGCACGAAGACCGTGGCGCAGGTCATGGCCGAAGTGCGCGAAATCCACCGGCTCGGAGTGCACAACATCTTCGTCGTGGACGACAACTTCATCGGGAACAAGCCCGAAGCCAAGCAACTTCTGCACGCCCTGGCCGACTGGCAGAAGCAGAACGGTTACCCCATCGAGTTCTTGACCGAGGTGACGCTCAACATCGCGCAGGACGATGAGCTGCTGCGGCTCATGCACCAGGCGAACTTCGCGACGATCTTCATCGGTATCGAGTCGCCCCGCGCGGAGAGCCTGAAGGAGACGCACAAGACGCAGAACCTGCGCGAGAACATCCTGGTCTCCGTCCACAGGATCCAGCGCGCCGGCATCGACGTGATGGCGGGCATGATCGTGGGCTTCGACAACGACGACCCATCGATCTTCGACGAGCAGTTCCGCTTCATCCAGGAGGCCCGCATTCCAATCTCGATGACCGGGATGTTGAATGCCGTGCCCAAGACCCCTCTGCATCAGCGCTTGAAGGACGCCGGACGGCTGATCGCCGAGTCCGTCGGCGACCAGTTCGTCTTCACCAACATCATCCCGAAGGGGATGTCACGCGTTCAGCTCTACGAGGGCTACAAGAACCTGCTCGAGCGCCTCTACAGCTACCGGAATTACCGCCGGCGCGTCATGGAGCTCATTCTGGAGAAAGGCGCGCAGATCCAGACGAAACTCGTGGCCGGAAGCCAGGACTTGAAGATCCTCCGCCGGGTGCTCTGGACTTGCATCCTGCGGGCGTCGCCGCGCCGCGCCTGGCTCACGGCGTCTCTCATGATCGAGACCGCGCTGCGCCGTCCCCGCGCGTTCCGGCAAGCCGTCACGCTGGCTCTCATGCACAAGCACCTCTACGAGTACATGCGCGATACGTGCGAGAAGCTCGACGCCATGGCCCGGGAGTTGCGCCGCGCGCCGGAAGAGCTTACGACAGGATGACGCCGGCGTAGCCAACGACGGACGTCGTGTCACCGGTCTCGTCGCCACTGTCGCGGCGGGCCACGACCCGGGCCTCCGAAACGCCGGCCTTTCGCGCGGCGAAGAGCAGGGCGGTCGCCGGCAGGAAGCCGCACATCGAGATTCCCTCGGAGAGGACCGTCGTGAAGAGGCCTTCGGCGTCGAGCGCCTGGATTCGCGCGAGCGCGCGCTCGTCCTTGCGTCGGCCGACCGGGCGCGACTCGTAGTGGTTCATGTCGGAGGAGGCCAGAAGAAGAGGAGGCTCCGCTTCTTCCGAGCGGATCGTCGCGAGCGCTTCCCCGACCTCGCGGCACAATTCGAGGTCGTGCGCGCCGAGGCAGACAGGCACGAGCTCGATGTCACGGCGCAACACCTGGAGGAAGGGGAGCTGAACCTCCAGGGAGTGTTCGCGGGCGTGGGCGGCGGCATCCCACTCGAGCGACGGAGCGAGATCCAGCAGACGCTGCGCCAGGCGGCGGTTCACCTTCGCGTCACCCAGAGGTGTACGCCAGGCCTCCGAGGGCTCGAGGGCAGCTCGGGCCCCGCGCCCCGTGTGGTTGGGACAGAGGATGACCGCGGTCTGCGGAATCGAGAGACGCGCATAGACCGCGCCGGCCACGTGTCCGGAATAGACATAGCCGGCGTGCGGCACGATCGCCCCGACCGCCGGTCCCGGCTCCTCCGCCTCGCCGGCCTGAAGGTGCGACCGCACGTCCTTCTCGAGGCGCTCGGCGCGCGCCTCGTAGAACATCCCGGCCACCGCGGGTGGACGAACAGTCATGGGCCACTATTCTGTCATTCTGAGCGCAGCGAAGAATCTGCTCCAACGGGTCCGAAGAGGCAGATCCTTCGGGCCTCACGGCCCTCAGAGCCTGCCCTGAGCGAAGCGAAGGGATGACGGCGCGCGTGCGGCGCGTCGTCAATTCACGAGGAGTGTGGCTTGGGCGCTGACGCCGGCGACCGTGGCCGTGATCGTCGCGGTGCCCGCGGCGATCCCGGAGGCGACGCCCGCGCCGTCCACCGTCGCGACGGCCGGGTCGGACGATCGAAAAACCGCGGAGGATCCCTCATAGCTCTTGCCGTCCGGCCCGTAGGCGACGACCTCGAAGTGCTGCGAGTCGCCGACCCGCACGAGAGCTGTCGCCGGGCGGATCTCCAGGCGGTTGATGTCGCCGACAACAACCGTGATTTCGGACGCGCCCTGGAGATCTCCGGCCTTGCCGATGATCGTCGTGATTCCGGGGCCGACGGTGGTGACTGTTCCATCCTGGGACACGGTCGCGGCCGCGGATCTGGACGAGCTCCACGAAACCGGCGAGGAAACGGGCATGCCCTTGGAGTTCTTGAGAACGGCGGAAAGAGGCATCGTCGTGCCGACGGGACCCACGAGGCGGGCGGAATTGGGAGCGATCTCGATGGTATTCACGTCCACGACTTCGACGAGGATTTCGGTCGAGAGTTTCTCGAAGCTCGCCGTGACGACGGCACGGCCCGCGCCCTTGGATTGGAGCCTGCCCGACCCGTCCACCGTCACGACGTCGCTCTTGGAAGAGGACCACGTGGGGCTGCCGGACGGAACCGGGCGGCCCTTCTTGTCAACAACGCGTCCGGTCAGGCGCTGACTGTGCCCAAGCCCGAAGATCCTCACGGGCCGCGGGGAAACCTCGATTGCCGCGGGCTTGCGCGAACAGCCTCCGGCCAGCACCGCGAGCAGAATCATCCCGATAGCCCGTCGCGCTGTCAGCAAACTGTCCAAACCTCCAAGACGAAAGGTGCTCTTCAGGATAGCAGGAGTCGGGCGTCTGTCCCACTGGCCACAAGGACAGGGGCCCGCTACCGTCCCATCCACCGCAAGATGCGCCGCGCCCGGCGCGCGACACGTTGAGGATGGCGGACGGGGTCGTAGATCCGCGGAGACGGGATGATGGCCGCCAGACTCGCGGCCTCGAAGTCGGACAGACTGGAAGCAGGCTTCCCGAAGTAGCGGCGCGCCGCGGCTTCCGCGCCGAAGGTCCGCGGACCCAGCTCCACGACGTTCAGGTACAGCTCGAGGATGCGCCTCTTGCTCAAGCTCGCCTCGAGTCTCGTGGCGATGGCCCATTCCCGGAGCTTTCTCCAGGGAGTCCGCTGCGGGGACAGGTAGAGATTCTTGGCGAGCTGCTGAGTGATCGTCGAAGCTCCATGGCGGAGATTCCGGCTCTCCCAGTCTTTCTCCAGCGCGCCGCGCACGGCCTCCCAGTCCACGCCGTTGTGTTCGTAGAAGCGCGCGTCCTCCGCGGCGATGACGGCGAGCGGCAGGCTGGGCGAGATCCGGGCAACGGGAACCGGGATCCACTCGAGCCGCGAACTCTGTCGGGATCGCGACAACTCCTTCTTGCGGCGCTCCATGAACGCCGTCGTCTTCGGGAAGTCCGTCTTGAGAGCGGTCACGTCCGGAAGTGTCGCGAAGAACAGGACCACGGGCAGACAGCCGGACGCCATTGCGATCGAGAGAATTCGAACAATCGGCCCCGCCTTTCGCCGCGAGGTTTCCGGCGGACCGTCGGGCGCGACGTCCAACTCGAGGCTCTGGATCCTGAAGCCTGGAACCCGTCTTCTCTCTATCCCCGGGCGGCGGCGATGGAGCGCCGCAGCTTGCGTACTCCTTCGTCCGCTTCCTCCCGCGAGAGAGTCAGGGGCGGCCGCAGGCGGATGGCGGAGGCTCCGGAGGCGAGCGCGATCAGCCCGTTCTCCAGAGCGGCGGCGAGAGTGCGGTCCCGAGTCGCCTTGTCGGGGAGGTCGAACGCAAGGAAAAGACCCCGGCCGCGGACGTTCGAAACGACGGCCGGAAACTCTTCCGCCATTTCGCGCAACCTGGCCAGCATGTATTCGCCCACGCTGCGGGCATTCTCGACGAGGCTCTCCTCCCGGATGATCTCGAGGTACCTCGCGCAACGGACCATATCCACGAGGTTTCCCCCCCAGGTCGAGTTGATGCGCGAGGAGATCTTGAAGACGTTGTTCACGTCGTCGATCCGTCCGTTGGATGCAAAGCCGCAGACCTGCGTCTTCTTGCCGAAAACGAAGAGGTCCGGCTCGACGGGAAACTGCTGCCAGCACCACATCGAGCCGGTCAGCCCGACGCCCGTCTGAACTTCGTCGAGGATCAGGAGGAATTCGAGCTCGTCGGCCAGAGCGCGCAGGCGGCGGAAAAACTCGGGCCGGAAGTGGTTGTCCCCTCCCTCTCCCTGGATCGGCTCGAGAATGAGCGCCGCGATGTCGCCTTCCGACTCGGCGCAGGCTTTCCGGATCTCGCGCTCGACCTGTTCTTCCGCGGCCGCGGCCTCGCGCAGGATCTCGGGCGTGATCGGAAATCGCAGTCGGGGGCAGGAGAGCCGGGGCCAGTCAAAAACCGGGAAATACTGGGTCTTGCGAGGGTCGGCCGTGTTCGTGAGGGAGAGGGAGTAGCCGGTGCGCCCGTGGAAGGCGTTGCGGAAATGGAGGACCTTCTTCCCCTTTTCGCCCGCTCCGCGCGCGATGTTCTTGCGCACTTTCCAGTCGAACGCCGTCTTCAATGCGTTCTCCACGGCCGCGGCGCCACCCTCGACGAAGAAGACGTGGCCGGCGTGAGACGCGGGCACCGCCAGGCGCGTGAAGGTCTCGACGAACTCCGCGTAGGCGGCCGTGTAGATGTCGCTGTTGGCCGGCTTGATGAGAGCGGCCTCGAGAAGCCGTTGCCGGAACTCCGGATCGAGCATCCCCGGATGGTTGTAGCCGATGGGGCAGGTCGCGAAGTTGGCGAAGAGGTCGAGCATCGGGCGACCGCTGCGGGCGTCGTACAGATAGGAACCGCGGCTCTTCTCCAGATCCATGACGACGTGATAGCCGTCCACGAGGATGTGACGCGACAGGACGTCAAGGACTTCGTCGGGCGACAGATGTGTCCGTGTTGTCAGGGTCATCGTTGGCAACCTTCCAATTTTGGATTTTGGATTCTAGATTTTGGATTGAGGAAAAATGGTCTCATCCCATCGCAGCGGAGTCGGAAACGGGTTGCAGGCCGGCGGCGAGGCAGCGGTCCTTTCCGTGCTCCTTGGCCTTGTAGAGGGCGGAGTCCGCCGCGCGCAGGAGCTCGTTTTTCTGCTGCTCGACGGAGGCCGCCGGAGTAGCACTGGCGCGGATCGAGGAAACACCGAGAGAGGCGGTGATCACGCCTTGCAGGTTCAGCGCCGGGTTGTTGAAGCCATAGGGGCGGGGCACGAAGGTCGTCGTGCGGATGGCATGACGCACCGCTTCGGCCGCCTCCATCCCTTCGCTCAGCGTGTGTCCGGGCAGGATCAGCACGAACTCGTCGCCGCCGTAGCGCGTCAGTGTGGCCCGCTCGTCCGTCACCGTCCGCTTCAGGACGTACCCGACCTCGCGCAGGACCTGGCTGCCGGCCAGGTGTCCGTGACGGTCGTTGACGGATTTCAGGTAGTCCAGGTCGAGGAAGATGAGCGACAGGTCTCCGCCGTCGCGCGAGATTCTGGAGAGCTCCTGGGTCAGACGCAGGTGCAGGTACCGCTCGTTGAAGAGGCCCGTCAGGCCGTCCCGCTTGGCCACCTCGTGCGCGCGCCGGGCGTCGAGCAGGTTCTGGATCGAGATCGCGGCGTAGTCAGCGAAGATCTCGAGCAGCCGCCGGTCCTTTTCCTGGAAGGTCTGCGAGCCGGTCCGGTTGAACAGCTCCAGGACTCCGCAGACCGCCGACTCGATCCGGATGGGGACGCAGAGCGCCGACTTCGCCCGAAACTCATCTATGTCGTCGAACTTCGGGAAGAAGTACGGGTCCTCCATCACGTTCCCGGTCATGTAGGTGACGCCGGTCGAATAGACATGGCCGGCGATGCCGACCCTTGCGTTGATCCGCCGCGAGAGCCGCGTCTCCGCGTCCGCTCCGAAGGTCGCGATGAAGACGAGCTCGTTCTCCATCCGGTCGTCGTTGCTCTTCGTCAGCGGGTCGTCGAGCAGGATCGAGCCGGCCTCCGAGGGAACGAACTCGTTGGCCTTCTGCAGGACTTCCCTCAGGAAAACGTCGATATCGATCTCGCCGGAATAGGGGTAGTAAGCCTTGTGGCGCTCCAGGAAGTTTTCGAGGCGGCGGTTGTCGAGCGTGTGGACAGGCAGCAAAAGAACTCCCTGTAAAGAGAGCAGTTTACCATCTGATAACCTGCTTTTCGTGGAGCCGGAGAAAGTCTGTCGGGCCCAATGGTTTAGCGGGTTGCGCAGAGCGTCTCCGAGGGCTGGATGATCCCTGCGAGGAAGCGCTGGGGGCAGCACTTCCTCACGCGGGCAGAAACGGCCGAACGCATCGTTGCCGCGGCGCGGTTAGGCCCCACGGACACGGTCGTCGAAGTCGGCCCCGGCAACGGCGCCCTCACCCGCCCGATTGCCGCCAGTGTGAGACACCTGCTCGCGATCGAGATCGACCCCTGGAGAGCCGTGGCTCTCCAGGAGGAGTTCGCGGGCGAGCGGAGGGTCAAGATCGCCCACGGTGACGTTCTGGAGCGCCCGTTTGCCGAGTGGCTGGAACAGGCCGGGTGGAAAGGTCCGGCCGTCCTCGTTGCGAACCTGCCCTACAACGCCGCGACACCGATCCTGCTCGCCGCGGCCGGAGAACCGGAAGCGATCGCACGCTCGGTCCTCACGGTGCAGCGGGAGGTGGCCGAGCGTCTGTGCGCCCGTCCGGGTCAGGAAAGCTACGGTTACCTCTCGGTCCGCGCGGCTGCCTTCGCACGGGCGAGGATTCTCTTCGATCTCCCGCCGGGGGCCTTCCGGCCGCGGCCGCGGGTGACGTCAACCGTCGTCGAGCTCTCGCCGCGTTCCCCCGCGCTCGAGACCACCTTGCGCGATCGGGCGCTGGAACTGGCTTCGCTCGGCTTTCGCACGCGCCGCAAGACGCTGGCCAACGCCCTTTCGCGGGCGGGCGAGCGCGCCGATTGGGAGCGCGCCCTCGAGACGCTCGGAAAGGAACCGCGCGCGAGGGCCGAGGAGCTGTCCCTGGAGGATTTCGTCAAGCTCGCCGAGTTGAAGCCGTGACAGGAGAAGTTCGGGCTGGCCTTCGTCCGTGCCCTTCGTGCCGTAGGGGCGGGGAGGGGGGACCGCGCCCCCGCCCGCGACAAAGAAGGGCTGACAACGAGGGGAGGCGGGCGGCCGCGAGGGCCGCCCCTACGACACGGAAGACGACCGCGGGTGTTCTTCGATGACGGCGCCGGTTGAGATCGTTCCCTTAGGAGGCCTCGGGGAGTTCGGAAGAAACCTCCTTTGGTTGAAGTGCGGAGAGTCCAGCGTCCTCGTCGACGTCGGGGTCTCGTTTCCCGACGAGACGTTTCCGGGGATCGACCGGATCGCTCCGGATCTGACGGCGCTCTCGGGGGTTCGGATCGACGCGGTGCTCCTGACGCACGGGCACGAGGACCACATCGGGGGGCTGCCGCTGCTTCGCGAGATCAGTCCTGCCCCGGTCTACGGCCTTCCGTTCACACTGGCGATGGCGCGGCGCCGGCTGGAGGACGCGGAGAGTCCGCTCGAGGGACTGATCGAGGCACGGCCCCGAGAGAAGGTGCGGGCGGGAGAGTTCACCTTCACGTATTTCCGGGTCTCCCACTCCGTGCCCGATTCGGCGGCGATCCTGATCGAAGCCGGGGGCCTGCGGATCTTCCACTCGGGGGACTTCAAGCTCGACCCCGATCCGCCCGACGGCGAAACGACCGATCGCGAGGGGATCGCGGCGGCCGGCGGCGGAGGCGTGGATCTGGCGCTGGTGGATTCGACCAACGCCGAGCGGCCCGGCCGGGCCCTCTCAGAGAGGCTGGCCGGCGAAGGGCTCGCCGCGGTCTTTGCCGGGGCGCCGCGCCGGATCATTCTCACGACCTTCTCGAGCCACGTGGCGCGCATCTCTCAGGCCATCGATTCCGCGACTCGCTTACGTCGGCGCGTGACGCTGCTCGGCCGCAGCATGCGGACTGTGGCCGAGATCGCTCAGCGTCTGCGCCGCCTTTCGCTCCCCTCCGGGATCCTCGTGCCGCCCCCCGAGCTGTCCGGTTTCCCGCCCGAGCAGCTTCTCTGCCTGACGTCCGGAAGCCAGGGTGAGCCCTTTTCGGCGCTCTACCGGCTCGCCCTGGACGAGCACGCGGACCTGAGGCTCGGTGCCGAAGACCTCGTTATTTTTTCCTCGCGCACGATTCCGGGCCACGAGCGCTCGGTCAATCGCGTGACGGATCACCTGGTCCGGCGAGGAGCGCGCGTCATCCGCGAGGCGGACCCGCCGGTCCACGTCTCCGGGCACGCTCATCGCGAGGATATCGCCGACTGGTTGCGTCTGACTCGTCCGAGGGCGGTGATGCCGGTTCATGGCGAGCGCCGCATGCTCGCGGCCGCGGCCGAGATCGCGCAGGAGGCCGGCGTCGCGCGGGATCGCATCGCCCTGTTGGACAACGGCGACCGCCTGACTCTCGGCCCCTGGGGGTTCGAAGTCGAGCCGGGCGCCGCGCCGGCGGGGCGCGTCTACCTGGACTCCCGGCCGGAGCTCGTCGAGCCTTCGGTGGTGCTCGACCGGCGGCAGCTCGCCGAAGAGGGGTTTGTGGTGGTCTTCGTGCCGCCCGACGCGCGCTCGGGCGAGATCACCGTGGTCTCTCGAGGCGTGGCCACCGCCGAGGCCGACATCGCCGCCGAGGTTCGCAGGGCGGGGCGCGCGGTGCTCGCGCGCGCAACCCTCGAGGAGCGAAACGATCCCGAGTGGCTGCGCGCCGAGATCGCGCTCGCGGCCAAACGCGCGTGCCGCCGGGCTTTCGACATCCGACCGGTCATCGTGCCGGTGATTCTGTAGTTGTGCGTCGCGAGTTGTGTGTACTCGCAATCACTTCGAGCCTCAAGCCAGACATCGTCGAAAAGCCATAGGACTGCCGGCGCTGTCCGATCAACGGCTTCCGGGTCCCTGGTTCATCCGCCGCGCTTGCAGGACGCCGAGGCGGATGACGCCGTAGACGACGACGCAGCAGAGGAAGTCGAGGGCGAGGCCGGCATCGAAGCGCCAGGGTTGGTGCCGGAGCGACGGCGCGAGGTCGG